>Ga0179593_1270903_pt1 | contig 16982 bp, 13 predicted proteins | sample CZODoug2_1_08_16_FD_185931 | JGI IMG/M metagenome (GOLD analysis project Ga0179593, IMG submission 185931) | Vadose zone soil fungal communities from Angelo Coast Range Reserve, California, USA - CZODoug2_1_08_16fungal (PacBio error correction) | ecosystem: Environmental > Terrestrial > Soil >...
GGTTTGGGGAAAAGTCACTTCTAAGACGATACGTCGCTACTGGATGAAACGGTCCACCCCAGGAGGGTAGAGTCTATCAAGAATAACTATTATTAATCAGATAATGCCCCTCGAATCCCCAAATCGCTGAAGATCGCTGGGAAGAGAAAAAGTGTGAATCCGCTTGGTTACATCTAATTGGAACATGGAGATAAGAGCCAAGAATATCGGGGGCCTGCTCTATGCCAGAGAATCAAAGGGGAAAAACAACGAGATATATACGTCGCCTTGTCCTCTGATCCGTACGTAAAGAGCTATCACAAGAGACCTAGGACACAAACCGGCTAAAACGACAGGGCTCAGCTATGTCTTAGGAACGCCGTAAGGAGACTCCTTCATATTTTGCCTGGCAAATAGGAGAAACAGCAGCGAAAAAAGATCGAGGATGCCGCCCTCGAGTCAGCCGAGTAGGACTAAACGGCCCCGGGATCAGGGAGAAGGGATGCTCGAAAAAGAAGCTCGCGGCATTGTAGGGGAGGGAAGGGGGAAAGGAGAGAAAGACTCAGACTGCGCGCCACTAAAAGACCGGCACTCGTCTACGGGAAGAGGTCGTAGCCTTCACGTCAGACGATTTGAGGTGTTGGGTCCAAAAGTGAGGTTTGTCAAATGGATGAAGAAAAAAAACTGTAGGAAACTCCGAATAGCTCTACGAATACGCAAGGAAGACAGAGATGGAATCTCGGGCTTCTCACTGGTGGGGCACTGCTACACCATAAGGAGCACGAGTCCGTCTCTCATTCTGGGTGCTCCTAAGAGGAAAGTAGGTAACGGTCGGAATTCAAGAGGCAGGTTATGGCAAAAACGCAGGACGAGTGCCAGAAGGGGGCCGAGGGGGACTCGGGGGAAAGGGAAAGCGCCGGGTAGGCACAATCCTGGTACTGAGTGAGCTGAGTTCCAATATCGGAGGCGCCTCTAAAAAGGAGGGGAGCCCAGGGGGAAGGTGAAAACTGTGCTGGCCCGGTCGAAAGAGTTTTTAATAGATAAATAACTTCGAGCGGATTCGGAAAACCCTCCTCGTCCAAAAATGTGGGCTGTATTCACAAGTAGTAACGCAATAGACCAGCCGACTCCTCACTCAAGAAATCAGCGCGGCTCGAGTGCACCCGCGCGGGACCCAGTTCCCATCACATTGACTCGGGCCTAGCGAAGTAAACCGTCGTGCCACCCGCCCCTTATTCTCACGCCCTAAAAGAAAAAGTAGACTGCCGGGGCCCCCACAGGGTCGTGGTGGTGAATTCGTGAAAAGGAATGCAGCACCACATCGGGCACCTCAGATCTTCTCGTCGAGTTACAAAGGGACCAGGGAGAAAAAAAAACTTGCAACAACCGCAGGAAAAACCCGAAAGTGCAAGTCGAGGGAACTACGAGCAGGGCCGCTCGCAGAAATCTACCGAAGACGACCCTTCATTCTCGATCAGCGTGGGGGAAGCGGGCCGATCGAAAGGCGCCTATGTAAGGAAACCACCTCCGAGGGGTCCCCTGCCTCGAAAAACAAAGTCCCCAGGGGGGGGGAACCAGGGAGGATGGCTGTTCTCCATATCAGCGAACAGTGCTTAACGGTTCCGACAATCGGAGCAAAGAGTCGAGCACGGACCAGGCAGTTGGAACGTCCCTCCAAATCCCGGCAATCCTCGAAAAGGACAGGATCAGAAATAAGAAAAACTCAACTTCCCCCAAAGGGGGAGTATCGCCGTGGGTGACGTCTACACGGTCCGTTAAAAAAGGTCCTCCTCTCAAGCGTCAACCCACCACACGGCGACGAAGCAAGAGAGTCCGCTACACGGGCGGGCCACTTTCCGGTTAAGCCCTATCGCTTCGTGGAGCATAAAAAACAACAACGAGAGGGAAAAGGAAGGAAAAAGCCGATGGGTATCGGAAAAGGCAAAGCCACAAATAGATACAGGTCGGGCTTCAAAAGTAAATGGGGATGAACGCATAGGAAGAGCAACCCAGCGGCTGATCTACGGAAAGGTCAGACACCGAAGCATCGAAAAAGGGATTTGAAACGGGGGAGAGTGTCGGAGGAAATGGGAAGACGAAGGTCTGGCTGAAATCTTGATCCTTACGGGAAAAGACAATTCAGGAAGGAGTGCTCCTACTGTAGGGAAGAGAAACCCTTAACGCAAGGGTGGAGCAGGAGGCACTACGTGATTAACTGATAAAAGCCATTTAGAGAAGTGACCACCTTGTGAAAAGAGGGTGTGCACAACGTAATAGTGTAAATGGTAAAAGAAACGGGCGTCGTAAGAGGAAAGAATCGGATCGAAAGCAGAAGAAGAAGGCAGTAAAAATCAGAGCGCCTTAGTTATAGAGAGGGCCGGCGCAAACCGAAGGGAGGGCAGCGGCCGGAGTGGGCATGGTCAATCATAAAAGGGGGGAACCTGCCGAAACGAGAGAACGCTCGAGAAACGCGATGAGTTAACGATGGTTCATGCAAATAACCTACTTCACGCAAAAACCAAATCGGTGCCCTACATCTAAGTGAAGGAGGAGGCGAGAAGGGAGGGGGAGACGGGCAAAACGGTCTCTATTCAGAGATGGCAGATAAAGAATCAAAGTCAGGAGACACTGGAAGGAGAGTTGCAAAGGCGAGGCCTCAACTAATGAAGAGTCGGCTTTTAAGGCAGGAAGATAGATAGAAAACCGAGACAAAAATATTTCAAATCCCCACGAGGGTTAGGGGGACGAATCAGCTAGTCTGCTTTCAACTCTTCACCGAACAAAAGAATAGCAAAAACCTGAGAGGGGAGCAAACGATGAGATCGTACCAGATGTCGATCCTTCAATGACTGACGCGGACTACAACTCAGGGGCACAGGAGGAGTGGGTTGCTACAACTGCTGCGGGTAAGAAAGAACTCCCGATCCATTGAAAGAGGAAAATCCTGGCACAAAAAAAACGACCTACCGGGGGTCCAAGACTAAAAGAGGGTACAACCTACTCCAGTGACAATACATTCAGAAAGGCGGAGGGAAAAAACAGAGCCTTCTGAAAGACTATCCTAAAGATGTAGTCGGTGACGACTTAAAGAGATAAAAAGAGGGATGTAAATCAAGAGGGAACCGTCAAATAAAAAAAACAGGCGGGAGGGCCACTACGATTAGGGATCATCAAACAACGCAAAAACATAAGGTGGGGGTTCCACTTCAACATCAACTGACTACGAAGAGAAAACTAGACGAAAAAAAGGCCACTATTAAAATAGAGTCGGGCGGAAGGAATCGTAACCGGACTAAAAAGGAAAACCTCCGTAAAAGAAGCGAGCGCAAGGAAGAAAATATCGCGAAAAACCCTTGAAAACTTTTATCTTGGGAAAATCGGAATGGGGGTCAGATGACGCGAAAACATAACTTATATAGCGAACAGTGATGGGATGGAACCCGAAAGCAAGTGGGACTAATCTCGTCTGTAAAAAGGCACCCCGGAAGGAAAAAAAGAGCGGGCAGGGGAGAAGGGGGTTAAGTCGAACAGCAGTGAATAAAGAAAAAAGGCGGAAAAAAAATCATCAAAGACTCGAAGGTTTGCGACAGCGCGGAGTCAAGCTCACTAATGCACCGCAAGAAATAAAGGAAAAACGGGCTAGGATCTCCCAGGTCACTCGTCCAGAGACCTGGAAATGTCCCCCACATAACACATCTCGAAAAAAAATGGACGAGAGAAGTGACAAACCTAAGGTTAAGAGGAAAATGAGATCTAGAGAGGTTTTGGGTTACAAGCTTCAGGTTACGCGAAGAAAGAATCAGTCGAAAGGGACGAACCACCCAATCGGGGAAAACTCTGGGAGGGAAAAACAATCCATCTCCTTCCGTCAGTGTAGATCGAAAAAAAACTTCGAAAGGAGGTCTAAGAGAGGGAAAAAAACGGAGAACCTCAGACCCGCGCGCTCGGCTTATGTTTGAGAAAAACGGTACGGGGACGAAGCCGGGATGGTTAGGTGTTCATGGAAAGGAAGAAAAAAAAAGGAGGAGAGGATATCTCGAGCCCTAACCCCGTAACAGAAGAGAGTAAAAAATGGGGAGAATAAAGAAACGAGAAAGGGGCCGGGGTCTTATCAGTGTCTCAATCGAACGACGAGGAAGGAAAGCCGGAGGGGTTCGAGAAGCTAATCAAGAAAACTACGCACGCCGGGAAGAACGACTTGAGGGCCTAACACCTTAGAAGTCACTCCAGACGAGACTCGGAGAAAAAAAACGAAACGTTCCACTCAAACCGCGTGTTAGATACTCAGAGAAGACCTGGAGTCGAACGCGAAGCCCTCGTCCATAAGAGAAGGGGAGAGACGAAAAGTGGGGAGGCAGGAAACTGTATATATCGGCGAAATTTAACCCAGAGGGAAAAAAATCCGCGGAAGAACTAGAAACCAGGGCTGGCCGATGATGCCTTTCCTTAAAAGACGCTGGAGAGAAGACAAGGCGGAGAACCGCACCACGCAAGGCCTCAGTGCGATAGAGGCCCCTAGGGAAGGAACGCAGACTCTAACCCTGTCATGAGGGGGAGAAAAAGGAAACAGCGCAAATGTCAGATAAGTCCAATGTAAGAAAAGCAGAGAAAGGAGAAAAGTCCACGTCAAGATCACAGCACTGTGGGGGAATAGAGGGGCTCGATTGGGACCCTACGGAGGGAAATCTGGTTGGAAAGAAGTTCCGGGGGGAGGGAGGAAGACTAATCCTAAAAACTCTGGATTCTAAAGATAAGAGGAAGATTCACTAGGAGAAGTAACGTGAGAATGAGAAAGAGAGGATTTGCCGTTAAATGATTTTTTCTTATACGCAAGGAAGAGAGGGGCAAAAAAAGAGATCGAAAGTCAAATAATCCCGAGATAAAGAGAGGGAATAGAGAGTAGTTGGAAGGAGAGAAACCTTCATAGAAAGGGATCCTCTCCGATAGGGGGATCACAAATCCATCCGTAGTAGTGAATAAGCTTCTCGGGATAAAATAGGGAAGGATTGACCCTAATCAAAGTTGCCTTGCAGGAGGGTCACGAGAGGAGTAAAGAAGACGTTTAAGTCACCAGAAGAACTTTTACTAGGATCTCGTCATGAGTAGAAGGGTACGTCTCCTCGAAAATAATATAAGTCACGAAACTAGGCTTCAGCTTTGAAAGAGTTCGGGCGAAGAAAAGAGAAGATGGAGAAAGAGCGATAGGACCTCCTCGGTCCACCACGTATGAAAAAAAAGAGAGGGGAGTTAGACTCATTCCATCCTCAAGAAAGAAACCGTCGTCTTAGTCTAAAATAAAGAAAGGGGAAGACGCAAAAGGGGACGTAAAGACTTGTTCAGGTCCAGGAGGATGTATGAGGAAAGCACGGGAAAGTTCAAAAAAAGGAACAAATGAAAGCAAATACCAACCTCCAACGTGACAACCGAGGTTTCCGGAAGAAGAAAAAAAAAAGGAAAACTACTAAGCTCTTCGCCTTCTAAGGTGCGGAGAGAATGAAAATGCTTCTGGAAAAAGCATCCAAACAATAAGAGGAAGGTTAGGCATCTAGACTCAGCTCAACGGAGCGTCTAGGGGGGAGGGAGAAAGAGACGGGGAAGAGATAGATCTTAGCAGCTTTAGGTGACTGAGTTCAAAATCTGCAGCCGTACGCAAGGAGGGTGAAAAGTTCAATTGCCAATAGTGTCCTGACTACAGCTGGAAGGCCAGGTGTAAGGAGGGAGGGGGACTTATTCCAAGACTACGAAAAAAGGACCGTTCCTTCAGCCAAACGGAGTTTTGCCGGGGGCCCGCATCGAAAAAAAAAACAGAAGTCTAGCACTAAGGAGAGAAAGAAGTCACCAGCAGGCAAACTCGGCCGAGAGGCTTATCTTCAAAAATAAAGGGGGGGATCACGTGCAGTGGAAGCTCACATGCTCCGGGGGGAAAGAGGAGACGCGGGCCGCCTCCGCAGGGAGGGAAAAACCAATCTCTACTAACAGATAAGAAAAAGGAGACTGCTAAGTTGCCATTTCAAAAAGTCTGGGCCAGATCTCAAAAGAACAACAAAAAAAGAGGAGGGAGAAGACGAGAGTGGCTATCGAACCGCAACGCAAGGGAAAGTCAACTAGGACGAGAGAGTAAAGTACCGCGCGCTTGTTGTGGGAACAAGCATCTAGAGAGGGCAGGATAGGGGGGGGGAACCAGAGATGACGCTTCAAAGAGCCGACTCCGCGCCCCCATGGGAAAGAGGATGGTAAAAAAGTCCATCCTTTATCCGCGCTCTTAAAAGCGAAAGTGCCTGAGGTGAAGGTCCAACAGTAGGATGTCGGTAAAAAAAAAAAAAGAAACTTTGGTGGTACCTTCAAGAGACACGCGTGGTAGAACGGATCTAAAAAAAGTACCACGCATCTACTGGAAAAAGGCGACTAAGAGGGGGGACCTGGCACAGGGCAAAGAATGGCACGAGAAAATTTAAAAAATCGCCTGGCGCGATCTTTCCGAAAGGAAGCGAGAAGACCGATAGAGAAGGGGCTGTAGGAGGAAAACTGGCAATGCTATCTGCTTCCGGGGTGCGCCCGCTGGCGAACGCCTTCAGTTCACCTTCTCGGTTGCCGCCGGAGTCGTGCCGCGAAACATGGGAAAATAGAGCACCTTCCCTCCGCTCGGGGGAAAAGGAAAGAAGGGTTGCTCATGCATTCCACGCTACTTCAACAAAAAAAACGTCTACCTTGCTATGGATTTAGGTATCGCAACGGAAAAACAAGTGAACGAAAAAGGATATTAGCGGATTGACTCGCGCAAGCGCTGGACCTTGTACAAAAGCGCAGTACAGGAGATAGGGGCACGCGGCCTAGACGTCCAAAGAAGAGTAAGAGGCGCAGGTCGCGGCCTATGAGCAGAGAGTCATCCCCACGCTGTTGCTATTGCGGGAAAGTTGATCGTCATTAAAATTCCAGAAAGAAAGCAAGCCAACCCAAGCAATCCCCAACGTGGAACCGACTTCTCTTAGGACTACCGGGGAGACGGCCCCGGATCTCACTGACTATAAGAGAAACGAATGCAGAGGGTACCCGCGTCGGGTCGCCGACAAGAGGCAGGAAAGAGCCAAAAGGGGAACATTTAACCTACCGGTTAAACAGCATGCACTTTTCCTTACAAGAGTACGCCCAACGTACCTACTTAGGAAAAGGGGTCTGAAGAAACTCTAATCCGGCCGGGAAAGCCGGGGCTTGTCTTTAACTGGCCAAACGAACAAAAAGAAGCCCGAGATGAGGCTCGTGCGCCCACCGACGCAAGAAAAATCAGCAGTTCTTTTTAACTTGAGATCTATGAAAGAACCCGCATGTGGGCCACACCGTCCACATCCCGAGGAAATGGGAATTCTATCGTATAAAGGAAGTTCGCATGTATTTGAATGCCGGTCCAGGGAGGCTGCGACTGCTCGTCACCCCCAAACCACGGCAATGCTCAGACGTCGTTAACAGGGAACAAGAGTGAAACCAGGAATTTATCGTGGCAAGATTAACGATTGTCGAGAGGGAGTTCATCCGTCAAAGACGCCCAATGGGAACTGGGAGCTGCAGGGGGAGGATCGTAAACCCTCTACCGCATAGAAAAGCACGCAGTCCAGCAATCTTAGGGTCTCCCGGTGGCTAATTAGCCGTGCGTGGTGCGTTCAGCCGTCTCGAACGTCTTGGGGGAAAGAGAGAGGCCGGATCCGTGATCTGCCGTTACGAGGAGGGGAGGGATGGTGTATCACCGAGCACAACGTAAAAAGATACTGTTCGATCTAAGGGAGAACATCGAGTCCCATCGAAGGGGCAGGAAATGCTCAGTCAGCTAAAACTAGAAGTCGACTCCAGGTTAAACCTCCAGAGAGAATCAGGACAGCCTGGTTGTGTAACGTTCTTAAGCGCGGCCCTCAAAACCGTTCCGTTAAAAGGCCAAAGGGTACAGTTGGGCCTCAATCAGAGGGGAAGGTGATACGGGAAGACCACGGCGACCGGAAGATGACATTGATTTCGAATCGTACAATCATGTGAAGTCCTACAGCCTTGACCGCTCAACCTCGGCCAGCGCAACCCAAAAAGAGGGGAGAAGAAATGGGGAAAGGGGTTAAGGAAAGGGAGCTACCTGCAAAAATGGATAAAAAAACAACAACTGGAGAAGGAAAGAGTAGAACTCCACTTCCTGAAACCAAGGGAGGCATCGGTAAAAACGGGGAACGAGCCCACATGTCTCCAAGGACTAGAAGGAGAAGGGGTGTACGAAGATAAGCATAGGACACGGAGAGGAATGGGGATATCAAAGTCCAGGCGATGGGGGGTGTCCAGTAAAGGTATGGATCAAGGATTCCGACGCAGAAGAGAAAAAAAACGAAGGCGTCCCAACAGGCGTATCTCAAGAGGGGGAGAACCGGAGTAGATGACAAAGCGCCGCCTCGTAACATACATTAATAATTTGAGCTACAAGGTGCCTAGGACTCTGAGGTGAACTGGATCGGCGTAGATGATTACGGCTGCTCGAAACAGAAAAAATACTCAAGACGCCAGCGAGAGGAAAGAAAACGGCGACAAGGATCCTTTGACACTGACATCAACGAATGACTCCTACCGGGCGAGAACCTAAACCACTACCCAGCGAGCGCAGACTCGGTGCGCTCCGGTGGATTATACTTCGAGGCGGAGCGCCTGTCACTAGGAAGGACTCAGAGATCTACCACGGGGGACAGATACGGTCCAGCTGAAAACATAGATCAGCAAACTTCTCAAACGAAAGACAAACCAAGGAAGGTTCAGAAAAGAATGACTTGTGTGAAAAAATGCCTAAAACTATGAAGGGTTAGGCTTTCCTGGGAAAATCATGAGAAATGCAAGAGGGAAACTTAGGAATTGCCGAAAACGGGCGAAGTAACTCTTCTACTAAACCAGTGGATAAGCCTTCCAAAAAAGGGGAGGGGCCGTGGGCAAAACCAGGACGGAGAATTTATCAAGAGAACCGAAGTGACCTCAGCAGCGATAGAGAAATGGGCTGGGGAGAAAGAACCGAGGAGCTCGGCTGAAGAGGGGTGGAGAAAGTCGCGCCACGAAGACCAAAGGTCAGCCTCAGAAACCCTGAGTTTGGCTCAGAGCCTCACGTTGAAGAAGATTTCAAGTGGGAAAAGACCTCGCTCCAGAAACTGTCTGGGCTAACACGTCGAGAGGACGGGGACAGGGCCGTCGTTCAAAAAATGCGGGCTTTAACTCCTCCGTGTAGGGGTCAAAATCAATCCCTGCTGAGAGGACAGTTCTCTAGACAAGAAACGGCCGGTCGCCAGTCGGTGAACTAGTTGCCCGGGCGCGGTGAAGAGGGCACAGGTACGGGGAGGAATTGAGAAATCCGATCTGTACTCCCAGAGGATTCGGACCTGAAGAGTCCTCCAATCAGGGGTGGGGGGTGAGACTCTGTCGTCAGTAGAGAAGAAAGGGAAGAAGAGACTCACCTCCCTGGCCGATCAGAATCTCCTTTCAACGATCTTGGGTCTCACCACCGAAAATTTGGTCCGTTCACAAGAGGGAGGAAAATCGAAGGAACCGGACGACCTGTAAACAGAATCAGCCCATCCAGACGACACTCCGCAAGGGAGCCGTCACCAAATGGTTTTTTTCTTCGCCGGGCTTTGTAAGGAAAGACACAAAGTGCACCCGCATCGCATGCGGCTAGTCTGCAGTTCTCTCATGAAAAGGATCTGGAGGAATGCACAACCAAAAAGCCCGAGAAGGGGAAAAAAGGCCGAGTCTCGCTAAAAAAAAACAGCCGCGAGAAGAGGGAATAGTTGTCGGACGAACGAGCAAAGTAGCGTCAAAGGAAGGGAGGTCCAGTAAGAAGGATCTCGCTAGGGGGAACAGAGTTTCGAAAAAGGGAAAACCACAAAGATTGGCCGCTGCCCGAGGGTCAGAAACCCCCGGTTAGAATTAGGGGTAACTGATGCAAGGAGAAGGGACACCTAAGGTCCAAGACTCGAAAAAGTCAAAGAAACTCGGCCAACCCCACCGTCACAACAGTGCACAGGGGAAATTCACGCCGGAAGGGGAAGAAAAACAGAGAAGTTCAAAGAAAAGCTCCCCCCAGGCTTACCAAGGGGCCCAGCTCAAAGGCACCCAAGAAATTTGTCGCAAAACGGTGCGTGCCTGCATCAAGACGGAGAAGCTTACCAAAAGGGAGGCCAAGGTACTAAAAGTCAAAAAAGCCGCGGACAGACACTATCGCGGGTCATCGCCGCTCGGATTTGAACAAGTGGCCGTTCCGCTCTAAAGCTCTGAGATAGAACGCAAAAAACACGATGAGGTTTCAAGAAAGGAAAGCCGTCTGATAAACCTTAAAAAAGGAAGACCTCGCATCGAAGGGACGCGATCGGTCGAACGCTCTCTGGGTTTTTACGCTATTAGTATGGGACTTAGGTACTACTTGAAAAAGCGGCGCATCTGTCCTTAATCAAAAGTAAAGACTCTACCAAGGGAGTTGTACGGTGCGCTGGTAGGTCTGGTCCAGCCTGGAGACGTTCTGCGAGTGAGAAGAGTTGGGGTAGAAGGCCGGGCTTGCAGGAAAAGGCTGCTTTGTCGGCTCAAATAATTGTTGGGTTCATTTCGCTAGAAACTTGCCCGCGTCACTTCCTTGTATCAGGAGACAACGAAGGGAGAGATCTCTGGAAGAAACAAGAATACGGGAAAAAAAGTTGACTCTGTTGGGAGAAAGTAGTCAAGAGGGGCACTCGGATGTCCCTGGAACCTCGGCACTGTCTCAATCTAGACTCAAGCGTAGGTACGGACGAAGAGGGGGGCCGCGGAAAAAGGGAAGACGAGGCCATGGAAAAAAATTCCAAAGCCTCCTGTTCTCGGGGGGAAAGCGGCCGGCTGCACTTCGCTTGTACTATCGGGCACTCGCATTTTCCAACTGCAGAAAATCACGCTCTAAAGAGTCTCAGAGAGAGGATTTCCCGGGGGATAGTCATGAAAAGACGACCGCGACACCAACCGACTCGGGGTGGCCGACGACCTGCGAATGGAGGAAAGGGTGAAAACATAAACTTTAGGCAGGGTGGGCCACGGGGAAAACTGGACTCTCTCAACACGAAAAACATGAAAACCAAAGGCGGGAAAAGAAAGATCGTAAAGAGATCCACGCAGTCCCTCAAAAAGAAATATCGCTGGAGGAAAGAGGACAGAGGATCGCGACGAAAAGGGTACATAAAAAGGAGACGCTTGGTGCGATTACGATCGTCGAGCTATATTAGAGGAAAAATGAAGCAATAAAAGGGCGAAAAACAAGAGACCTCGGGATCCCGAGACAATGGGAGTTCTACCTCTTCTAAGCAACTAGATCTACTCTAAGGAAATGAATTCAAATCATAACCAGAAAGATGGTTGGGACTAATCTTCTTGTGAAGTACGCGGCCCCTTCAACATAGGGGGACCCATTAAACCAGCAACTACCGTTGACCATCATCGGAGAGCTTGCAACGAGAAAAGCGTCCACCGTGAAGGAGGATGACAGCTGGCGAGAGAGCACACACCTAAGAAATCAAAAGGTAATGAGAAGAGTGATTATTGTATCTAGTGAGAAATACACTATACCAGGTTAATTCGTTGTACAAGCCTCAATGAGGAAATGCGTAGATGAAAGGTTCAAGAATAGCGGCTTACGGGATTCAGCCGATTCGAAAAACCAACCATTGTGAAAAAAAAAGGGCAAACCATCCCGATTAAATGAATGAGAAAAAAGGAAAAAGGCCTAAAGGCAGAGAGGGGAGTGCAAGTGCCTCGATCTTCTCCGGTCATCTTCACAAAGACCAATAAAAAAGACCACATCCTAAAAAGGAACGACTTACTATGAAAAAAGAGAACGGCGAAATACGGGGAGCCCGGTTCGGTGAGTTTAACTCTGGGGAGGTGGTAGGGAGGGCGTAGGGGATAATTTAAGGAATAGACGCCCAAAAGGTGAGGCTTGAGAGAGCACACGAAATATGATGAAAGATAGAAGGGGGGAAGCAACTTAGGACGAAAGAGCGCAGGGAGAAGCTTAATTGCTGTACTCTAGCATCTTCTTGAAAGGGGACTGACCGTGATCAAGAGGGGGGAAAAAGAAGTAGAGAGAGCCGTGGGGTGAAAGAGCTGCGCTTTGATAAAAGAGCAGAAAGTCACGAATCCAAGGAACCCGAGAATACCCGTAAACTTCAGGGGGGGGGGCCCCTAGGCCTGCTTATCCACCGACTACGGTCTGCTCTGGACGATGGAAGCGAGCATAATACTCCGTGTCTCAAAAATAGGAGGATAGAGGGAAGAAAGTTGGGACCAGAAGGCGGATAGAGGCCAACGGAAAGGACCGGAAAGAGCTGACCAGATAAAAAGTTGGTACTTGTCCGAAAAGACTTGAGATCAGGATACAAAAGGCGAGAGGAGAGCGTTTAGAAGAATTTCTATAAAAAACTTCTAAAAGGATAATAAGGAAGTTCGCGCGGCAAAAACCGCTTCACATTTCTCGTCGTATTTGTGAAGTCAAAACCTGTCGGGCTAAAAGGGGGGGGTGGAAGGGAGTGAGATCCAAAAAAAAAAAAAGTAGGGAAGGGGGGAAAAGAGAGGAGATACAAGGAAGACAAGTAAACTGCCACGACAGTGTTGAAGATAAAAAGGGCCAAGTGATCTATACTAAAGAAAAAAGAGGATCAAAGGGAAAGGGGGGGCGAGTCTACACAAACGACGCCGGAATGAGGTGAGGACGAATAAACAAGACAGAATATTCCAGGAAAGGGGGCCGTGGGAGGAAAGTTCCTACGGCGGACTGGGAACATCTTTCCGACCAAAAGGGGTATCGAGATCATCACAAGGCTAACGTAGCCTAAGGGCCTCCGGTCGGAAAAAACGAGCGTGGGAAGCGAAACTAGATGGAGGGAAAGTTTACCGAGGAAAGTGACCATTGTCAGATCGAACCTTCGTCTGCCTTCTTCTATATCCACCTAGGAATCCTAGAAAGAAAAAGACTGGGGATCTCTGACGCAGCCTGGGAAGATAAGAAGGCATTAACTCAAACGACCGTTCTAGAAAAGAAACACGAAAGGCCCGATGCAAAGACGTGATCCTGAAAACTGAAAAAACATCTAAGAACAGTCTCGCCTGAAGAGGGGAGGCCGCAGATGCAGCATCTCCATCGAGTTTAAGAAAAGTAAGCAAGGGATGCAAGCAGCGCAATGAGCAACGTCCTCGGTAAAGATCCAGGGCAAATTGGTAGAGTAGGGAATATGGGGAATGCAATGAGAGCTCTAGCATCGGTCGCCAGTTGCCGTTTTGCTGGACGATGCAGGGGCGAAGCCAAAAATAAGAAGGAAAAGAACCCAAATCGCGGGGGGGAAATCAGTATGAAAGGGAGCGTGGAGTCACCGGGCATCTAGGTGGACGGGTGTTCCGCACCTTGATGGGGGAGAAAGTTAAAGGGAAGAAAGAGACTGTGGGGTGAAAAACCTATACTAATTCTACAGGTGCCGACCAGAGAGGAAACGAGGGCGTAGGTATTTTGGGAAGACAAAGAAAAACTAGGCACAAGAGAGAAAGGAGAGGGGGGAAGAAAAGGTGAATAGAGGAGGGTATTTGCGTACTTCGTACTAGTAAAAGGACGATGATAATTTATGAAAACCCTTTCGTACAAAAGGTAAAGGTTCAAAAGGGCCAGCGGTGCAACGAGAGGGAGGGGGAAATCAGAAGGGGAGAACTTCCTTTTTACTGTGTGACTTCATCGCGACGGGGCCGTCAAAAACTGCCTCGGTAAGGTAAGAAAAAAGGTCTTAAAGACAAAAAGAATCAGATTGACTGAGGCAGGTCGGGGATAAGGTGAAGAAGATCACGAGTCGCAATAAGTCAGGGAAAGAGACCACCAGACTGCTTGTGACTAGTCGGGAGAGGTAACCAGAAGGGATAAATAGGTAAAGGAGAACACTAAGCTCTCACTAAGAGGGGGCTGCGCAAAGATCGGGACCGTTCACGGATCTGGCAGAGAGCAGTGGTAAAGCAGCTCTTGTGAAGAGGACAATTCAGTAGCAGGTCACCGTTTCAAAAGGGCCCCTTCTGAGAAAAAAAGCAACAGAAGAAAGGGTAGCAAGAACAAGGTCGTGGGTGTCTCGGCCGGGAGGGGAGGGAATGAAAGTATCAAACTCAAGTCTCTGCGAAGCGCGAAGTGGTCCCATGCTGTAGAACAAACCAGAGAGGAAAAAAAAAAAAGGTGCAGAAGAAGCTAGAAGACCACTTGAGCATTAAAGAGCGCATAGAAGAGGGGGAGGGGAAAAGAGACGCTCGAGTGATCATTCTATCAAAAGACCGAGTAACTATGCAGCCGGAAAGGGGTGGAAGGGCCAATCCGATGGTGACCGATTAGCATGTCAGCCGCACAAGAGGTACCCCAGTGGGGGAGATGGTCCGAGTGCGGGGACCAGAGATATTCAGACATAGGTCAGGCCAGCAGCCAGCTGCTTTGCGCTTTGTCCGATAGAAGAGAGAAAACGTAAGAGAGAAAGACCAATCAACAAGGGGGGGACTTAAACCATTCCAGAAAAAAGAGGGTTGGAAGCGTAAAGGACAGATAAGGGAGGGAAAATCAGACCGAGAGCACCTCTTGTTCGAGGATATAAGTTCTTGGACCAGGGGGGAGAAACTGAGAAGTAGAAGCACCTTAAAAAGGGGGTACCCTCATCAAAGAGGGAAAAAACACAAAATCGAGAGGGAAGAACTCGGAAATCGCGGAGGACGCAGGGGGCAGATAGTTTGAAAAACACTTCCGTGCCGAGAGCCAAAATCAGCTATATAGAAGGAAACCGAACAACAGAGGTTGAAAGAGAAGATATGGGACGCTCTCGTTTCTATCTGAAAAAGACCAAACCGTTGCAAGACCATATTCGCGAGGGGTGATTCCTGCAGTAGAGTGGTGACTAGGAAAAGTACCCAGGCGGGGACTCGTGAGAAGAAGAGCAGCGTGAAGAAGGACATAAGAAACAAACACAACGATTTGGAGGGAAGAGTCGTCTGTTACCAAAAGGGGAGGAAAGGGGGAGGGCAGAAAAGAGGGGGGGAAAAGGGAGCGGAAGGGGACAGTAAGGGGAGGGGAGCTCGGCTGGGGGCGGGGAAGAAGGAAAAGAAAACGGGGCCAAAAACACGCCTGTTTTCTACTATCTCGGTAAGTAAACAGAATCGTACCTGAACCGGGGAAAGAGGGGGGGGGAGGAAGAGAAGATTGGGATTAACTTATTGCCGTGAAAGAACGGCGAATCGGAAAATACCCAGACAAGCGTAGTCTACTCAAGCGAAGGAAAGGATTCTAGTAGAAGGAGAAAGAACGTAGGGGGAGAGAGAGTCGGCATATACACTTCTCGTTTCTGGATAAAGGCCGGCGGCAGGCAAAAGAAGAAGTGGGCAAAACCTGAGTGCAACTGCGGACCTCGCTCCAGGCCCGATTTGTGCGGAGGAATACCAGGAAGGGAACGGAGACACCAAAAGATCGGTGTAAGGGATAAAGGTCTTTTTATGCTGTATGGCGCATAAGGAAGGTGGAAAAAGTGTGGAGAGGAATGAGGATTTAAAGAGAACAAGCGCTTTGAAAGGAAGATCGCTTTGACTATGCAAGGAGAATTGCACAGCAAGGACGGAACCATGAGGAAGGGGTGAAGGAAGGGAGAGTCGGCAGTGGGAGTTAGAAATAAAATAGTTGTCATCACCCCACCCTCTGGGTGCTATTAAGGGGACGGCTCGGTAACATCTGTCGCAGCTCCTCAAAGGGGGGAAAGAACTCGGAAAAAGAAAGAGGGGACCGAAGTCTCTGGAAGGAAAGTCCGACAAGGACCAAGCTCTCACTGGACGCGAAAATGCTATAGACTCGGTTCCAATAAAGGAGGCAAGAACCACCAAAAGGGAAAGGTGATCGACATACAAAACAGCACTGTCCTGAGAAAAAGAAAAGTGCTCCCAAGTGAAAAATAAAGAATGATTCAACGGGAATCACAATGCTGATTAGCGCTGCCTATTGGGGAGTAGGGGCTGACGACTGGAAAAGAAAAGATAACCTCGAAGGACGGATTGCTTGAAGAATGACAGTAGAAGGAGGTGAGGAACTAGGTCTTTCTGTTCAAAGAAAGCGAAAAGCAAAATGACATTGTTGCCCACCAACCGTGCAATCCCGCTGACGAACTATCTAGACTGGAGAAGGCAAAAGTAAATATGTAGGAAGGACTTCTTTCTGAGGGTGCATCGCAAAGCAGAAGCGGCAAGGAAAGACCACACGAGCCGGAAAAGTAAAAGTAAAAATACTAAGTCGATTAACATCTGGGACGTTGAATCGGGGGGGGGGGGCCCGAGGGGGAGGGAGAGTTGAGAAGGGGAGGGCATCACTAGCTAATATCTCCACAAGTTGGAGAGTGGGATCGAACTCAACTCCCTAGAACGAAGCCAATAGGTAGGCAGTTACTCACCCAGGAGGGTGATCGAAGTTATACTGGGAGTTGAGGGGTGGAGAACGTCTTAGCTCTCAGGTGACAGGATAAATTCATCAGGCCTAGGATAGCGGGTTGCTGGACGAATATGCGCGGGGTGGCACTAAAAGACGCACGACTCTGGCCTGGAAATATATACTCACCCAGGTGAAAGTAGGGAGACCTAGGGGAAGGAATAAACTTCAAAAAAGCAATCCAAATTCTAACTGGACGATGCTGCGAAGGGGCAAATCAATTCAGGAAAAATTCGGGGAAATAGCGAACCACTGGGGTGGAGCTTCGGTATGTGCCGTAAGAAAGTACGGGGGACACACCAAAAAAATAGGGAAGGGGGGAAATCAAATCGACAGAGGGGGAGATCCCAGCAAGTCTCTCCGGAGGAGGGAGGGTGTAGAAAAGCCGGGCAGAGTTTCCCTGTGACGCGCTATCCCGCTAAGAAAAACGAGTTTAGAAGGAGTTGATAAACCAACGTCGGGGGGGAAAGAAAGAAGGAGTGGTACGGTGGGGACATTATTGTAG
>Ga0179593_1325630_pt1 | contig 16982 bp, 17 predicted proteins | sample CZODoug2_1_08_16_FD_185931 | JGI IMG/M metagenome (GOLD analysis project Ga0179593, IMG submission 185931) | Vadose zone soil fungal communities from Angelo Coast Range Reserve, California, USA - CZODoug2_1_08_16fungal (PacBio error correction) | ecosystem: Environmental > Terrestrial > Soil >...
TTTAAAAATGGGGATTTCAAAACTTAGGAACAGGGACAAAAGAGTTGGAAAGGAAAGAATCTGTCTCAGTTACCAATGACAGGACAAGTTGAGAGAAATGCAAAAAAGGGCAACGATTACTGCCGGGAATACATTAAAAAAAACGGGAATGCCTCTCCTTTACGGGGGGCCGAAAAAAGGCTAAACAACAAACATGTGAAAAAAAGTGGTGAAAAAGGGGGGGAAAAAAAAGAAAAAAAAAAAGCTATGGTCGATGAAAGAGTCGGCAACGTTCCGCTGGCACCAAAACTCTACAAATGTGCGCGTTTTCCGCAAGAACGGGTATAAAGGGCAGGGAGTCTAAGGGGTCACATACAGAGAAAAAGAGGTTGCTGGGGATAGAAAAAAGACAGAAGGGAAAAAAGACTAGGTCCGGCGATTGAGGGATGAAAGTCCAGGCTGAGCAGAAAACTTGTAGAAACGTCAAATGGCACGAATCTGAAAAAAGCCCCAACAAAAAGTGGCTAACGTCTCCTCTAACCTGTGAGAAAAAAAAAAAACAACAAAACAGCAGGTTGGGAGGTGGATCTGGACTCCGGGTATAAGACGGTAGTTTGTACATCACCCCGTCCGACAGAAAAAACGCAGGACTCTTTTCAGTCGCAAAGAAAAAAAGGGCCGGCCACTTTTCCAGGTGGTGCCGTAGCCTCTTCAAGAAGGAAAGCCCAAAAAAAGGATGAATTACGTCATGGGGCTCATAAGGTCGGTCAAAAAGGCACCAAGACTCAGGGGTTTTTTGGGAAGTATGTTAAGTGTAACAGATTTGATCTTGCCCGCCAAATCAGCAGAAAAACAAAAATCCGGATGTTGAAAACGAGGCTGGGGGGGCTGGAGAGTCGAGGCTGGGGCTCAAGCAGCGCTGAAAAGGCCGCTGGACTGCAAGCAGGAAAAGACAGTTGACTAAAAGATCTGCCAGCGGAAAATTGAAGGGAAAAACACGGGCGCCCTCCTGGAAAGGAGGATGAAGGTGGAAGGAAGGAGACCCCAAAATTGGAAAATCCGCGCCCTGTTCGAGGATTCGTAAGAAGAGTGAGTCATAAGAAGCGGAGTGATCGGCCCTGGGAGGTGCGCGGGACTACCGATACCGGATACAAAGAAACACTCAGATTGGGAAAATTAACATGGCAGAAGCGAAAAGGGGGACTGAAACAAAAAAAAAACACACCCCTCCGGAAGGAAGAAAGTCATCCGCGGGGGGAGGAATTTAAAAAGTCCGCGAAGCGCAACGATTGCAACAACCTTCGGCAAGTGAAAAAACATCGGTTGTATCGCAAAGGGAAAATAAAGACTCTCAAACAAAACCGGAAGAGAGAGAAGGAGGTCTTGGGCAAAGGGGACGAAAGAAAGGGAGGTGTACCAGGGCAAAAGGAAGATGAAAGAATGGGGGGGAGAAATCGGGGGGGGGGAGAGGCGCGGAAACGGTTGAAAGAGAACAACGGATGAAAGTGAAGGACCTTTCCGAGGGGGTGGTTTGTTTGTGGAAATTTGTCAAGAAGGATACTTGTACCTTTGCTGAGGGGGGAGAAGAGAACTTGTCGGTAAAGAGGAAAAACCGGCGAAAGGGACGAGAACTCAAAAACAGGGGCCGTCTGCAATAACGGGTACAAGAAAGCTCGGCTTTGAAAATGGATTAATGACCCGTCCTAAGAATGTTCAATAAAAAGGGGAATCCGACCCGTGGGGGGAGAAGGGAAGGAGGTTACAAAAATGGTCCGGCGAAAAGGGGAGATTCAGAGGGGCCTGCCCTCGCTAAGAACCAATAAGAGGGGGGGAATAAAGAAGAGAGGGTCAAAACAAGGGGCATTGTAAGCGTTGACGGGGGGGAGTTAGGATTATGGGGGGGCGGCAAGCATAAAAGGGGAAGTCGCATCTCGCAAAACATAAAGAGAAGCGTTTTCAAAAAAAAAAAACGTTGGTTAGAAAAAAGTTTGATCCCCATGAACTAAGAATGTATGTGTGCAGTGAAGGCGTCACGGGAACCTGCAAATGAAAGGGAAGCCCGGGGAAAAGGGTTGGAAAGGAAAAGCGACGTTGCCTAGCGGACATACAAGTCAAATGGGGGTCTGACAACGAAACGTCTTGAGACCCAGAAAGCAGGCGTCAAACATACAATTTGCTGAAGGGGGAAAGGTGCTGGCTGAATAGAGAGCGGAATTAGCCCGAAAAGGTTGATGATCCGCCGAAATGGGAAGGAATCGGCAATAGCCGGCGAGATTGGGTGATTATTAAGTGGGAATCCAAAAGTTTCTGGGAGGGGGGAAAACGTAGAAAAGGAACTAAAAGGTAAAAACTTGTCTTGGCGGGGGAACCTATCTACAAAACATGTTTTGAAGGTGAAACCCCAACGGGCAAACGGAGAGGCCGGAGATGGGAAGAAAAACATACGTTGTTCAGGGTGGGGGCTTGTATTAGAATATCACCGGTTGAGAAAGGGAAAATGGGAGGCCGTGGGTGTCATGGGAAGTTTCACCCTTAAAAGGGATTCGGAAAATTATGTCTCGGACGGTTCACTGAGAAAAAGCGGGCAGGCCCAAGGGCCACTGTTTGATGGCGAATTGAAAGAAACCATTGGTCGGATGGTAGTTGGATGGGGAATTTGGACCGGGAAACCCCAATAGCAAAGCCCCTAAACCAGCTTACTAAAAAACAATGAAAAGACCAAGATGCTTGGAATCGGGTGGGAAAGTGAAAAACCAGTGAGCGGGATAAAAGGGGCGCTGTTGGAGGACGGGAAGAGTGGGGGACACCGGAAGTAAACTCAACCATCCAGAAAATAAGTGACCTGCAGCGGGGGAATGGGAAGGCGAAGGATAGGCAGAGACAGCAGCCGTTCCAGGAAATTCTGCTGTCATAGAAAGGGACTTTCTCAACGGCAATTCGCGAACCTTAAGGAGAAAGCGGGCCAAAAGAGGGGGACAGGGAAGTTCATGTAAGCAAACAACAATTTTCAAGGAAAAACAGGATTTCTTGGAAACTCAAGTGGCTGGCATCCAAGGAGGGTAATGGCTCTATCGAAAAGGAGAAATTATTGAATTTAAGTTGGCCAGGGGACTCGCGATTTTATAACGAGCAGGGGAGTTGACCAGGGGAGTGAAAAGGGAACCGTAGACAAAAGGGGTCTTTCCCAAAAGGAAGAAGGCCGATTTTAAGCTTGGGGGAAACCGCCAAAGGACCTCGGGCAAACGCCTTAAAAAAAACGGTCGTTGAAACGCGCAACGGGGGGTTGGATGAAAGAACGATCCACATGGGGAAGTGGCGGTTCAACAATTACAAGTGTCGATAGTTCTCTAAGTCTGCTGTCGGAGCGGCCTCCCATCCTTTAAAAACCGGTCATGGTTTTTTTACAGATGAACGAAGGCGTTGGGGGAAAGGCGAATTGGGGGGAAATTGGGAAGTGAAGGGACTGAAAAGGGCAACAGAAGGCAATACCGTACGGAAGTCTGGGGGGCTTTGAAGGAGAGGAGAAGGGAAAAAAACCACCCTGGTAAAACAGGATCGACACGAAGGGAGGGGTGGAGGGGGGGTGCATGTGCTGCACAAGAAAACATGTTTGGCAAGACTCGAAAATTTTGCCACGGTGCAAAGGCCGAGAAATCTTCAATGTGAGGACGTGTTCCCGTGGACCTCAAAGGCAGGGGGAAGGACGAAAAGAATCAGTCCAAAAAAACCAAAGTGTTTCAGGGCCCAAGGAGAAAAACGGGGATCACAACGTTGGTTACGGAAATATAAGGAGAGGGAGGGGTAGAAGCGGGGAAGGGGTGCCGCTAAGTGGGAGTGATGAAGATTACACCGTGTTTGCAAAGTTAAAAAAAACAAACCTGGGGACGAATCCTATTTCCAGGTTGTGGTGACAGTTGAATATAGGGTAAAAAACCGGAAGAAAAGGGGGGTTGGGAAGGGGCAACAAAAAGAGGTGACTACCCAAGGGTCCGTCAGCGCTCTAATGCGGAAGGTCAATCGCGGGAGGGGAAAAGCGGGCGGAGAAGTGCATATGCAGAGGGATGGACCAAAGAGAAATCCCTGAACATTGAAAGCGGGTTGGAGGTTTTCTGAAACTAACGGAGGGGGGAATCCGTATTGTCGGGGGGGGGACAAAAAGGGGCAAGAGAGGGAGGCTCTGTGGGGGGGGCCTCGACCGCTTGATTGACCAAAGACGCTCAAGGAGGGAGAAAGGGGCGCGTACTGAGGGGAAGTATGTTGAACAGGGGGGGGGAGGCAAAGGAAGAAGGAGGAGAGGAAGTGACATAGGGTAGGGAAAGTTCGTTTTGGGCGTCTTGTTGTGGGTCAAAAAAGAAAAAAAACGCATAAAAAACAGAGATGTGTTGCTTAAGAACCTTGGGATGGGGGATGTCTAGACGTTGCAGAGGGGACGAGAGGTGTATAAACCTGGAAACGACCTCGGTGACGAGGTCAGTGAATGGTCGAAGGCAAAAAAGTAATCGAGAGACAAAAAAAGAGGAAAGGTAAGGAAAAGAAGAAAGAGGGGAAAGGGTGGACCGTCACAATAAGGGAACGGGTAACGAGGCCGTGTTGTAAAGGCGCACAAGCACATAAAAAGAAGGAATCGAAAGAAAACAGGTTGGTACACAAGGAAGGAACAGTAAATACCCAAAAGGAGGGGAACGGGCTGAGGCTAGGAAGAAAAAAAGAGTATAACCAAGAAAGGGAACCTGACCCAGGGATTGTGAAAGTGGGTCGAAAAAAATTCAGGACATCAACAAAGAGATACGAATCCTGGAAGTCGAAGATTGAGATGGGGCAGAAAGGAAGAGACCAACCAAGAAATCCTCGAAAGGAAGACAGGATTTAAAACTCGGGACCGTCGAGAACCGATAAAGAGACCAAGACCTGTAAACTGAACAGTAACAATTTAGGGGACAGAAGGTCCTAGGTAAGGACATGAAGAGGAAAGGAAGACAAGCTGAAAGCGCGAGTGAACAGGAAACCGCAAGGCCGAGCTAGGGGGGGACAAGAGGGGAAAAATCAACAGTTTGGATGGACAAAGTCTGTTGTGGAAAAGAGGAACAAACCAAACCTTTTGCAAGGGACGTTGGAAAAGAATGTCAAGCAAAACACAACGAAACCTATCGGGAGGCGTTTGGAACAGGGGAAAAAACACTAAACCTAAACTTTTGTCAATCCAGTTCGGAAGACCAGCAATCAGAACGGAAAGAAGATATCAAAAACGTCCCGTCAAGAGGCGGATTTGAAGAACAAAAGAAAAGTGGGGGGGACGACGGAAGAACTCAAGGAGGAGAGGGGGGAAATGAAAAAAGGTTTCTAAAGGACCAGGAACTCGAGGGTCAACCGTAGAGGGAACAGGCTCGAAAACTGTGACCATTATGTCTTCGCAGTTGGCCAGAGAAAAATTTCAGACCTGAATCTCTAAGACAATGGAACCTGGAAGACACACACGGACAAAAACAGCGCGGAAGAGGAATAGGGGTAACCCATTGGGGTGTTGAGGCGACGAAAACTAAACGAAACAAACTCTCTGATATCAGGGATGGAAGCTCAGTGGCAAGGAACCATAAAGACAAAAATGATACCACAAACGGAGGAAGAAAAAAACGCGGTCAGATGTGCAGCGAGACTTCGGGGGGGGGAAAAGGAGTGGGAAGACGGGAGAAGAAATTTCAAACGAGAGAAAATCTCAAGAGGGGTCAAGGATTGAAACGAAAAACATGGTGGAGTCGGTCTCCGCCAACCCTGAGAAGTTTCAAACAGATGATAGGTAAGGCGCGGAAGGAGGTTCAACGATTAACAAAGAGGGAGGTTAGTCTGCAAAACGTATTTTAAAAATATGGAAAGTTGAAAAAAAGAGACGTTGGTAAAGGATGGTAAAAAACCTGCAAAAAAGAAGGAGGCCAATCCAAGGAGTTAATAATACTTCAGGTAAAAAAGAATATCGATAAAAAAGGAGGAAAGTAATAGTTGGAAAAAAAAATATTCCACGAGAGGAGGTGGGGGGGGGTGAAGTGAAAAAGTAGTAAAAACGGAAGTTTGCAACATGAGAAATGAAAAGGATCCAAGGGAGCGCTGGGACGACACGGAAGGTGAAAAGAAGACAATTGAACTTTGACTGGGTGAGACGGTCCTGACGGATCAGTACAATTCCCCCAAACACAAAAGGTCAAGGGAAAGGGCTGCGTGTGGAAAGGAAAAACGATCATTGTCCACTTCTTCAAAGGCTCCTATGAAACAGTCAATAAAAACTGAGTATCGATGAAGGACGAGGGGAACTTTCAGGATTCTAACAAGAGGAGGCGCCTGGGGAAGGGGGGGGAAGTAAAGGTGAGGGGGGGGGAATTAGAGGACAATACATAAGCTGGGGAAAAACAGATCCATCCCAGAAGGGTCTTTGCAAGTCGAGGAAGTTGGCAAGCTGGAATTCCCGCGGTCTAAGAAAAAAAGAAGAGAACATAAGGGAGAAGCACGACAAAAACAGAAAGAGGATCCTGAAAATGGCCCGTAAAAAGGGCTCCCATAACTTATAACCGGGGGGAGATCGTTAAGGACAAACGGACAACGTTGTGGGAGAATCTCGGGGGGGAAAAGACCGCTTTGCAGGCGAAAAAAGGAAAACTTCGATCGGGGGCGAAAGAAGTAGGAAGGAGGTCGCCGGGTCAACGTCGCCCAGAAACGGTGGAGATATCCACGGCATAATAGAAAGATCGATCCTGCGATTTTGCACGTCGGACAGGACGAAGTACCGCGGAAGGTTTCTATCGAAACTTGGTCGTCAACGGGCAACAAGGGAAAAGGAAAGCCGTCAAACAGAACTGGAGCAAGAAGAGGGGGAGGGGGTTTAACGCCTTCCCGGCCGGTCTCAAACATTTATGGGTGGCAAACCAGAAAACTACAGTGGAGCGCAGATCGCATTCAAGGTCCAAAGGGGGGAAAAGGGCCGGCCAAGTGTGAAAATTGGGGGTCCTGAATCAGGGGGACCAAAAGAAACCCTCACCAAGACGGCTGAAACTTCTCACATGAGGATGGAATCAGTGCAAACCAAAAACGTGGAAATCGCGTTGTGGGCAAAGGAGAACTGTAAAAGGGGTCATTAGGGTCACCAGCAAATACAAATAACAGCTCCACTCAAATCGCAGGAGGGGTACAGCTCTGACAGATCTAGGCAAATGTCTAACTCAAAAAAGGAGTGCAACTGAATTCAAAAACCAGTGAAGGCCTCCTTGCGACCAGTGACCGCGGAAAGATAAAAAGGGGGAGTCAACCAAACGGAAAGATAAGTTGTCATGAAAGGGGATTAAGGGGAAGGAGGGTTGAAGGGACCTCCTGGTGGTAACACCGCTAAATTTGCTCAAGGAAAACTTCTCAAGTATGGAGGGATACGGAAGAAAAGGTTATCGAAAGAGGTGCTCGGCTAAAAACGATACTCGTAGGAAAAAAAGAAACCTCAAGGCAAAGGAAAATTTCATAAGACGACAAAAGGTAATGAAAAAAAAAAAAAACCAAGGTAACTACTAAACTTAAATCAAACAGGTTACATGGGAAAGAAAATTTGGTGCCACGAAGCTCAACAGGGAGAAAAAGGAAAACGTTAGCGGGACTGAAGGTAAACATCGGGTTACCGCAACGGAAAAGAGAGAGCACAATAAAAAAAACGGAGAGAGGAAAAGAAGGAAAAGAAAGAAGGGTCTTGGAACGTGGCAGGTACAGAAGGTGTTAACAGATCGTCCCGTTGTGTTTGGCGGCAAGAGGATTCGAGAGGATGAGGGGTGAAGGAAAAATGACCCGGAAGGATGAAAGTTAGCAGGGTCAGGAGGGGGGGGGGGTTTGGGGAGTACAAGGTGGGAGATGAGGTGTTCTTTTAAAGAAATTGTTAATAAAGATCGGTCGAAGAGCATCGCCAGGGGAACGATCCTGCGACGGCCGTATGAAAAGACTCTGGTAAAAGAGAAAGACGGAGGGGAAACAATGGAGGGGAAAGAAAAGGAGGAACCCTTAAGAAAAGGTGCCGGCCAAAGGGAGAAAAAAGGTTGAATCAATGGGACAAATTGAGGTGTCAAAAAGGAGAAAAGAAAAGAAGTGAGTGGGGGTCCGCGAGCCAAGAGTTAGACAAAAAAGAATAGATAGAAGAAATATAAGGGTAAAAAAAAAGACGGGAAGTTGAGGTTCTGGGGGACGTTATTAAGTTATTTTTCGGGAAAATTTTTAATTCGACAACAGGACGATTGGGTAAAATGGGAGAAAAAGAATTATTGGCAAACTACAAGGTCAAGAATGTGGGGGGTAGGGGGGGAGGGGGCACGGGGGGCATCTAATGCAAAAAGTGGAACTTGTCACGGTATTGCGACTGCCGCGCCAAAGATCAGGGGGGTTAGGGAACAAAGAAACCGTTCTTATAACCCGACGGAACATAAAATAAATTGCTCCGAAAAGTGGGAGGGGAAGAAGGCGCGATCATTCCATTTAGAAAGTAAACGGATTTTAGGAACGACCTGAGGCCTCGCAAATCGCGACTGACGAGAAAAGTAACGTGAAGACGCAAAAGGATTTGGTCATGGAGGAAAAACCGAAGAAAGATTATACCAACTTGTTAAAGAGGGGGAACAGATCTACATTGGGAAGAAGGACCTTCCCCGCTTACTTTGCCAGATAGTTAATGAACAAACTCTTAAAAGTGTTTATATTAAAACGATCAGAAATCAAGGAGGAGGGCATCCGGTGGGGTAAGGGTTGGGGGCGGGCTGAGGGCGAAAAGTTGAGGGAGGAAAATTTAGCATCATGACGGGGTGGAACGGATAAAATTTCTCCTCACTGGAAAGGGGAATGGCAGGTAAAGACCAGTTTGGGGTGGGGAGGTAAACAGGGAGTAAGGGCCGAAAAATCCGGAAAAAGAAACACCCGGACGCCAAAAAGGGAACCCGGCACAGGAGTGACTCTTGTTTGATAGATACATCAAAAATAACAATAGATCGGGGGCATGTGGAAGTGGACGCAAGTGGGAAAAAAGGAAGAGGTGTCAATCAAAAGCCGCAACGACAAATGGACAAGGTCTCTGGTTGGAAGGGGAAGGATAAAGGAAAGACAGGACCGTCATCATTGGTAAAAGGTATGCGTGTCAGTGGGACCAGGGGAGCAAAAAAATTCAAAAAGCGGCAATGAGTAGGGGAGAGGGAATGGAATGACATGAAATGATGACAACATGCGGTGAATCTGCACTTTAAGGGCAACTAACATAAGGGAAAAAGTCCCTTATTAACCACTCACGGGGGATTGGTTCGCGAGAGTGGGGAAAATGGAAGAGGTGGGGGGGGTTACCGGGAGGATAGGACGGGAAATAAGCGATTTATAAATGACAGGGGTTGGACCAGAGGAGAACCCGTCCAGGACCCTTTGGACAAGTCGAACGAAATTTTGGGGGAAGTTCAGGGTAAAAATCAAGCAGGAAAAGCGCACTAAGGAAAAAAAGATAGCATTGAGGTGGGAACGGGAGGTACACGGGTTGATAATTAACGGACTAAAACCTGGCTTTGGGAAAAACACAGAGGGGGACAGTGGGCAAAGGGAGACTCGCGAACGGTTGCGGAAACGTGTCCCAAAAGGGCAGGTCAAAGAAGAGAAGGCTAATCTGACCGCCAGGATTTTGGGGTCATGGAAATGGTGGACATTTTTGACGTTCTTTTACTTCCTATACAAGGCTCGGCATCAAAAATATCGAAGGGAGTGGGGAGGAGGCGGAGGTCGAATGAAAAAACAATTGTTCCAACGATTGAGCTACTACGCGAGGTCGGGGGGTGGACGGTTTTTCGATGCTGAAAAAACAGCAAAGGGTAATACGAAATGACAGTGGATTAAGGGTACCGGTGCCGGCCAGAAGCAAGATAAAGTGTTCTATGACTGGGTTACGAGACGGATCCAGAAGTGGGTTTCAGGAAAAAAAGCCAAGAAGTAGACTCCATCGCCCACAGGGGAAATCCGGGGGGGGGGAAAAGGGGTCAAGAAAATAGGAAGGGAAGGGGGAAACGCGATTCCGTGCCAGGGGTATGCTTGGTCGATGAAAGGATGACACCGTTGGTGGAAAACATTTGTTGTCCAAAAAGGGGTAACAAACGGCGACGCCAGTGCAGGTTAGGGGGGACGTTGGGAAAAGACTGTGGTAAACCGGACGGCAAAAGGTGGGGGGTGCTGACAACCGATGGGTTCTAGAGCCAAAGAACAGGGATTTGAACGGATCAAGGCGCTCGGAAATGATGGTCATCGGCTTGGGCGGGGGCGGATAGGTCCGAGCCAGGGAATGGACCGAGGACAGAACCTGGACATTCAGCTTGTTAATTCAAGGGGGAAACGAGTTGCAAAATCGGGTGGTATGGAGGGGGTAAGAGGGAAATAGAGATTCGCAGGGGGTGTTTGGTGAACTGAGGAAAGGGGAGTGAGCCACTCCGGGCCTATGCTATTCTAAAAGACGTACGTCGAGGGTTTCGGAGTAAAGGAAGGGGGCACAGAATTTCCAAGTAACAAGGCAGGTAAAGGGCGGTTTGGTTAGAGCTTTTTTGGCCGGCCAGAGCCGCATCCAGATAAGTGGGGGGGGGTACGTTAATAGAACCGGGAGAAAAGAGGGAAGTTGGCAGAGGGTGAGCCGCTTTAGGGGCATTTAAACCCGAACCCCTCTTGAAAAAAGTCAGCATTGTCGGCTCAAAAAACGTCAAAAGAAGAGAAACAAAGGATGAAAAGAGAGGAGATGACGTTTTACGACAAGAACGCAACTGAAGGACCGGGTCACGAGGTCGGGTTTAAATGCCTCGAAAGTCTGCCTACGCCCTCAATAAAAGGCCCGAATCAAAAAATGGGTTCCAGTCAGGAAAAACACAACCTTATGTAGGGGCTGCGGGATCACGGCAAAAAATCGTCGAAGCGACAGGGACAGGAACTTGATGTGAAACCGTTCATAGAAATGCGTGAACCCCCCCCCACATCAGGAAAATACCTTCGAGTAAACAAGAATCAGCATATGAAGGGCAAGGGGGGAACAGCGTAAGAAGCTCAAAACCCAAACCGACTGAAAGCTTTACACAACGAGGAAAAACGGAGCCACCCGCGGCGCAGTCGCAACTCGACATGGCCCCGCAGTCCCCCTAATGAGGGCAGGGGAATTGGTCGGACCTTTCCACGGGAGGAAATATCCGCCAAGCAGCAACGTGGTGGGGGACACATCCCCCAAAGTTCCATCGATGGACCTCGGACAGAAGGTTGGGGCGTATACCCCTCGGGGGGACCAGCTACAAACCAACTTTGGCAAAGTCGGGGGGGTCCAGATATTCACCACTACTGGGTGAAGAGTTGCGTGGGAAAAAAAAGGTGTGACAACAAATGAGCAAGAGGGAACAAGCAGTTCATCAAGACCAAGCAGAGACCGGAACGGCATAGGAGTATCACCCTTCCCTTCCCAAAGATGAACTAACAACTGTCACCGGGGGGAGGAATGGAGTAAGACCTGCCGGGGGGGATGATGGAATGAGCGGGGAGAACTAAAAACCCTAAATACGGAGGGACAACGGAAAAAGAGTCCCCCTTCAAGCTAACGGTAGGGGTTGACATATCCTTGGACGCGTAAAAGTGAAAAGGTCACGATAAAAGAAAGAACAGACCCTTGGAAGGTAAGATTCATCACAACCGGGGACCCACACAAAAGCGGTAGGAATCAATCTTGGCCAGGGGGGTTTTGGAACCTACTAGCACATCCGAAACTCTGAATCCGGGGAGTGCCTCGGCAAGGTGGGTATCGGAGTCAAAAGAGACATGTCCAAAAATTTCCCCACTACTCCTATACACCGGACAGGATTCAGATGAGAAGGGCGAGAAGACTGGGTACGGGTTGAATCCTCTCAAGGGACAGTTGCGCTGAGAGCAAGAGAGCCAAGGGGGTAAAGTCGGTTAAACGCCACCGTCCGGGGGTTTAGGGGCGGGAAGAAATCACCCGAAGGGGGGGAAATAGAAAAACACGTTGTGTAAGTTCATGAGGGGACTTAGAGTACTTTTCAAAACTGAACAAAACAACGTCGGGGATGCGGAACGAAGTGGGGAACTGAAGGGTGGGGTCAAGTGACAGGGGGGGGAACTGGTCAATCCCTGCTCGTTAGAGAAAAAACGAGAAACCAGCAGAGATAGGTAATAAACGAATTACACGAGCGAAAAGGATTACCATAAATGGAGTGGAAAATAATAGGGAAAAGGAATGGGGGGTGGGGTGGGCTAATGAAAGGCGCGGAAAAGGTAGGGGGGACGCATTATAGGAAAGAAGCCGAATAATTAGGAAGCTGCGCCCGTTAAAAGGCTATCAGCATCCCGGTACCTGTCAGTAAATATGTCTCCAGAATTATCTCTTCCCCATTAAAACCAAAAGCATGGGGTCTCATGATTGCTGGAGGGAGCCACTATGAGGTGGGGTCAAAAACCACTTGGACCAACCGTCTACATAGGAAACAAGGGAAAAACTATTATCGAGAAGTGACTAGTAGAACTTTCCAGAGTCACAAGAGAAGCCTGTCATTGGTGGAGTACTAGGGGGAGGTAAGATTGGGAAAGGCCAGAAAAGCAATGCTTTTCAAACGAATCAATCCCAAAAAAAATGTAAAATTCGACATTCAACAGTTGGAAAGGGGGAGAACGGGGCCGGCTTCTCAGTGAACCCGGCATAAAAAATAATTCTCAGCAAAAGGCGCACGAGCATAAACTTAAAACCTGATGCCCTAAGTAGGATATGATATTTAATATAAACAACCTAACAACGAGTTGGGAATGAGGACACGTCCCTGTGGAGCAGAACTCTAACAAAATGTTCGATCGGGGAAGAAACTAACTGAATGGCGAAGAATTTCGACCGTGGGACAACCTCGCCCAAGAACCTTTGGACAAAGAAGAAAATCCTCGTCAGGGATGGGACGAGGCTTCCAGGCCGGCGGAAAAAAGAAAAAAAACGTAATCAACTTCAAAACAGGAGAGGCAGGGCGCCCACTTCCCCGCTTGCGGCAATGAGGTTTAAAAGACCCCGGACTGGGGTATACGTGTAGTTGGGGGGCAGAAAAAAAGGCGACAGGCGGAAAGCAGACTGTTCACTGTCCAAGTAAAAAAAGAAAATTTTGGAAAAGTGGTCAAGTCGACGGCGTCCGCAGGACAATGACGAAAACAATACAGGCAGGGACGGACGTAAAGGGGGGAAAAGCAATTATGTCGGTCGCACCAAAATCGTGGGGGAAGGCCGGGTGGGTTGGGCGATAGGGAAGTTACATTCTTGGGGGGGAAGAACAATCCGCATAACTAACAAAGAACAATCTCAAAGGCTGTTAACCGGTAATTTCAAGGGAGAATCGAGGATTGGGGAGAATCAGCGCTGGGGAGGAACGCTGATTCCACTCACGTGCCAGAAGCCTGCGAAAAAGGAAAGGAACTCCAGGCCCATTGATTCCCCAACCTGGGCGAAAAAGTGCCGGAAGGGGAAATTAAAATGCGAAATTCATCAATTTGGAAGCCGCGAGGATCTGAGTCGTACCATAGGGGTCATACGGACCGTAGAGGAGTGTCGTCCCCAGCAGTGCGAAAAAGGGGAGAACGGGCGGCATAGTTAGTACGCTCGCAAGTAACAGGTATGAATCGGACAATACTTCAACAACAAAACCCCGACGAGATCATAAAAAGCGGGGACAAGGGGCAATTCAACCGAGGTTTTCCGCAAAGCTCAACCGATTGCCGAAACAACAGTCTTCAATCGGCGAGGGAGAAGGACAGAGGGGTATCGCACGTGAAAGAAAAAAACAAAAAGAGAGAAGATTAGTTTCAGAATTCAGGCTACCCGATGTTGGGACAAATCCAGCGAACGATTGAAGAATGTTGTAGGAAAAATAGTTAGGAGGGCGGAAAATTCGTTGAACTGAAAAGGACCGTCGGATTACGTTTATTAACCGGGGGGAAGGGGTGGGTTGTGGGGGTCCATTTGGAATTAAATGGATGGACTTTGCATCTACTACTAAATGCGAGTATCGGTAAAGTTAGAACGCGGCAAATCGAAAGGGACGAAATGTCACTCCCGAGGACTGGTCGTATGAAACCTCTGGGAAGAAAAAAGAAGGATAGGACTTTTCAAAATGGGGTTGAATTCAACCAGAGAAAAAAGATGTTCCTGGAAAAAAAGGCGCAACGTTGTATCAAAGAAAGGGAGGTGTACGCAACGGCGAAGGGGGATGGAATTAAGCGGAAGAAAGAGCTAGGAGACCAAGGCAGCGAGCAAAGAAATCAGGGAGAGTGCCAAAAAACCGGAGCTTTTCGTTTGAGTTGGAAGGGGGAAAAAGAAAGAGAAAAATGGGGAGCAGTTCTAAGTCATCGAAAAAACAGAGGTTTCAAAAAAACGAGTTTGGGCGAAAAAAGACATTATTGATCAAAAACGAAGCAGGGGGCTTGACATGTTTGCCTGAAACGCTGCAAATTGAAAAGGGCCCGGCCCGTTCCTTGGGACATTGAAAAGGCGACCGGAGGAGCAAATGACGAGGGGGGGTGAGACAAACTACCATCTTAGTACCAGGACGGCAGGCGGAAAACCAACCAGGCGGCAGCAAAGGGTGGGACGGCCGAGATGGTACCTTGCTTGCAAGTGCCGGGAATTTGCTGCTCCGGCCGGGGAGCAAAACAATAACGAAGAGGGTCTTTATTAAGGCCGTGAACGCCCAAAGGAAGGCTGGGGCGATGTATGACAAACCGAGAAAGACAGCCTGAAACAGGGGGGATGCTGCCGGCGACCATTGGTGGATTGGGGGAAGAGAACTTGGGACGTGCCCGATATTGGGCATCAAAAACTCAAGGGGGGCAATGGGTTTATATTAAAATATCCGGGTTCAAAAAGAGGTCATCCGTTTTTTTAATTATTTGCGGCAGACTCGTGCGAAGTTGAGTGAAATAAAAGGAGGAGAGGGCCTTTCCTTATAAAGAAGGGGAAATCCCTGGAAACTGTGAAAAAATGAAAAGACCAGGTAGATGTTATGGTCGTGGAAAGAAGTGGGATTTGTCTGGCCTCCCAAGATGCAACTCCCTCACGGGAGGGACTCAAAAAAGGACAGGCGACAGATTCTTGATCGGTAAATTTTCTACTAGTCGAGGGGAATTGGGCAGGGAAAGGGGGTATATTGAGCCCAAGCCAAAAAGGAGGGCACTCTCAAAAGGGCCACCCTTCAATGGACCAGGAGCTGGGGGATGGGGAAGGCGAACTGATAAAAGGAGGGCCCCCTTGCCATAGACATGTATTCGGAAGGACGGGGAAACAAATGGCGCAGCAGGGCTGACAGTCGCGATCTGGAACTGGAGGGAAGGAGGAAAACTTCGGGGAATCGGCCTTCATGGGGAAGAAACAAGGGGGGAGAGGGGGAACTGAGTCAAAAGTTGGGTTACACCAAAGATCAACAGTATGTGCAGACTTTGGGGACTAACTAAAGAGCGATCGGAGAGGGAACTTTATAGGAGAAGGGGGCCTCCGCGAGGTATAACTAATAAAGGGATTTGACCATTCGGGAACAACGGAAAGGGAAAAACTTTTAAGAACCCTTCTTCCGGAACCTAAGAGGTTGGTTTAATGTTGAAAAGCAACGGAAACGCGGAAACCTTACACCCGATAGAAAAGTGAGGGGGAAAACTACCAGAAGTGGGGGACAAAGCAAACAATGGCCGGTGGCGTTTTCACAGAAGTGTGCCGGGCGATAGGGGGCGGGCAGATACCGCGGAGTGTTCGGCGCGGAAAAGAAGGTAAAATGGGGGGCCTGGGAACAACTAGGGAAAAGGCTAATCTGACCGGCAGGGAGGGGGGGTCGTCGGGCGAAGTTTGTGGGACAAGGGGGACTTTCTGGTTACCGGAGGGGGGAAAACATTCCGAAAAATGCATAAAGGGAAAGCACGGAGAGAGAGAAGGTGGGGTGCAGATGGTCAAAGTTCAAGTGTAAGGAAACCAAGAAATTGGGGTAAAACGATTGAGCGCGAGAAGAGGTGAAGTGTGACTTGAGGAGAAATGAAAGGGGAGTTCAAAAACTACATGAGTGCTCGTCAAGTTGAAGTGCAGCACGGGCCGAAGCAAGAAAAGTGTTAGAGGAAGGGCTATAAGGGGGGCCGCTCAGAGGGGAGAAATTAGGTTTTTAAAACGGTAACGAAAGATCATTAACTATAAACGACAGGTCAGGAGACGTACGCCACCGGGGATCCGTTGGTGACGGGGCAAATCAAGAGGGGGGGAAGGGGGGGGGAAGGGTGATAAGAATCTATTACGGGAAGATATTGCTTGGGAGTGATTGAGAGAACAAAACCTTTAGTGCGGAAGTTGTTGTCAACACCGTTTACCAACGCTAAATACCGATTCTCAGGTTTGAGGGGAAAGGGAAGTTCTGTTGGCCGGAAGGGAAAAAAAGGGGGGGGTGAAAGGTTTCAAATAGGTCAAAGAAAAACCAAACGGGATTGGCCGAGGGGCAAGACGCTCGAAGTGCGGAGGGGGTCAATGCGCTGAGGGGGAAGGAGGGGGAAGAGAGATGGAACGCATCCCTTGCCATTAAGCGTGAAGGCAGGGACATTTCGGGGTGAAAACGAGTCAAAGACGCGGGTTATAAAAGTAGTCTAGGGGGGGGGGTAAAGAAATGGTCCAGTAGAGAGGGCGCGGGTTTGGGGGAAGAAAAGGGACCCTTACCACTGGAAAAACGTCTTCAGGGCTAAAAAGGCTTCGTAAGTCGAAGGTTTTTAGAACCAGTAGGTCGGAAAGTCGCGCAGGAAAGTTCACAATCAAGTGTCAAGTCCAGGGCGTTGGTTATGCGGGGGGCGGGGGGAAGTCAAGCTCATCCAGGAAGAAGTGGGTAACGTAGACAGGAAGGTGGATGGAATGGGGGCAAGGGGTCGGAAGATTGTCGATCATTTACACCGACCCTTCGGGCCGGGGTAAGGAAGGTCGACGTAATAACTAA
>Ga0179593_1592759_pt1 | contig 16980 bp, 21 predicted proteins | sample CZODoug2_1_08_16_FD_185931 | JGI IMG/M metagenome (GOLD analysis project Ga0179593, IMG submission 185931) | Vadose zone soil fungal communities from Angelo Coast Range Reserve, California, USA - CZODoug2_1_08_16fungal (PacBio error correction) | ecosystem: Environmental > Terrestrial > Soil >...
CAAGTCGGGGGGATAAAATCAGGGGAAGAAACTGAAGGGGACGTTAAAGACATTCGCATAGCCGGTACTAAAGATCCTCTGCTAGGGGCGAAAGTTGGAAGAGTAAACAACAACTCAAGAGTGACAGGGAAGGCAGGTCAATTCCTATCCGGAAAATGAGAAAGAACAAAAAAGTCACGGAGGTAAGGGGGGACTCGAAGAACTCCTCAAGACAGAGGTCTTTCAAAAAAGGTGCGAGGCAATCAAGGTTGAAGTACACAAAAGTAAAAAAGGACGGGGAAACAGAGAACTCCTGGGGTTTAACAAGAGAAAGTTCTGTACGTTGCAAAGGTGGGGAACACTACATCAAAAGGAAATCCAAAAGTGAAGGAATAACTTTTCAACCTGGAAAAGTGAAAAGGAGTATCTCAAACGTACCCATGGGATTGTAGGGTGTGGAATGGGGTCATGGATCACAACAACGTAGCAGGGCCAACTCAAGGGACTGGGAAGGAGGAGGGAGACGTGGAGAAAACAAAATCAAACACCTCAGTGAAGTTGAACGAAGCACCCTATGAACCAAAAAAAGAGGGGAGTGAGAGAGCAGTCTTCCGCAGGATCGGCAGACTGATTACCAGCAACCGTAGGGTAGTTGGGAACATCAAAGAAAAAAAGGGGGATGGGGGAAAGTCTCAGAGGTGAGCTGGGAAGCTCATGGGGGGGTAAAGCATTTTTCGGCAGGCTCTAAACAGAGGGCTGATACGCCAAGGTTAAGAAAAGAAACGGCGAAAACCAGGGGGCGAGTAGAAAGATCGTTGGTGAAATTATTGTAACACCGGGGCGTGGATGGCAGGACAGGGGAAGGGCAAGTCAACGAAAACAGCCCAATGTAGGGGGAGAAATGACAAGATCACTTAGAAAATCACAGAATATCAAGACCGAACAAAGTGAAAGGAACCGGTCACACAACAAGGGGGTTGATCGTAAAAGAAGGGAAACGCACAAGCAGGTTGGCAAACATGGGGGAGTGGCTCAACAGCCAAAACGGGAAAAAGCAGGGGGATGAAATCCAGCTAAAGCGACAAGGGAGAGGGGTAAAAAGAAAATGTTGGCCACAGGAAGATCGGAAACGAAACGATGTGTAAAAACCTGTCTAAAAAAGCTGGGCAAAGAAAAAAAGAATAGATTTCGAAAATCCCATAAACGGATCTCTATATAATAAACGTAATATGAAAAGACAAAGGGAGGAACGAATTCAGGGAGGCCAAAGAGCGTTCGCATGGGGCGGCAAGAAAACTTAAAGCACAAGAAAAGGAATGTGTGGAACGGCTGTAAAGTAAAATAAGGGAAGTTGGCTGATGCACCGTTGTTTGGAGGGAAGCAGAGATAAAAGGGCGGAACAGGGGGCCGCCGGATGTCTCCCGCTAAAGTGTCTCTGGGTCGGCGACAATACGAAAAATCCAAAAAGGGGAGTAGGGAAGGGGGGGACCGTCCTCGGCAGGCCGCGGTTGTTGGAGAATAAAGACGTCCAAACAAGAGGAGGGGGGAACTCCGGTTGAAAGCCGCCGGACCAGCGACAGGAAGGAAAAGAACACCGAATGTTTGGAAGCTGGTAAAAGAGTGTAGAAAAGTCTGCCCGGTCGGGGTTGGTTGGGGGGACCTGCGACAGCTCAGGGGAAATTCCAGGAAAAAGGCGAGGCGGGGGAAAGCAGAATGCTTGAAAATCTCTCAAAAAAAAAAAAGGGGATGAGAAATAAGAGATCGCCAGCTGAAAAAGATTTCGAAAGGAGAATGCAAGCTAGGACGGCACAACAACCTACGCGGGGGGGAGTCTTTCGCACACTTGGGGGAAAAGCCATCAGAGGGACCAATACCCAGTGGAGCTGCGTCGCGCCGGGGCAAACGTTGTAAGCCTAGGGAAAGGTGGCGAGGAATGGCCGGTCGGAGGGTAGGCTTAAACCCCTAAGGGGCGAGGCGGGGGGAATAGGGGAGGCCTTGAAAGGGAGTTATTGCGGGGAGATCATAGGGTCTGAAAGGAACGCGGATGAAGTCGGGTCGACGGGGCCCTCCGGGTACTTTCGCTCTGGAGCCATCCAAAAATGTCGAAAGAAAACGGAAAGCTGGGGTAAATAGACAACAACATCCATGCGAACTTTGCCGTTCGCGGACAAGTGCGAATGGGGAAGAGGAGGGGGGGGCGTCAAGGTCATTAAGTGGAAATGAATATAAAGTTCCGGGGTGAAGGGGTAACCGGAGGTAGAGAAAGTGTATCCTGTAAGGGGGCGATGTCAAGGCTTATTGAGAGGCAGGTCGGCACTAATAGGACAGGGTATCTTTGTCGAGAAAGGGGGCCATATTGTGGAAAGAGGTAGGGGGAGAGAAAAATTCTGACGACATGTAGAATCCGTGATCTAGGGCTTGTAAACATACTGGAAATCTGGAAGCTTTGATCAAAGCCACAGTTTTGCGGGCTTTGGGAAAGGGAGGGGGAGGTAGGTGAAAGGTGGGTTCGTTGAAAGCAACCTACGTTTTACAGTTGTAAGCTCGGGGGAAAAAGTAGTCTTTTGAAGATATCCGCCTGCGGTCCTCGGATGACGGGACGAAGTGGGGTCTTTAAAGTACATCAATACCCATTGATTTTAGCTTGGTCGGAATTTAAAAAACAGAGTTACTCGTTCTCCTCGAAAGGGGGCCAAGCTCTCACTCCGACCTTGTCCCCGGGAGCACTGGGTCTCTAATATTAAAGCACTACATGGGAAAAATTGACATTGGACGAACTGTGTAGAAATTGGGGGGGGAGAGAGCTGGGAAGGCACAATCTTGAAGAAAAATGGAGTAGAAAATGGACGGTGAAAATTGGCTCGAGAGGGGAAGGAAAATGATGATGCTATTAGGGAAAAAAGCGGGCGCCGTATGGTAATCCAGCTTTGCGTTGAAATGAGCTTAGGAAAAAACCGGGTAAGATACGCGAGGAAAGGCCCAACGTTAACTCTTATTTAGATAACACGAAAGGGGAGGAGGATGTGTGATCTTTTGAAAAAAAGCTACAACCGAAAGTCGTCAGCTAAGGTCCAAGGGAATGGGATGGGGGGGGATCCATGATTAAAAAATTGAAAAAGTGGTTACGCTGTACAGACGCAGAAAAAAGTCTTTGCGTGAAGCTTTGACTTAAACGTGGATAAGGGGAGGACATGAGGGATAAAATGAGTTATCTGGGGGAACCAAGCTGCCTCCAAAGAATCAGACCCGACATAATTAATTTAATATACAGAAAGATAGGGGGAGCAGCATCGGAAAGGTGCCGTTCGTACAGACCCACGGGCACAGATGTTCCTGGCACTTAAAGTCCGGGGATGTTAAGAGCGGGCGATGTAGGCCGCTTAAGGAATCCAAGGAAAAGAAGTGGAGATTGATGATATGACCATGCCAAGAACTTTAGGAGGATTGGGGGTGGGCAACAATCAGAAAAAAGATTGGAAGATACTCAAGGGGGGGAGTTACCTTCCAAGTATAGGTACAAGGAGTGGAGACAAGGGGGGGGGGCGGAATCGGGGAAGGTTACTAGGACAGGATTTCAACGTCAGAGGATTAGGGGAGAAGGGTAATAAAACTAAGCAAAAGAATAACATATTGAGGGAAAGAGATATAATACATCATTCTGAAGTAGTGACAAAGACTTCAGAAATAGGGATTCATTTCATGGGAGTATTCTCGTCTCCTTCATCCGACTATATTTCGGGGATTAATGGTTGAGGAAACAAGGAAACCGGAGTTAAAAACGGTGCCCTGAGTCCTGAGAGGACAATCCAGGGTGGAGGACAAGAATTGAAAAGTTCGGGCCATAGGGGGAAAATCTCTCCTAAGGAAGGCGGCTGGCTGAAAACTAGAAAGGACGGGTGTCACTAGCAAGATGGAGAAGGACGAAATCCTGATCGAACCAAAGGGGGAAAAAAACCCAGAAAGTTGGAAACGGTTGGGGGTCAACCTAACACATCCACTGGCTGGGGGAAGAGGGGGGGTACGGAAGGGAAAAAGGGTCGTCCTGGCCGTATTGAGGAACCTTCCATTGAGGGTACGCCGAGTAAATAACACCAAAAAAGGTGGAAGATGCAAAGATGCGTTCCGCAAGTGGGAGGGGCGCACGCTAAGGGGGTTGCAAAAAGCACCGTGAATGACACGACCCCAAAAAATGAAAGGAAGCGGGCGTGAAGAACTCATGTAGGGAAGGCTGAAAAAAAATTACAATGGGGAAGCAAGGGGAGAAATACAAGTCGCACGCAAGGTCGCGACATCAAGAGTTTTTTCAGGGGGGGGAGACAAAATCGCTGGATTAGGCTCACCTGACACGGATGGAAAAAGGCCATTTTTACTACAGAGGGTAGTCAATGGCAGATCGGGATCGAAAGGATACTAGGCGAAGGGGAGGTCAAAAGAGACGGCGGACCGAGTAGGCAAAGACATGTGTAAACTGAATCAGCACTGGAGAAAGTTCAGTCGCCCGGGGATGGGGAAAGCAAAAGAAGACGATCAAAGCAAAAGAGTGTCCGCACAGCAGGAACCAATGACGATACGGAAGGTGGGGGGTAAGTAGGGCAACTCCGACAAGCCGCGCGAAGGAACTTGCAATGATGGGTATGGGCCTACAAGGAAAGATGGCAAGATCCGCAAACACCATCGACATAGACGACAATGGGAAGAGGGGCAAAGAGTAACAAGGGGGTGGGGAGAAGTTTGGGGGAGATTACTCGGGGGTGAAAGCGTGCGAAAAAGCAAAGGATCGTGGAAAAGAGTTGAAGGGGGAGGAAAAGGATAAAAGAGCCGCGCTCTAAGAATCGGTTTCAAGGCCCAAAGCACTGTGAGGAGAAAAGGGGCTTGGGGGGGGGGGCGAACGCGGCTACATGAAAAAAGACACCAAGGGAAGGTAAGAACTTCCAAAAGTCATATGGGGATCCGCTTAATGCGTGAGTTTGAGTGATGGGATCGGGGGGCCCAGAAGGGGAAGCAGAACCACTGTCGTAAACAAAAGTCTCGAGGCAAAGAAGTCATAGCGAGCTTTACTGTTGAAGATCGGCGAGGGGATCGGGAGCAAGATCCCTCAAAAGTCCACTGCTTAAGGAAGGGGAGAAGGTCCAGAAAATCCGGAGGAATGCATTAAATATCCCTAACACCAAGCCACCGCGGCCGAATGGAATAAAAGCAGGGAAGGGGGTCCACGGCAGGACGAATTGGTTGGAAAATACTCAATGCAAAAAAGGGAGCATGATTGCCTAACTGAGGTTCGAACACCAGGGAGAAGAGCAAGGGTTAGGGGAATGTGTTGTGCCGTACTCGCTGAAAGTTGGAAAACAAATTCAAGACCTTCCCACTTAGAAAAAGAAATTATGTGGGTCATGACTTGAAGAGAGAGAAACAAAGGAGAGACGGCTGGCAAGGATTCGATACTGATCAAATCAAAAAGGGAAAAATTGTATCCGTGGACATGAGGAAAAAAGGGGGGGGAACGTAAAACATTACCGAAAATTCGAACCTGGTGGTTCGACTCCCTGCCATGAAGAAAGGTTCCGAAAGGGTGTGCTCCACCTGACCTTCCAGAAGGGAAAACGGGAGAAGAGTGGGGGATCCGGGGTGTGCGGGTGACGGGTTTAATAAACTATCGGGAAAGAAAAAGCACCAAATCCAAGGCTTCTTTATGAGGAGGGCTACAAGGAGCGGCATCTTGATAAGAAGCAGGTAGTACAAAACATAGAAATACTGGAAGGGACAGGAAAGGGGATCTTGACGGACATCTTCAAGAGGGGAAAAAGCTTGAAAAAAAAACGTAAAGAGCGCCACACACATTCGTCTTGGACGGGGAGTGCCTTGACCAGGGAACAAGGAAGCAGCAGAAAAGAAGAAATAAAGTATGTAACGACCAGGTCCGTGATAAGGGGAATAGTTAAACACCTTGGGAGGCGAAGGGGGAGGGAAAGTAGGTCGGAAATGAAAGTGAAAAAACTGGTCGGGATTCCCCGCTGTAAGCGTTGAACAGAAGGTAAAGGAGGGAGAAGGGGAATTGAAGAAGTCGCGGGTGGGTGGGCGCATGAAAGAGATAGGCTGGATGAGGGGGTATAAAGACAATAAAGGGGGCAAAAGGGCGCTTTGTCGGGAGGGTGACGGAGACCGGGGGGGTAAAAAGCACCGGTGTGGGACGTCTCTAGTCAGGTAGGTCGGGCCAGCTTCGGCGTTCCTAAGGAGGAGGGAAGGTGCCGCACGTCTGGAGAAAAAATACTACCTTAGACGTGGTTGGGTCGGGTGGGAGAGGGAAACCTACGCGGTCGATGAAAAGAAAATGAGACACGAGCCACGTCGTGGGGTAGGTCGATCACATAGATTTCATGGACATGAGGCTCCAGGGGGGGGGGAAGGGGGGGAAAAATGAGCGGAAAAAAACAAAAGGGCGTTATCGCATCTCATTGCTTAAGACGGAAAACATTTAAGTCGGGGCAAAAGAAGGACAGTCAGGAGACTCCTTAGGCAACTACCGGAAAAGGAATGGTAACATAGATAGGGGCAAGCATAGGGAGACTCAAGGAAGGGCGGGGGACGCCTCCGTTGGGGCTCTGGTGGTCTGGTAGCCAAACAAGGACAAAGTTTGAAAAAAAAAAAATAAAAAAAAAAAAACAAAAAAAAAAAAAAACACAGGAATCTCAGTGGTCAGAAATCCAAAAGCAAAATCGACAGCGGAGAAGTGCAAATTGGTGACCCATAAAAACCAATCGGAGGAACTGCATGGACAGGCCCGGAAAGGAAAGAATACACTAACAGGGGGGCCCTGGGAAAAAACTGTAACTGCTAAAAAGGGAAAGAGCAGGGAGGTGTGATAAAAGAAACCGTTTGGAAACGTCCGACGGGAAACCGAAGAAAAAAGGGGGGCATGAAAGGAGTGTCACTCCCACTCAGGCTGATAATGCGCCAGGTTTTAAACGAAACTCCGGGGTTAAAGTGAATTCGAGAAAAAAAGATGAGGAAAAAGCCGGAGAGGGGGAGATTCGGAAAAGAAAGCAGGCACCGGCTCAGTTAAAATAATAAGAACGGAAAAGACGCAGGATCATTACGGAGAGAAGAAGAGGATCGAAGGTTTCTTTCTGAGGACGAGGAAAGGAACAAAAAATTGTCCAAAAAGATGCGGTAGAAAAGAAAAAAAGCAACAACAAAAGAGAGGAATATAAGCTACAGCTGAGAAAGAGGGTTGAAATGGTGTGGGTACGTCCGAGCATCGGGAGTCAGAAACCCTACTGACTGAGTTCGGGAAAAGCGGTAAGGAGATAGAGAGGAAAGTTGGCATAATGTATTTGGGCCTGCAAAAACCTTTGACACAGGACAAGGGAAATTAAATTCCTGGTTCACAAGGACCTTCAAGAGAAAGTTAGGAAACATAGTCAGCAAGAGACGCCGCATGACCATCACAAAGAGCAGAAGAACGGAAGAACCAGCTTCGGCAACGGCGCAAGGAAACGCGCAGGCCGGAAGTGGCAGGTGAAGAACCTATCAACGAGCCATATGCCCGCAAGGGGGAGGCTTGCAGGGAAGCAGGGGGCCATTTTATAGGAGGCTAGGGCTTAAGAAAGCTTGGGTGGGAATTGGATGGGCACTTCAGTAGAGAAAAAAAAGACACCGAAGTCGATTACAAGGGGGCGTGAAACCGCTTGAAACAGCTCAACCACCCTCATTTGGGACATTCTTCTCAAAAATATGAATAGGACTAACAAGAGGAAGAAACGGGGAACGCGCAGGAGATTAAAAAAAACAAGGTAGGGGGATACAAGCGAAAGGCGACTGAATGAGGCGGGGGACTAATCATGATGAGAAAGGACTGGGGTCATCCAGAGGCTTAAAAGATAAAAGCCCGCTTAAAAAAAAAGTATGTTTCCCAACTGTAACACGATGGCAAGGGAACGTACGGGTAAAGTTTTATAGGGAGGATGACCCCGGTGGATGCGTGTAAAAAGCTCGTCTGTTCCGGGTTCAAAAGCTGAATCGGAAGGTAATCCCCAAAAAATGGTAAGTCGAGTGCGCAGAAGATCACTCGGCCCTTGATGGCTTCCGCAATTCGGGCGAGACTAACGTGCGGGGGGGAAGTTAAATCTCGGAGAACAATACGACGAGCCTGAAACAAAGTTGAGGGAAGGACCAAAAAGGTAAGAATCCGCCACTAAAACTCTTAAAGGGGAAAAATGTTCAAAGGTGTTGTGGGATCAAAAGGGCAATGCGGGGAAAAGCTAAAACCGATCGAAGAAGACAATGAAGCTACTTTTGGACACTCAATGCAGACTAGGGGGGGAAAAGGGGGAGGGGGACTAAAAAGCGCGACCAGTGGCTTGCACCTGGAAGGTCGAATCAAGAGAGTTTGACAGAGCCAAGGGGGGAAAAACTGTGGGGAGCACACCAAAAAAAAAAAGGCCTGGCGTTGAACGTTGGACTTCAATTTAGCCAGAATTACAGAACCTTACAATGAAAATAAACGTAAGTAGATGGATGGGCGTTCAAAGGAGTGGGGCAGTTTAGTCACCTATGGGTGAGACGAGAAAAACTCAGACAAAAAAGGGAAGCCTGAAGGGGACGCTTTGGTTTCTCTGGAAAAAAAGCAAAGCAGGTTTAATCTCCCAACTACACGTGAGGTCGAGGGAATCCAGGCGCTACGGGGGGGGGTCAGACTTGAATAAAGCGAACCCAGAGAACGGGAAAAGAGGAGTACTAAAAACCCCGGAACCCTCCGGGCCGGCAAGAATGGAAAAACCGATATGGGTTGGGCTTGAAAAACTGGGCGCAAACAGGGCCAGGAAAGGTGTAAAGCTAGTCGGTGAAAATGGGGGGGGTTGTGGCCGGCCGCAACCAACAAGAAGGAAGGGAACCAGGTCCAAGTGCGTGGGGGGGCATAGCTTGCCGCTAAGAAGCACAACAAACCTTGGGGGTAAAGTCTGCAAGAAGGGCTAATATTAAAATCAACTCAAAAAAATTAGGGGGCAGGATAGGGGGGAAAGAGTAAGAACAACAACGCCGCGACGGGAGGCTCGGGAAACGAGGCCAACCTTTTTAGAGAACCCTGAAAGAATAAAAAAAAAAAAAAATTTGCGACAGTGGGGGGGACTCCACCAGAAATGCAAAGGCTTCAACGGGAGAAGGTTCAGAACGTGGTTGGGGAAGGCGAGGACGGGAGGGAGTAGTGAGAACCCGCTCGAGCAAGAGAGATGAAAAAACAGCAGGGTAAGGCTGGTAGTGGGGCGATCAAGAATGCACGCCTACGAAAGAGGGAAGGCTGTCCGTAGCCGGCCTGTGGAAACCTACTGTTAAAGGGACTGGAAGCTCTTGAAAAGCAAAAAGGACCCAAAAAGTACTGGGGGGAGGCGTAACACGAAAAGAATAGCCGTCTTGAAGGGGGAAGGGAATCCTTTGGGAAAATTTCCTGGATGGCGAAAGGGAGGAAAGTATTTAAACCAGGTTGTCGAGGGGTTTGGGGGCATATTTGAAAAAAAAGGGGTGAGGATTCAAGTCGGTGGTACAGGCATAACGTTATCGGTCGGAGATGCGCGTGAGCGCAGCCTGGTCCGATAGTCACCACCGGATGAAGAGAAATAGGAAGGTAAGAAAATCCGCTGAGCGGGGTGCGCCGACAGCTGAGGGGCTTTGTTCAGCGGGGGCACACCAAGGGGCAAAAGTAGCTCGCGTTGGATTGAGGGGAGGAACCGTTTTTGGAACCGATCAACAAGAGAAGTGGGTGTAAACGCTATGTTCCTTATTTTCAGTCGGCAAAGATCTGGGGGAGATAGAGGAAAAGTTGGTTCACCCAGATATGCTAAAACTCCTGAAGACCTGGGGGGGATCTGAAATACGGTCAAAGGTGCACCGGAGCACCATACAATTTACCGGGAAGCATAAACGCAGGCACAGAACACAAAAAAATAACTTGGAGGAAAAAGGTAATTGGCGTCGTGTTCTTCGGGAAAGGTGGGAAATAGAGCGCCACCGACCGAAGTTCCGAACGTTGAAACCTCCGTTTTCCGAGATGCATGCTCTGCGTGGTAAAACTACCTTGACGGTCATGAAATGTAACGGTCAACCTGAGTTTCGGGGAACGGCGATACACAAGAGTCGCGGTGTGTAACAAAAAAAGAGGTTGTGATCGGTTGACGGTGGCATAAAGATCACACCCCGTAGGTCAAAAAGGAGAAGTTCGGGTGTGCCCGGCGGGGGGCCCTGGGATTCCACCCAATCGGAAACGCGGCAAACAAAAAGGACTTTGAGGCCGTAAGGGGGGTTTGTACAGCTGATCACAGGCAAGGAGGCTTAGGAGGGGGGAGCTCCACGTTCTGCCTCCAGTTGCAGGAAGGAAAGCAGAGGGGGGGGTCATTTACATCAAAGAAAAGCCTTTAGACCTCAAACCTTAGGGGCTGGGGGTGGGGGGGCGCGGCCGGTACAGGGGGCGGAATATTCTACTGCGCTTCTCAAGAGCTAAGGTCCTAAGCGTAACCGGAGCGGGTTTCCAGGGCCTCATGAAAAGGCAAAACAGGAGGTCCGGTTGCGATACGTGTAATCACGGAACTTTCAGACGGCTGCGAGGAGAACACAAAAGGGTTCCTTTCACGCCAGTAACGAAAGACTGAAAAGGCCTATGAAAATTAACGGGCGAAATCTCTCAACAAACAACACTTATGATTAAGTTAACATAAGTCTGAAGGAATCGTGAAAAAAAACCTCTGAAAAAGGACTTCGGCTCCTAGTATCGCCTAAGAGGGAGGGACTAAAGTGAATTAATGGTGAGGGACGAAAAGATCAGGGGGAAATAAACCGGCATGAAGGGGGGTGTCACGGCGGAAATAACTAGAGCTGAGACGGGAAACTTCTCAGAAGGCCATCGGCGTTCCCAGTGAAGCAACGTGGGGGATTCAAAGGAAAATGAATGCCATATCGGTCGTCTCTCAAAAAACATTTGGAAACACAACGAAATTCTTACTGACGGGCTGGAAGATAGAAAAGATTCCTTGAGCACGTTAGGGGGGGCTACGTTCCGGTCCTGATAAATGCTTGAGTAAGAAGGAGGAAGCCCTTACAAGCATTTCCGTCGGGGAGTTGACAGGGTCACTCCAAGACACTAGGGAGATCGAACAGAAAAGGATTGGAGAAATCAACAGGGGGTGAGTTAGGAGTCACCCAGGACATAGGAAAGGTGGCAAGGGAAACGAAAACCCCCCGAAGCAGCAGATGCTAGAAAAATTTCCATTAGCTGGAGTGGGAGGGAATCATGAAAGAGAGGAAAAAGGAGAGAAGACAAAGAAGCATGTCTCTGTTCGTTCGAAAAAAGTCTAGCGGAGGGGCAGACTCGAATTTTTCACCAACTAAACTTCAATCCAAACTCGGCTGGGACCATGGGGAGAAAAGAGAAAGGGTAGAGGACACTGGAATGGGGAGGCGTGTCCGCTTGAAAAAAAAAGGAGATCATTCAAATATGAAAAAACTGGAAAGTTTTGAAAGGGAGGCACGATTTACTGGGGTATTAAGACATATAGTTATAAAGGGGGGAAAGGAACAAGGGGTATGAGCAGTATCATCAAAGAAAAGCCTGGACAAACTTACACGAAGAAGGGAAACACAAGTTGAATAAGAGTGGGAGAGAAAATATGCCAGTGCCAACATTATTTCAAAAACTGTTTTTTTGGGGGGAAACGAAAGGTATTCAAAACTACAAGAAAAACATAGAAGAGCTACAGGGGCCCTGAGACACTGAATGGCCACGTTGGAAAATTGACGGGTACTACAGTTACGGGATAAGCTCGAAGGGGAAGAGAAGGGAAAGAGACATAGGCGCAGAAATCACTAAAACCGCCTCCCTTAAAAATGAATAACTTAATTTCCTAGGAGGGGACAATTGCGGTCAGGCAATATGACTGAAAATTAAATCCGGAAAAAAGGGAGTGGCGGCGTGAGGAGGTAATGCAGTAAGTGGATTGCTTCGCGACTATTTTGAGAAGAGCGGGGAGAAATCGGGGGGGAACAGGAGGGGGACTCAAATCTCCCGCTTAAGGCTCTTGGAAGGAGAAAGAGCACTGGGACTCGTCCAGAAAAAAAGACGCAAGGAAACTTGAGGAAAGGGGGAAAAATCTAGAGTGCCCAACATAAAGAATCCCGTCCAAAACACCGGTCAGAGACCCATAGCGAATGAAGTGGGAACTCCGAACCAAAGCAGCGGGACAGTGGCTCAAACTGAAAGGCGAGGGCCATTCACAAAGGTTGTGGGAACGTATCGCGGTTAAAAAAAAAAAGGGGGGAAGGGTTGCCGGGAAGCAACGTGGTCCAGAAAATGTCCAAAGAGACGAATTGGCCAGTGAAGTCTTAGAACACTCTCTAAAAACGGGGGAGGCTCCAGAGGAGGATCAAAGGAAGGCTTTAAGGGCCGTTGATACGGAGGGGAGCGAGCAATTCCGACGGGGAAAAAGAGGGAAGGGCTACAAAGGGGGTCGGGTCACCTGGACAAGCGTGTTGCAGCAGGGTTAAGCCACAAAGGGATAAATCGCAAGGGAAGGCGAGTTTCGTTGGAACAGTGGGATTCCGCTTTCTCGTCGGGAATGGAAATTGTAAGGGGGAAAACCCCTCGAGCTAAGTCGACGGCAAAATAAAAGGAGGGGGGAGGGGGGGAAGGTGGCTAGAAGCAAGAATGAGAGAATCGCCGAAACATAAAATAAATCGGGGGAATAATGCAACGAGTTCATAAGACTGGGAGAGTGAAGGACGCGGAATCTCACCAGGATAGAGAGAAAATGAGGGGAACTCAAAGGGAAAACATGAAAGAGCGGCATCGCTGCAAGGATTCGGGCCTTGGAATTTTTTAAATCTTTTGAATAGGAGAAAAAGTAATTATGGTATATACCATGTTAGGGGGGGGAGAGGACAAAGTGGGACTTTAGAAGAGGGAGTATGGAATGGAGAGGGGGGAATGATCAGAAAAGTCCAAAGGAGTCACAAACGAGTGAGCCGATCTTTTCACATTCCAATAGTGTTGCATGAGGCGTGGGAAATCTTGACATTGTCCTTAGGGGTGGGGGGGGGTGGGGGGGGGGGGGGGGGGTTGCGCATAGGATCAGGGTTGGCAATCCACTACTGGTCCAGCTGGGGGGGCCCCAACAAATCGGGACTCTCTCGTGTGCGGCTTGAAAATGGGGGACTCGGGACAGACTAGGTCAGAGGGTCACGGGTAAACGGGGAAAGAATGCTTCGGTGAGGAACCCATCCCGGCCTGAGGAAGACGAGCATCGCAGTAAAGTAATGCGGAGGGGGATGCTATAGAAGAGTGAATAAGCGCATCTTTTGCCTGGCAACGTGATGACACTATAGGAAAATAAGAGATCTGGGGGACGAACGGCGTAAAACTTGGCGACAAAGGCGTCCAGGGCGTGGGAAAATAGTGTCTGAGACTGGGAGAAAGCCGGAAGGGAGGTAAGAAGGCAATGGTGGCCGCGAAACCCGTGCGGTTGACATGTATTCGCAAAGACCAGAGACCTCATTGTCCGAGAAAGAGGGCTTCCTAACTTCTCGAGGCCTAAAAAGGAAAAAAGCAGGGGGAAAATAAAATGTAATATTTGGAGAGTTTCAGAACTGGGTTTTTGAGGGTCAATATACAAAGAAAGACCAAAGAGAAGGGTTGGTGCAGGTTGTGCGTTGCTCCATGAGGAAAGGAACAGGGTTAAGAGTTACCCGGACTCAAGTGTTCCCATGAGAAAAAGGGTAGCAGAAAGTTTTGCGGGACAGATCTGGCCTGGATAAAATCGGGGGGGGGGTCAGGGTTTCTTCAAAGTAAGATAGGAAAGGGTTTCCAAAGTGGATCCGCGAATAAAGGAAGTCAGAGGATCTGGAAAGTGAAGATGAGACAGTCAGCAGTGTAAAGAGATATTCTATTCCGCAGGGGGGGAGTGATAACAGGGAAGGCGGAAAGAAAAGCAGTCACCTGGAAAGCAGAGTTGCCGGGTCCGAACAAAAGTCCAAACGCGGGAGCAGGGGGGGAAAACGCGATAAAAGAAATAAGAAAGCTGCCGTAATAGATTCGAGTCAGGGACTTTGGGCTGGAGAGGTCCTGAACACCACGAAGGAGGAAATAGCAGAATACTTCGAAAATATGTGAAAGCCCGGAGCAAATACTAGGGCCTTTCGTTGGAGGGAAGGGGCTCGCGGGACTCCAATGTCCTTGAGGTTTTCATGAAGCGAGGAAAAAATGGATGAAAAGTCATGAGGAAAATTACTCAAATTAATGTTTGACACGCGGGGGTGAGAGCAGAAATACTCAGAGCGGAGACACCATGGGACGCAAAGGAAACCTGGAAAGTGGGGGGGAAAAGACGGGCAAACTGAATGCATTGAGGATCCGAAAGGAAGTACTGGGAACGGGGTTGCCACAGTAATTGAGAGAAGGCAAAAGGCGCAACGTAGCGGGATAGTTCCGGCGGGTAATGGTCGTCGGAGTGAGAAGAGACCTGAAATGGGGAGGAGCCCACTTAACAAACGGTGACAGCAACGCCATGCCTCTTGGCGGACGTTCTAGGACGACGTATCGAAATAGAACGAAAAAATTCAAATGGGCACATACACAGCTTCGAAAACGAACTCGAAGGTCTGCCTGAAGCGAAATGCAACCTTATTAAAAGGAACAAGGGGGGAAAAGGGGACTAAGAGGACCGCTTTCGCAAAGGCAGTTTGTCGGGATTTTCCTTACAAGGAGAAATCCACTCAGCGGAACGCTCAAAAAAAAACCGTAAAAAACATTTCGCAGATGGGAATTGGGGACGGGAGAGACCTTTACACCATGCGTGCCAGAAAAAGTACAGTGGGAACGAAGGGCCACAGACATTTTGGGACACTTCCACAATCGACCAATCACGACACCACAGGTACTAAGAATTAACGGGAGGGGAAACCAAAGAAACTAGAGAATCCCCCCCACAACCAAACCAGCAAAGTCATATCAATCGAAAGGAAAAAAGATCGGATCTGGAACTGGTGGTACCACAACCCTGAGGAGACAACAGAGCAAAGTGATTGGGCCGAGCCTGAAACTCAAGCATTGAGGAGAAAGTTTTACGCCCGTCGCGCAGGTTAAAAGATATGGTACTCGGAGTAGAAATGAAATCCCGAGAAAGGGTAGGAAGGAAGGATCAATCGCACGGCCTATAGGAAAATATAAAAACTCAGAGTTAATATAAGCCGGGAGAAAAGAGCGGCGAAAAAAAAATCGGCATAACCGTAAAGCAGGGAAAAAGGGCCGAAATATCCTTGGAAAGAATGGGGGGTACAAAATTTGCTGCGTAGAGATGTTAATTGCCGATCAAGAGAGGACCTAGGGCTTGAAGTGCGAAGGCAAAAGACTTGGTTTTCCGGAGGCGCCAGAAGGAAAAATGTCGCCATCACCACTAGTTTGCTAGGCAGCGGGGGGGGGGTAAGGAAGACCTTCGCCACGGGGTTATTCATAAAGAATCACCAACGAAGGGCCAGAATTAAGTTGACCAAAAACTCGGTCCGGTTCCCATTGCCACCTTCAAAAGGGATAAACTTGAGGATGATTCGGAACGCAAGAGACAGGTGTTTGTATAGAAGTCTTCAAAAGGGAAAAATGTGCAAAGAGAGTTCCAACCGCAATAAGGCATGGACACAACCTACTAATTTTGCTTGGGATCATATGGCAATATTAACGGGAGGAGAGTGCAGCTTCAGGAAAAATAAAAAGGGGGCCCGGAAGGGGGACATGCGAACCGTAAAGTGCTCGTTCGGCAAAAAATTACCGCAGCTGAAAAAGGGGGTTGAGTGCAGGAAAGTGCGCCGTTGGTTTGAACTCCACAGAAAGCTGGTAAAAAAAAGACTGATCGGCAAGGCTTGGGGAAAACAGAGGGCAACGAGGGAATGACTGTTATTGCTGCTTCTTGGGTTGTACAGTGATTATGGAAAATATGGGGGACGGAATTGGGAAAGCACGCGGAGGGTATTTAGGGTCTCTCAATATGCATTGTCGGAACAGGAAGGCCTAAGCCGAATAACGGCCCTAAGGGGACTTGAGCATCTTGAGTGGAAACATCTCAAAAAGATCAAAAACCAAAGGAGCCCGCCAATCCAGAGAGTCGCTGGAAATATTCCGTTACCTTAAAAAGGTCCTGGTGGGAAACCGGATCAAAGAGGGGGGGCGCATGAAATAAAAAAGGTATTTATAAGATGGTGACCAAGTTTTGTATTCAAAGTCATTGGCGGGGAAAGGAAGAGGGTGAAAGCGTTAACGGGGTATCGCAAGGTCAAAAGGTTAACCAAACAAGAGAGTGGGTAAAATTGAACCATTTTCTAGTAGGCATTGTGTTGGATCGACAGGGACTTTGGGAGGCCTACGATGTTGAGAAGAAGTCCATGGTGTCGGAAAAAATTGTGAGAGGGAGTGCAAGAGGGTCGGGGCCGCGGGGGTGACAGTAAGGGAAAAGAAAGTCAAGAGGCCAACTTCTGGGAGATCGATAAATCCTTCGGGGTTGAAAAAGAACAAAAGTGATATCGCAGAAATAGAAGTTCAGTAAATATGGGTGTGTCGTGATTGGATCTCTGATGAGTAGAAAAGAAAGACTCGCTAGGAAAAACACGGGCGGTTGGAAGACGGACACGCACCGGATCATTAGATCACAAAGATTATGGGAAAAGGCGACAAGAAAATGTCAGGGGGGGGGAAAGTTTTGGGGATTCGCAAAGATTATCAACGCCTCGTTCTTGCAAAAATATAAGAATGGGGGGAGCAAATTGGAGTCGACATGAGGAGGAAATGTGCTTGGAACAAATCTTGTCCTGATGGGCATTCGTGCGTCCCGTGGCCGAGAAACGCGTGTGTGAACGCGGGGGTCCCTCAACCGTGGAATCGGAGGGGGTTGCAAGACACCGCCGTTGAGACAGCGAACGAGCATAGGTCCTCTTCACAGTTGTGGGGCAGGAAAAACCACCCGGAACTAGGTAGGT
>Ga0179593_1688401_pt1 | contig 16979 bp, 28 predicted proteins | sample CZODoug2_1_08_16_FD_185931 | JGI IMG/M metagenome (GOLD analysis project Ga0179593, IMG submission 185931) | Vadose zone soil fungal communities from Angelo Coast Range Reserve, California, USA - CZODoug2_1_08_16fungal (PacBio error correction) | ecosystem: Environmental > Terrestrial > Soil >...
GGAAGCCTTGGTTCCCGTAAGACGACAGCCCAGAGGGGGGGAGACGTGGAAAGCAGAGGAGAAAAAATTTCAAATTGCCGAAAAAGCCCGCAAAAACAAGGAAAAAAAATACTGGGGGAGGAGATCATTCTAAGAATTTTGGGGGAGACGCCAAAGGTACCAAAAGTATTGGGAATTATGGAGAGGGGATCCCGGGGGAAAAAAAGGAAAACGATTTTTTGAAACGGGCCCGGGTATCGCCACTAAAAAAATGCAGCGAAAGAAGGGTTAGGGGAAAAGAACGCTAAAGATTCGGAACGAACAGGGAAACCGGGCCGCCTCGCCTCAAAATCATCAAGAAGGCAAACTGTGCTAAGTAAGCGGACGATGGACAGTTGCGAGAGAAGAAAGGAAGGTGAAAGAAAAAAATCCAAGCGTGCCTACGAAGCGTCTGGGGAAAGAGACCAGGGACGAAACGTAAGGGGGGAAGGACCAAAGACCACAGGCGAAACCGAGTCAGGCCGGGGGAACATGTTCAAGCCGGGTAAAGGTGATAGTCCTATTGACGGCTGGGGCCAACTCACGAAAAAAAACCGAATTAGACCCTCGATCTCCACTGGAAAAGGAAACCCCGATTCGGGAGATAATTGAGGGGCACATCACGAGACGAAGGCCCAAGGGGGCCTTGGAAGAGAAAAATTGCAGACTTCCAAGCAGAATAAAGAAAAAATCCGAATGGAGAGTCAAAAGAAGACTTAGAAGGAGGAAAGAGATATATGCATGTCGCTCGGGAGGAAACAAGGCGAATGAGGCCCGGAAGCAACTTTCAAAAACCTCCGAATCAAAGGAATTGAAAATCCTCACAAAGGAAAAAAAAAAAAAAAAAAGGGCTGGTCAACGTTGGGGAGTCTAGAGGGGGGGGAGACAAAGGGGGAAAGGTGCCCGCCTCTGATGTTCCTTGGATCGGTCACCATTAAAAAAGCCGCTGAGTTCACGTTGGTGGAAAGAAAGAAATTGGGGACGCGGGAGACCCCGGGACAAAAGACTGGTGCGCACAACCGCTGAAGTAAAAATCAAAAAACCCAGGAAGCCCGCCGGGCAACCTGTTTTAGAAAAAACTCTCTCCGAAACTCACACCGGAGACAAAAAAGAAAAGGAAAAGGAAACAAGGAGACGAGCAAGCTGAGGCGAGAGGGTCATAAAAGAAGGTTGAGAGGACCGTTTAAATCAATGGCCTAGGGGGAGGAAGACATTCCTGCAAAGCAAAAAAGAAAGTTCGGCTGGGGCAAAAAGCTGATGACGGGACAACAAACGCAATCGGTTTCCGACAAACAACAGGAACACGCCCCCCAGCGAGGAAGCTCAGAGGGTTAAAAGGAGCATAAGTCCTCAACCAATTTACGGGAAAGCTCTCTGATGACCCGGGAGGGGGGAAAAAAAAGACAAGTGACGTCGCCTGAGGCAAAGACGTAACAAAAAAAGCAAAACTGTCGGTCACGGAACAACCAAGGCAGACGGAAGAAAAAAAAGGGAAAAGAAGCTCGAGGTAACGGGCGAAAGGGGGAGGGAACTGAGGAAGAGAAAACCCGATTCGGGGGACAACACCACATTGCAAAGAAAAGCTGGACATAGGAAAGGCTTCCCGCCGGGAAGAGTTGCCTTCAAGAAAAAAAACTAAAAGGCGTTTTCAGGGAGGGGGGACATACAAAAAAATCAAGGGTAAAAGGTCTACGGTCGAACGCAACACCCATAACAAGGGAAAAAAAAATTGAACCACACCGCGGAATTCGTCCCGGCCCGAAAAAAAAGAAAAAAGAGGTAAAAAACGACGAGAAAAAAAGAAGACTCCCCCGATCCAAGTGGCTAGCAGAGTTAAGGAAGGGTGAGCGGGAGCAAAAAAAAAAAAAAAAAGCTGCAAAAGAAACTCTCTCCGACCAGGATAGCTGAAACTCCGACTAGAGGGAGCGGATCGCCAAAGAAAAAAAAAGGAAAAAAGACTCGAAAAAGTCCGCACGCGGAAAAAGCTGGGGTCATGACACCGGCAAGAAGACCTGGAACTTCAAGGTTAAAAGACACAAAGCGGGTCGGCGATGGGAAAGGAAAAAAAAATGAAGAGGAGTCGACGAAGCCAAATTTTTCATAGAGTTTGGCAAGTGCGCAAAAAACCTCCAAAGAAGGCCCACGAAACATCGAGAAAGGGGGGGAAAGAAAAAAGAAAAAAAAAAAAACTGGGGGGAACGATCTGTCACTGGCACTTCACACGCAGAATTGAAGAGCGCAGCGATTTGACCGCGAAAAAAAAAAAAAAAAAAAAAAAAAAGAACAGCAGCGGTCGAGGAGCCAAAGAGAGAATCGGGTCGGTCTACAAGACCGTTGAAACCGGGCTAAAAAACAACAGGTGAAAACTGGGGGAAAAAAGCACAAACTCCGTGGGGGGAAGTGGAGCAGAGGGGGGGGGGGCCAGCGAAAGAAAAAAATCGCAGAGAAAAAGCCTGTCCCTAAGCACATCGGACTGGGCGTGGGGGGAAAAAAACTGGCGAGAAAAAAAAGTAAATGCCCGTAACGGTAAAAAAAATATTCTCGGCCGCGAAAAGTCAGGAAAATTCAAGGAGGCACTCGGTGGGGAAGGGAAAAGGGAGACTTGTGCCGCTACCGACTGCAAACGCACTGGAAGGGGGTGGGGGGGGGGGGGGGGGGGGTGGGGGGGGGGGGGGGGTTGGGTGGGTGGGGGTTTTTTTTTTGGGAGGGGGGGGGGGGGGGCGGTAGAAAAAAACACAAAACTCAGCGCCACGGGGGAAGGAAAAAAACGCTGGAGATATGAGAGAAAAACGTAGGAGAAAGGGAGACGAAAAGATAATCCGGAAAGCACGCTTTTTCAGCCAGGGGACCAAAAGGGAGGTTTGCAAAAAGGAAAACCATCCGAGTCGCGGGGAAGGCAAAAAGAAATGAGAGGGGGGGGACAGGCGGAACCGCACGGTGGGAAACAGAAGCGCGGACTACCAGGAAAAAACAACTGACTAAAAACCGGAAAGAAAAAAGAGCACCACTCAGAACCACCAAAAGCACCCTAACGCGTGGGGGGAAGAAAAATCAATCTAGTAAACTGCGTAAAACATGACGTAAAAGCGGTCCAAAAAACCGGCCGAACGGAAAGATCCACGGGACAGAAAAAGGGGGGGCTTAAGCCTTGGAAAAAACGAGGGAAGGGGTTTGAATACTTGTAATGCTGGACCTATCCAAACTGCTGAAAAAGATGGACCAAAGGGTAGAATTCGTAGAGACAACAGGGAAAAATCATCGGATGCGCCGGAAGGACCCTTCTGCACACGGCCCAGTGGGAGAAAAGCTTGGACCAGAAGAGGAAAAGACGGTACCACTGGAAACTCTATTGCTGGAAAAAAAAGTGAAGTGTCACGGCAGGGGAAAAACAAGGTTTTGCAGAAAAGAACCCTAAAAAGGGACCAGGTTCTTGGTGGAAGGTAAACAGACAACTCCGGACAAGAAAGGGGGGTATGAGAAGAAAAAAAGGAAACAGTTAGTAGTCGACAGAGCGAAACCGGAAGGGAACAAAAAAACCTAAAAATCTCGAAGCGACCACGCGCTCACGTAGCGGACTTCGATACAAATCGCAAAAAAAAGTGACAGCGACATTCACGGAAAAAGGAAAATCAGGTGAAAACGTGGCTTACTGCTCGTGGAAAAAAAACAGAGAGGACCGCGGGCTGGGGAAGGGGCAGGGTGAGGCTGACGGGCAGCAGGTCTCGAGAACTCAAAACCGGTGGCTGAAGAGTGGAAGAAACCTTGCAGGAGATCTTGGGAAAAAAGAAAGAAGTCCCGTGTCCTGAATGAGGGGGACACCGGCTGGAAGACAAGAAGCCACGGGGGGGGGGGGAAAAAGCGTGACTAGGGGCCCTGTCTTTACGCCGACAAAAAAAACTGCTGGGGGAAAGAAGGGGTCGGAGGGGAAATCGAAAAGGAGAAAGCAGAAAAAAAAAGGGCCGGCTTGAAACTGGCCCCTGCGTTTGGAAGGGAAAAGGGGGAGCCCAGTGTTTCTGACAGTTGGAAACGTTTGACAAGAAGCCGGGCCGGAAGAAAAAAGTTGCAAGGGGGAAAGACAGGAGAGCAAACCGCGACAGGTGAAGCCTGGGAAGAAGGACGAAAAAGGGAGAGGGAAAAAGCCGACTTGAAGGCCGAGGAGACGAGGGCTGTTCACGACCGCCCCTTGACAAATGAGTAAAGAAAAATGAATAGCTGACAACAGGAATTTTGGGAGACTCTGGTGGTGAAGAACGAGCCTGAGGAGAAAAGGCAAAGGAGGAGAGCCCGTGACCGAGCGCCAGCCGGGGTGTTTACAGTGACTGGGCCCGACAGAGTTCCGGGACAGCCTTTACCCAAAGGGGGAATGGCGGCGAAATTTGACAGAAGCAAAATGGAACTAGAAAGGATCGCCCAAGTCCATACGCCTTCAAAAAAAAGAGGGGGAAAACTTCAAGCGACGGACCCATAAATGGCTCTTTCGCTGTTTGAAAAGGAGGGGAAATCACCAAAAAAAGAAAACAGGAGGAGTAAAAATACAGGCCTAAAGTTTTTTACGCCCAGATACACTGTCGAAAAAGATTGAAGAAAAGCGTGGCAAGGAAACTTGAAAACGCCGTCGGGGGAAAATGGGGAAAAAAACAGCCAGCGGCAGCGCCAGAGACTGAGGAAGAGGCAAACCGGGTCAAGCATTCTGGGATCAGAGCAAAAGAAAAGTGAAGGGCAGGACTAGGACAAACCAGTTTACGGCGGGGGAAGACTTCAAGGAGGGTCACAAGGCAAAAAATTCGACAAGACCGACGGAGAAAAAAAAAACACCAACAACGGAGGAGGAAAAATCAGTATTAGAGGGAGGCTGGTCAGAGGGGACAGAAACAAGTAATAGTCACCGAAACGTCTAAAAGGTGTGAAGATCCGGGGGATGAACCCGAATTCCGGAAAGGTTAAAAGGAACGGTCGGGGTCAAAACTCTACAAGAACCAATTCTCAAAGAAAGACGCACTGATTCAAGAAAACAGGTTTCAAGCTTCTATCAAAGGAGGACCCGGCAACCTTACCTAAAAAAGCCAGCTGTGCGCCAGGATGAAAGAATGTAAAAACAAAGAGCTTAAGGAGGCAGGGGGGGAGGGGGAATCTCTCGACCGCCTCAAACTCAAAGAGAAAGACCTAAAGGCCGATCACACCAGCCGGGAATGAAGGAGAAATTTAGACCCTAGAGGGAGAACCCTGGAAGGACCAGTTCGGTTAAAGGGTTCTGATCTTGCCACCGATTTCTGGACAAAAAGGACAACTCAGCAAAGAAAAACGGGGCGAAGTTTTCAAATCGAGGCGAGTCAACAGGCGGAGACGGGGAAAAAAGGGGACAATCTCCTCATTCCAAGAAAAAAGGGGGGAGCTCAAGGGTTGACTCAACACAACAATCGCACGAATCGGGGGAAAAAAAAATTTGGAGCGTCAAAGGGGGACTGGCGGCTTTTCCTAATCTGGGGGGACCCCCGGGAAGATAGTCATCCGTGCTTACAGCGGATTTGAATAAAAAGCTGAGGGGCCACCAAGGGTCGATTCATGGCTTCAACGAGAATGGCGGGCGGGAAGGGAGGCGCATTTGTGAACTGGGCGCCAGGAGTCTTGGAAACCGTAGAAAAAGAGACGGCTGCAGCAACTTCGACCATATCGAATGCGGGGGAGGCGCTGAAAAAACGCCGCCTGGACCCGTCAGACGAACATCGGTCCAGAGAAAAAAAAGGGAATTTCAGGCTGAGGACATCACTGGTGTGCAATAGTTGTCTCCACTGGGGAAGAAAGAAGAGACTGGAAATGGCGCGTCCGTTGAAGAAGAGAACTGTCAGGAACAGGGAAAACCAAAAACCACCCGTTTCGTGGCCGGGCTTCTCTTATCAGAGGCTAGAAACCTCCCTACAGCTAGGACTTCAAAAGAAAAAAGGTTTAGGGGGCAAGAAAATGAGATATTCGGCCGCTTGCCTCCCGAAACCAGGAAAGTCGAGACCTGTAGAAGGATCAGGAGATTCGAGCAAAAACTCCTCACGCGAGACCTTTGAGGGAAGACTAAAAGGGAAAAGAAAGCAGCACGGACTCCCGTGTCGCCAAAAAAAAGGGATGCAAGGGCCAAAAAAGAACCTTGCTCTTCGAGGGGAAAACCCGAAGGGAAAAACGGGGGTACGAACACGCACCTTGTGCTTCAAAGGGGGAAGAAAAATGAGAAGGATGGTTGGGCTGCCGCCGGACACGTCAAGGAGAAAGGGGAACAAGAGCAGAAGAAAGACAAAGCCCTTCCATGAACAGGAGACTTCCAAAAAAAAAATGGTCTAAAAACAACAGCTATCTGCATTCAAAAATCACTCCACGAAAAAAAAAAGGGAAGCAACGATGTGATCACGATAGACGACCCCTTTAACAAAACTAAGGGAAGACCAAAAGGGGAGGATCGGCAGTGGTAAAAGAAAATTGAAAGGGGGGAGGCCCCAAAAGGCCCAACGCATCCGGTTTTGAATGAATTGTAGCTTATTTGGTTGCCGGGAGGGGGCGTCGGGGGAAACGTACGACTGGCCAAAGGGGGAACCATGTTAGAAAGGTCAGGGAGGCAGGCCAAGCGACAGAGTAGGGTCTTCCCGGTTGCTCCTGACAGGAGAAGGAGCTCTCGCAAGGAGGAGAGAAGGCCGTTGGACTTGCACGCAGGTTGAGGGGGAAAAACAGACTCTAAAAAGCCGAAGTGACGAGACTAAAAGGCATCAGGCCTCGCCTGCGCAAACTGTTCTGCGAAAAAAAAAAAAAAGGAGTCTCAACAAAAAAAAAGGAGTGAGACTATCGCCCTTGCCGCAGGAGAAAGAATGGAAATGCGGTGAAAAAAAAGGGAGAAATCAGACCGTGTCGCTCTGCGCGGGGGCGGGAAGAAGAATCGACCCAACAAAGTGGGGCTCCCACGGAGGAAGGGAACGTCGCTGAAGGAAGCTGGAAATGGGGAAAAAAAAGAGCTCAAAAAATTATGCACACGCTCCAAACGAAAGAATAGCCAAAAAAAAAAAAGAACGCTGTTGATAAATAGAAGGGCAACGTTTCAGCCGAGGGGATGAAATGCCCCATCAGCCCTGGCAAAAAGTTAGAAAGACACTGAAGAAAAAAAACCGTAGTACTGAAAATGCCGCCTTTGTGGGACAGCCCCCGGTTGAAAAAGGGGGGGAAAACCTGTGAGAGAAAAGTCCGATTTTCTGGGCCTGCCCATAGAAAAAAAACGAAAGAAAGGGGGACGCCAGCACGTTGAACGTTTTTCACGGAAGTAAAAAGGGGTCGACGAAATGGCAAGCCGGTTGATCCATATATGAACAGAAGAGGCATTGGTCGTCACCTCCAAGAAATCCTCATAGCAGGCGTCAAAACTTTGGACGGGGGATACCAAAAAAACACTCGAGATGGGCAGCAAGAGCAGCACTGCCAGGTGCGTGGTGTAGGAGACCTAAGCCCGACTATGGGAACACCAGAAAACCAGGTATTCGGGGCGGTTGTTACGAAAGTGGAAGAAAGAAAAAAAAAGCGAGGCGGTCCCGAAACCACCGTGCGCAGAGCGGACCAAAAAGAGGCGAAAAGCGAAATGGAAGCTCCGAATGACAAAACTGACGTAGCATCGGAGGGATAAGCCACGGGATCCTCAAAGAAGAAAGTTTTACTTCGTGAAATCCACCGTCGGCAGGGAATCAATGTTGATCAGGTCGTGATCGCCAAAAGCCATCACGGGGGGGGAAAGATAAGGAAGTCAGGGAAAGGGCGGGGGAAGTAAAGGGAAGGGGGGGGGGGGGGGAGTGGGGGCCACAGAGGGGGGTGAACGCGGCGTCATCGTGTGGGGTACGGTTGCAAAAAAAAGCACAACCCCGGTGGGACAAGGAAACCAGTTGGATGGGGAAGTGTTTACGAGAAAGGGAGCACAGTGAAGGGAATTGGGCAGTGCGAGCATGAAACTCCAACTTAGGGATCGGGAGTCAAAAAGGTATGACCTCGGTCATCCGGAGAATCGCAAAAAAAAGAGACCGGGACTTCGACGTGCCGATCCAGTTGTATAGAAAATAAACGGTCAAAGAAAAGAACAAAAATTTGACCCTAAAGAGGACAACAAAGCCGCGTATCCGAGTTAGGAAAGGAGTTGTCAAAAAAAGATACCTACAATGCCTCTGAATTGCCGGTAAAGACAGATGAAGAAGGGGAAAAATGCTCAAAACGCGAAATTCCAAAAGTATAAGACGTACTGGTTGAGTAACGATATCAGATAGGGGGATAAGGGGAAGGAAGCATATCTGGGGGGGAGAAAAAACTCCTGTTTGGAACAGCCAACGGGACGAGGAGGGGTGCTATGATGATGGGCGCCGAAAAAATCGTAAAAAAACATGTGAAGAAAGGAACTGATGAAAGAAATAATAAAGGAACGAACCTGGAAAAAAAAGGAAATAAACTGGCCGAAAAAAAGTTCTAGTCCAGATCCAGACTTGTGCCCTAAAGAAACCTTGGAGGGGGAGCGGGAGCGGGTAAACAGACACTGCGGGTGGATTAGTAAGAGAAAAGATAAAGCAGGCGGCAACTAGATCCAGAATACGAGTTGACTCCTAAAAAGGGCCCGAAAAAACCAGGTCCTGAAACGGGTGAAAAGGGGAAGGGGGGCAGGGGGTACAACAGGGGTGCGCGGCAGGGACCCCCAATAACACGCCTGCCCTGCTATACGGGAAAGGGAGCCACAAGAAGGAAGGAAGGTTGACTGAGTCACTGGAAAGCGTTAGGAAAGTGTGTCAACAAAACTAGTACCGAAAAACGGGGGAAAGGTTCCGTTGATGCACAGCCGACGACCAGAGAAGAAAAAAGGATAAGAGAGAGATGTTCCGCCCTCAAGTTCGAGAGGGAATAAAAAAGGGGAGCATCGGGTGGCAAACGGAGGGGAGGGGAAAAGATTCCTGCAATCTAAAGTGGAGGCCCTTTGAGAAAGGCATGCCTCAAAGGTTTCCCCATGCCAAAAACCGTCTGAAAAGGGGGGAACCGACGTCCTGATCAGAAACCCTGGACCGTGAATAATGAACTCAATCCTGTTGCCGAAAAGGAAAGCGTCTCACCACGCGTGTCTGTAAGGGGGGAAGTGAGGCAGAACCGCAATACGGAAGGGGGGAAAGAGCACATAAAAAATCTCGCGCAAGAGAAACTATCCGGACGGAAAAGAAGGCTATTGGAAAAAGGGAGGGGCCGACGGGCCCTTATCAGATTCCCCCTTCAGAGCTTGGGGGAGGATTGAAGGAAAATCATGTAAAAAGGGACAAAAAAGGAATTCCGGCCCCAACATCTTACTTGCAAACAAAAAAAAGCGTGCCAGCAAAGCACACCCGCCGATCATGCCAAAAAAAAAAGATCAGAACGCGGACGAACAAAAAATCTACAGGATCGTTCCTCAACCAAGTAAAAGGAAAAGAGAAGCTCGGAGGGGCATTCGGCTGGACAGCATCGTTAACGTAGCTCGAAAGAGGAACACCGAGGGAATACGGCGGAAAAGAAAGAAAAACACAAAAAACGAAAAAAAAGAAAAAATAAAATAAACCCAATGGGTAATCCATCGGCCCTTCACGCGGACGCTAAAAATGCGAAAGAGAAGGGTGTTGAAGGAAACGCGGTCTCGACGACCTATTCCGTGGGAAAACAGAGAAAAAAAATTACAAAAAAGGGGGTTCAAAAGGGAGGCAAAGAATACTATCGAAATCAAGACCCAACCCAAAGCCGAGATTTCGGGGACAGCGAAAGATCAATTCGGAACCTTCGTGAAACCGGGAAAAGAGGGTAAAGGGAAGGACAAAACGGAAAAAGCTTTCCCGAGAAGGGCCGAGAGAACTTCATTAACACGGAAATCCTGCGTGAAAACCCGTCCTTCTTAAAGTCCCGGAAAAAAACACCTGGAGGGAAAGTGCAACGACTTACTTCTAAAGGACACGTAGAAGTCCTAATCCTACGAACTTTGACGTGACAATTCCGCAACAAGGCCTCTGCACGGAGGCGCAAACATTCTCTGAAAGAAAAAACCAACGCAAAAAAAAAACCAAAAAAGAAAAACAGGAATCGCTCACCTGCAGAAGAAAAAATGATTACGCCCTTCTGCTACCTATCGACTTCTGGAGAAAAAGAGGGTCCGGGGAAGACGACAAAGTAAAAGGCAGGAAGGTCACGAAATACCTTGTAATTCCTGGCATACGAAAAATGTCGCAAAGGGTTCTCTCCATCAGACAAGAGAGGGAACCGTTCAAAAAAAAAGGAATAATGAATGGGGTTCAGCGACACACTCCAACATCATCGGTCCTAGCCACCAGGCCCCGAGGCCGCACCATGGGGAGAAAGGTGTCAAGCGCAGAGGAAAAAAGAGAAATTTTACCTACATCGACTTGATCATAAACGTAAACTCCGAAAGCGGAGAAGCCAGGGGGCACGGGCCGAACCCGACCCCCAAATGGATGGGGAGTTAAAAGGGACAAAGATGGGGGAAAAAAAGGGGGCGGGCCAGGGTCAGCCACTGAAGGTTGATGGCTGTGGGTGTTGCAGGGCACTTTACTCTTCGAAAACGGAAGGACTGGAAAGGGGGGAAAAAACGGAAGAGTGGAGTGAAAGCGCTCGTCGCGATCCGTGTAAAAGAACGATTGAAGACAGAAGCAGAAAACCATTCTGGAGGCGACGTAGTTCAAGCTGGGGAGGAAAAACTGGGCAGAGGGGGTAAAAGTGAAAACAGAAGGACACAGGCAGACGTCTGTGCTAGACGCTCAACCTAAAGCAAAAGGAGCGCCTGAAAAAAGGGCGCTGAATCACAAAAAACCAAGGATGTAGAAAAAAGATCGGGGGCGCAAAAACGTAAGAAGGAACAGAGAAGATGCGGTTGCTGCGTCAGAACGAAAGGGGCGAGGGCCAGAGGACACTCCCGAATCGTACTGCAACATACCAAGGAAAAAGAGACTGAGGATCACAAGAAGTCAAGGCCACGATTAAAGCCAAGGAGAAAAAACAACTACGGAAGAAAGCCGAACCGCCCGCCTGCCCGGACCCAGAACGACACAAACGCCTGGTGGATAAGACATAGAGGAATCACTAAGCGGAGTAAAAGAAAAAAAATCCGCCCATCATGAGCCCGGTGCAAAATTATCTCAAACGAGAGGCAAAAGGAGGGGTGAACGCCGGCCGATTGGACATCCGGTCAGTCCAGGATGTAAAAGCAATTGAAAGCAAAAGGGCCCTCTAAAAAAGGGGGCCAGCGGCTGAAGACAGGGGGGGAAACGCGTGGGTCTACTGAAAGATAAGGAAAACGCAAGAAATTCGTCGTGGGCCCGTGCCGGAAGGACTGTTTAAAAAGAAAACGGACCAGTTTCGGCCCGGACCAAAATGGCTCGAATTAGCCTAAGGCGGCAAAGTTAGGGCAAAAACACAGCGATGCAATTGGCGAGGAAAGAAGGAATGCCAGGAGGGGGTGAGCGCCACCCACGCAGACGTGGAAGAAGCCATGAAATGGAGGGGACGGTTGGGGAGAATGGGGAATATCTACGCTATTCCCAGCAGGTGAAGAAGAATGGATGCCCATCGCCCCCGTAGAAGGTCTAGAAAGACTAACAGACCCGATAGGACAAAAGAGCTAGTCGTCCTGAGGAAAGAAGGTTATCATCGGGGGATCCCAGTGACAAATTCCTCTAAAAAACAAAGTGAGCAAGGAACTCGAACGGAGTCGGGTGTGATGGCGCCGTTCATCAAAAAAAAAAGAGAAAGAAAGAAAAAGCCCCTTGACTCCATGGAACTGGCCAGCACCAAGGACGTTTGACTAACCACCACGCAAACGTCCGCCCGTGTCTGGAGGGAAGGTTGTAAAAAAAGTCGAAAAGTAGTCCAGCGGTGACCGGGGAAAAAAACTCAGGTAAACCGGGGCGCCAGGACTAGAAAATGAGAGTCCCAGACCTACTTAAACAGAAAAAGAGAAGCTCACGCTCTTCCCATAAACAATCAAAACCTAGGTTTGCGAGATGGGGTGAAATCTGAGGACACACTAATCAGGGCATACAGAGGGGAAATCACAAAAATGCTCGGTATCTCTCAAAAAAGCAAAAAGGGAGGTTAAAAATTAAAACTTGGTGAGAACATTATCCCAAAGAAGCTCAGGAAGGCCTTTGGAATCGAGGCCCGTGGAAAAAAAGGAAGGAAAAAACCCAAAAAAAAAGAAAAAAATCGACACCCCTTGGTTGAGGCAGCGGCGTAAAGGGGGGGTGAGAAAAAAAAAAGCAAAAAGGTCTGGGGCCAGTACATGGGCCAGGGGGGGCACGCAAGGTGGAAAGAAAAGACATAGCTGTGGGGGGTGGGACGAGCCTTAGATGGCGCCTGAAAAAGGAGGGGAAACTCAGAAAAGATGGCGGGGGGGCCAAAAACGCCTGCCCGAGATGAAAGAAAAACGGCACGAAAACTGGAAGACGAAGAACCCAGAGGGCAACTCGTCCATAATCCTAATTGAAAAAAAAAAAAACCCCAATCACAAGTGAATCGTGCGTAATTTAGATTGGACTCGGGTAGAAAAACTGAGAAACGGCCGCACCCCCCCATGAAAAAGAACCGGAGCAAAAAAATGCCTGAAAAGATTTTAGCAGTCAAGCGGGTACATCTGTCGTTGGGGGGGGGGAAGTAGAGGGGTCACGGAATGGGACCACACCGGGAAGAAGTGAAAAGTCGGCCAAAGCAAAATTTTGAAGGAGGGGGAAGAAAACACTCTCAGCCGGCCGTCACATGAATGGTTCCACAAACAAAAGAAAAGAACAACTGCCGACCCCTTTTTTCGAAAAAAACGGGGGGTCGGCAGAGTAAAAAAAAACGAACGTGAACGAAGGTCGGGGACCCGGGATCGAAAAAAAGATCCAGGGGGCAAAAGAAAAGTCACGATCACCTACATCAGATCACTCAAAAACAAAGGGGAAGGGGGAAAAAGGGTGAAAAAGGGGGTCAAAAAAAAAAAAAAGAAAAGGAAGAGCCCAAAAACTTTGTAACAGAAAAAAAAAATCGGGGGGAAAGTCCCGTGAACTAAGAAAAATACGGCAAGTAAGGTGGGAGACAAAAAGCAGTACCTCATTGAGTTGGCGCATACCCCCGAGTAGGGCCAAAGCGAAAAATTTTACCCCACAGCTAAAAAGACAAAAAAGGACGTGACGCAAAAGAGAAACTGCAATCTGGTGCGCAACTTGAATGCTTAAACGTCTTCAGGAAAAGGGAGGGCCCGCAAAAGAAGGGGAAAGGGTGAGAGGACGAGAAAGCTGTCTGCGACCGAGAAAAAACATCAAAGGAAAGCCTGAAGAGGAAACTAAAAAGTGGCCTCAAAGTCCACTGAGGAGGGACAGTTAAGCCCTAGGGTCGACAGACATCCGGCCATAAGACGCACCAGGAGAGGGGGGAGAACTATTTGAAAAAAGAAATGATGAAAAAAAAATCCAACAACGGAGGAGCTCAGTGGTGACAACGGACGAAAACCTCAGACGCCCCAGATCTATCGGACATTGGAGGAGGCAACAAGAGGAAATCCTCAAAGAAGAAAAAAAGTACGTCCGTCGATTCTTTGGAAAGTGCAGAACGGCGTAATGGCCTCGATCATCGTCTTCCACGGCGGAAGAAAGAGAGAAGGAGCAGAGAGATAACGGCTTTCACTAAGTTTACTGGCGGCGGAGAAGGAGCATGGGAAAGTTGAGCTTGAGCAGGAAATTCCAGGGGAAGAAACAAATGAGGAAAACGTGCTCGGCGGAAGAGCCAAAAACCGGTCAGAAATCGCAGGCAGCCCGCGTGCGCAAGCCTTCCAGAAAAAAAGGAGACATCAAAGGAACAAGAAGGTAGGTCCTGCCCAAAAGGGGCTAAACATTTCCAGAGCATACAAAGGAAGTGCTCCAATGAGACTAAAGAAAAACAGGAATGAAGAAAGGAAGGGGCGTGAGAAAAAACCGAGGCAGGATGCAAGGGTAAAGTGCACCATGAGTCTCACTCTAAAAACCGACTAATGGAAAGGCGAGCACGAAGGTCCTAAAGAGCCGGTCAATAATGGGGAGGAAACAACTCCAGAACTCAACCGGCCGAGAGACTTCCGATGGAAGCCAAAGATGTCGGAGAGATATAGAACCAGTGAAGATCTCTACATGAGCAGACTTTGAAATCGAGGAAATCACTGAAAAACGTCTGAAAAAAGGGAGAACGGAAGGGGCTCTGTAAAAAAAAAAAAAAGAAAGAAACGACCATCTTCTCGACATAAAAAAAAAAGAAACGGTAGGAGGGAGTGGTCTTCTTAAAACACTTTGCCCTTGAATCGAGAAAAAACATTCAAACTAGAAGAAAAAAAAAAAACTGCAAGGCCGAGATCAAAATCTGGAGACAGTAATTGGAATCCAAGACGTGGGATGAGACGGTTGCCAACTCCCAAAAAACGGGGGGAAAAGAAAAGGGGTTCCACAAAAAAGACATAAAGAATCTTGTAAGGGATAAAAAGTCACGCCGGAGCAGGAAAAAAATCCCAAGAGACCCAGGGCGAAGAAGACCTCTACTTTGTATACACCTAGTTGCATGGAAAACCAAAATGCCCCAAAAAAAACAAGGGAAAAGATAACGAGGAATAAAAGGGTCCGTGGCTGGGAGTGGTGCGGAAGCTTGAGGAGGAACAAGCACGTATCACAAGATCTTTGGGGTTGTGGGGGGGAAGGCCCGAGGGAAAAAAGAAGAGCGTGTAAATGTGAAAACAGGAGGATTTCCACAGGGACCCGATTTCCACTAAGACTGAAGAAAAGGGACTGAAACACACAGCGGGAAAAGCGGCCGATCTTTGCACACTAAAACTGCAAAAGAAAAAAAGCTTCAAGCTCAAAAGACGCCTGCGGAAAAAGGCGGCTACCCGATTATCTCCAAATATCACCAGGAGGTGAAAATAGAGGGGGAAAGGCCGTTGTTTGTGGCCGGAAAGAGATGCCGGGGAAGGGAAAAAAAAAAAAACCGGAAAAGGGTAGAGCCACAAAAGATCCGAGTAATGAACAGCACGGGGGAAAAAAAGTGAACCAAAGAAATCGCTCCAGAGTCGCCCGGTCCCTAAAGAAGAAGAAGCCAAGAAAGGAAATACGAGCACACTCGCCCCGGCCGACCACCACAGCACACGACTCTTTAACAAAATCGAGGGAAGGGATACGGAGAAAAACCGAAAAACAGAACATAAACCCTGCCAAACCAGTAGCTCCAAACTTGAAATAAACCTGGAAAGAGGGGGCATTGAGCATAAAGGTCGTTGAAATAAGGGGTAGAAGTGGAAAGAAGCAAAACTTAAAAGGAGGAGAAGGATCACGACCCTGTTGGGGAGTCAAAGGAGTTCTATCGCCGTATAACGCTAAGGAAGGAGAGTAACCCGTGGGGGAAACAAACAATAAGATCGTGAAAAAAATAAAAAACCTTGGGGGGGATCGCTGGTGAAGGGGAAATGGAAGTAAGGAAAGGAAAACCCTGCCACGTATGAGTTGCGGGGTCATCGAAAACATAATAAAAGGGGGGGGGGGCCGGAGGAAACGACGGGAAAGGGAGTTAACTAAAAAAGACTAGGAAGACGAACAGGGTGGACGATCAGAGTTGAGTTCCTTTTCGAAGTAAAAAGGAGGGGAGGGGTCCAGAGCCCGTGCACAAGGGACGGGGGTCGTGCTCGACAACCATACTGGAAGGAGAGCCGAATTCAGCTACAAGTATAGGAACTAAAAAAAGATTTCGGGGATATAAGGCAGAAAAGCGCCAGAAGGAAGTATTGGGGGGCTCTTCACGATCACCTATTCAAAAGGGGAAAAAACGCCTGACTGTGATCTCCAATCAGATCTAGGATCGGAAGTCCACTGAAAGGACCTGTGGAACAAAGGATCCAAAGTCCGTCTGTGTCTACAATCAACCGCCCTTGGGGGGAGCTTTGCAGGACTGCAACTGAACAAGTCACTGGCCAAGTAAATCCTCTTGCCCTGGAGAAAACAATGGAAATAGAGAAAAGCGGGAGGGTCACCCGCAGGGGCAATCCCAAAGCTCACGCTGCGCAAAAGATGCTGAAAGACTAAAAAAAATCAAAGTGTGTCATCTCTGTTCCAAGACCGGTTCGCGAACCAGGAGGTAAGTTGCACAAAAAAAGAAAGCGCCGAAACTTATATCGAACGCGAGTAAAAGGAATCCGACGGGAGTTGTTTGGCTACCCGGCAAAAGGGAGGATCAGTTGAGAATGAGGTCCGACGGGAAAACGGGAGGAGAAAAGCTAGCCGGTACGGCACAAAAGATCGGGAGAAAGTGTTTAGTGAAGGAGAAGAAGAAGGTGTGATACTCACAGGAGGGCCCTTGAACTACGATCGGGGAACAAAAGGGGGCAGGTAAAGGGAGGGTCGCGGGGTAAAAAGGGGGGGGAGAGAATTTTGAAAAAACTCCGAAGTGCGCGAACTAGTCCCCCGACGAAAAAAGGTGAACATATTCATGGGTCGTACATCGCCAGAAAGACTTAACAGGGGACAGAGATCACAAGAAACCTAGGAATCGCCTGCTTCAAGTGTCAACGTCCTACAAGGGGGTGCGAGTGGGGGGTTGGGCGAGGCTACGAGGTCCGGGCTGTGCGTGCAGAATGGCACCCCAGGCAAAGCAAAGTCAAAATGTCCCGCCGTTTACGAGTGACAAAGGAAACATCAAAACTAAAGGAAAAAACCAGAGGGACCATGTCACAGAAGTGTCACGGGGGAGCAAGGGGAACGAAGTTTGACAATGACCGGGGGGGAAAGACCGAGAAAAAAGACCTCCGGCGGCAATCGACAAGAATGATGGAATAACGAAATAAAAAACGTTTCGCGGGGCCCTCTTCGGGACATCCGAAACGAGGCCCCACCATGTGTCGAAAATGTATCGGGATCTACCCAACTGGAGCAACGGAGCAGAATGGGGGA
>Ga0179593_1720429_pt1 | contig 16979 bp, 17 predicted proteins | sample CZODoug2_1_08_16_FD_185931 | JGI IMG/M metagenome (GOLD analysis project Ga0179593, IMG submission 185931) | Vadose zone soil fungal communities from Angelo Coast Range Reserve, California, USA - CZODoug2_1_08_16fungal (PacBio error correction) | ecosystem: Environmental > Terrestrial > Soil >...
GGGCCCCTTAAGGAGCTTTAGGAAAAGCCTGTGACCGCATTCTGGACCGTTGGGGGAAGGCCGTTTTAAACACGCGAGGAACAGCACGCCCAGGCAAGACAAAAAAAACGTCCGGCATCATCAAAAGACTTAAAAAAAGGGGACGTCATAAGGGCGTCGGGCACAGAAGACTAAGTTCGTGGCCCACCAAGGACCTAGCGCGCGATTGGGGAAAAGGGGTCCTGAGGGGGGAATAAAATGCATGTTCTATGTATGGTAACGCAGCCGCCAAGGTCGCCGACGGAGTGCCCGGGAAATAAAGGTTGTCCGGGAGGGCAAACAATTTGGAGGCCCCGGCCGAGGAATAGAGGAAATGCTCCGACGCGCTGAAAAGGTAACTAGAAGAAGGGAGGCCAAAGTCCAAAAAACCCCAAGAGGGAAGAAGCCTGAAAAGACATCCAAGTACCGAAACGAAGTTGGACCATACCTGTAACGTCGGGATTACGGTCGAAAGGCAAACAGGAGGGGGGGTGTCCCCTGTGCAAGAATATATTAAATCAAAAAACAAGGGGGGAGGGAGAACGCTTGGGGGGCGATGGCGAAGGAAGTCTGTTAGAGGCACGAGAGGTCAGGTCAGAATATCTGAGCTCAAAAAAGGCTCGGCGGAACCGTTATCTCTATCCGGGGCCCACTACAAAACTTGCGACCGAAATTCTGAGAGAAGAAGGGGTTCTCAAGACCGCAAAAAGGGAAATTGGCTATAAACCAGTGATGCCGTTGGCCGCTAAACCATCTGATAAAAGAAAGACGGGAAGTCACTACCCGACGTCAGGTCGAAAGGGTCCTTCAGCGCGAAAAAACCTCGTTATAAAAAAGGAAGGAAGTACGGAAGGGAAAGCCCTCTTTAAGGGATACAAGAAGCCATCGGAAGCGGCAGGGCTAGCTAAGTGGTCAAGACATGAAGCAGAGGGCGAACTGGAGAGGGCACACCGAAAGGGGAGGAAGGCATTCTGTGACCTGGTACCCTCTGAAAAAAAGGGGACGCACACAGTTGGCATAAATTGAAGAGTGGGGATCAGGCCAGGAACATAGATGGATAACCGCCAGACGCTTGATCAGGAAAGGGAAAGTCAAAATTTAAGGAGGAGGCTCCTCCTTCAAAGAGTTTGGCGCCGCATCTACAGCGGACGCACGGGGAGAGGTATAAGCGAAGGAGAACTGAGAGAGAGAAGGAGGGGAAAGTCCCAAAGATGTTCGATCTCAGAACGGACTCTGGAACACCGCGAGCATGGAGGATGCGCCCGTGCCATAAAGAAAAAAAACCATTTAAGAAGGTCCAGACGCGCAAAAGGGGGGGGTTGGAATCCGCCGCATTCGGCCAAAAAAAACACCCCCGGAAAGAAAAAAAAAAGAAGATCTGGGGGGAACAAGAGGCGGATCAAAAAAAAAGCTCGGCGTTGGGAAAAAACAGGACTGGCAGAGGGGGAAATGGTGTCAGGGCCCACAACAGGACTCACAGAGCCCTGCTCTAGAAAAAAAAAACAGGGAGACGTCGGAAAAGGAAGGGGGGAGTCAAAAGAGGACGGGGTTAGGGTCGTCAGGTGGGCAACTCGAGAAAACGGCGCTACTGCTGTTCCGAATCGCAACAAGAGGCAAGAACTCATAAGGGAACGTAGATGGTTCAAGAAGTATACACCAATGAGGGCGCGTTACCAGCCCCATATATTTGAACTAATCCGACATAGAAGTTGCCGTAAAGGTGAGACCCTATGAGGGTTTACACACCATCCGCCTGACCAAAAAAATCAAAACCTGTGGAGCCTCAAGGGAAGGAACTCAAAAACGACTTCCTGGAGAAGGGGGGAGCGAAGCCGCTATCTAACCCGCTCTGTCGCGAAGGCCTGATGGATAGGGAGGGAGTATCCAGGAGAAAGAGGGTGCGTTAGAGACTAAATTTTGACTCCCTGACAGATTGGGGTAGTATGAGTCCGCCGGTCGCCACGACTATTGACTGGAAAGAAAAGTGGTAAGAAACCTGGAAGGGGCAGAATTCCCCCGCCCCATTCCAACGAAAAGGTAGGGCAGTGTATCATCATGGAAAACGGGTCCGGAAATAATTAAAGGAAGTTCCGGGGGCACGACGCTGAGAGAACCGCGCATAGGGGAAGGAAAGATTTCTAGTACGCAAGAGCATCCGTTTTTAGGAGAGAAAGTCATAAGAGGGGTTCTGGAGGGAAAAGTCACAAACAGGGTCAATATTGTGCAAAACCCGGGGCCTCGTAATCATCAGGGGCGAGATCCAGGAAAATATGGGCCTGGCAATTCGGGGAGGGGATAGAGTAGAACTGTGCTCGTCCTAAGTGCAGAGGTACAGAATCGATTGGAAGGTCTACACGCAGATCTATGCTCGTCGTGAGGAACTAAGTCTTAGGAAATGGGGCAGGCCTTGCTTCTGGCGGGTGGGACTTCACCGCGTCGCTATGTTGGGGCCTTTCGAAAAAAAAAGTTTCGATTGTAGGGGAGCGGTAAGGGGAGGACTAGGCTTCTTCATTACAGGATCCACTCATACCCCTTTCTAGGAACAAAGGGGGGAGATTCTAGAAGGGCCAATTTAATTAGAGAGAATGTCATGGGCGACGCGTCGCAAAAGGGGAGGTCCCCGTTAATCCTCCTCTAGGAAGAAGTCCCGCTTCTTCAAGCCCAGTCGGGGAGTGCAAAGGGGAGCCTTTAACACTAACGCTTGCACAACAGTCCATGACGAAAGCACCGAACAAGGAGGGAAAAAATCCCCTCAAACTCCGCAGTTAGACGAACGATGAGTAAGACTGGATAGGGGGATCGCCTCTCAAAACCCCCAAGAGGATCCATCTTAATTGCCATCTTCAAGGTACTACGGGTAGAAAGGGCCGAGACTTAAAAACGAACTTGCAAAAAGGAAAGTGCCAAGATAATGAAACGCCCTGAAAAGCGGGTCCTCAAAAGATAAACTACCAAAGGTGAGCAGGATAAGGAAAAGGTTAGCCTGAAGGAGAATCAAGTTGCACGGAATTACAGGCAAGGGGGTTTCGGGGACAGGGAACTCAACGACCTTTGGAACTATGGTCCGAAGGGGAAAGGGGGGAGGAGGGGACTCAGGAAGCGGGGACATGGGTATTTCGAAAAAAAAACTCAAATCTAAAAAAAACTGGCTCCAACCGAAAGAGAACGAACAATGTCTGTGTCAAGGAACTGGGTTTCAAGAAAGGGGTCCCCGTAAGTAAAAAGATCTCGCCGAGGCAGAAAAAAGAAACGAGGGGGAAAGTCAAGCCGCCCAAACGCGAAGACCCTTCCCTTCCAGTAAAGAGATGGGGAAAACTCCCAGCACAAAAGTCCCCGATAAGCAGAAATGAAAGCACATTGGTACCCGGACTGGCGTGAGAGTTGGGGGTAAATCCCAAAAACCTGTCCTTGCATGTACGGCAGGGGTGGGGGGGAGCCGTGAACTCACACCGAGGCTGCAAAGAACGGTGGAAAGAGAACACCCTTTCGAAGACTTTGGAACTTCAAAAAAGAGCTGCTCCAGGAAAGAGAGGTCGTGCACGATCGAAATCTCGGGAAAAAAGGCCTTTCAAAACAAAAGCCCCAGCAGGAAGAAGCGAGGCACGGGGTTGAAAAATGAACGAAAATACCTATGCGGAGCGCACGTCGAGACTCGAGAACGAGGCGTCAGAGACACTAGGCTAAACTATAAAGAATTGATCATTTAAAAGAACGCGCAGAGCGTAAAAGGGGATATCTCAGGACAAGGGGGCCAAGACCATGAACTGAGGTCATTCGAAAGCCTGTGCGCCAGAAAAACACCTCATTAAATAAGGTGCGACTTAAGAGACTCCTAAAAAAGAATACGGTAAGGGAGGATTTTTTCAATTTCCAGATTGACTTGAGAGGCTTTTAGATTCCAGGTTTCTGGGAAGAAACGGTGGGCAGGGAAGGACAAAAAAAAAGGTTCTGCCGCGCCCTCGAGAGGGTTTAGAACTTCGGGAGAAGAAGCCTTCGCCGTGCATAGCGTCCTAAGCTCGGACTCAGAATGAAAAATAAAGGGCGTCCCAGGAATCGGCGCGTGAGCACAATCTGTCCCGCAATGTCCCGGAAGGGAGAAACGGAAAAAAGGGATTTCGAGGAGAGAATCGCGGGGAAAAGGAAACGAGGGAGCCGTCTCGGGAGGACAGGTAGGAGATTCAAGACCAACCAACAGTGCACGTAACCAGGCTGCTGACCCTGCATTCAAAAAGAAGGAAAAAACGCTCCGAATGCAGTCTTCTGGGAGGGACCTCTCTTGCCCAAGAAGGGAGAAGAAAAAACTTGGAGAGATATCTGTAACAGGAATGGGGCCCGGAGGGCAAAAGGAACTACCACTCAAACGCAGGAGGGTTATGTCAAAAAAGCTTACGGAAGGGAACTGGGCGGGAAAGAAAGGACCCTCTTCGAGGGGAAATAGAAATATCAACCTGCAATTAGACTCGGAACCAAATCAAGAGAGAGCATTGAAAGGGATGCGTGAGGATTGTCATCAAGGAAGAAAGTGAGAGACCAGGGAGGGGGAAGGCACATTCCGACTCTCACGTAGGAATGACTGGCAGGAAAAAAGGGGTCAAACCGTGTGCGCTTGTGACCAAGGTTAGAGGAATATCTTAAAGTAAACTAAAGGGAAGGGGGTTGACACGAAGCCGGAAAAGATTGAAAGCATACCCCGGGAACCTGACAAAAGAGGGCCCTGTGGGGCTAGGAGGGGAAACGGCGGAAGGGAAGCGCCGGCCGGGGGGGAAAAGGAAAGCAAAGCCGAGCCTTGTCCGAGACTGTGAACCCTGGCAGGAACAAGAGTTCTAAGCTAAGACCTGAATGGTGGGAGAAGGAAAAAAAAAAGACGGAAAGTAGAATGTGTAGGAAGATTAAAAAAGGAGTCCCCGGGAAAGGATGAAGGTCATAGTAGAGGATGGATTACAGAGCAGCTTGGGAATCATTCAAAACCAAAGATGGGTGTGGATTAGAGGGGTACACGTCGGGACAGGTGGGTTACGGGAGTCCCGGTTAGTTATTCGAGGGGGACCGTGGGAAATAAGGGAGATCGTTCTGATGAATGGAGAGAAAAGGTACTTGAAGGGGTGGGACTCGGGTAAAGCAGAAAGGGGTAGAGGCAAAGAAGGGGGTCAAATGACCAGTAACACCGCTGTGAGGAAACGGCTAGGTGCTAATTAGCATGATGAAATTTCGATTAAGGGAAAGAGCAATGGAGAGAATAGGGACAATGAGGCTTGAAAGTTGAGAGGGTGAAAAGAAATCGATTTGTCATTACAGAAAAGAGAAGGAAAGCGCGGCCGGATCCCACGTAGAGTCTGGTGAAAGAGCTAGATGGCCTTAAACTTTAAAGACGTGGACACCAAGTAGCTTAAGTGCCATTTGTTGCGTAGAACAATCATAGTGGCGAGGTGCCCTACATCCAAAGAACTAGGCTTGCTGAAAAGAGAAAAATCGACTTGAAATTCACCATAATCAGGGGAGACAGAACACCGTCCAGAAAGAGACCAGAAGGAAGAGTCGCGTAAAGAAGTACAAGAATGATTATAAGTTGGCAGGTTTTGCCGGAACCTTGCCGTCTCGGTCAAACCTAAAAGAGAGGACCGCTCATACAAAGAAAAAGGGATAGACGGAGGTCAGATCGGCTTGAAACATGGTCCGCAGGCACGCTGGCCAAGCTCAGCAATGGAAAAGGCCAAACCCGTGGGAAAACAATGTTAGGACTGTTACGTGAGAAAGGGGGGTTCAGAGAACAACACAGGAGCGGAAAGAAGAGAGCTACTAAGGTCCTCAAAAAAGGTACCCGCGTAACAGCAGGGAAGGGGAAAAGGTAAAGGGGCCACCTAAAAGGGGGGAAATTCCGGGGAAAGAGGAGATGACGACACATCCCAGAAGAAGTCAGGGAAAGTAAGCCGAAAAAGAGAATGTTCTGAGAAAAGGAAAACGGATGGTGTCTCAGCAATTTGCCTCTTCCAATCCCGGGGGAACCAGGAAGGGAATAAGAGAAAGCGAAGTTCCCGCGTCCCTCGAAGGTCGGCATTAGGCCGGATTAATATTCACACAGATTACACTTTCAGAATACATTCAGGGGGAACCTCACAGGGGTTATTAAGGCATCAGGGGAAAGGGGAGAACCTTATGGCGTAGCAGGATTTGGGGGGTTTTCCCAAAGGCCTAGATAGACTGGTGTGGAAGAAAGAAGCCGGAGGAGGGCTGAGATTCCAGGAAGTGTATACCTTTCCAGGCATCCTCCAAGGGGAGGTGTTTGTGGTAGCAATTTTTCAAAGAGCTGACTGTAAAGAGCAGGGGGGAATCAGACTGTAGCCAAGCTATGGAAGCAGATCATGCTGGAAAGGGGGAAAAACCAGGGATTCAAAAAAGGGACCAACGTGTTCTAAGGGGGAAGAAGCTATAAACAACATAGAAGGAAGCCAAATCCGCGCAGGGCCGGGGAAAAAAAAGGAAAGAGGGTAAGACCTACGTTACCAACCCACTTAAAAAAAGAAAAAACGCGACAGCGTCCACTGGTGACCAAAAGGGTTGCGGGAAACGATACATCGCGGTAAAGGAGGACCCGGTGGGAACCAGCGAAGCATCTCCGTACGAAAAACTGAATAGATCCGAGAGCAGGGGAGACGCCGAAGCAGACCTCGTAGAAAAGGGATTGTGGCTGACACGAGGTTTACGCCAGAATTAGCACTCTTTGAGGAAAATGCCGGGATCTCAAGGGAGGTCTAAAGGACGCTGGGAACCGAACGCCTAAAGGGGCAAGCCCCAAAGAGGAAGTGTGGTCAGGTCCATGCAAAAAAGGAGCTGGTAAGGAAAAATCGGGGGAAACTTGGCGAAAACGGTTTCAAGGCTTTGGATGGCCGCATGCCACAAAGGACCTCGCAAAACAAGGAATAGGGCAGCGAGGAAAGAAACGACTCCTAGAAAGGGCCGTTGCGAGAAGATAGAACATCGAGGAGAAAAAGTTCCTGGGGCCCCTCGGAAGGAGGAACGCCTAGGAGGCTAAGACGTCGGGAAGAAGAGTTTGTCTCAGGCGCACGGAAACCCAAGAAAAAGGAGTTAACCAGGCAGACTGGGACAAGATTGTTCCCCTTGGAAGGAAAGAGAAGACATTCTCAGAAGAAGAGAGTGAGAGAAAGTAGAGCTCTGGAAGGGTGGGGGTTGAGTCCTGAAGCAGTCCGTGACATCTAAAAAACAAAAGGATGGACAGGGGTCACACGGGACTAGCTCTGAACCCAAGACTACGCCTTCAGTTTCTGAGAAACGGAAGCCCTGGATGACTTGGGAGAATCACATTCGAGAGCGGCGTGGAGAGACAACAGGCAAATCCTAGCTCATGGAGCCCCCGAAAGGAATCAGAGAGAAGAGGGGTTCCCTGAGCACTTAAACAAATAAGGACTACTTGGGACCGGAAGAGCTCAAGATCGCGAGGAAATGAGGAGGAGTCAGGCCGTGGAGGCGGCGACCCCTTTTGCTCGGAGACAATGTTTTGGTGCCGGGAAGGGGTCAAGAAGAACTACAAAGAATTAAGTTTCAGTCCAATCATTTTGGGTTCAGAGGGGGGAAAAACGGTGAATAAATCTGGGAGATGGAGGGGGGGGTTCGGGGAATCCCACTCGAGACTTTCTATAAGAGTGCTTAGGGGGGAAAGTCGAGATCCCTAAAGATCAAGTCTGTCAGGGGAAAACACTTCCCTGGGGGAAGGGGGGTGCCGACATTGGTTTTATCAGAAAACCTTGAAACTGACGTTTTGAGGGAAGAACACTTAACCTGTACTGAAGGAGACAGCTGGGCAGACCGGCCTCGGGACTTTAAGGAGTGCAGATGTACTGGGGAATCAACGGCACAAGTGAGAACGGGTTATTTTCGTGAAATTCGGAAACTTCGGGAACCGGAATCGGACGAAAAGGAACTTAAAGGGACAAAGGGAGCAGCGACCAGTACAAAATTCGAGGAAGAGGGGAAAGGAAGGTGGCGGGCGGAACCCAAGTGGGGACCGAAAGAAAACCTCAGGCCGAAGTTCCCCTTCGGGAGATGAGAAGGGGGGAACACGGAAGGACCTGACAGGAGGGGTTATCTGTAAAAACTTAGAGGAAGGTATGGAAGGGGAAGGAAGGGAGTCGTCGCAGGTGGGGTTGACACGTCCGAAGTTTACAAACTGGGGGGAGTAAAAGGACTAAGAGTATACTCAGGAAATCCTCTGCGAAGGGACCATCTTTAGGGGTCCAACAAGGCAGAAAGCCTAGGAGGGGTCTCCAGAAACGGATGAAAGGAGTCTCTTACGTGGAGGCATGACAAGTTACCGCCGGAACTCAGAAGTTTCTAGGCGTGAGATGGAAGGGATTTCAAAGTACCTGGGCCAAAAGTCTCCGGCTTTCAGTGGGACAGGCCTCAACCTTGATTGAAGGAGGTGCGTTCCACCCCTACAGGAAAGAATCATTTTGGGAGGCAAAGAGGGGACTTGGGGGGACCTGAGGAACTGAAAAGTTCTCGATGACAAAGGAGAGTTCCTAGGTTCCCTCTTCGGAGAGGAAAAGGACTTAAAAAAAGAGGAATTTACGGAAAGGGAATGGGCATAGGGGAGAAAAGTCCGAGGATCACATAAACAACCAATGGGTATTAAAATATAGGGGAAGTCTGCTGAGGGGAATTTCCAGCAGGTTTCAGGGGAGGAGGGAAATCCAGTGTCAAGGTAAACGTTTGCCAGAAAAACATTAGGAAGCCGAAAAAAGCCTCTGAAAGATGATGACTTATATGAAGGAAAACGCTCTAGGAAAGCGTTCGGACAATGCAGAGAATGAATTTAGGAGAATTCAGATTCAAAAAAGGTGAAAAGTTTAAGAGATTCAGACCTGGACGGGGAGGGGGAACTCGCAGAGAAAGTTTTACAAGCCGTTAGGAAAGGTCTCAGGCTGACAGGAAGGGTGGGGAAAATTTGGTCGGTCCCCAGGGAAGAGGAGATTATTCTCGGACGCCGCCTCAGTAGGGGAATTTGGGGTCTAGGGAAAAACAAAAAACCCTCCCCGTCAAGGACAAAGAAGAAGGTTTTGTGAAATAACCGGAAGGCCACTCGCCGAATAAATCTACTTGAAAAGGGGGCCGGAAGGACGTTAAAGGGAAGCAAAGGGGAAAGCAACGGACCCAAGGGGGGTGGTTTGAGGGTTAAACAGCTCCCGAGACCAAAAACCAAAGTAGGGAAGAGATACAGCACGATACAGGGTCAAGAGAGGTGAAAGGAACTGAACGTAGATCCATCCTTTCAGAGGCCCTAATGGCCAATCAAGGCGACCCATGCAGAAAGATCGCTAAAGAGAGCAACTCAGTTTGCTAATACAGAGAAGATTCAAAAAAACTAAGGGGAGAGACGAGCCTAAAGATAATCCATCGGGAAGGACAGGCACAGTCTCAGAAATTATCCTAAAAAAAAGTCTATTCATTTAGAGGAGGGGGAGAAGAAAGAAAAACCATCGCTAGTCTCCAGAAGGGATCCACCTACATGAGGAAAGAAGCGTGGCGGGGAATCGCGCCTTACAGGCACCCAGCCATAACCGAACCCCGAGCCGGAGATCTTGAGTCCAGGAGGGGAGTTTAACAAACGCGACCATCGCCCCCCAAAAGAGAAGGCGAGATTAAAAAGGTTCTGGATAAAGGACCTGCCTATATGAGGGGCGTACCTCAGGCTTGAATCCAGGAGAGGGGAAGATCAACGGAGAATGGCAGCAGAGAGCTTATGAGAACTTGTACGATCGTCCCATATAAAAAAGGTTTTGAAGTCAACTTCCTGTCTCTGGAGAAAAGGCATCAAGAGATCCCGAGATTCGAAACCGGAGTAGCTAGCGTGGAAACCTACGCATATTTGGATATTCAATGGGGGGAGTCCCGAGGAGGGGGGAGAAACTTAAGAGGAGAAAGAGAACGAAAGAAAAGGGAGGAGGATGTTTCACTTAAATGAACAACAACAGAGAGTGTCAATAATAGGGTCTTTTTCCAAACCAAAGACAAATACTAAAATCAGGGGAATGGGCGTGACTTGCAAAAAAGACTATCCATTCTCCCGCATTTTGGAATCACAATTGCACCTCTCGCTTGGGGGGGAGAAGTCCCGAATGAGCGGAGTGGAAATTCATAGTAAAGGGGTCCAAGGGAAAAAAACTTCCAGGTGCGGGTCCTATCTGGACTAGGAGGGAATAAAGCGTGCGGAAGGGACTGAAGATTTGAGAGGCCGAAGAAGGAATCAAGAGGGAGAGTGGGCATCCTCCACATATTTGGGCATTCAAAGAGAAAAGAACCTTCAGAGAAAAAGGTCAAGTAAAGTGCAACGTGCGCTGGTCCAGAAAAGCCCCCCTGACTGACCGCGATCCCGGAAGGGTGGGGGGGCGAGCGGGGAAAAAAACAAAAGATGTAGGGGCAATGAGACGGACCCGGAGGATCGCAATGGCCAAAGCACTGTTTCAACCCTCCAAAGAGCCAGATTTGGGAAGAAAATCAATCTCAGGGGGAAATACGGGGGGGTCCTGAAAGAAGCTCATGTAGGAAGCGAAGGTCAAATGAAAAAGATTCTACGCGCGTCGATAACGTGCGGAATAGGAGGCCAGATTGAAACCCCTTTCTGGAAAGTTAGAAGAAGCTTCCAAGGGAACCCTCGGGAAGGAGATTTCGGATCTGACTAGATCAAGAGACGGGGGAGCCAAAAGAGTCGGTCTACCAGTCATAAATTTTGAAAGAAAGAAAAACGTTAGAGAAAAGGGTCAAAAAGCCCCTGGAAGGAAGGGGAGCACAGGGAGGATGGTGAAAACTTTTCACTAGTTTCGATTGTGAGGAGCCGGGGTTAAAGGGAGGGGCTGTGTAACTGAGAGGAGTGGGGGTCGTTGACCGGAGAAATCGAGGGGCACGGAAGTGGGGGGGTACCCCGTTCAGCGTAGAGAGACCACGTACGCTTATTGGGTCTCGTCGGTGGGAGATAAGAAAAACCGGGCCAAAGAATCGGGAACTGGACCCACCATTGGCAGTTGACCCATACATTTGTGACTTTTCTAGGACCAGAGTAGAGTGCTGAGAAGAGGATTCACCGGAAACATAAAAAATATTCGAACGTATCCTAAGCGTAAGGAGCCTTAGATGGATTAAGAAGGTAAGGACTCGAACTAAATGTCAGGGGACTTTGAGGGAGACACTTCATCTCGAGGGGGGGGAGCGAGGACTTCGTAGGGTGGAAGCCCCCCACATTCGGAAAACTAGCCTCTGAAGAACAGCACCGAAAAAAAAGAAAATGTCCCGTAAAAACTAGGGAATACGAGACTAACGACAGTACTTTACAAGGGGAATTTAAGAGGGGATCTCTCAAAAAAGAACTGAGGGAAAGGAATATAAAGACGAACATTATAACATCTTTAGAGTACAAGCTTAAGGTTTCAGGGGAAAAAAGGACCTTGGCGCCCGTTGTTCCAAAGGAAAGCAAAAAAAAGAACAGGAGAGGAAACAAAAATACCCTCGACTCCGCATCTGGAACACTGAAAGAGGAAGGGAAAAACGGCTGGGAGAGAGAAGCAGGTGCGACAAACCTGCCGCCTTCTCAGCGAAAGGAGGTAAAAGAACTTAAAAGAACAGCTCGTGCCAGCAGGTCATCCAATCAGACCGTCTTCTATCCGGATAAGAGTTCAGCCTGATCAGAGGAATCCTGCAACCCGAAAAAAGAACGGTTGCAAAAATGTCCGGGCCCGTCCACCTTTGTTTGCATCAGAAGCGGGAGGGTAGAGCGCAATCACCGCCCGAGCAGAATCGTACGACACTAGGAATTCAACCGGAGATCCACAGCTAGTCCCCAAGAAGGGAGAAGCTCTTGTTAAAGGCCGTTAAGAGAAAGAAAGTCCCATAATTTCCAAGCTAAAAAGACATGGGGACTGGGGAAATAACTTGAGAGTAAACAGACCTTTGGTTGCATTGGACCAATGTGAAACCCTAAAAGGGCCTAAAAACAAAAGGTAAGGGGGGAGGAAAGGTCCATCCCGGGATCAAGAATCCGGTCACTAAGGAGAAACAAGGAGACTCGACAATAAAGAATCCGGTAAAAAAGGAAAACTCGCCGAAGGGGGGAAGGAGAAATCAAGCAGCGCCGCCAATAAAGAAAAGGGCAGGCCAAGGGACGGGCCCGCACTGCGAGAAGGCCTCCAGACTAGCCAAACCACAAAAGTCAAGGGACAAAGCCTGAGACAGAGGGGGGAGAGGAAAGGTGGAACTAGTTCCCAAAAGAAAAGGCGCTTTAAAGAGAGGCGCAGGAGTGAAAGGAGAAAAGCTTGGGACAGGTGAAAAGGGCACTCAACAATCGGGGAGAGCAGGGTCAGGGGGGAAGGAACCTCGTAAAAAATGTGCGAGCAGGGCTAGAGTTTTCACACGAGGAATCAGAAGGAAGTTGGGGAGGAGGAATAACGTCATCGGTGGAAGCATCACAGAACTCATCCCGAAGGAAAGGGAGATCGGGGGGAAGACAGAGAGAAAGGCGCGAAGGTAGTCTCTGGAAAGCGTTCACCTGGGCCAAAAGCATAAGGCCCCTAGAGGATGAAAGAACAGGTGAATAGGTGTGAAAAAGACAGAAGAGGATGAAATAAACTTGTCCACCAAAACACTCTTGCTAAGGCAGAAACCACGTCCCAACTCCAGAAGGGGTTTCGACAGAGAAAGCTCTAAAAAAACACAAAAAACTGATTAGGAAAGAGAGATCTGGGTCCGGGAATGGGCTTCTCAAACGGACACGCAGACTCGCTCAAGTGCCGCCCTAAAGGAATTGAAGAGCTTAAGGATGGAAAGGAAAATACCGATCAAAGAATCGATCGGGGAAAAGGAAAAGATCTCTCGGAGCACAATTAGCAAAGCCTCGAAAGACGTGATCAGAATCCGAAAGAGGCGATCACGGGGAAGGATGGGAAAGTCGGAGCGCATTCTTCGGGACTGTGTGGGAGGGGAGAGACCTGAAGGTAACCCAAGTGGAGGGGAGGAAGCGGGAAGGGAAATACACCCCTTCAAAGACATCCTTGGGGACTCTGTAATCCGAGAAGAAAAGTAAAGCGTGTCCAGGAAAAAAAAGGAGGCCTGCGGAAGAAAGAGTCAACCAGCATGGAGTCATTTCGGTTGGAACGTCACAGTTCGAGCGACGCAGGGAGAAAACTGGTTGGAAAGGGACGGGAGTTGAAAAAAAATTAGCAGATGGCGTGCAGACTTCGTCCCATGACTTGGGGGTTGGAGGGGGAAACTTGGAATGTCAGGAGAGTCCCCTTGCGGAAAAGAATTTGATCCCGTTCTGCATTCGAAGACTTTCTCGCTCGAAATTTCCAAAAACCCCTTTCACGTGGGCCGCAGGAAGGGTTCTTTGGCGTTTAGGTGGGGATGCAATGAGAGTCTCTGCGAAGGGGGTCACAAAATTTCACGAATGTCTGGAAAACCGTGAAACAGTTGGAAACAAAGCCAGTGAAGCGGGTTGGATTTCGGTCTACGGCTCCAGTCGGGAGGCAGGGGGGAAAAGGGCGGAATGAAAGGAACTAAGAAAAGGGAACACTTGAGCATCCAGGGAACAGTCTCGGAATGCCTTTTTATGGGGGAGGTCAAATAAAAAGGGTAGGGCAGGAAAATTGAAGGCGATGTGAAGGGACAAGGGTGAAGGGATTAGGAAGGGCTTCGCGAGACTGAGGCGGGCTCGTAGTACTCAGTCCTCGGGGCAACCTTCCGGTTCAATCTGAGGGGAGGCCAATTCTGAGCTGGGTGCCGAACTAAAAGACGTCCCCGGTCCTTTTAAAACAGCTGCTAGAGAGAAAAAAAGGGAACTGAGGAAAAAACCAAGTTGAGAAGACAAATCGGAAGAGAACTAGCTGTGGGAGGGGAGAAAATGGGCCTGGGCGTTCTAGTGCCGGAGGCCTACGAGAATAAGGAAGAGGAATCTCCTAGATGGAATGCAAAGGAGTTATCTTTGGGCGGAGAACCCTGAGAAAATCCTTTCCTTTGAGTGGTTCTCGAGGGGAAGGGTACAAAGATGAGGCTTTCCAGAAGGAAAGACTTAACAAACTAAAGAGACCCGGGTGTAAAACTCCTCTGGATATACAGACAAGAAACCCATACTAAACAAAAACAAAAAAAAAAAAAAAAACAAAAACACCAAAAACAAAAACAGGGGACTAGGAGGGAAATCGGAGCCAACTTATCCGTCGGGAAGGGCCTGTCTGGAAAAAGGTTTAAGAAAAAAGGAATTTGAGGCGGCGAGGAAAACGCCAGGCCGACAGTGAGGGAAGGAAGGAAAACTAGGTCCTCGGCCTCCGCTCAGAGAGAGGTCTAAGAGGAACTTCTTTTGAAGATCAAGGAGAGTATCCAAGGAACAAGAAGTTAGCGATAAAGGTACCTTGTCAAGAGAAGTGCGACCAGACGATTGTTCCCTAATGTCCTGAAGGTTTAGATCTGTAACTCGGCCGAAGGGTAAGCCTAATTCCCAACAAAAAAGCCCAGGAACCAAATTGTTTCCAGAGGGCCATCAAGCAGGGAGCCAAATTCGGAAAAAAGAAGAATCCGTACAAAGAGAAAATTTACCCACTTCAACACACGACAGCGCACGGGTGACAAGAAGACTCAATTGTACAGTCCACGACCGGGTGGAATTTCAAAGAATGGAAACGCAGAGGGGGGAAATGGACTTGGACCTCAAAAAAAACTGAAGGAAAGGAAACAAGTGGCTGGGTGACTTTGACAAAAAAAAATTCGAAGGGAATCAAACTGAAAGAAAGGAAAGCGAGGAGCGTACAAAGGGAGGCCCGTAAAGTGGGAAATATCCATCGTCATCTTTCCCAGAAGAACCCAGGGAACTCAAGGCTTCAAAAGGGGGGGTGGAATGGTATGAGGCCTCTACAAAGGTCTTCTATGGGACCTGGAGGCAATAGAGGAATCGCCCCTTAAGAAGGATGACAACAAGGAATAAAGAGTTCCATATCGTAAGCTAGAAGAGGGGAATCAGGGGAGCCATGGAGACTAGCGCAAGACTCTCGAAGTGCGCTAAGAAAAAAATCGGTTCTTGGGTTTGGTATCTGAAAATAAGGAGAGGAGGGGGCGGTTAGAAAAGTAAAAAGGGAAAAACATGGAGAGGTCCACGGGTTGACCTATTTCTCTTGACGGTGGGGATTAAAGGAAAGGTCTTGTACAAGAGCAAGGTGTCGCCGGAAATAGGCAGAAAAAAAAAGCGTCCGGAGGGCGAGGAACTCCTTTTCTCAGGATATAAGGAAGTAGTCTTAGAGGAACTTAAAAAGTAGTTCCCGTACCACTAGTCAAGAGTAGGACCCGGGATTCAATCAGTCGTCATGTGAAAGCCCCACTAAGGGATTTATGAGAGATTAAAAAGAGAGAAAAAACCCTTGGGAAATGACCAATGAAAAAGAAAGAAACTACGAAAGGGGAAGGAGGGTTTAAATGTCCCTCAATGCCCGAGAAAAAGGGGGGAACAGGGGATATGGGGGGGTCGAAAAAGGGCGCGTGTGGAAGAATCAGAGAGGACATGGACAAGGTCTCAAATTGTGGCTGGTAATGCAACCGTTACACTAAACTAAAGGCCTCCGAAGGGAAAAGCGATGTCTAGAGAGGGGGGAGGTCCGAATGGAAAAAAATGAGAGAGAACTATTAGATTTTAGGAGGTTCAATACTCACGATGCTCATTTTCGAAAGAAGGGGGAACTCGAGAGAGGAAGGGGGGGTCGTCAGAAGTCGGGAAGGAAGGGAATAACTAAGGTTGGGCTTTACCCAGGTTGGAGCAAGGAGTCGCAAAGGGGGGCATCCAACAATACCAGGCGGAGGGTAATCGAGAAGAAGGGTGTCCTCCATCTCGTCCTCTGAAGCCTGAAGAAAGATAACCTGTCAGGTCTGGGGGGAGGGGTATCAAAAATACGATACGGGGAACAAGAGGGGGAAGTCGGATTCCCTTGCTGGAGGGAGAGATTGTTCCAGACAGCACACGTCAAGACAGGGAGGGAACTCAGAAATAAAAGACTTCACAAAAAAATGGACTAATGACATGGGGGGTTTGTCGGAGTCCTATAAAGGTTCTGCTTCGCGGTCGGAAGGGCCAGGTGGAAGCAGGGTAGTGAAGCCGGAACCTTTATGGAAAGAGTGCTGTACTCTTTCCATGGTTTAAGAGGGGCATGGAGAGTGGAGAGTCAGGGACCTCGGAAGGAGAGATAGGAGGGGAGTCTCGAAAGTACGGAGACCCCGGGTTGTTGTAGACAAAAGACTATTTTGAGGAGTTAGAGTAAACGTAAAACAGGGGGGGGTTGTACATAACAAGGAGGTCATTGCCCTCTGACCATGAGAGGAAAGTACGCCAGGTGAAGGGAAATGCATGCAGGGTAAAAGGGTTTCGGTGTTGCAGGGGTAAAGGGTCAGACTCTTCTTGACCTTGAGAGGGGGCTCTGGGGGGGTCAATAACATTCGGAAAGGGTTCGGTAAGGGAAAGCTAGGAAGAGAAGTAGGATAAGAACCTATTATCCCAGAAGACTGGAGAGAAAGAAACAATACAAGGGGAGAGGAAAGCCAATGGGGGCTTCCCTGGAGAGGCTTCGTTAAAAGAGCAAAGAGGAGGATTGAGTTCTCTTTAAGTCTAAATGATCCCGAACTGAAGGATCGTGCATGACTTCTGGAAATGTCCGTTAAGGGACAATCAGCTTCCTTCTTGCAGGGACTTCTCAAAAGGGAGTCAAAATCCGTTATAAAATCAGTAAAAGCTGGATGAAAGCGGTGAAAGAGTTGCTGTCGTCAAAACTACACTTCGTCGAGGAAGTCAACTGAAAGTTGAAGGGGGAGGGGGGAAAGACTGTCAAGAAAGGGGGCTGAGGAAGAATGACTCGTTATGAACCAGAAGAGAGATCGAGGGAAAAAAAAGGAAGACCTTATAAGAACTAAGGGAATGTTGCAAGGTT
>Ga0179593_1289615_pt1 | contig 16978 bp, 23 predicted proteins | sample CZODoug2_1_08_16_FD_185931 | JGI IMG/M metagenome (GOLD analysis project Ga0179593, IMG submission 185931) | Vadose zone soil fungal communities from Angelo Coast Range Reserve, California, USA - CZODoug2_1_08_16fungal (PacBio error correction) | ecosystem: Environmental > Terrestrial > Soil >...
GGGGTTCTATGACGGGTCCCAGCGGGGGGGTCGCAGGTTTGGGGGGAGTGGAAACAAGGCATAATTGCCGACATGCCGGGGGGTACTTTAAACCAAAAACCCCTGACAAGTCGAACGGGGGGGAAAAAAAAAAAAACCCGGACACTCCCTGAGGGGAGAACCGAAAGCAAGTTCTCGCGGAGGTCGTGGAGGAAATGGAACCGGCATCCACTAAAGGGAAGTGGATATTCTTCACCAGTACAGGTGCCAAGGCATCAGAGTGCACGTAGACAAAGGGGAGGGGCACCAATCCAGAAAACGAAGTTAGCGGTAAAGAGAGGAAACTTCGTTTACTGACATTTTAAAAGGAACTCAAACAACCAAAATAAAAAACCCAACCTAAACAAAGGGAGACAGAGAGGAAGGACAGAGTGGTCAAAAAAATAAAAAAACCATAGAAAGCAATGAGAAAGGCAATGCGAAGAAGGAGAAACCACATGACACGACTGAAAAGAAGAAGAAAGTACCTTCTATCTACATGACGGAATAATCAACCGGTCGGTAGAAATAAACTGGTCCAAAGGCAGGGGAAGCCTTCAAGAAAAAACCAAAGGGAGTAAAAAAAAGAAATGGTTACCAAACACTCTTTCTCTTGACTAACTTTGGGAGACTAAAGGGTAACAGCGCCCAGATGTAAAAGTCAAGAGCCAGAAGCGCTGGTTGAAATGAAAATCTGAACCCCCTGAAAAAAACAGACAGATGTCCACGATTTCGTACGCCGGGGCTAAAAATAAAAAAAAACCGTGGGAACTTCTCAGCCCTGGCAGAAAAAGATAAGCAAACCAGGGGAAAGATTTGGTCTTGAGCCGCGCGGGTCAGGCAAAGGAAGGCGTTAACGGAGAAAAAAGGGTGCGTGTTGGTAAACGTTTTCAACCAAGACATACTGGGGAGGGGCGGGGGCGATAAAGATGCCAAGAGTGGCCCAAAGGCACATCTTTCAGCGACGACTGAGTCCGCGGCAAAGGGTAAAGGCCGAACATGGACTTCTCCCCAATCGCAGTTGGGAGAGGCCATCTACAGACTAATGCCATGGCCATTCAGCGGGGAGAGACGCTCCCAGCCCATTTATCAAAGACCGAGAGATTGGTGATAAGGATTGGGCTCTAGCATTGAAGGCCAAAAAGGGTGGGGGCAATATTTTCCGATGGTGGGTAGCGGTCTTTTCAAAAAAAATGAAAAAGGTAAGGAAGAGCGCTGAAGGGGTCTTTGTGAGGAGGGACTTCCATACGACGAAAACTAATGGGGGAAAGAAAGCGCCATAGTCGTATAACAACGACAACTGGACCGGCAAAAAGGGGAGTCGGGAGTAAGTGGAGGCTGGAGAAAATACGCGAAAGAGAGGACCTAAAGGTCGACCCCGGGGGAGAACCGCAAAATGAGTTGCGGGAAAAACAAAAAAGGGAATATGGGTTAAAAGGTTGTGTGGGGGGGTTTTGTGACGCTTATGGCCGGGGAGGAACGGGAACGAGCGATGAGGTCGTTACCAGGGTCGAAGAACAAAAGAGTAGAAAGGACGGGAGCCCAATGCGAAGACAAATACGACGCTAAAAAATTGAGCGATTTCTTAACAAAATCAAAACCTAAACGAGGGAAAACTAAGGGGAAGTGTGGCGGTTTGAGCACCGCATAGCACGGCGAGGCGGGACGGGGGCAATACAGAAAAGGAATAGAACGGCCGGAATAAAAAAAGAAAAACGAAAAAATTTGGGTTCATTCAAGAACCACATAAGGAAAACGTAAGGCAGAAGTGAAGGCATTAAAAGAGACCGAAGGTTTTTGCCATCGTATAAAAAGGGAACAAGAGGAATGGCGGAAGAGGAGGGGAATATCTGAACCGTCGCGCAAAAAAAGCAAAAAATATCGTATGACAAAAAAGGAGGCGATAATAAAGTCCTCAACGGAAGCGGGACCTCAAAATCTAAATCTCGCAATCTTGGAAAACAATGGTAAATCCCCGTCCATTAATCTTTCACGATAAAGGTTGACGCAGAGTAAAAGAGAGAGCGGCACTGGGAACAGAGACTAGTGGCAATCGATCCTGAATGGTAAGCCTTGGCCAGTGCAACTGAGATTTGCGGGGATTAGCGAAAGGAAAATGCAAAACTGGGAGGTCCGAAGATCTCAGATTAAAAGGGTTTCCGGGAACAAAAGAAAGACCGAAATTGGAAGGTGATGAAAGGGGCTGGAGAACGAATCAAATGTTATGAATGGAAGGGCAACCAACGAAAGGGGAGCCGTGCCCAAAAAGCTTGTTCCCAGGTAAGAAGAACGGCGGCAAGGTAAAAAGGGACTGTTGAACATGTCGAGAGTCGGAGGCATGACGGGTTGCAGCGTCCAAGAGGGTAAAGCACGGTGAGCCGGAAGTTCAGCGCCGGATCCGGCTGACGTCGACGAGAGTCGACGGTGAACTTTCAAAACACAAAAAGGGAAACAAAGTTCGTGGAACGGGTTAAGGAAGTCCCTCTCAGCCGGGCCGGGCGGGGGCGCGGCGATGGCCGGGATCCAGGGTCCGGACCAAGTCAAAATAAAGAAAGATGGGAATGTCCTTCGTGAACTGAAAGGGAAGAAAACGAAGCCCGCACGGAAAAGACTTACAGAATGAGAAGGGGTCGTAGATCTGCGATTCGAGAGTGCGCGGGCGGCACCCACGCGTTCAAACACTTCAACGTCGGAATAAAAATGGAATGCAAAAGGGAATATCCAGCAATTCAACGAAAGACGATCTTAAAAAAAGCGGGCGTCGACAACGAGAATATGGGGGGGGCATACGACCGAAGCTGGCCTAACAGCTTGTTTCCTTGCATCACCAAGAAATCCTCGCGGGGAGTTAGATCTATTCCACCAACGGAATAGAAAGAGAGAGAATCCCGCGAGCAACTGGGAGGGTGATGCAAGAAATAAGGAATGAAAAAAAGCGAGAAATGAAAAACAAGGATCTTAGCTTTTTCCGACAGAAAAGACGGCGATTGACTGGAGATGGACCGTTCGCAAGGAAGGTAAGAGCTGGGGGGTGGCAAAAAGGGGGAAAACCGAAAATAAAACACTCGTCGGGAATCTACGACGTAAGTCATCTAGGGGGTCCGCAGAAAATCGGATCAGTATGCGTGAGCAAATCCTTAGGCGAAGAGAGTATCAAATCTGTAGGTCTGAAGGATCACCGGTTCAAACAATATCCGCCCTGCAAAGATAAAAGCTCAGAGGAAACATAAAAGGCCCACGAAAGCTACAAAATTTGCGTTCCAATTGGCAGGGGACACAAAAAAGCCTTAATTTACGAAGGAAAGCCGGATAAGCCGGCGCGAAAGAAGATCGAAAAAAGGCAAACATCAAAAAGTTTGGACGAGACAAACACGCCAATCAAACAAAAAACTCGACAGAGAAAAAAAAAAACAGAGACCAATACAGAAAGCCGCGTTCTATGCAGGGGGAAAGCGGGAACGCTTAAGATTTGGTCAACCGCCCGAGAAAAAGCTCTGAAAAAATAAAAAAAGGTCCAAGTTCATCAAAAATCCAATGGGGAGGAGAGTTCCCAAAAAAATCGGCATGGAGCGAGTCTTAAATAGGGTAATTTGAAGAGAACCAAATCGAACAAGGGAAGCGTCCAGGCGGCCCACGGCTAAAAACAAGGTGATTTCGAAATCGTAGAACCCAAACACAAAAAAAAAAAAGTCCACAATGCAAGGGAAGCTAGAAAGGAGTCCTCCAGGAGGCAATGCAAGCAAAGATCGGCAACCGAGGACGTACTTTGACCGGGAAACCGCATAAAAACAGCGGAAAACATTTGGGGATGGAGATTCTTCTGCGGGGACCTTACACGGGAGGAAAAGGCTTAGAGAATGGGATATAACAAAACAAACGATATTGGGGGCAGCCTTTGCACTAAGCCGAGTTTCAACCTCCTCGCCAGCCATTTCCTCCGCTATCAAAATAAAGGAAAACACAAAAACACAACACAAAAAAAAGGTTCTAACAAAAAAATAAACGGAAGATGACACGCCTAAAAACCTACATTGAACGAAATGATGCCACAAGGACGACGACGGTTGGGGGTCCGTCACAGATTAACCGAGAGTAAATTGTAAAGGCACGTATGCCGAGGGCGGGGGCGGAAAACGCAAAAGGCCAAACAGCGGGCGAATCTCAAAAAAATCAAAAAACAGCGGGGCGTGATTTGGAAAAAAAAAAATCAGCTCCAGCAGGAGGGGGGGCGATTTGGGCACCGATTGGAGAAGGCAGGCGGTTCGACAAGGGAAGACAAACTCAGGAGAGTTACCGTTCATGGAAAAACGGACGAGAGAAACACAACCGAAAAGGAGCCCAGGAAAGGGGCAGCAGTGGGCTCAGACGGTGCGACTATGAGAAAAAGAACTTGGAATCGATGTGAAAAACCTCAAAGACTCCTCGAGCCATTTGGAAGAAACGTGTCGGTGTCGCCACCTACGTCTCTCAACTTTGGCTGGGAACAAATGTGTTTCGTCGGTAGGGGAAAAAATCCGAAAAAAGAAAGGCACAGCTCTTCATTGAGAAATTGTGTTTAAAAATCAAATAAGAAAACCCAAGGGATAACAGGACTGACATTAGCCTTGATCCAACCTCCTGATTGCTGACAAAGCGATAGGTCCTTATCCTGGGGCAATGTAACAACAGCTGACAAATGAAGGAAATATTATTTTCTAGCCAGCCAAAACTGCAGCTAAAATACGGTGAGCCGGAAGTAAGTCATCGAAAGTGGACGCGACTATTCGTCGGAGGAAAGCAGTTAAAATGGGGGTTCAAATAAAAAGGCAGATGGATCGAAAAGCAACCTCCCGGGCTGTTTGTAGGTTAAAAAAAGAAAGTGACTCCAAAACGCAACGGTTAACGGGAAAGGATAATTCCTAAAATGGATGGAGACGGAGGAGAAAAAAAAAACCTCGTCAAAAACAAAAAAAAAAAAAACAGGGGGGGGTGGTTGGGGTGTTTTGTTGGTGTTTTGGGGTGTGTGGTTTTGGTGGGGTTTTTGTGGGGGGGGGGGGGGGTTGTGTGGGAAAAGCAGGACTGCTCAAAGCGGAAAGATCATTGAGGGCACGATCACCCAAGTTTTTGAATTGGAGAACCGAGGGTACAAAGAACGGTGGAATCCTAAAGGGGAAAGGCGAGAGAGGTGCCAGGGACTCACGCGCTCAAGTCTTAAATGCAGAGCTATGCCGCGGGGGAAAGAGAGAACAGATGGAATCAGTTGAGAACGACATAGGGGGGGGTAAACCAGGGAAAAAATTGTGCCTAAAAGTTGTAATGGGGAAAGAATCCAACAGGGTTACCGGTAAGGGGTATACAAAAAGGTTAAAATAACGGAAGAAGAGAAAAAGCGAACGGATCAAAAGTTTATCTCAGAGTTTCAACCGGGCCGGGAAATTGGTGCGTTTCGAAATATCCGCCTTCTAAGCAGGCATGGGGCTGGCGATCAAGGTAGTGATATTTGGCCAGGCAATCGCTCGACCTAAATCCTGACGAGTCCTGTGGATCAGGCTGGGTGGAGGGGGCCTTGGGGAGAGCCTTTGGAAAGGAAAAACACTCGGGCTTCAAAGCTTAACGGCGAAAAACGTGGCGGCTTGGTGGGCACCGGGGTAAAACTGAAAAACTACCAGTGAAAACTAAGCTGATTAAGGGGACAACGAATATATTTGGAAAAGCCGAGAAAAGGGAGATGGAAGGGAGTCAGAGAGGGAGGGTAGTCCACAAAAAAAAAAAGAAAGCTCTTTGAGGAAGAGAATTAGCCAATTGAGTGAACGCGGTGTTAGGGAAGGGTTCGACGGTGCATTTGGCCGTGAAGTACTAACACGAGTGGACGAATTATGCCTTGAAAAAAACAGAATGCGACCAAACAGTCCGTCCACAATGGGGAAAGGAAGGAAAAGAAAAAAGGAAAACTCTTCACAAAAACAACCACTAGGGAAGAGAAAAGGTTTCGATAGGACGGTCCCAAATAGACTCACCTTTTTGAGAATGGGGTCTGAAGGCATAATGAGGGGGGAAGGGTGTGTTAGTAAGAATGAAATAACGTCAGAAAACGAAACAAAAAAACCAGAGGAAACAGAAAACGGAGGAGTGACCCAGCAAGACAAAGTTTTCCGCGGGTTGCGCCTTAAAAACGCATCCTAAATGTTAGTTGAGTGAAAAAAATAGAATTGAGTAAAAAAGGCATCAGATGCGTCTAAAAAAGGTCAGCCCAATTAAAACAAAGAGGAAACGTGAAATCGAGCCGGAAAGCCCGTTTGAAGTGTCAACCAAAAAGGTAGCGCAAAAAAAACCACACTCACAACCCAAGCCTAGAATAAAACCTAGGAGGAATGAGGAAGGAGCGAGCCAGGCAAAAAAGGACAAAAAAAACTAACACAGGGATAGACGAAAACGCATTAGAAGGCAAAAGTAATAACAAGTCACCATATGCGGTTGCACATACAGATAAAGAAGAAAAGAATAGCAAAGACGAAATTGCGTGAGAAGAACAAAAAACACCGGGGAACCGGACAAAAACAGAAGGAATCATTCAAATAGGTAGGAAAACACCGAGAAAAAAGGGGTTCCAAAACACACTATGTAAACGTAAACTTGGCAGTGCATAAAGGAAGACGTAAAAATGGACGTAAGGCGATTTAAAACGACGGACCTTGAGTCGAGCGTGAGTGCCCTGGAAACCGCACGCGCTCCATGACAAGCGCACGATTTCTTACTCAACGGGCAATACAGACAACGAGTGGTATGGTAAAATCAATGAATCAGGCAAGCTGAGCAGTAAGAAAGCACCATTGCGAGGGAATCAGACTCGAAGAAAGGAACATAGGTGCTTTCCAAAAAAAAAAAACGGAGTGCGTGTGGGCAAACGTATGGGAAAAAAAGAAGAAAGACCGGGGGGAGGGGCGTGGGAAAAGCAATGCCCAGCGCCCAAAGGCCATAGTGTAAGCATACGCAACACGGAAAAGACATGTCAATGCTAAAAAAGGAGAGCGAGGTGCGATGGGAACATCGCCATCATATAAAAAAAATAAAAACGTGGAGAAATGAAAATCCGCCTTCACTTTGGGACAGACCAGAGGATGGGGCGTTCAGTCGGGATCAGAGCAATGGTCAGCCCGACTATGGAGGGGGTCGACGTCGGGGTGTGATGTCTTTGTACAACGAACTCTACACGGCATTGAAAGCTGCAGGTAATGGGTGGGGGACAAAACCAAACCTACGAAAAAAGAATCGGGGAGCGATAAAAAGGAAGAGCCACGAGGAAGAACACAAACCTTCGACGCCAACATGGGTTGGTCGAAATTTGTACGACAAGAGAGAAAGGAGCGACGTCTCTCAGATTCGACATTAGACCCCTGCAAAAAAAACAAAATAAAGTGGAATTGAAGCACATTGGTTTTTTCGCGGAGTGCCGGAAACGGGAAACTGGGATTAACAGGAGTGGGCAGGAGGCCCTGGGCCAACGCCCAGGAAAAATAAGGTCCAATGCGGCTTGCAAGAGCCTCAGAATTGGGGAAAAGGGTTCAAAAAACAAGCCCGAAAAAGAAAGTCTTAAAAGAGCCATGGTAATTGTGCCGGTTGAGCACTAATAGCAAGCGATTCAGGGTGACCGGCAATACTCGAAAGGAATCCTCCCGGCCCACTAAGCAAAAAGCAACAGGGTTCATCTCCCGAACATTGAAAATTCCGTAAAAGGGGTAGTAAAAGAACGAATGTAGGAGCTTCCGGGAGAAAGAAGACAACGGTTTTTGAAACAGAGAGTCCGATGTTCGGAGGGGGGAAATGCGGGCGAGGGGTCCAGAAAGGAAAGCGGCACGGCCCATTCTTCATAAACTATGAGAGAAAAACACGAGCGGCCCGAAGAGAAGAAGACCTCGCGAAATCCTTGTTGGGTCATGGGACAAATGAGCGGGCGGACAAGGAAGATGAAAAAAGAAAAGATCGAGGAAATTTTGGACTCCTGAACGAGGGGGGGGCTGCACGTAATCGTCAGGCTCAGTTCCAAGAGTTCGTAAAGGAAAGGAGGGTTGCCGCCGTGGAAGAAGGTAAGTACCAGAAGTTTTCTACCCCTACATGCAAAACCGTAAAAGGATATCTCACAAGAAAAGGGGGGGGGAAGGGGAAACTTCCGAAGTGGTGTGAGAAAGGAGGGAAACGAATTTTATGAATGCGAGGCACCCAAAGCTTTAAAAGGGGTAACGAGTTCCCGGGACAAACGACGCTGGTCTGAGGGGAAGGGGGTGGAAGACAGAAGGGAAAAGCCGTTAGAAATCCAACTTGGGTGACAAAAGCCACGGTGAGCATAGGAACGGCGCAAGGAAGCAGCATTCCTTATTCAACAAGGGCGTGTCTAGACGGAGGGAAGCACGCGCAAAGCGAGGAGAAGGGTGGGTTCCTGTATACGTAAAAAATAAACCTACCCTTTGGATCTCGGGAGGGAGGGGAGTCGCCATGGGGAGGGGAAACCGTGATCAAAAGAAAGGAAGGATAATGCAAGACTCTTCTTAAGGGAAAGGCAAGACTCCCGGCGTTCATGGAGATATCGAATGAGATTTCCGTAGAAGCGGCGATTCGAAGTCGCTTGTCGGGCGTCACTCTGGTGCGAAACAAACGCGTGCCATGACTTGGACAAGGAAGATAAAATTCCGCCGAGCGAGAGACGGTCGGGAAAAACTTAATATGGTGAGCGTACAAAATTCCTAATACAACTTTGGGGGGGGGGACTTGCTAAAACTCAGGATCCCGGGAGGGTGAACGAACTCCTAAACACGGAGGAGGGATAGAGGACAAGCAGGTGACTTGAAGGGGTTAAGCAGAACCAACAGTTTATTAAACTAAAACGATGCCCAGTAAAAAGTGGGACGCGAGAATCAGATCGGGGAGGATTGCTGGAGGAAGGGGTGTCCAAGGGAGGGGAATCGGGGGGGTGGAATGTGCGAAAAAGACGTTGCCCAGGGAAAAAAAAGAAAACACGCAATCTAGGGAAAGCGAAAATCGAAAAGTTATCGAGAAGGCCCATGCCCCGTCGCAGGGACAGGCAGTGGATCTAAGGAAGGTCCAGAAAGAATTGAAACCTAAAAAAGGGGTGAACTTCGATCACGTTGTCAACCTAAAAAGGAAAACTCGAAGCGATCACAAAGAAGGAACATCGTTACTTCAGAAAGGACCACAAGAGGGAACATGCAGGAGTAGTACGGTCAAACAGAAATCAGGTCAGACGTAACCGATATAGCAAGAAATAGCAGGCTCAACGTGTCGAAAACATCGGGTGACAGAGAACGCGTGAAAAAAAAGGGACAACTTGGACGACATTATTAAAGAAATAACAAACCGTCTTTGTAAACGAGAACGGGGGTTCATTGGTTGCCCGCGCCATTACAAAACAGCGCGCGGTCTCAAGCACCGGAATCACCAACATAGGAGCAACGTTCCAAACCAAAATGGAAACGGCTCTAAGTACATTGTGGAGTTGGAAAGAGCTAACGAAAAGACCAAAGGTGAAGGACAGGCGCCCAGGCGGCACGATTGGCATGGACCAATCGGATGGAGAAGGCAAGTGACTCTAAAGCGTCCACATAAAGGTCCGTAAAGATCGGGCACACCGATGATCAGACGTTGGACGGAAAAAAGAATTTGCCGCGACCAAAAGGCGAGAAGAGAGGGCCGATTCACGGTTAGGATCGGATTCTCGCAGTGCGGAATTCCGATAGTTGGTGCCGAAGTTGAAAGCTCCGACGGAGGATATTCAAAGAAACTCGCACCATTTCGAAAAAATCCGAAGAGAAAAAAAAAGGATCTCTCCCAACCAGCCCCTTGAAAAAGATGGCCCTTAAATTACGGGAGATTGAAAACACGGTGACGCGATGTGGCAGTGGAGGACAGGAAGGGGGAAGTGCTTGAGAGTAACAGATCGCCGGCTGCGGGACAACCTCAATGAAAAAGCTCTAGTAGCCGAAGGGGGCCAAGGCGTGATTTTGGGAAAGAAATCGTCAAGCGGGAGCAGAGACAGTTCAGCCGCATTGGAGAAGGCGCGGGGGGAAAAAAACAGGATCACAGAAAAAATCATACCGTTCCTCAACACGCGCAAAAACATGGAAAATGAAAAAAAACGGAATTTGGCGGCTATTGCGCTCGGTGGCAAAAAATGCGATCTTTGTGCTCGTAGGGGGGACAGACCTCCCCAAAAAGGACCATTGTGGCCGCTCACCGTCGTAAAACCTACTTGGAGATACGTTGGGAAATGAAGCAAATAGTGTTTCGTTCGGATGGTGAAACGCAAGGAAACAAAGCTAGCAATCAGATCAGTCGAGAAGTGGGTGGAAAAAGTCCAGAACAAATACCGCCTCGGAAAGAACAATGCTATCAAATTGAAAAAGAGATAGAAAAACGTCCGGGTAAGGAAAGGACACATCGTCGCGGAACTTGGCACATGCATGGGGGAGCGTAGAAAAAAGGCTGAGACATTCCGGCCTAATTGGGAACACCGCTGGCGGGGCTAGACTATGATAACCTTCGCCTTGGCGAGACGAGAGTAAACTCAGATGGGGAAAATTGGCTCCGGGATGGGGAGAGACCACGCACAAATCAAATGTAGTATTTGTGAAATCGTGGACACACAATCACTCAGTTTTGCTGTACACAAAACCTCTTTGGAGGGTCGGACGGAGCTCTAAACACGAAGTCAGGGTGTAGGCTACGAAGACTACACGGCGAGCATTGAAGGGACACTAAACAAAGGGGAGGTGTTCGGGTATCAAAACTGCTTACTACAGAGGAAAACCTCTGGCGTGATGTCGAGAAGTGGGGAACCGGCCAAACTGACACGCGCTCCAGTAGTCGGAAAGCGAATGAGCCCGAAGTACCATCGTCAAAAGCAATCGGGAAAAACAGATTTGGTTGGCAAACTGGGAGAAAAAAAGTGGGAATACTCCCTTGAAGGGGAAAGGCTCCCAGCAGGTGGACCGTAGAGGGACTAAACCCACGGCAAATTGTTCTCTAAACCAAAAAAAAAAGTCAAGAACCTCGCCGTCAGAAAGTTTAAAAGAAATGGGAGGCAACCGTCCTTAGGAGGGAAACTTGCGGGGAGGACGGGGTAGAGCCTGCTACGGCGGGGAAAAGGCAGTTCGACCAATGAGGGGGATTCAAGGAAAAAAAAGAAACCTCAACTGCCGAATCGATGTTAGCTTTTTGGCAAGTTTTGGCCGTGAGGACGCCTTTGAAAAAAAGGACGGCAACTACGTTACGGCTCGAAAACACTATCTGTTTCGGTCAAAGGTGGTAACCTGGCTAAAAAAGCGGGGAAGACTCATCTGAGCCGACATCAGTGGAAGAAAGAATCTAAAAGACAAGGTGGATTACATCAAAGGCTAAAACACGACCTAGCGAAAAATTTGGTTCAAACTGGGACGACAGGCGGGGGGGCAGCTGGGAAACGGGACGACAAGGGTCTGTTCCGATCAAGAGACGATGACGAATTAAATGGTTGGCAAAACAAAAATGGAGGAAAAAAAAGGGAGCGGGTTGACGTAATATCCGATCAAACGTAAAAGATCAACCAAAAAGGGGAGGAAAATATAGATCTGTGTATTCAAACGACCAAAAGTACTAGAGACCTGGTGGGGGCGCCATTTTGGGAGGGGAAAAACAAGGCATAATTCGTCAAGACTTGTGAAAGGAGGAGAAAAGAAAAACTAAACCTTCAAAAACTAAACAGACAATAAAGAGGACAAACGGAGCAAAGGGGTCCTCCGAGAAGGTCGGTTGGGAGGACCGAAACCGGGACAGAACAATGTTGGGAAGAGGATCGTCCCAGGACCGGTTTAGAGGCGCAGCAAATTCCCTGTTATAAGCCCAGGTTTCCAAAAAAAGGGGAAGAAACAAATGAGCGGTTCGAGCCGGAACGGGGGGGACATGAGGAAAAACAAAGGCTAATACCAAGTCATCAAAACCCCAATAACGAGAAAATAAAAAAAAGCAGGCCATTGGAATTAGCGATGGAAAAGCCAAATACGAAGCAAAACATTGAGAGGAAAAGATGACGCTAGAAAAAGAAGAGGGTTCAGTAAGCAAGCACGCCAGGGCCGTAATCAAAAAACTGGCTGGACGCAATCATTGGGCGCGGTAAATACAAGAACAAAAGTTGGTCAAGAGAAAAAACCCAGAAAAATGCAACTTAAATAACCAAAGGAGTGGCAAAAACACCGATAAAAGGCCAAAACATCCGCGGGACGAAAGTTGGGAGATGGGATACTGGACCCCGCCCAATATCGATTGGTCAGGATAACGACTCATTGACCGAAGGGTTGGCCGGAACAAGGAAAAGCGGCACCAAGCATAGTGGCACGATGAGGAAAAAAAAACGCCGGGCTGCAAGAAAAACGAAATGGGAGGGACTTCAAGGATCTGCCTAAGAAGGCCTAGCACAAAAAAGGGAAGAGGGTTGGAGGATCCGCGGATGGTCTAAGCCATAAATAGAGAGGGAGGGGGAATGAAAGGGCGTTGGTGAAACTGGTTAAAAAAAAAGAACCGGGATGTGGGGCGAATCCATATGAAAAGCGTGGCCAAAAAAGGAACACAGTTCAGCACAAGACTTCGAGGCAAACACGGCGAGGAGAACTAAAAAAGGGATCAGTGAGAACTGGCCAATAGAGAATTCAGCCAGGAATGGCCATACGCGGGGATATGCAAGCCATGGCCCGAAGACGTAATCAGGAAGTGCAAAAGCATGGCAGGCCCAACTGATGGGGGGTGGCAGGAAGAAAAAGGGGTGTATAGACGCCCCAAAATGGGACAGGAGCAGGTTTGTGTCAGATTTGGACCCAACAGACAAAACTTAAGAAATTGGAAGATCAAAAAAGATGCGCAATAAGAAACTTAAAACCGACACACCTTCAAAGGCCACATGTATCTATTAGGGCTGATGAAAAAAAAGGATCAACGTCCTCATGGGGAAAAATCGACACGGAGCGCAGGAGGAAAAAATTTGCTAGGGGACAGGGGTGTTTTTTCGCGTTGCAGGAATTACGTTAGATCTAAGAGTGGGTCGAGCCTGGTCAAACACCGCTGCCCTTAGAAAGGGCGCTTTGAAAGAGCAGCAGAAAAGGGGCTTTTTTTCAAATCCAAAAAGAACAAACAAACTCTGGCAAGGGTGTGCTCTCTAGAGCATGGGATGTGGGTGCGGGGCGGCCCCGACCGAGGAGAATCGGGAAAAAGAAAGGACTCTCAGGGAAGAGAAAAAAACCGGCCGGACTCAAGCAAACATCGGTTCATTGGTTGTCAGAGAAAACATTGCCGGCCAAGAGTAGGAGTCCAAGGAGGCATTCCGGAGATAGCCTCAATCAAAAACGTTTGGGTCCCTCAAGTCTGTGCCTTCCGCCTGAATTTTCAAAAAGGCGGGAGGGGGGAAGAGACGAGAGAGGAGAGACAAAGGCTAAAAAATATCAAAACTAAGGCGAATCAAGATCTCACGTAAGAGGGAACCCGGAATCATCATCCTAAGATACAAAGGTGGGGGAACGGGCAGGATCGGGACGTCCAACGAACAAAAAAAGTAAAAAAAGTAAGTGGAAGGAGGGAAAAGTATATCTCAAATGCATGTATCTCGGTGGACGTTTCGGAAAGGAGGGGGAAGAGGGGAAGGGCATTGGCAGGAAAAGTTCCCTTACGATCGTTATCTAACTGGAAACAATTTCAGGAACCGAATGATCAGATTCCAGGGGGGCACCGTGGAACGGGAGCCGCAATGATGGAAAGGACTTGAGAACGAGCAGATTTTTTCAATTGGGCGCGCAAAAAATTGACCGTGACCCGGGTCCGAAACATAATCAGAACGAGCGGACTGGTAGGGAATGGGGGCCGACTTGTGAAAATTACGAGCGGCGCAAGAAAATCCTTGGAAAAAACCCAACTAGGGGGTGTCGAGCCGCAAAAACTGACGGAGTTACTCGACCTGAGAGGACCTTCAGAAATTCCTCTAAGTCTGCGGGTGACGAAGAACCTGAAATTGGGACACGAGTTCGGAGGTGTACGAAAGATCGCGGCGAAAGGGGCGTTGATCGGGAGGAAAGGGCGGTCTAAAACATCGAAAAAGTTAAAAAGAAGAAATCAGAGGAGAGCAAGAACTAAGGCGTGGGAACTTAAGGACAAAATCAAAAACGCGAAGGGAATCGGGAGGATATCCTAGATGATAAATGACTGAATCGGTTGCAGCTTCGGCATTCAACTCTGGGAGAACACTTAAAAAAGAGATCCTTAATTGCAGTAAAGAGAAGAGAATGCGCCGAGCGAGTCTCGTGAAGGAAAGAGTGGAGTCAAAAGGACGGATTAATCCAGAGTGGGACTTGGAACAAAGCAAGTGACTAGGAGGTATCTCTCGCAACAAAAAGGATCAAAGAGAGAGCCTCTAGTAAGTAGGTTTTTAAGGAACAAAAGCGGGGGAAGGAATGAATCTGCACGCGCGAGAGGACATTTCAGTTTGGAGTGCGACGAAAGGTACCGGGTGGTACTGTGAAAGAATAACATAAAACCCCACAAAGGGCCTGAATCGAAGTGGAGGTGGCGCACAGATGGACGCGCAAAAGCTCATAAGAAAAGAAGGGATACAAGATTACACATCGGATATCCGCATGACCCCGGCGCGACTGAGGGGCTCCTAGTGAAAAACAGCGACGATAGACCCACGGGGTTCTTCTTATCCAGGGGGCCTCGACCTGGATAAGCGGGGGGGGCCTGCGCCTCGAGCAAAGCCGGCGAAAAGGGCTCGTGGAGGAGCCACGAAAAGTGGTGGAGGCAAAATGCCGGAAAGTCACCTGCCTTAGAGAGGAGCAGGAGGAGTCAGGTCGCGAACGAATGGAAAACGGCTAACTACAACAGAAAGGGCATACCAGATTCGCCAATCTTCAAATAATTATCACAGCAAGCCCCTCATACAAGCCAGGAGGTCATGATACAGGGGGTGAAAGCGGGAAAAAAAAAAAAGGTAATTGTGGCACCGCCAGTCGAAAACGTGATCAGACCACGTAAAAAGTAAACACCATATAGAGATTTCCCGGACACTCTGCTGGATCGGAGCTGAGGAGGGACTAAGGATTTACGTATGAACAAAAAACCAAAATAATTACCACGGCGCAGCGGACCACACTCTCATAGAATCGGAAACATGAAAATGACGATGCAAGGGCTCTACCCCGGACCTTCCATTAGGCATTCATACGAAAATCAGACCTGGGATTACGGGAGTGGCGAAATCCGCATAAAATTGCAGCGAAAAAAAATTTGAATAGAGCGTAGTGACCAGAAGTGATAAATTATCTACCTGAATAGTATTTCCGTATGGGGCCGCTTGCGAGAAAACACGGGAGAGGAGATCCCCTCAACAAAAAAAAAAAAGGTCCTCCGAGGAAAAAAAAAGAGGGGAAAAATTCAATCGAACAAAGGAAAAAGATGAACGCCTGGAAATGTCCCGAAATGTCGGGGCTTGAAGACACAAGGAACGCGCTGTTGAGTTGGGAGTCAAAAAAAGCTCTGGGAGAGATTATTGCCCGGAAAAAGGAATCGCAGCTTGCAGGGCGCAACCGCCACACAGGAACAGAGGCTCTAGTAGCAAAAGGGAACAGAGTCTTTATTGGGAAAGAAATCGAGTCAAGAGCGAAAGGACCGCATTGGAGAAGAGGGGCGGGGTCAAGACCATGGCATCCAAAAAACTGAAAAGTTACCGGTAAAAAATTACGAACTAAAGCGAAAAAACAAAATGAATAAAGCCACCTGCAGGGGGAAAACGGCTATCTCGAAATATCTCCTTTCTCGTAGGGGTCATCAACTCCCCTTCAGACGTAAACAAGGGGGGGTGTGGGCACGTAGACTGTGGTAAGGTGATAAACCCTACTTGGGAGGGAGCGCCTTGGAGAGGCCAATCAGGGGGGTTCGTCGGTTGGGAAAAAAAAAAGACCTGCAGCAGCTCAAAAAGGGTCGGGGGTTGTGGAAAAACATATAAAAGAACGACGAGTGCCAAGAAGTCAGTTTGGACCTGCCATTCTCGGGATCCTCAGGACTGAATTGAAAGTAAAAAATGCGGGCGAAATGGGCAGCCATGGGCTGTGAGCTCATAAATGGGGGGGGGGGGGGGGGGGGGGGGGGGGGGCAATCTGAAAGTATTGATGGAGCCAAAACGAAACGCGCGAGACGGGTTTCAATATGGATCTCCTTCGCACAGGTGTGGAATAGAGGGACGAGGAAGGGAACGGTTGGGAACTCTTCATATGATAATCCCGCCAACTTGAGGAGGTGATTGGGTCAAGACAAACACTCATCAAATGGTTCGTGACGCCTTCTCTGGTTAAAAACGGGGCTTCGAACGCAGACTCAACACAAGGAAAGTCAATGTTGCTGGCTCAAAGCAAACAGGAAAGCCTGACATTGAAGGGAAACGACCAATGGACAGTTTCCTTGGTAGCCCAGCGTACGAAAAAGACGTCCACCATATCGTGAAAGGAGCGGTGACCAGGAACTCACCCAGTCCAGGGGGAAAATAAAGAGCAGGCTATGGGCCGCGGGAACCTCGAGAAAATGGTTTAAAAAATCGGCAAGCGAAATGGGGGGGGTTTGGAAACAATTGCTCGGGGGGGGGCCATACCCCGGGGGGAATTGGGGCACAGCATTTGGACCGGTACTTATTTTAGCCGACCACGTGTAGGATTGCAGAGAGTACTCTCAGGGTCTCGGGGACAAACTTAGGACGTGTTTTTGTGGGCAAAACGACCGTAGTCGCCCTCTAAGAGGAGGGGGGGGACAGTCTATCCCTGGGGGGGAGTAGGGGGGCCCTTCAATCGTAACCTCTCAAAAAAAACAAAAGAGGGTCGAAAAGTGTCGTTGGGACAGTTGTAGCAAGCCGGGTAAACTGAACGGCACTACAGTTCGGACGTCCCGGCGAACTCTCGGTAGCCAA
>Ga0179593_1728133_pt1 | contig 16978 bp, 29 predicted proteins | sample CZODoug2_1_08_16_FD_185931 | JGI IMG/M metagenome (GOLD analysis project Ga0179593, IMG submission 185931) | Vadose zone soil fungal communities from Angelo Coast Range Reserve, California, USA - CZODoug2_1_08_16fungal (PacBio error correction) | ecosystem: Environmental > Terrestrial > Soil >...
GGAACTGGAGAATGACTCTAGTGCTCAATGAGGCGTCAGAAAAAAAAGAAAGCCAGCAACTAACAACGTGAGGGGAATGTGCCCGCCGACGAAAAGATCGTCCGCTAAGGGGGGGGTCAAAGTGGGGCGTAAAGAAACCTCTTTGGCCGAGGACGGGCGGGAATATCAAAAGGTTACACGGGGAGGGCATTTCGGAAAAGAGAGGGGTGTATGACTGTTCCCGAATGGGTACCTGGGACAAAACTGACAAAAATTCTCAACCAAGCGGAAGCAGGGTGAGGGGAATGGGTGTTACCTTCATCGTGCTGGCGATCAAGAGTCGGGACCTGCGGTGGTGGGGGGAGGGGACCGCAAGTAAGCGGGAAAAAAGCGAACGGCGCAGTTGTTCTCGGAACACACGTGTACCCACGCGGGTAGAAGGGACATTCGCACTGAGGAGAAAGAGCAAACGAGAGGGTTGGTGGGAATGGGGAGGGGGGGGATGGCAGCTATGGGTTTTTACTCTGAAGTTGTGTTTGAGGATCGGTACAGTGGGGGTGAGGGGGGGTGGAGGGGGACATGAAAGCGGATAGAAGAACGCCGATGTCTGTCCCCTAAGAAATCAATGAAAGTGGTACAGAAGAGGAGCCAAAGGAAGGGTGAATTCTTAAACATTTGAGAATCTTAATCCAAAGACAGGAGGAGCCCTTCCCGCAAAACCGATCGGGAACGATCAGGAAGTCCGGGTTCTTCGAATAATTAGTAAACAGGAACCCGGCCCGATTCAAAGAAGGGATCCGTGCGAGAAGAGAGGAAGCGTCCTTTTGAACGAACCGAAAATGTGAGGCTCGTACCTATCCGCGGACAGGGCTCCATTAAGGGAAAAAGGGGGAAGGTAAAAGAAAGAATGGGGGTTTTGTCAGCGACATGGAAACCGACGCCGGAAAGAATACGGAAGCATCAACCTTTCATCGCTTGGCAACGGTTACAGCATGAAGGAAGAGAACTGGGGGGGTGGAATGGGGGGGGGGTCATCCCTTTGGAGGGTGAGGTGGGGGAAGAGGGGACTCCAAAAAGGGGTGGCCTTGCCGCAGTTTCAAAGTCAGTTCAGACCATACGTAAAAAACAACAACCCTGGGGGAGGGGGGGGGTCAATATGTACCTTCGAATCCCCAGACCAAGAGATCATGACTTGAAGGAGTGTGCCTTCCGGTAGGTGGGGGACGGCTCCCTTCAACACGGGGGGAGACTTGGGGGGGGAACAGCTCAACCATTAGGAAACAGAAAAACCGGTGGCAAGAAAGAGGGGTGGGAATCGTGGTGGGGAACGCGCTATTAAAACCGGGGAAGAAGTTGGGCTTGCAGTAGGGAGAGATGTTTGTCCGCAGCTACAATGAAAAAGAAGGAAGGTAAAATAGTTTCGTGGGGAAAGGGAAACACTTTGACTACTGAGCCTACATCTGCCATCCGGAGGAAAAGAAAGGAAAGGTTTATACAGACATAAAGATAAGCGACTGTTATCGTTGATCGACCATCAAAAGTCAAGCTGGAGAAAATGACTAGAGGAACAAACAAAGGAAATCGCCCAGAGGGGAGTGGCAAACACTGGCGCGTTGAAGAAGAGGAAAGTGAAGGGCTTCCTTAGGACCAGGGGTATCCCATTGTCAATCTTGAGCACGTTGGGGAACGGACCGTTCTTCCCAGGGGGGGGGAACAATCCAACCATAAACGATAGGCGGGCCGACCCTTCAGGCCAGGGGAATAGGAGGGACCGGCCAAAAGAAAAAGAAAAAGGGGGCCGGATTCACGCCTAACTCTCGGATGTGGTTTGGGGGCGGAAAAAAAGTAGAAATTAGAAGGGCCTTGTGTTCCGGAACTGGGGGAATGGGTTATAAACCAGGGGAAGGGGGGGACGCAACCAGGTGGAATAATCGTTGGTGTATAGGAACAATCGGATATGAAAGTGATCTTTAAGGGTCGTTCCGCAGGAGTGGAGGGGTTGCTGGCTGCGTCGGAGGGGGGGAAACTGGGGGGGGAAGGAACAATATTCCCAGGGGCCGTTTGGTGTAAAAGTGAAGTGTTCGCAATGGGGTTTCCGTCCAAAGGGGAGGAACACAGCAAGCCCCCAGGGAATAAAGGGAAAGGCTGGAGGTAGGAGAACAGGAAGTTTTTTCGAGGCGTCGGGGGAAGAGGAAAGGTCGGGACTCCTGGGAGGGAATCGGCTGGGAGAGCACGGTGGATAGAGGGGAAGCGGATGGATTTTTCGATCGCATGTGGTCGGGGGGAGAAGTGGAATCTACAGAACGAAAAGGCTGTTTACTAGGGAAGGCGTCCTGCTTGGAGAAGAGGGGAGGGAAGTGCAAAAGGGGAGGACATCGTCAATCGTGGGGTAAGGGGTGTGAAACAGACTTCGCAGGGGCGATTCACTGGTGGAGGGTGTTATTAGCTTCTGGCGTGGCGGGAGAAGAAGAAAAACATGGTTCTATTTTGAGGAAGGCTTTGACCGCAGCGGCGTTGCGCTTCCGTCTAACCTCTGGGATAAAAAAGAAGAATAAACCACGGGATAGAGGAAGAAAAAAATCCCCACCGCTGTGAATCCATCAAAGGTGTTCGCCTTGAAGCGCCCCCGTCTGTAGCTCACGGCCCGTCCTCCTTGTTAAGGGAAGGGAATAAGCGTGGGTAAGGGGGCGAGAACACCTGCGAGTGCGCAGGTTCGGAAGAAAGGTGGCTGAGGAATTTGCACGGAAGCTTTATTCCAAACGAAGGGGTCGGAAGGGGGAGGAGGTACCAGCCACGCAAGGAGGTGACCTCCCTCCGGGCGCCTCTACTAAAAGGCTGCAGGAAGGGGGGGAAAGAGGGAGTGCCCACATTGGAGTTGAGGAAGGCGGGGACCTCTTAGTTTCCTACGATCCTGTGTCCCGTTGTGCTACTGGTAAAAAGAGGATTGAACGCTCGAAACCCGGTGGAAAAGGTGGGAAAACGGTTAAGGGGAAGTCTTGACCTTTCCCACATTTGGAAGTGTTTCACTACCGAGATTGGGGGGCTGTGGGAGTGAAGTCAGGTTATCCATTTCTTCAGTGGGGGGCTGATGGGGACTCCGTAAGGACATGATAGAGTTTTGATTATTATTAAAGAGATAAAGATCAGGTGGGGGAAGGGTGACGGTACACGCAACTTATCCTCCTATTAAGAAAGAGGGAAAAAATCCACAGCCAAAGGGGTCGGTAGTGAACATTCTTACTCAAAGGTGCAGCCTACGTTACAGGGTGGCGCTAACAGGCGTCAACGGGGAGAACGGAACCTCATTCTACATAAATAGGTACAACGTCTTTTACAGAAGGGGGAGTAAACTACGAAAAGGGGTTTCCCATTTTCATGTGTACCTCACGGGGAATTCCTTGCGCAACCATCTGAAGGGAGGGAGATATCGCCAAGGAAAAGACCTTCAGCGTGCTGTAAGATAAAAAATAGGAAGGGGGGGTTTTGGAATAAAGCTTGGGAAGGAGCATAGAAACTGGAGAAAGAGAGGGGGGAGAGGGCCAACGGAAAAAGAGGGGACGAATTCTTCACTGTGACGTTTAGCGAGGGAAACGAGAACGCGCTTTGGGGTCAAGGCGAACCTGGGGGACGATGGCGGCCGTCCTTTTGGAAGGAGATCGGGGGGTTTCTTGGTGTCTGTAGAGCGGTCTTAAGCGACTAGTAGGTGGCTATTGTGAAAAAGGAAAATCGAACCAGTTCTCTCATGAGCATAAATGCAGGAATCGGAGAACAGTACATCAACAGGTCCACAGTGACTTTGGGGCGAATTCGCTAACCCTTCATAAAAACGGGTTGGTTCGACGGCTCTTGTAGCCTTAAGGGGGGAGGAACTGGGGGGGGAGGCTATCAAATTCTTCCTTTCTGACCAGAACGAACGGGGAAGGGTTCAAGGGCGTTCGGAGGAAAGACTTTGGGAAAAAGGTGGGAAAGGGGGAGGACCTCTGCTCGCAGGAGTCCACGGGAAAAAAGATGCCGAAAGGGGGGGGGAAAAAAAGAAGAAGACCGACCTGGCCGTTATCAATAGATCTAAGAAAAGGGAATTTTGAAAAGAGAAAAGCATGCAGGTAGGAGGGGTGCTTGCTGTGGGAAGTGTACTGAATGCGAAAGGAGGGAGGGAATCGTTTCCTCGACAAAGCGGTGAGGGCAAGGGAAATCGGGAAGGTGGCCCCCAAAAAAGTCACCGGCGGGGGTCAAGTCTGTGATCCAGGTCGTAAGGGGGGAAGTCAGCGGGCATCAATATAGGGGGAAAAAACGCTTTATGGAGGGTTTTTGGCGCTCCAGCAACCCGTCGGGAAGAGGGATAACCAGAAAGGGTGCATCGCGATCAAGAAAGGTAAAGCGGAGGAAAACCCGGAAAGGGGCGTGCAAATCCGGCATTACGATCTCAGGGGGTGTGGCCGGCAGAAAGAGGTGGCCGGAGAGACTATACGATCGTGGGCGTAGGGAGGACCCATGGGGTTACGAAGTGTCACGACAGGAAGGAAGGGATCCAATAGACAGGTTGTCAGAAGGAGGGGCAAGAAGGAAGCCGCGGGGTATTTTCGGCCGAGAAAGTTTTTGAAAAAAGGGGGAATCTCCGCGAAAACTGTGGGAAAGGAGGAAGGGCCCAGGTAAGGGGGGCAAACAACTTGGCTCGGTGATGGCGCGGTTGAATTCTTGCCTCCTAAGGTATCAAATGAGGGGATCCCGGTGGGCTGGGATGGTGGATAAAAAGACAGTTCCGCGGCAAATGGTAAAAGGGGCGTCCATCCACCGAAATAGTGAGCGCATATTTTTCAGCGGGGGGGCCGAAATTCGAGAAGGAATGCCGATGCATAATGGTGACGAGAAAGGAATGCTCTTTTGAATAAGGTCAATGGATCCGCGCTGTCCAGGGGGAATGACTTTTGAGGGAGGGGGTAACGGTCTCCTTGTGGTTGAATTGAGCGAAAGTAGGACTGCAAGAAAAGTGTCAGTCCGTAGTAGGGTGATGCCGTACTTAAGGTGCTTCCATATGTGGGGACTAGCTTTTGGAAGCCTGTAGTTGCCCGGGGGGAGGGGATGAAGGAATCGTTCCGGAACAATATTCACGGGAATGTGGCGAAACGGGAGAGTCTCCTGGCTCGGGGACCAAGCACGCACGCATTCTGTCAAGTTCCAGTGACAACAGGAAGGTTTGGAAAGTCGATTTGGTATCACGGAGGTCGTTCCCAGGAGAAAACAAGGTGGCAAGGAACCGGTGTATCGTCCGAACGGACGAGGGGATTTTGGTAGGAGAAAGGCGGTTGTTCACATGTAAAGAAAGGTGGGAAAATTGGAAACTCCTGAACCCATGACTCTGTTGAAGAAGGAGGGCCTGTTGCCGGGGGGAGGGGAAGTCGCCAACAGTACGGTCCTGAATGGTTATGGAGGGGAAAAAAGGTGTTTTTGGGAAGGCAGGTGGACCTTAGCTCTGGAGAGCCCTGGGGGAGGGGTTATTTGTCGGAATAAATCGAGTGAAGGCTATCATGAATGGTTCGGGGAAATAGGGGGGGCAGGTGACAGACACAGGTTAGCGCTAGGGAGGCGTACCTTGTCCGTGTCAAAAAAAAACGCAAAGAAAAGAAACCGATCAGAATCCACCCCGGTCAAGAAAGAAGTAAGCGATGCCAAACGGTTCTGGGGGGAGTGCCTTTAAAAATATAGGTAGCACAACTCTGCGCTTTGTGGGGGGTTCCTCGGAACTCGAGGGTCAAGCTCAAGAGGGTCAAGTCCCTTACTGATTGGTTTACGGAAAGTATAAAGGGGGTGTAAGTTTGGGGAGGAACCCCGGGAAGGGCGCGTTAGAGCGCTAGGGCGTGTATTCAAACCCACCTAATGTACCAAGAGGTAGTCCCTCACGATGACGGGGGGAAAATTTCCACCAGAAACCTTTGGATGAATAAAGAAAAGCTGCAGGGGGTCATTGTGCCCTCGGGCAAGGTACCGGGGGGGGATGCCGTTAAATTGGGAGAATTAAAGTTGGAAAATTGTCCGTGTAACGGAAATTCTAGGGCGCGAAACCGGCGGGAGGGTTGACTACGGAAGGAGGGGAAATCTTCTGGCTCGTGGGCGGGGGAGTGGTAACCCGCAAGGGTGGGGGTGGCTGTGTGCTGGTGGGGGGTAAGAAAACATGGGATAAGAGGGGTTGCGTAAGGGCCTGTCAGGAACAGGCTCAGGGAAAACAACAACAATGTTGGGAATTGAAAAAGGGCATGGGTCAGGAAAGGAACTTAATCCTCTAGTGAATGACGGCGTCACCAAGGAAGCAACTAAAACAGGGAAGGTGGTGGTATGCAAATTTTTCCCTAAGGGGGTCGCCAAGGTCGTAGGGCCTCTTGGGAACGATTACCAGAATTGAACTTGCTGATCGCCAACAACGGAGGCGTGAGAAGCGTCAAAGAATCACAATTTACAGAAGGGGAAAAAAAAAGGGGAAACTACAAGAACGTTTCCCGGCGGGGGCACCGTGTAACCTGGGGGAAGGACCTTCGGGCAAACTAGAAGAAGAACGTCGTATCGATTACGCCGGGGGGGTTACAGAAGAAAAAGGACTGTAGTGAGGGAACGGCCGGTGGTGGGGGTCAGCAAACTTAGCGACTTCTAGCAATAGAAGAATTGGCACCGCAGGGGGGAAGGAGGCCAACGGACCCAAAGTATGGAGGAGGAAGTGAAGAAAAAAGAAAAGCAGAACGCGCTTTGGGGGCGGAAGAGAACCGGATGGCATCGAGGTATGGAAGGGTGACGCGGGGGGGAAGTCTTATCGTCTGGGTGTTGCCGAAAAGCTTAAGAACGCAAGCTGGCGGAACGAAATAAACCTACCCCCCGCCAGTCTCGCCATATCGAGAGGGGAGGGCATTGAAGAACAAAAGGAATTCCACAGTAATCCTACCGTGAGAAAAAAAACGAAAACGGTGGCATTACAGATGGGTGTTTGCTACTTCTTCGATAAAAAAAGAAAAACCAGGACGGGGGAGCCGATGAAAAAAAGGACATCGTTCCGGGTTGACCGTTAGAAAAGGGCCTACATTGTTACCAACAAAAGGTGACTCTCATCCTCTTCCGTAACGATCCCCGTGGAGGTGGGATAAAAAAATAGAAAAAAAAAATTTGTGGTCGAAAGAAAAAAAGTGATCAAAATGGAGAAACCTTCCTGTGGCCAATCGGGAAAAAAGCTTACCGCAGGTAGTGAGAAGGGGAGGGGTCAGCCCATTTGGAAAGAGGGGACGAAAAAGGGGGAGAGGGTGAATCCGCCAAAGGCGGAGGTGTTTCCTGAAGCAGAAAATCGTTTCTAAACAAAGAAAAGCAAACCTCGAATTCCGGCGGAAAGTACAATTATTGGACGAAGGAGAGAGTCATCAAATCAGGCAAAGCAAGAAAGGGGGCGTAGGGTTTGGTGGATAAAAGAGTTTCTAAAAAAGGCTCCAGGGGGTCCTAACCGCTCAAGGGAACCGACACCGGTTCAGAAAGAAAAGTGGGAATCTTTTGTGGAAGGAAAAAACCCGGAATGTCTCTTCAGGCTAAAACAAATCCGGCATGAGGGGAGAATTTCGGGGCCGTCACCTAAGGAATGGAGGCCTCTTCTATACGATGGTGGCGGATTTTATTTCTTAAGAGAAAAGGGTTACGGTTTTTGCTACAGGAAAGGGAGGAGAGGGTAAATCTTTACCTTTTATAGGCCTGAAAGAGAGATGGTGATATAGGGGGGGTCTCCAATTTGGGCCACGCGACTGGGGGTCGAAAGTCAACAACACACAATTAGAGGATTGTATGGGAGGTCGCCAGAACGTTGTCCAAGGGGGGCGAGGTCGGCAACGAAAAGGAAGGGAGAATTCTTGCCGCCATGAACCATGTAAATCTTGTATCAAATCGACGGTGGGGTCTACCATTATTAACCGTTTGTCACATGGGAGCGCATCCAAAGAGCGTATCGGAGACCTTCATTCGCTTATGGTTTAGGCGGAGGGGGGGAAACAAAATGACGAAAGAGGATGAGAATACTCCTCTAAATGTCCGTTTTTGAAAGTTAGTGACACGATTCCAATGGACTCTCTGAGAAGGGGGGTGTTATCTGGTGAGGGGATACTTTTTGGAAGGGGGTTCAGAAAGCGGGGGGCATAAGAGGGGTACATGATCGCCGTAGGGGCCGATGAAGGTGACGATGGATCCGCCGGAGGAGCAATGTGTTTCTTTCTGTCGTTCAAAGGGGGAGGAAACTGGCGGCAAGAAGTTTATGTAAGGCCGGGGGGGGTCGAAAGGGTCCGGAGTTTTTACCCGTTGGTAAACGAAGAGGGACGGGCCCCCAGGAATGGGAAGTCACACGCTTCATTCTGTCAGTTGCCCAGCTTTGACGTTTGTGCAAGAGGGAATTTTGATCAACTGACGGGGAGGGCTCAGGTCGCGGAAGGGAGAGGGGTGCTGAACTCCAAGGTGGATCGTCCTGGAGCCGGAAGGGGAGAAAAGTGTCGAGGGCAAAGGAAGGGGTCACACTTGTACACGGTGAATAAACAAAGGGAAAGGTTTAAGGAAGATAATTTATCGAATGAGTCGCAAAAGGGGGCTGTAGGCTCGCTCGCAAGAATTGTTGAGGGGGGGGTGCGCCGGCGCAAAGGGGGGAAGGGAGTGGATTCATTGTGGGTGATGGACTCACCGAGGGGGAGAGGCTCTAACTGGGGGGGGTTTCTTTTCCGGGCGGGGAAGAAAAGGCGGCGCGCTTCAGGGGAGATTTCCCCGAAAAAAGAATAAGGTACGATCATAACTCCGTAGCTTCGCAAGGATGGACGAGGGAGCTCCCCAAAGCGCGGGGGGCGGGGCTCTCGATAAGTAAAAGACAGTGCCGGAAAGGGGTGATTGTGTCCGTTGGCCACGAAAAACAGCGAAAGGGACTAGTGCTTAAAGGCTAGAGAAAGGGGCCAAACCACCGGAGGATGGGTTCGTGAGAAATTTAGGTACACCCTAAGAAAGGGAAAAATTAGGTCTGAGGTGTCTAAGTTCATTGGAAGTGCCAGTACCTGTGGCGGTCGGAATTAAAGGGAGGATTTTTCCGCCCTTGTCAAAAGGGGGGGGGATAGGGGGGAGAAGGAGAGTAAGAGAGGGGCTGACGAAAAGGGGTCTGCCGCGGGGAGAAGATGTAAACTTCGGCTGGCGCCCAAATGGTGAAATAAACAGCACGTTGGGTGGTGTCGTTTGTGACGAGGGGCATTGAGCACTAGGGGTTTTGAAGGAGGGCCCTTTCAGCATGAGATTAAAAATGAGGGGATAAAGAGATAGGGAGGTGACTCTGTTTCCTTTATCAACTGAAGAAGAGGGGGTAAAAGGGGACTTTGGGGAGAAAAAAAATAGTAAAACTAAAAAAGACAACTTTCTTGGTTGGTAGAAATTTTCCCGAGTTACATCTTCTCGAAACAAGGTCTTCAGCCAGAGGGGGTCTTAGTCTTACTCTCCTTTCCCGTTGTGGTTAAATGGCGGACCAAAGAGGGGTGTTCCCTTCGTCCGAAGGGTTTTATGAAAAATTTTCCACGAAGTAAGTACAATTTCATCATACGGGGCTATTACTCCAGAGGGTTTAACTTCAGCAGGGGACCTTCACGGTGGTGTTAATAACGTTTGACGCGGGGGCTCAGTAAGGCCCGTATGCGGTGTTCTAGGGAAAACTCTTTATCATCTAAAGGTGCTGGCACTGGAAGAATCCATTCTCTAGAAAGTAACATGAGTTTTGGCAGAACCTGATTTCATAGGGGCGGGCCGTCCTGCGAAGGCCGGTGGGAGGGTAAGAAGGTGGTTTTTTGTGGGGTTAGGTAGAAACGAGGAAGGGGAAGTCGACTCCGCGGGAAGCCCTAAAAGAACCAACACGAATTTCTCGCAGATCGGGGGAAAACCAAAAGGCGTAACCATCAAACGAAAAACCATTGAAACGTCAGGGGAGCACCCGGAAGAAAGTGCGCTGGGAGAATTACGATCTGACATTAGGGAAGTGGCAGATAAATTCTTCGGAACAAAGGGGTAAGGGCAGGAATCAGGGGTGGGAAGGGGCGTGAGGAGGGCTTAATTGGGAAATAATCGTGCAAGTATCGAAGAGAAGCGGGGAGCCCTCGTGTACACATTCCTGGAGTCCATGCCCATACGTGTGTTTTCAGGAAAGGTGTTGTAAGTTTTTTAGACTCCCTATGATACTCCCACGAAATCTCCTTCAGGCAAACCTTCAAGGGGGGTGGGTTCGAATAATAGGCAGTTAGGAGACTGTTTTCGTAGTGGGAAAAAGATTGGATATTGCAGAGGAGGGGGTCAGGGGAATCGTTTTCGCCAAGGGGGATTGTTCCGGAAGAGGGAGGGGGAGATCATACCTACCTGACAAAATTGGTAAAATTGGGGCGTCAATAAGGCGGCGAGAAAAGGAGAAATACGGGAAACAGACACACTGTTGACCGCGAGGTTTGGTAAGCTGAAACAAGGGGGAAGAAAGGTTGGGGTAAAAGTCCTGAAACCGGGTGCCAGAGAGGGGAATAATAAGGAAGCGCAGAAAAAAAAAAAACGTCGATTGCGTGCAATCCGCTTAAGGAGGAGGTGTGGGCAAGGGGGGGGCAGCCCAGAGGGTGGACCTTCGAATTTTCTGCGATAAAAGTTGTCGGTGGATGGACTGCAGGGGTGGGGCTAACGGGGAAGCGGGATAGGAAGACCGTGAAGAGGTTAAATTTGATACATCCTCGGCAGAAGAGAAGGGAAGAGAAGGGGGGGGAAGTTGCCCGGGAGAACACGTTTTTTTCCCAGAGGTGGTCAAAACGAAACAACAAAAGACAGGATGAGGAGAAGAAGACCCATTCGCGTGTCAACAACTGGGGGGCGGGAGGCAACGATCACATTCGAGGAAGAGGCGCCGCGAGAAAGACACTCTTGGATCCCTTGATGTAGCTATTGGAGATTAACTCATAAACCGTTTTTTGGAAGAAACCGAAACGATCGTATCGGAGAAGGATTGTTAAGCGGGGAAAAAAGAGTCGGGAGGTGCCACGCCCCTAACGGAGAAATTTGGAAATGGAAAGGGCCAATGGGGGTTCTTCTACTTGGTGAGTCTGTGGAGAACAAGGCGACGGTGTTTGAAGGAAAAGAGAGGACATACGCGGTGGGAGAGGAAAGTATTTATTCCTTGTGTGGGGTTTGAGTAAAGTAGATGACTTCGCGTCCGAGAAAAAAAAAAAAGGTGTCCGGGGGGGAGGAGGGAAGGAGGGGAACGCTTTGAACTTTCGGACCTTCAATAGATAAAGTGCGAAAACAGCACCGCAGGGCCGGTCGAAGAAATGACACAAATAAAGAGTAAACTACCTGAAGAAAGGGAAGGTTGCCCAAGCTTTGGACAGAAGAAAGACAGGGGGAAGGAAATGTCGTTCTAAGAGTACCACTTTGGAAGTGAGGAAGGGAAAAAAAAGGGTTATGAAAGCGGAAATGGTCGGACGCGGATTCTTTGCGAGTTGTTAAGATAAGAGGGGTTGGGCAAGGAGCCCTTGGAATCGACCAGAAAACGTAACCCAGGGGGGGGGGCGGGCAGGAAGGGGACGAGAATTTAAGAAGAAAGGACTGGAGGGAGAGCCTGGTGGTTGCTGAGGGCCCGGCGCAACTGGGCGGTGGATCTGGGGATAAAATGTTGTGGCGGGCTCTATGATTGGAAGGCGAGAGAGGTTTCTTTTCAGGGAGGGACTTCCGTGCTACCGCTTTTCAAGGAAACGCAGAAACACTGTGTCAAACCTTAAAAGGGAAAAAGACGTCCGCAGAATGAGGGAAAATAGAAGGAAAGAGGAAACCAAAAGGGGGTGCTCTCGCATATGCAAGGTTGTAAGAATTGCCTAATGGACGGGGAAAAGAGGGGAGTAGGTGGTCCACTAGAATCACTTCCTGGCGGGTTTGGATTGAGAAGGGTGCTTAAAGCTTTATTCAAAAAAAGGGTTCCCGAGCGAAGAAAACACACGCAGTGGAAGGGAAACTAACTCCGCAAATGGTTGCTGTGTGAGGGAAGGTTTTGAGAAAAAGGAAAAAACCTTTGCCAGTGTATCACCGGGCGGACGCGTACCGTCGGACGCCTGAGTATTTGTTCTCGAAACTGGGTACGGTGGAAGGGGGGGGGATCTTTTCGGAATGATCTAAACCGAGTGGAAAAAATTGGTTCCTCCTTGGTGGATAGAAAAAGTAGGCGGGCCCCAGGGGTTCACTACCACCGGAAAACAGGTGTTAGGGGAGGGGGGGGTGCTTGGGGGAAGGACTTCATTTGAGCACTTATGGTGAGGTGTGGCACATTAACAGGATTATCTCTCACAAACAAACGGAGATGAGGGGGGGGGAGTTCCAAGGGGGGATAAAAACACGACTGAACCTCTATTGCTGCTGAGGAAACAAGAGAAAAGGGAGGGTATGACAGGAGACCCGCCGACTTTACAAATAGTCGCTAACGGGCGTAAAAGTGCACCTGCGGGGGAGCGGAACGACAGTCTGACGTCAAAGCATGTTACAAAGTGACGAAAAGGGGGGGAGAGGACTGTGAAATGGAAGTGTAAACCTGGCCACTGTCGAAAAAAAGCAAACAAAGCTTCAGAAGAAAGGAGCCCAGAGGGAGGCGGGTTTTACCTTCTTTGTATGGGGAATATCAAGAAAGGACAGGAGGGGGGGGGGGGGAAGGGCGCGTCTAATCAATAGAACCTGGAAGGAAAACTGGGGAGCATGTGTTGAGAGAGTTTCTCAACGTACCACAGTCGGACGTCTAAGGATAAACGGGGCATAGGGAGAATCAGAAAAACTGGGGGGGCGCTCAATGAAAGGGGGGAGATTGCTGCCGGAATGGAAAGGAGGGGGGGGGGGGGAATTCTTATCTCAGCAATGGTTTGAAAAAATTGAAGGAAAAGCTGGAAAAAGACTCCAGAGAGGGGTCCCCTAGACTCTAAAAGTTAGATGTTGACCAGCAGATCTCAGAAAAAAGAAGGGAGGAAAACAATCAACCTGGGGGAGAAAGAAGCCGTGCCCGGCGCCAAAGAAAAAAAACCGGTGGCGATGAGAAAAAAAAGTCCTTTTGGGGAGAAGGGAGGAGCATTCTTTCGAACAAGAAGAAGATTAGGAGGGAGAAGGGGGTTAAGGGAGATAGTCCAATGGCTACATTGTGACAACACGCACATGTGAAGAGGGAGGACCGAAGAAAAGCTTCCATTCCCAGTACAGATATTGGGGGCAGCAAAGATTTCCGGTGGGTTTTCATCTACCCTGAAAAGACCTGGCCGTGGAAGGAGGAGAGGGGAAGGGGGAGAAGACGGGCCAGGCAAAGATCGAAGGAAGGGAGGGAAGAGGGGGAGTGTTGTCAGCCCCTTTTGCAACGGGAAAGGGCACTAGAGGGAATCGTTTCCGGCACCGGGGGAAAAGGGAAAATCGTGGAAGGAACCGACGCAGCCCTCAAAAAAAAAGGGACCGGCGGAAAGCTCTCAATATGGAAGAAATGGGCTGATGGGTTGGGGGGGGTGTGTGGCCTTCTGAAGGATGGAAAAAAATCGGCGGATGCTTCGGAGTGAGGGCCCTTCAAAAGCCGTCGCCCGGTGGAAGACCATTCAAGAAAGGGGGGGGAGAGAGCCAATTTTCAAGGGTTCATATGAAAAAAGCGAAATTTAGCGCGGATAGATCCAGGACGATCGAATGTTTGTGGAAGAAATAAGATACAAATCCGGGAAGGGAGGGGATAAACCGATTTTTCTTTTTAGGGACACAGGAAGAGGGGGGTGCGCGAGTGAGACGTGATCCCAGATTGACCTGGGGAGGAACCGGCGGCAGAAAAAAAACGCGACTGTGAAAAGAGGGAAAGATCTCAAAGGGGGGAAAAGAAGGGGGAGAGCGAAGTAACAACAACAACGAGGAGAGAGATCGCCCATATGGGTCGAGGGGGAATAAAAAATTCGGGAAAAAGTCGCGGCTTCCTTCGGGGCGAAAGGGGATCGAAAAATCTGGGATAAAGGAATGTCGCGACCATTTCTTAAGTGGCCCGCCGTCTCATAAGGTCATTGCAGAGGGGGGGATCAATCCACAACATTCTAAGTCGTAATTGGGAGAAAGGAAGAGAGAATAGGGGCCGGGGTGAATGCGCTGCCGTTTGAACACGAGTAGGGGGGAAATAGCTCTGGAGATAGGTTTTCCGGTACTGGTTAGTGGGGTAATGGGGTACGGGTTGAGAAAACCCCACGCCGGCAATTGGGTTGGGGGGGGTTGGTGAGGGAGGAACGTATTATCCATGACGGACGCCGTCCATAGGGGAAGAGCGATAATCTTAGTTTCCTTTGTGTTGAGGCTGAGTAAGGAAACGGTCGGAAATTCCTGTCCTGGGGGGACGGAAGGATATCATGTATATTCATTGAACCAGGTGTGAAAAAAAAATAAACCCTACATGCATGAGGGGAGCAGCTTGGCCACAGTGGTGCTCGACGTCGGGAAAGGAGGACATAGGGTGTCTCCTGCGGGGAGGGACAAAGAGGGGGTGAGAGAACTCAGAAGTCTTCCCTTTAGCCGAGGGGGATGCAGGTCCGCTTTGGAGGGAGGGAGTGTAGCCGTTATCGACAAAAGGAACCCAGGTAACTCTTTTTTACGAGGACCGGGGCGGAGAGGTAGACAAAAGGAAGGGGAAAGAAGCGCCACCGGGTGGTGGATGGCCGGGGCGAAGGAGGGAGGCTTCAAGTGGGGAGGGGGGGGATGTTTACTACTGCGTCGTGCCTGAAAAGGGGGTGGGGGTGTTTGGTTGGGGCGTGTGTGTGTGTTAGTTTTTGTTTTATGTTTTAACCGGTGTTTTTTGTGGCATGGTTTGTGGGGTGTTTTGGAGGGTAGTGGTTGATGTGGATGATGCTTGTGGGTGGTTTTGGGGATGTTAGGATCTGTTCTGGTGGTTTGGGGGTGTGGCGGTTTCTTTTTTTGTCTCTCCCTGGGGGAGGGTGAGTTCGCTTGACATCCAGCGGCTTCGATCTTCGACCAGTCCAAGAGGAGAAAGGGACTCGGATAAAAAAATCCTCTTCAAATTACTTTATGACATCGATAAATCCTTGGAAGGGAAGAAAAAAATCTAGCGTTTGGAGGGGAGAGTCAAAGCCACTGTCCAAGGGACGATTTGTAAGGGGGTCTTTTTCCAAAAACCTGCGCGTTCTCAGGGAGGGAGTACGTCGCTAAGTGGGAGGGGATGGTCCAAAACCACCTCGTCAACCGTGGGGGGGGAGTCAACAGAAATACTCCTCCGGGCGTCCTCAGAAGAAAAGTATTCATGAAGCTGTGGGGAGGAAGGGCCCCTTTTGCAAAGGGGGAGAAAGGGTCCTCACATATACGGAGGTGGGATAGGCAAAAGCGTGGAATTAGGGGGACGAATGAGAGTCAAAAAGGAGGAGACGCAGGGGAAAAGAGGTTAGGAAACGTCGGGGCAAATGGGCGTATTTAGGAGAAAAAGGGGGGGGGTGCTTGTGGTGACAGGATTGAGCACTGAGGAGGAGACGGTCAGGAAAAGGAGCGAGAAACAACAACAACTTATTATAGTAAAAATAAGATAGGGGGGAAAAACTGAATGAAGAAAAGGAATAGGTTGCTCAGGGCAGCACCACAAGTAAAGAAATATAAACAACTAACCAGGGAGGGGGGAAATAAAGGGGGCGACGACGGGGGGGGGACACTCGGAGAAACCTTCTTCGCGGTGGAAAAACCGAGGGTTCGGGGAGAGACCTATGCACAAGTTACACGGGCAAGGAGAAAAGACGAGGTTTAGGGAAGGGGAGGAGAAGAAGTGTACCTGGCCAAGGGCATAAAACAAAGCTTCAGCAGACGGGAACTTTGAGAGAGGTGGGTGGGAGGAGGAATAAAGGCTTCGGAAGAAGGGAATACCTTTCCTCACTTAGCGCGGATAACTAAACTGAGGGCAGCTCAGGTGGGGGGGTGAAGAACATCTTTATAATCTCATTCTCCTGTAGGGGTGATGCGGAAGAGTGCGTGTCTGGGGTGTGGGCGCTGAAAAAGAGGTTTTCTTTCCGTCCTTTTGATGACGGTTTGGGAAGGAGTCAAAAAGGGGTCTTCGGTGTGAAGGGGAAAAGGAGGTCGCCTAAGCTACGACCCTAGAGTGTAAAGAAAAATTGGTGCTCGGAAATCTCAAGAAGGAAATTAATCAAATTCCGTAAACATCAACAAAAAAGGAAAAGCCGACGTGGGAAAAGATCGGCCTGGGCGGAATGAAAAGAAATTCCTTTTATTCTATCGGTCGAAGGGAAAATAGGAAAAAAGGGTAAAGGGGGATGGGTTTTTTCCCGTAAATGGCGAGTCCAAGGCGGGAAGGCCATTTGACGGAAAAGGGAGAGGGACAGAATCCTCTGAGCGATCAAATCAAAGGGGGACAGATGGGGGCGCGACCAGGAGACCGACCAAAGGGGAAAAATCGACGGGAGAGGGGGTTCCGTGGCAAGGGGCACCTCTTCACATAGCAGGTAATGAGGACTGGGGGGAAAAAGCCTTTGGGGAAGTCTAACCGTCACAGGGAATCGTTGACGAAGTGGGTCCTGGCCGATAGAAGTAAAAAAAACTCGACCTACCTCATCCATCAAACCTGAAGCCAGTAAAATAAGACGGGGGGGAAAAAATCATCAGGAGGAACCTTACTGAAACCACGATTAGGGATTAAGGGTTTTGAGAATGGTCTCCCGGGGGAGGAGAAGAAAGGAGGAACACCTGTTCAATCGTCTTTAAAGTTGGATTTTCAGGAAAAAAGGGGCCATTGAGGAGTGCAAATAAGGGAAAAGGATAGAATGTTGGAGAAAAGAGAATCCGTCCCGGAAGGGAGGGAGGGGAATAAAAGCGTTTCTTGGGGGGCAAATGAAAAGGGGAGAAGACATGAGCCGTAATCCTGTATCCAAATTGGAATGGGATACTCCGCGCGAAAACTGTGAGACTGTAAACATCTCAAAGGGTTTTGGGAAATAGTTCT
>Ga0179593_1322971_pt1 | contig 16977 bp, 16 predicted proteins | sample CZODoug2_1_08_16_FD_185931 | JGI IMG/M metagenome (GOLD analysis project Ga0179593, IMG submission 185931) | Vadose zone soil fungal communities from Angelo Coast Range Reserve, California, USA - CZODoug2_1_08_16fungal (PacBio error correction) | ecosystem: Environmental > Terrestrial > Soil >...
ACGGAAAACAAGGAGGTCTCTCAGGGGGGAGGAACATGCGCCTCGATTAATCGGATATACCGTGCAGAAACTCCAACAGCATCAAACAGGTCAGGACAAGAGACGAACGAACCTTACATTGTGCAGGAGGGGAGGGGGGAGGAACCGACGAAGCAGTAAACGGTCGGGCAGAATACAAAAGCCGGAAGAGGCAAGGGATCCACAGACCCTGCGCAAACACAACACAAAAAAACGAAGGGGGAACCCGCTGAAGGTTGGAGCCAGGAAATCAAGAGGAAAAACCGTCAGAACGCATCGAAGGCACGCGGGAGGGGGGAAAGGGCCGGGCAGGAAAACGTCCCCCGAATCCAACAGCTTTTGGAACCCGTCGGCCCTGACCTGGGTGCCGGACGGGCGCCACAGGAAGCAGACGTCATAAAGGAAAATAGACGGTAGTGAAAGGGTAGGGGCCAACTCGAAACTGGGAGGTCAAGGAGGATTCGTGAAAACCCGGTTTGACAGGCCACTGGAACTGACGACACCAAAGGGGGAGGGGGCAATTCAAGCCCTGAAAAATGAATATTAAGGCCAAGCAAAAGGGTGGAGAAAATCGTGAGAACCAAAAAAGAGTCCATTGAACCACGGAGGATGAACCAGGGTTAAATCTACAGATTCCCCTCCCGAAATGTGTTCAGGCATGAAGGGAGAGCACGCAACACGCCATAAAAAAAACCAGGGCGTCCTTGAAAAGGAAAGGGGGGACGGTTGGGGGTGAAGAAAACACCCAACCGCCTATCTGGGGGTATCAGGCCCGATCTAATGGTACGGAGACCCCGGCGTTCCTGAGGTGCCGCAGCGAAACCTGTTGTGAGCACCCGACGCCCCGAGACAAAGAAACAACCACGGAGGGAAGTGAAGGAAATATCGTACACCAGTGTGACAAGGTCAGCGGCACTTTTGAAAGCCAAAAAGACAGGTCGACCCCTAAGGTAAAGACCACATCAGGGATACCTAAAAACGGAACAAGGACTAAATTCTGGCCGTGCGAACATCTGAGGACCTGCCTACCGCAGTTGCACCGCCGCAAATTGTATGATAATGTACTAAAAGCGGCCGAAAAGAAGGTAGGGGCAGCCGCCGTAACAGGCACTATTCGGCATCTGCAACTCAAGAACAATGGAAAAAAAACAGGCTCGAAAAAAAAATTTTCCAATAAAAATGATCAGAAGGGGCCAGAGTCTAAAACACCGACACACGAATGGGGGGAAGGTAACGAAAAAATGGGTCCGGGAAGGGAGGCAGGGGCAACGAATCAACAGGCCTTCTCACAAGAGGGTCCATAGGAAGACCTAGGGGGGGGTACTGGGAAGACAAAAACGAATGAGCATCGGTGGGGGGGGGGGAGGGGGGGGGGACGGCAGAAAGGGTTGGTTAGACCCAACTGGAAATGGGGTACCAGCTGAAAATGCAGAACTTTCGAAGCCAACAAAGGCGCAACTAAGAAACGCCAACAAAAAAAGAAAGAGCGTACGACCGGGAGTGAACTGAAGTGTAGGGGAGACCTGAAACTGCCTGAGTAGTTGTACCCAACAGGGGAAAAAAAAAGGGGTAGGCGGTGCCTGGACCCCAAGAAAAACCGAAGCTGCAGGGGGTGGTCGAGTTTAAAAAAAATGGGGCAACGGGCATAGAACACTGATCCCTGGGCGATACAGACACCCCGCTGAAAGTTTTGAGTATACCCACAAAATGCCCGGGCAAATCCCTGACCCGGGGGGTCAGCTCTGTTCAAAAAATTTGGGACACCTTCTAAGGGGACATTAACAAAGAAAACCGGAAACAAAGGGCTCAAGGGTTTCGGGGGGGGGGGACCGGACAAAGAAGGAAAAGTCGCACCGAAGAAAAACGCACCGGACCCCGGCTATTGTCCGACGCCGATGCGATCCGGAAACTCAACAGGCAGCAACGCGAAAAAAGCGAAAAAAACGCAAAAAAGGGGCCGGAGTGGAATCCCACAAGGGAGCCAAAAAGTTCACGACTTTACCTTACTTCAGAGGGGGAAAACAGCCCTGGAGGTCGGAAGCTGGGGAGGTCGAATCGAAAATGAATGGAAAAACCGTACTGCATTGCGAATGTAACGGCTTCCATTACAACCACGCCGGGCCGCCAGGCCGGAAAGAAGTGAAGCTACAACCAAAAACGGCGAGTCGTCGTAGGGGAACTGGAAAACCTGGCAGCTGAGGGTGTACCGCCCAGGCGTGGGAGCGGCTTCCAACGGGGGACAAATCATCAAAGCAGCCTTCCACTTTTAAAAAAACAGGGAAAAAAGGGGCGAAGCACCAAAAAATAAGAAAAACCAACGAATGCGCTGACCACAATAGGAAAAAAAGAAAAAACCCCGGTGCCAAAACAAACCGATCAAATGAAACTACCTGAGCGAGGAGCCCGTCGGAAACAAAAAAGTAGGAGACCCACACTTCAAGACGGGAAGAACTAGAGAGAACTGCCTTTGGAAGGACCTCTTGAAAAACGCATACTCTGGGCGCAAAAAAAATTTGGCGGAACGCGGTCAGGAAAAAGGGATCCCTGCATCGGGCAATCAGGGGAGGAAAAAATCTAAATAGGGAGAAACAATCTTCTCGAAACCAAAAAAAAAGAAGTGAAAAGGCCTAGACAGAAGTGAAGGGAAAAAAAAAAATGGGTATCTCGCAAACATCAGTTATCAAGAGAGAAAAAACAACAACCAAAAATATGAGGAAAGAGTATGTGACGGCCCCCGCCTGGACGCGAAATAACAGAGCAAAGAGGAACGAAAAGTAAACTTGGGGTCTCCTACAAAAAACTCTGTTGGGAGGGATCTGGTCAAAGGTCTTGTGTGCATAATGACGATCCTCTTGGCAACAAGACCAAGAAGAAAGTAAAGAAAATTGAGCACAAACAAAGGGGAACAGAGTCAAATGGAAAAAACAAAAATTAGGTAGTATCCAGATCGGGGTCCACTATCGTTTTGTGAAAAGAAGCGTTGTGTGGCACCACAGCAAAGAGGCACCAGCCAACGCTAGGGGAGGACCGGAGTCAGTTCGGGGCAAAAAAGTAGGTTTTTGGATCAAAGTGTTTATTAAAACATCCAAACGGGTGAAGTGTGGTCTATCTAAGCGCACGTTTTTGGAGGGAAAGAAGGGGAGGGATGGAAATAAGCAAAGAGGACCCCCGAGGGAAAAGGGGACGAAAAAACCAGCGGATAAGGAAGGACGTCAAGGACTCTCTAACGGTAGGACTCGACCGGGCCGGCCAAAATCAGGGTTGGGGTGCACGAAAGCACAAAGGGTACAGGAGCACTGGCAGGTAAATCCCAATAAGTACTAAATAACAGTACAATACGAAACCAGCATTGGTTCAAAATAGTAGACGGCGGGGGGTACAACAGGATACAACTGGGGTGAGAAATACGACAAAGGTTAAACGAGGCCCGCAACGCAATGATCTTCATCCGGGGCAGCAAGAAAAACAGACAGGGGGGTACGGGGTAGTAGGGTCGAACGGGTTCAAATGCCACTTGCAGAACGGCGAAGCTGTGGGGGATTCAGGGGCCATGCGAGCCATTCGAACAAACGCGGAGCGGTGACCCAAGACGGGGGGATGCGCCGTTTGGCCTCAGAAAAATCAGGCAAACGGGAACGTACCGTAAGGTGTTGTTGGGGCATAAGGACTCCGATGGCCCGGCAGAACTGGGCCCAGAGCAAACTGAAGGGCGTGATCAAAAGGCATTAACCAAAATCGGAGGTGGAAAGCTAAAGGGAAGGGGGGGAGGGAAAAACACTCCAAGTAAAAAAACGGAAAACAAGCGCGAGCTCGTGGCTGGGCCCGTAGAAGGTCGGGCAGAGGAAAATGCCCTAAAAGGGAGAAGAAACAAACCGAGGAACTCAAAGGACCCGCGCACGACTATGGTCCAAACAGGACACGCGGATTCGATGAACAAACGCGGGAAATAGAGGTCAAGAGCGGGCACGGCACGAGGACCTCGCACTTACAGACGTTAGAAAACAACGGCAAGGGGTGTGGGGGTCTTGAGACTACGGGGGGGAAAGCCTGAGAAAGAGAAAGGAGAATCGCAAAAAGGAGAAAAGGGTCAAAAGTGTGATGGGGAGAGCCTGAGAAAAGAGAAAAGTTGCGTAAATATGACGGATGGCCGGGCCGCATACAGGAAAAATCAGAAGACCAGGCGTCAATTCACCAGTGTGGGAAAGATAGTCACTAAAAGATTAGTCGGGGACAACCGTTTTGGAGTGGATCATTACCGAAGTGAAAAAGTGTTCAAAAGGGGAAAAAAAGAAAACGGGCTTTCAAAAAGGTAAACCAACTCGAGGGGGGGGGCACAACCCAAAGGAGATGGGGGAAGGGAACTTCGACGTGGGGGTGGGGAAGAGGACACGCACCCCGAAAAAAGAAACAAGAAGGCACAGAGATCGTCCGCGGACAAACACAAAGAGAAAAACGTTTGAACACTAAAGGGGGATCGGACCAACATGCAGAGGGACGGGGTTGCCGTTGAAAAACCTGGCAAACACCTTAAAAGAACGCTCCGGGGGTCGGGTGGGGAAAAGAAGGCTTAACGGCTAAATAAGTGTAACGGGCAAAGAAAAAGTTTGGGGGTCAAGGACGAGGAAGTAAAAAGATCCAACTGGCGGCCAAAGGGGGCATCAAAGGGGTTTCCGGGTATAGCAGACGGTGAGCATCCGCCCCTGGGGGACCCGAAATCACGGGTTCAAGATCCTCACCGGGGGGGGGACAGAAAAAAAAGAAAGTACAGCGGCCACCAAAATACCGTGGCGAAAGCCGTATGGCAAACGGGTCTCAACAGGTAAAAAAGGAAAAATACTTCACCAGGGAAAGAGGGACGGGCACACCCTCCAGGACCCAGGCACGAAAAGAGGGGGAAGAAAATTAGAAACGGAAGGAAATCATGAATCATTACATTTATCACCAACGAAGCGGTTACCACTTTCAATGGTGGTGGCCCGGGGGCGCCGGAAAAAGTGAAGGGATAGAGGTACGCGGAAGGAGGGTTCGACAAACAAATGAACACCAAGGACGGGGATCAACTATAAAACCTGGATTCTGGAGGAGCAAACGAGGTAAATCGATGCCTCTGAAGGGCCAACCGGCAGAGAAGCGCGGTGAAAAGGGGGGAGAGAGAACAAAAAAAGGAGGGGTAGTGAAAGAGAGAAAAGATAAACAGACAGACCAAAAAAAAGGGGGAAGAAAGTGGGTGACTTCATAAAAATCGACTCAGAGATCGAATAAAAAAAAAGACAAGCCAAAGGGTAAGCTCCCCGGGGGGGAGAGACAGACTTTCAAAGGGGACGAGGTTGGAAGTCAAAGAGGGACGGCGTGGAAACTCGATTCACAGCAACTGCAGAGAACAGGCGCACGGCAAACACCCATAAAATAAACGAGGGGGGCACCGCCCAGACAGGTGTTGAAAATCACCGGAACGATAAAAAAAGAATAAAAGGGTAAGAGAAAAAAATCTCGGGGTGAATCCCAGCTTTAAGGGCCAAGTCCCCCTTTCTGGTGGGGTGGAAAAAATGAAAAAACTACGGTATAAGAGGGCTGAAAAGGGGGCAGCAAAAAAAAAAAAGGGAAAAAAGGACCTTCCATCCCTCAAACTGTATTTCACAAAAAAGGGCAACCGATGAAGCAACCGTAATCCCCGGTGAGGATCAAGGAAAAGGTTACCTTCCAACTATGGAGAACCACTTCTATCAAGGAAAACAAAAAAAAAATAACGGCCCGAAAAACGATCGGAGGTTCCTGTCCACCCGGAGGAGCAGTGATCTCGTCCTTGGGGGACCCGGGAAAAAATAGGCAAAAGAAGAAGAAAGACAATCTCAACCTCAAAAAAAAGCAAAAGGGGGAAGAGTCCATTAAGAGAAACCGCCGAAAAACGAGCCGGAATTTGACGGGGAATGGTGCGGGTGTGGTAACGAAAAAAAACCCGGAAGGGATAAAAATGTTGAGTAAGGACCATAATTATCCTGACACCGGCGTGCCTCAAGAAAAAAAAAATTTTTGGGCCTAGGAGAAAGAGCGGCCGCTGAAAGCACCGGAAAGAGGAGAACGAATAACCACCAATTCTTATGCTCACCCGCGCCAAAAAATTGTTGAACATGGCAGCGGGACCGGGGGAAAGCAAACCGTCCAAGGGAAACCTGGGGGGTTTACAAGGGGGGAAAGCGTCCGGTGGCGTCAAGCGGGAGGATGCAAAGAAAAAAACAGCCGAGTCCTAAAAATCGGGCAGTTGGCTTGACAATCTTCCTAACTTGAGTAATCCAGGACATTGGGGGAAGCGGGAAGTGGGTGAGAGGGGCACGAAGCTGCCACCATCACCTTAAACGATAACTTGGAACAAAAGTCAAAAGGGATCCAAAGCCCCTGTGGAAAAAAAAAAAAAAAAACCGGGGAAAAAGATATAGACGGGGGGTCCGGGTCCTATCAAAGTTGTCAAGATTCAAAAAAACAAGACAGAAACGGGGGTCTTACTGACCAAACCCGGGTACTGAGGGAGAGGGGTACGTTTTGACCCCAAGAGGCAGAACATTGAGTAACAGCGCCGGTACAGAGAACGGGGCCACACGGACGCACAGAATTGGATCATCAATCTGATCGAGGAGTGCGGCAGGACACGGGGGAAGAAGTGAGAAAAAAAAATTACTGAAAAACAACGGAAGGAGTCCTAGGAAAATTAAACCTCCCACGAAAACACACGCCGGAGAAAGTGAGTGCCCGTGGGGGGGAGTTGGGCCGTTCCACCCACGCCGCTTTTGTCAAAACAAGCAGGGGTGCCGACGGAATGAAAAAAAAAAAAAAAAAAAACCAAAAGGCGTTTCAAGCGTTCTAGGCAAAAGAAACCCTGATGCCGGGAAGGAAAAGGAAAGAACCTTACGGGGAAACGTGGGGAACGTCCAACCCCAGCAATTAAATGCAGACTATGATTGGGAAACCCGGGGGGCTATCGCCGGAAACCAAGAAATCAAAACACAGAAGGAAAGCAGCCTTGAAAAGACACGGGTTTACCCCGGGGACCGGAACGACTTTACAAAGGCCCGACAGAGGTGGGAGAACAGGGGGAGGGAGAAAAAAAAACGGGAGTGCTTCCACTGACAGACGAAGAAGCAGTCAAAGAGAATAAAAAAAGTGGGGGGAAAAAAAAAGAATTGAGACAACAAACCGAAGGGAGACAAACAAGTGCCTGAAGAAAAATGACTTACGGGGAAGATGAAACACCCTGCCTGGGAAAGCTGTGAAGTGGCCAAGGGGGAAATCCGTCTGAGGGCCCGGGGGACCATGGGAAAGTGCTCACAGTGAACTGGGTCTGGGGAGCTTGGAAAAAAACACTGCGGTCCTCCCTCCTTGTGCAGGACATGGACAATAAAAACCGTCGAGGGAAGGAAGGACCGGGAAGGGTACGCTGGAAAGGTTAAAGCAAAACAAAATGAAATCGTGAAAAAAAAAAAAAAATGACAAAAACCGGCCGTCATCAAAGAATGACTGACCGGTGAGGAAAGAGGGGGCGATCAAAAAAAAACAAAGGAAGGTTCCGGAAAAAGGAGGTGGCTACTAAAAAGCTTTGACCTCTACTACTAAAAAAATAAGGGGAAAGGCGAGGGAAAGAAGGGGAGACAAAAGAAGTAATGAGAAGTGGACTGACAAATTCTTAACCCACCTTCGGCAGAAGCCTGTACTAGACCTTGGGGGGAATGGACGAGGGAAAAAAAAGATCCGGAAAAAGACAAGAAGTTTACTGGTCACCCTGACTGGGGGTCTTCAAGAGGACCGGGGAAAAAATTCATGATGGCCTGGAAGGTAGAAAAAAGGAGAATAAATAACAGAGACATTGCTCCGACAGTTTACGCCTCCCGTTATCCAGGTAGAGAAAAAACGGGAGACTGAAGGTATTCATATCACAAAAATTAATTGGTATTGAAAGTTATGTATAAGAATGAACTTGCGAGCATCCCAGATACACACACAAAAAAAAAAGAGCGGCGACGGACTGAAAGGTGAAGCCATCCTTGTTATGGGGTCAGAAAAACTACGTAACCTTCACCAGAGGGAGAAGATGCCACGGGTACTAACAACGCAGCAGGGGGGACACGGAACTTGGGAGAAGGGGGGGGAAAAGGGAAATGGCAAAGGCCAGGTATAAACTAAGAAAACTTTGTTTACTGGGACACAAAAAGCAACGGGGCTCCAGAGACTGAAGTAGGAGGAAAGGAAAAGGTTCGTAAAGGAGGGGGTAGAAAGGTGGAGGGAACTAGAAGCCGTGTGCCACCAAATTGTTGGACGCCACTGGACCAAAGGAACGGTCGTCGTTGATGAGACCAGGGGAAAAAACACTAAATCAAAAGGGGGATTCGGGGCGGAAAGGAAAAGGAGACAGGGGAATTCATTAGGGACAAGCACTGGATCACTGCCCTACGGACTGAGAACCCAGGGGGTGGTGCGCAGAAAAGACACGGGAACTTGAAGACTTGGGGAGGGGAAGGAAAAATAGAAGAGTTTTAAACAGGAAACTCCCAAGAAACCGAGGCCAAAGGGCCTCGAGGTCGCACGTGCCTAAGAAAGGGGGGGAAAGCAAGAGAAGAACCAAGTGGATAGAGGGGGGCACCATTTAGGTTAGTAAAAAAAAAAAGTCAACACAGCGAGGGAAAAAAAAACACCGGGCCCGGGTAGTAGGTCGAAAGGGAGGGGAAACGTTGCTCTCACCAAAAAGAGAAGAGCGTGGGGTGTTAGGTACTTGGAACGCGAAGGGTTCGAAAAAAAGGGACTGACTCCCGAAGACGGGAGGAAGTTGTCAAGACAATAACATCAAAAAAAAAAAAAAACAAAAAGTCTCATTCCAGAAAAAGTCGATCATTGACAAGAGGGGACCGACAACACTCCCTGTGGGGAGGGGTAAGGCCCGAGAAATAGCGGGTGGGGGGGAAAAGAAATCACGAGACGTTTGATGACCTCACCGACAAAGAAAAGCCAAAGACTTCGGGGGGGCGAAGAGCCCGTGTGGCGGTTTGGTTAAAAGTAAGGAGAATGAAAAGCTTGCTATTACCCGCATTTAACAAGAAACAACGGCCGGTCAAAGCGCACGGCCGAAAAAATAAAAAAAATACCAGAAAGGGAAGGAGTTCAGGGATGAAAGCAAAGACACCTGGGGAGGAACTGGAAGCGGTTTGGACTCTCAATCGTCCTTTACATTAACAGGACGGAAAAAAGACCTGCACTTTGAGGAAACTCGAACATCGTATCTTCAAAGGAAAATGAAAAAAAACTGCAAAGGGTGTGTAAAAGGGGCCACTGAAAGAGAGGGCGCGAATCAAAAGACGCATGGGGAACTGGAGAAACGGATGCCGGACAGCTCGACATCCTAAATCCCGTCCGTCTGGGGGGTAGGTTAAACCGTCGAAGATTTTCAGGACAACGGGACCAAAGAGTAGAGGGAAAGTGTGGGGGGACGTGAGAGGAAGATGGAATGACAGGTCTGTATTTGGGTAACCTGGCCCCTTAAAAAAAAAAAAAAAGTGACGGGGTTTGTGTGGTAAAAAAGGGTGAAAGGACTGGAAATGGGAAAAGGGGAGCGTGTGACGAAGACTTCAGTACTGGTGTCTCAGGTACACCGGGGGCCAGAAAAGAAGCCTCTATCGCCGAGGGAAAAAGAGGGAGAACACGGGTTTGAGAGATCAAGAGTCAACAACCAGGGAACATGAAGGTCAGGGTTTGGGGGGTTGGTAAAACTTCACCAATACAAGAATCACCGGAGGACGTGCTCTACCAGACCGGCCCAGGAAAAAAGAGGGGAATGGACGAAGAGAAAGCAACGGCAAAAGGACCGGAGAAATCAAATCTCCTACCTGGTGGGGTCAAAAAAAAAAACCTTGACACAAAAATCACGGGGGGGGGAAAATTCAAGGGGAAGATAATTGTGCGAAAGACACAAAAAAAAAACTGGGAAAAAAAGGGGAAAAAAAAAGGGTCAGGGGAACCTCAAAAAACGGGGAAACTGACACGACGGGGGGAAATGGACCTAATACCTCAGGTCGATTACGCGGGCGGCGGGGCGCCAGGTAGAGAGGGGAAGAAGTACGTGATGGAGGGGGAAGGTACACGACAGAAACAATCAAAATCAAAAAACCTTCTTATGATCTTAACGTCATCAAAAAAAGGCGACGGAAGCAACCACAGGGGTGGGAAAGAGGGTGAAAGGTCCCTATGGGGGGGGGTGGAATGAAAAAGAGGGGGGGAAGGGGGTGAAATCGGCCAGAGGAGGTGGTACTCTTAGGGGGCTAACCCTCGTCACCACTGTCAGGAAAACAGAGAAAAAAACCCGTGGCTGGAGTTGATGAAATATCGGGGGAGCGAGGAGCTGAAGGAAAACAGGAAACGAAAACCATCGGGGCGGTCCAGTGTAAGAATCACATATAAACAACAAGCAGAAGGGGGGAGGAACGTCAAAACGGTCTTCAAGCTGAATGACATTCAAGCCATCGATGAAGAAAAATCGGGGAAAGATGAAAAGAGTACAAATCAAATACCAGGTACTCAAAAAGGGGGAGAAATAACTACCTGAAAAACCATGGGGGCTGAAGGCTTCTAAAAAATAAGAAGGAAGTTGAAGTATGAAAGATAAAGATCAAGAATCCTCCTTAAAAAAAAAGAAACCATCTAAAAATTAACCAACTCAAAAATTTGGTGTGTATCAAACAAAGAGTAGAATGAACCTTGGGAACAATACAGAAAAAAGAACACTCTTGTGGAGTTCAAAAAATAAAAAGACATTGTTGGACCCCTTTTACCAACGAGATGAAAACGAACGTTATAAAGGAGAGGAAAGGGGGAGAACCAAGACCCACCCTGAAAATCATGCCGTCAAAATCGGACCAAATCCACGGGTAGAGGGTCAAAAAGGGAAAAGAAGAAAGCGGAGGGGGGACCAAGTTAGGGAGAGGTGGGGGAAAAAAGTTTCACGCAAAACGGGCCAGCTGGTCGTGCAACGCAAAAGGGGAGAGGACGAACAGGAACGACCACGTTGAGGAAAATTCACGACAAAGCAACTTTTGAAAATAGGTTTAATGCTCGTCAGTGAACAAAGGGAAAGAGAAAAAAAGCAAAAACCAGGGGAACAGATAAAAAAAAAACAAAAAAAGAGGGGGGGTTCAGACAAAAGTCATGTGGAGACCAACTCCATTAAAACCGTGGACCGGGATGGGGGGACAGGGGGGGGTAACGGAAAAAGAAAAACACTCAGAGAAATGGGACAGTCGGGGGAGCGCTAAAACAAACGCTCAAAACTTGGGTGGGAACGACAAGTTGTGACATAAAGAAAAAACAAAAACCTTCTTCCAAGCCGTTCCCCGGTATCCGATAACCACTCAGAAGAAAAAAAAGCAAAAAAAGAGAAAAGTGGGGAGGAACATCCCGCACAATTTTTAACAATTTAAAAGGCTGGTTTGAAATCCCCAAGTCAAAAAGGGGGGGGTGGCAAAAAAAGGGAATGTTGAAAAATAAGGCAAAATTCAAAAGAACATCGGGATGCACGAAACCCACGAAAAAATAAAGAGACTGGCCTTGGCTTTAAAAGAAACAACAGCGTGAGAAACGTCGAAAACTGGTCTGGGGACCGAAAAACTGGGAATACGGCAAAACACAGCGAGACGCAACAAGAAGCCAATGACATTCAAGATGATAACTGACGCGGCAAACTCAAGAAAAGGGGAAAAACAAAAGGTGAGATGAAGAGGCCGGGGCAGAAGACACGGTTTGCCATTTCTGTCCAAAAACAAAAACAGAGAGGGGGGTGAAGTTACGAAAACCGGGAAGGAGAAGGAGAGAATTTTTTCCAACCCTAGAAACTAACAGAATAAACCCTCCGGTGTCATCAGAAAAAAAAGGCACAGGACAAAGGGGTACAAAGCTCGAAAGGGAGTGGGTCGGGAAGCCGGGGGGTGTATATAAAACAAATATTTTTTCAAAATCACGAGAGGATGAAGGGGACCCAGAAAAAAAAGAGCCATGACGAAAGTAAGGGCAGGTTCTACTGTTTCTTTCTGGTTTCCTAAAGAAAAAAACACTTCGAGAGGTGAGAAAGGAATGAAACCGACCTACTTCAAGACCTCCTGTATGGACGGGTAAATAAAGGGTGGGGGGGGGAATCAGGGAAACTAAAGAAGACGGCCACAGCCCTGGAGAGGGGATTGAGGGAAACCAAAAAAAACTTGAAAAAAAGAATCAAGTGTACAGTGGGGGTAAAAGAAGACTACCGTATTTTAACCTGTCTTCCGAAAAAAGGACTTACAAAAAAGCTCATCACGGAAGAAGCAGAAAAAAGGGGGAAAAAAAAAAGGGGTTCCGACGGAACTACCTAGCGCCTCCCTTTGAAACAAGGCCATAAAAAAATGACGATAAGGGAAGACGAACCAAGCGAAAAAGTAAAGGGGGTCGAAGGGGGGGGAGAACCCCCGGGGGACTGGCAAAGTCCCAAACTTCTTTTCTGTAGAAAACGACCAAAGAGCACAGGGGACTTTGAATTGTGGGGGAGGGAGAACTAGCATAAGGGGGAGGGGGACGAACCACGAAGGGAGACAATTTAAAAACCGGTTCTGGGGGGGTCTTGACACCACGGCGGGAAGAAGGAACGGGGGAGTTGGAGCAACCGTGCTCCTTCGGGGAAGGGATAAAATCCGGTGGGGGGATCCTAAAATTGAATGAGACCGCCCCGATCGAATAGTGAGAAAATAGGCTGCAACAAACGGGCCATAAGAAAATAGAAGAAATTCCTTCCAGGGAAAAACTACAGAACGGAGGCCACAACCGATAGGAGGGTAAAATACAAAGAATCTCAAAACTAACCGAAAAATTGTGCAATAAAAATATAAGGGGCTAAAAAAAAAGAACAGTGTTGACAAGATGGGGGAAGCTTGCAGGGACCAACGTCCTATAACAAAACAAACCTGCTCTACCATGTCTGATAAACTACCACATAAAAAGAAGGGAGGCACGGGAAACCATGACCTGTGAAAAATAGAAACTTGGCTAAAATGACAGACTTTTTGACCACTTATTCCGTCAATGGATCGTGAAAGAAGCAGGCAACGAAGCGGAAAAAACGAAAAAAGACGAACCGAAGGCACCCAGGTCTTGCGGTGTTACGGGCCCACGAAAAGCCTAGGGCTGGAAATGATCGGAAGCAAAAAAGAAAAAATCTATCCTCCAAAGAAAACAAACAAGGGGGGAGGGGAGGGGGGAGAGAGAATCCGGGCAGACTTCGAAAGAATCAACATCAAAGATCCCAGACGGCAGACGCCTTAAAGGGACGCGCATTCTGTGGGGTTTAAGCGAGAACCTCCTAGGTGGAGAATGAACAGATCACTTTTCCAAGAAAAAAACCCGCGACAGAAAAACTTGAGAAGGGTCTGGGGAAAGACTGTGCCATGACCAGGGGGGAAGAAGAAGGATCCGGAACAAAACTGATCCGAAAGACAAGTGGGGTCTCGACTTTTGGGACAGAAGCGGACAAAAACTAAGGAAAGGGTACCTGAATTAATGTTCAGTAGGTTGTAAAAAAAAACTTGTCGTCAGCAGGAAAGAAGGGGTGGGAAAAAAGACGGCGTGGGGGGGGGGGAGACCGCAAAAACGTGGGGGAACAGGGGACAAAAAGGGAGAGTGATTAGTAACAGGCAAGCCGAAAAACCACCATTACAGTGGGAGAACGGAAAGAGGAGCCACAGGAAAAAGGAGGGAGGAAGGACGCGCAGTAGAGAACTTTAAGCAAACAATCAGGCCCTCCCTGGTGGTGAAAAAAAATAGAGAAAAGGTACCCTGGCAAAACTGAAAGGGAAAGGGCAAGAAGAGGAAAAGATTTGATAACCACCAAAAAAATCAAAAAACGAGGACAAAGGTTGTTCTCTAGAGCGGACCGTTTTTTCAAGTCAAAAGGGGGTGTGAGCAAAAAGACCACGGGAGCGAGGGGGGGACCGCCTGCGGATCGGAAGCGCAATCGCTGAAAAAAAAAAAGAAGGTTATTCTTAGAGGGTTGAAATGCTGGGGAGAGGCGAGAGAGTGGGAGGGTCCAGGGGAAAATGGGGGAGACCGGTGGGTCTCACCTACTTAAGCTGAACCAAATTACTTGGGATTCTGACTGGGTTCCACCTAACGAAAAAGAGGGCGGCCTCTGTCCCCAAGAGTCAGGTAGAAGGAAAAAACGAAAACGACAAAAAAGCAAAAAGGGTGGGGCGGGGTTCCTGAAGTCGACCTAAGACGGTTTGTAAAAAAAAGCAAAGTGGATGATGAACGCACCCAAAAAAGGCCAGCCCACCCAGGACGAGAGAGAGGGTGGAGGGGCAAAAAGGGTAAAAGAAGTCGGGTGCGAGGAAACAATTCTGAAAAAAAATCACACACGCCTTTCGACAAGGAAGAGGCACGAAATAGATCAAGTAAACGGGACGGAGAATGAAAGAGGGGGATCAATGGGTAGGAAGGAGGGGAAAAGGGAAGAAGCAAAAAAAAAAGTCCGGACGCTTAAAGGAACACCGCGGGAATGAAGACGAGGAAAAGCGACGACCACAGGAAGAGCAGCATAAAAAGGGGTTCAAGGGGGAGGGGAAGAAGCGAATCACTGACCCTGTTGAAAGTCTGACAGCAAAAAAAAGCATGGGCAAAAAAACTCCGAACATATTCAGAAAAGGAGGAGGAAAAGCCCGGTGAAAAGACGAGGGTGCACCTAAAACCAAAAAAACGGGTGGGAAATGAAAGGGTGTGACGTTGAAATAATGAAATAGGAGGAAAACCTTCCTGTGAAAAAAGGAAGGCCACAAGGGGAAAGGGGATTTTCAAAAATGTACAAGCTGAAAAAGTTCACACGGTGTTCATCGACCTCGAACGGGGGGGGGGTTTGTATCGGAAATCCGGGGAAAAGGCGGGCAAGAAGGCCCAGCGATCAGACACGAGAAAAAGATTGGACGACTTCACGCGAATTCACAAAATAAGGACAAAAAACATGCTCCTGGGTGTGGTGGGCGTTTTTTAAAAAAGGGAACCAGAACACCTTCAACCAAAGACGGACTTAACGTGGGGAAAAAGGTGCTCGATGAACGGAATGAACCAGAAGGGAGCTGTTGTCGGAAAGCACTACCGGGTGCAAAGGAAGAATATAAAAAAAAAAAACGGAAAAAAGAAAAGCGCAGAACATGGGCCAGGGTACCTCAAAAAAAACCTTGGGGTGGTGCAAAGGGGGGGTCCGGGGATCGAAACGGGGTCAAAAAAAACGCAAGCACCAGCTTGGCAACCGGACGGGGAAAGATTCCTCAAAACCTCAACACGAGTGTGAAAGCGGAAATAAAAAAAAATACCTAGGGAGGGAAAAATGACTTCAGTTATGGGCCGTTTTCAGCCAACAGGTGAAGAGCGGAGAAAAGAAGTGGGAGGAAGGGGTGAAGGGACACCGGGGCCCGGCCCGAAAGCAACAAAAGAAAAAAAGTCCTTAGATGATCACGAAAGGGACCAATAAGCTCGGAAGCAACACTGGAGAGGGGGAACCGTCGGAGGGGTGGGGGAACGGGAAAGCGGGGATCGGCAAAAAGGGAGGGCGCGTCATGGTTCTCCCTCCGGGATGTCAACAAATGCGGTTTCAGGTCGAGCGGGCGACCTGAGGGGCGGGGGGAGTTGAGGCGATTCAGCGAGTCAGAAAAGGGGAGGCTGGGGGAGGAAAAAGGGGCAAATACCGAGGGCCGTTGGAAAATTTATCGAGAATCAACAAACAAAAAAAAACAGGGGAGGAGGATGAAGAGAAAATTAAAGTACAGAGAGGGATCGGAAAGGGGGGGGGTAAATTATCCGAAGAACGGTGTCAAAAGGGCATCATACTCAGGAGCCCTGGGGAAAGACAGGCCCGCTCGAAAAGAAAGGTTACAAAAATTTGTGAAGAGGGGAAAAAGAAAAAACAAAGAGAATTGAAATGGTACTCTATGCCATACGGAAGGCTAAAGGAAAAAACAAAAATAAAAGAAGTTTGCCCGCGACCATTGTGGTGGACACCTGAAAGGAGATTACCGTCAAGGACGATCGGGAAGTCACAAGAGGGTCAGGGGGGAGAAGTGGGGAGTGGGAACACGTTAAGATAAAGAAAAAGGGTTATGAAAAAAGAGATGACAGTGCTCCCCTGGCCAAAAAAGGAAAACCACTTCACAAATCCGACACATCAGAAATTAGGCGGAAAGCTGAAGCAGGGCGGTAAAGGTGAGGGAATCTTTAAAAAGGTTGACCGGAAAAAAGACCTGAATGACTCAAGACAACCAACGTCCTCAGACTGGGGCCTAAAATAAACACCTTGGAAGCACTGGAGGGGTATTCCTTCCGCCAAGGGGAGCGGAAGAGAAGCGGACCTTGGGAAAAACGGGGGGTATCGTCGTGTCCCAAATTCCATAAGAAAAAAAACTCCAGGGGGTTTCAGTCTAGTAGAAGGGGGGCACAAGGCAGTCAAAGAGTCCAAACCTTGGGGGGGGGGAAGGGAATGGTGCAGGGGTTTAAAAGGAAAAAACCCGAAAAAGTGTTTCGTTGGTCTGACAAACATCGAGTAGACATACCCCGGCGCTCCAGCATGGGCCGCGGGGGCGTCGCAGGACTTTCTGCAAAAGAAAGAAGGGGAAATGATCCGGAACAAACCCACTTCAATGGAATCTGCACGGAAAGAAAGTGTGAACAATGTCCCAGCCGGACCCTCTTGAAAAAAGAAAGAAAAAGGGACAACCCCGTTCAATTTTAAAAAAAGCCTCAATCACATCGGGAAAGGTATGAAAAAAGAAACACGCCAGACGACTCCTATGGGGTGGGGGAAGGGGGGGCGACATAGGAGGGGAAAACTACCAGGGGGGGGACAAATCCGGGATTTAGATTTTTCTACGAGGGAACCAACCGCGGAAGGCCCAAACGAAGTACCAAGGCGGCTGATAC
>Ga0179593_1323241_pt1 | contig 16977 bp, 18 predicted proteins | sample CZODoug2_1_08_16_FD_185931 | JGI IMG/M metagenome (GOLD analysis project Ga0179593, IMG submission 185931) | Vadose zone soil fungal communities from Angelo Coast Range Reserve, California, USA - CZODoug2_1_08_16fungal (PacBio error correction) | ecosystem: Environmental > Terrestrial > Soil >...
CTGTTTCGGCGAACAGTGTATAAAGGCAGCAAGCAAATGAGGGGTAGGGCGAGAGTGACGAGGAAGAGGACAGGAAAAAAAAAGGCCAAGCCAGGGTGAGAGAGGTCCTTTCGGAAAAAATCCAACCGGCAGGGTTAGTGTCACCAGACAAAAAAGAATTTGGGTTCGTAGTCGACGTACAGAAAATGGAATCGAGGGCGACCAACAGAAAAGGCCTGGGACGGAAAACTTTATATGGTGGGGGCCGGAAGGAACCAGCGGGCCCAGAAGTTTCGCAGGTCCAACAAGCGGGGTTGGGGAAAAACATACTAGAAAAGCGGGGGCACGAGTATAAGTTGGACAGGAAGGACCGCCTGGGAGAACCTGCATCTAACAAGTCACGAAAAAGGGGGAAAAAAAGTCCGTGGGGGGAAGAGAGACGGACCGGTGCCCGGCAGAGGGGACCTCAAGGGAGGGGATCGATTTTCGAGGAAGGAAAATGCAGTCTGTGCAGGGTGAATATTTGATGGGGTAAAGTTGATTGACTTGATATCCGGGGTCGAAACAAGGGAAATTCAGCAGTAGGGTGAGCCGCGGACAAGAAGTGGAAAAGAAAAAACCAGGGGGAATGACGGAGGATTATACGGGAGAAAGCCTCTGGGTAAGCCTCCGAAAAAAAACGGAAGAATCTGAAGGGGGGTATCGCAAAAGGGTAAATTCACCGAAGCAAAGGAAGCGATCGGCCACCGAAAGCAAAAATAGGGGGGACGCCGAGGGGCCGCGATTAGTGGGTGACGGGTGGGGGGACGTTACTGGGGGGCAAGAGGGGGGAAGCCGAAAATAAAAAATAGGACGTGGAGGCGGGGACACGCGTGACCATTGGGGGCACCAGGGGGTCAGGCTCCCGGGAGGGTTAGTTCTGCTGCAAAAACCGGAAAAAAAACGAGGCTCAGACAGTGAGGGAAAGAGTGGGAAAAAGAGAAAAAAAAAGGCTCATTTTGCGGGGGACCCGGAGGGAAAAGAATTGATTCAGTATGACATGGTGGGGAAAGACGTCGAAGCAAAATACGGTGAAGTCCCTATAAACGGGAACAGAAAGGGGGGGTAAAAATATCGCGAAAGCGTCAGAGGGGGGGGGCGGGGGGTGTAATGGGGCAAGAGGAATTCACTGCTTTTAAAACCAAAAGAAAGAAAACGAGGGAAGTGGTACTGACAGCAAAAAGAAACGCGGCAAAGGGTGGATCCTAAAAAAGCATAACAGAAACAACAGCGTGCAACAATTCAAGCAAGATAATAAAAAAATCGAAGGCCGACAAGCAGACATGGGGCCCGCGTCATAAAACAGGTGAAGTTGGGGAGGGGGCCTGGCAAAGAGAATTCAAAGGCAAAAGGGCGGGGGATTCCGTCAATAAATGCTCAAACAAAAGGACAAGGAAATGAGAGAAGCGGCGGGCTGGGGGAGAAGGCAACACGGGGATCTGAAGGGGGCCGTGATGGGAAGGTCAGTTCCAGAAAAGGGGATCGACATACTTCTGTTAAAGTTTGTTCAACAAGTGGTGGCACGACGCGAAGACCTGGGGACGACTGCTTTGTTGGTACGAAAACGGCAGCGGGGGGGGGCCGGAAGACGAAAAAACCGTCCGATGAGGCAGAAAATCGCCAGACCGTTTTGGGTGCGGGTGGCAAACGGGGGGAACAGGATTGTGGGTGGGCAGAAACGGACCGAAGAAAGTCCTACCGGGGGCAAAAAGGCGAAATCAATGGAGTCGGGGGGAAACAGGGCGGCAAAATTGAACAAAAAAAAAGTAAAAACCAGCAAAGCCTCGGAAATTTCAAAGAAGAAACAGCTGGGCTGGGGGGAAATGCAAAAAGAGAGTAAATATAATATTAACGGGAAAATGAATTACCAGGGGAGGGAAATATACACCCTCTTGAGGCACGAAAGGAATCAAAACGGATGGTCCGAAGGGGTTGGGAGAAAAACTGACAGTCCCACAAAGGTAACACTCGGGGCTAGGCAAAACATTTAGGCAGTCCGTGTTGAAGCTAAAGGTCGCTTAAATACAAACGATCGTCGGGGTCAAGTGTCCCTTTTGGGGGGTCATATGGTGAAGGGCCTCCAAACGAAAAAAATATCTTACGACACACCACAAGGGCAGCCCCGTAAAATCAGGTGTTGGTATTGAGATTCAGGGGTCCGAAGAAAAAAACACAAAAGGGGCCTAAAAATCCAGGGGAAGACGTAAATCTACTATGGGGGGGAAGGCAAACCAAAAAAAAGTTTGGTTGGGGGGAGATTGTGTGGGGAAGGTGGAAAGGAAAAGAATGGCACATTACATTGCGTGTACCAGCTAAAAGGGAAGCCGCCCCAAAGACGAGCATGGCGAAGGGGGGAGGAAATTCAACGGAAAACAAGGGTGGGGGGGGTGAAACGGTGGTGTGAAATTCTTCTCCGGGGGGACCCATTTACGCAACCATTTCACTTCAGAAAAAACGGGTCTTTGGTAAAAGACCACCCACCGCACAGGGCGCCAAGTTCAACAAGGAAAAACTCTCACGGTCGGGCATTGAAAGAATCATTTGGCCACCGATGGTGAGGGGCAGCAGACGAAAACTGGCGTCGCCCAATTAACTTCGGCCGGCGCAGAGGGGAAGGACGGCAGACAAAGGGGGTCAGGATCAATTGTTGCAAAAGAACTGACCTCGAAAAAAGAACTTTGGGGTTGTGTCAAGGCAAAAGGGGCGTTTTGAGCACAACGGGAAAGGGGTCGACCATTGAGATCTGTTGCCTCATGCCCACAACAAAAGATCAGAGGGAAAACAATCAAGTCTCCGGAAAAAGAATAGTTCATGGGGGCTGGTTTTTACAAAAAACGGTTGATTCCTCGTCCAATAAAAACCCAAAGTAAAACAGGACGCAGGCGACCAGGCCATCCCAAAGAAAAAAACAACTTAGTGAAAAGTGAGGGGGAAAATAATGGCCCTGACGGTAAATTCGGAAGGGATTTCTGGTCAGCTGGGCCCGGGGGGATAAAAGAAAAAGAACCCGACCATCACGCACGGGGGGAAGAAGCTCGTTGGAGGTGGGAACAAAAAGAAAGAAAAAAGGAAAACCTTCAAGGAACAGAAAGAACGCCACAGGTGGCCAAACAAACCTATGGTCCAAAAGGGAAAATCCATTTCCGGGACAAGGCAAAATGGCAAGGTTGGAAGAAAACCTGCACGAAATATGACGGAGCACCTCCTGGCGCATAAAGTCGACTCCAAAAGGCGGATTTTGGCGGGTGCAAAAGCATCAATCTAATGGTTACCAAACCAAGAAACTGCGATCCTGAAAACGGGGGGGGCGCAAAGTTGCAGGAACGGCGCCCTGACCGAAAAGTGAACGGGAAAAGAAAAGGGGACCGGATAAGAAAAAAACAAAATAGGCCCCAACTGTAAGGAAAGATCCCACCTGCCGCCAAGTGAATCAAGGGTGGGCGGCCACATGCGAACACAAATCAAAGGGAATACCATGGAAGGCCAAAAGACGTCGCTTTTTGGAAGGATTCCAAAATGAGAAGTGGGGGGAACCGGCTAAAGGCAACCAAGAAGTTGCGAAAAAAAAAGGAAAAATGGACTGGGGGTCGGGAACCGGGGTTGTGATTAGAGCGGAAATCAAATGGATCCAGAAAAAAAGGGACACGTCAGAAACGATCCGTTTGGAAAAAAGTCAGGGGTTAAAATTCAACCGAAAAGAGAGGGGTTTCAGTTGGGGGTGAAAGAAGGGTGGGGACCCTGGAAGAGCCATACAAAAAACCTAATGTCCAAGAACAAAAAGCCGTGGCGATAGCGGCGCGACGAGGAAGGTAAAAACAGTCCCGGAACGGGGAGTGAACTCATCTCAGTCCATAAACTAGAAGGATCCAAAGGGAGCGTTAAACGAATGAAACGGGGAAACGGGGAGGACGGGGTGAGTCGCGGGGGGCCTCCGGGGTAAACATAACCATCTTGGGGCCGGTAGCGCCACGGGTAAAAAAAAGGAAAGACACGACAGTGTCGAAACACCTTCACCACCGGTTTGCAGCAAACGGCGGGGTCAAAAAGGGAGAAGACAGATCGAAAAAGTTGAAGTAATCAAACAGAACCCCAGAGAAAAGTCGGAAAACTCAGGGTGAGAACAAAACCGCAGCGATCAAAGCATGCCGGGTGGCCCGCCCTTAAGCCAACAAACAGAGTCGCCGAAAAGAAAAGAAAAGAGACACCTCGGGGCAGTAACAAAAAAAACGGACCAGGAAACAAAGGCTCCAGCGGAGTTTGCAACCCTCAAGCAAAGGAGGCAAAACAGTTGGGTGCGGCACGGGGGGGGGGCTACATCAGCGACTCCGCGGGACTTTCAGGAAAGAACGACTAAGACATCGGTGTTACGGGCTTTCGAAACAAAACAGGTGCCGTGCCTCAAACGCTAAATGGGGCGACGAGCCAAACCACAAAACGCCCCCGGGTTTCGGGGAAGTTGACGGATGCGCCAGGAAAAAGAGACGAAACGCTGGAAAGCTGGACAGAACCTAAAATCCCAAAAATGATTAACTCAATATCAGCAACAATCACACAGCAAGCATCCTCTGGGGAACGCCATCTGACAAAAGAGCTTCAAAATCCCTGAAGTGGGGGCAAACGATGCACAGAGCCGTTCGAAAGTAAACTTCAAGGAAAAAAAGGTTTTAACAAGAGGGAAAAGCATGAGATTGTTTGAGGGGGGGGGAATGGTGGTCTTTGGGACCATAAATGAGTGGCAGGGCAGCGGAAAAGGCGCCGGTCAAAAAAAAAGACAACGAATAACGAAACCCGGAAAAAAGGTCACCGAAAGCCGAAAGACGTAAGAAGTTCAAATTCAAGGTCGGGGGGGGAAGCCACCAGCAGGCAAAACGCCAAAAAAATAAAAACGAATCAGAACGGGGCACATCGGCGCAAAGTGGTGCAAGGAAAAAAAGTTTAACAACAGCGCATGGCCAAAGACTAGAAGGACGGGAACAAGTTGCAACTTACGAACGAGCGGCGCGGCCGATGTACAGAGCGTCGACCGATATACGTCAGGAATCCCGGGTGCATCGGATTTGGGGGGGGGAACGTCACGCAGGACAACGTAACAACAAAAAGATAAAGGAAAAGGCTTGAACCAAGGATAAAATCCTGGTGGCCAAAAAGCAGGAAAACGAATGCACAAAAAAAAAGAAAGGTTCATCGGATCACTCGATACAAGAGGGGAGACCTACGCGGAAAAAAACGGGGGAAAAAAAAAAAAAAATGCAGTGACACCCAACCGGAGACCAAACGTGAAGGCCGCGGAAAAAACGTGTTCCGAGCCCTAGGAGGAAAAAGCCCGAAAAATCGTCTATCAGCGGATCGCAGAAGTGAAGATGAATGTCGGCGAAATCGATAGTGAGCTTGTGTGTGCCGGGCGGGCAAACAGTATATTCCGGAACGGAAGGGGGGGGGTGGTTTTTTTTTTTGAAGAAGAATCGGATTCCAGATCAGGGTGAAAACGTGAGGAAATAAGACCCATCCGCTGCCAGGGGAGAAATGGCCGGCGAAAAAAATTTACCAGAGGGGGAAAAGATCCGCATGGTACGGGGAACGGGGGAAGGGTAACGAGCATCGGCCTGCACAACGCCTGCTTTGCAAAGCTAGCTGGGAGGCCGAAGTCAGGGAGAGAAAGAGGGGAAGCCTCAAGGGTGAGGTGGAATTTGACCTGAAACGGAGGTCCCTGCGTAAAAAGAAGCCACTCACAAAAAAAAGGGGAGGGAAGGGTGAGAGATCTGCCAAAGCCGCAGGGAACGGGGAAAGGAATTAAGGCCGCAAGCGGTGACTAGATCCAAGAAAGCGAACCGGTTGCGCAAAAAAAAAAGTTGGACGAAAAGACTGAAGAGGGGGCGGGCCAGGGCGGGAAGCTGGGCAAACCTCGGGAGGGAAGAAAGGAGGCAGCTGAAGGAATTAAAAGCCGGAAGCCGAGCAGAAAACTCAAATGCCAACATGTAAAGGAGCATAATCAAAGATGAATCGAAAAAAGGGTCACCCGGGGGGACAAAAAATGAGATCGGGGTCAAATACAGAGGAGGACTACAAGGACCGAGCAAAATGGGCCAACTCTCTGATCGACAAGGAAAGAAAATTAGCTCAGAAAATGCGATGCCCCTAAACAGGTCGGCGAAGCAGCGAATGGTTGGTTCCGATTTGGTATGTGGGCCAGGCTCAATCCCGGTGGAGGGACACAAAAATCTTTTTGGGGACGGAAAAAGCCTATGAGAGCGAAAAACAACAGAAAACACAAGGAGGAGGAAAAGAAAAAAAAGAGGATAAACTCGGCTTTTACCGGAACTGCCGGGGGGAAGGGGTCAGTAGACCGGCGAAGGGGGGGTCGCCAGGGGCCCAAGAAATCAGACTGACACAACGCAAGCACAAAGTGCCGCAGAAGGAAAAAGCAGTGGGGCAATAGGATGAAAAAAAGGAAAAAAAAGAAGTATGGCCCTTGTGGGTGGAGAGACATAAGAAAACTTACCCCCAGGGATCGCAAGCGGGCAAAGGCCCGAGTGATTTCTGATTGGGAGCAAATAACCAGAGCGACCAAAAAGACAATTGTTTTTTACCGGGGGGGGGAAGAGAAACCGTTTTTTAACCAGCTGGAAAAGAGGTGGGGACTGCAAAAAAAAGAAAAACGGTTAAAAATGGGGTGCACACGCACACTTCCCCCTCCTTATGAAACCAAAATGGGCAGGAAACAGGCGCTTGGAAATTCGGGCAGAAAAAAGAGGGGCAAGTACGTTCCCAAGGGACGCAAACACAGTCAGGGGGGGGGGGAGAGTCGTTCCAAAAACGAAACTTTGGGGAGGCACAAAGGTTTCGATGGAAAGTGAAGGGGAGACAGGAAAGCATTGCGGGGGAGCCGGAAAACATGTGCCAGGGGCAAGAGAGAAAGGCGCAGACAAAGCAGGAAAAAAAAAAGCACACTTAAAGGTTCAGGGAATGGGGGAAGGCTTATTTCAGGGGGAAGCCGGGAACTTCGGGGGAAGAACGCTGCAACCAAAAAACGAACAACGCTATCGGAGAAACCGATCGTGGTTTCGGAGACAAAGTTGCCCGCAAGCCACGGGGCCGAAGGCCGATGGGATCCAAAAAAATGAAAAAAAAACGGCAAGGAAAACCCACGCGGGAAATCGGAAGGTTTCAAAGGTAGGAAGTCCGGTCAATGGGTACGCAAAAGGTATGCACCAGCGACGGCTTTTTGGGGGAAAGAGGGGACCGACAAAAAAAACAAGTTGGAAAGCAGGTCGAGGGGAAAACGAGAATTGAAACGGAACCTTATACACAGGGGTGGGTTCCAAGAAGGAACAACTAGAAACGGCCATCGAGGCAAAACCGGCAAGGATAGGTAAATTCCGAAGTAACACAGAATACGATAATAACGATGGGTTGAGGCAACTTCCAATCCCGACAGCTCCGAAAAAAACAAACGGGTCAAATCGCCAGGCAAAGAAGGGAAGTGTGACCGAGGGGAAGGGGAGAAAAGGAACCTTCAAAAACTTGGGGAACTGGTCAGGGAACAAAGTCAAAAAAATTGGGGGGGAAAGAGAAGGTTTCGGGAGCACTTCGATTGTAGAGTTGGGGGTGGGGCACAGATTTAAAATTGAGGTCCTAGAGGAGGCCAGGTCCAAAAGATATAGTCTAGGGGAGGCGCGGAAAAGAAGGCACACAATCGACGAAAAAGTGGAGGGGAGAGATACGCGGGGAACGCAAAAAAATGTAACACCTCGCCAGAAAGGATAGAAGTCTACTGGGGTGGGGCCAAGGGGCAGAAATAGCAAGGGGGAAAGAGAGGGGAAGCCTGGGGAACAGTGCCAAAGCCAAAATGGGGACAGGAGGAAGAGTGGGGGAACAAGTGTGGGGGGGGAACGTTCATGAAAAAAGGCCAATTTTTTTGCGCGAAACCTAATTTAAAAAAGAAGGGCAGGGGGGGGGGGGGCAGGGCGAATGACCTTGCCGGTGACACGTAACTGAAGGTAATTTGTCTGGGTGTTGGCTTGGGTCTTCGCAAAGACAAAAGCATAAAAGAAGGGGAGCAAAACAATGGCAACGAGTGGGCAAATCACATAAACGGGCGCACATGTTGCTTTTCAAAAGCGTTAAAGTGGGGGGCAAATTGACTGAGAGGATCCCCAAAGGGTGACAATGGAGAACCGGGGATCCCAAAGCCAACCCTCTGAACAAGAAATGCAGCAGCCAGATACGGATTCTGGTGTTAGGTTGCGGGTCTAGGTGTGTCCCCAGCAACGGCGAATCAGGTATGGAGGTAGCGTCCCAAGCAAAGCAAACCGGGGCGTCTCGGGCGACGAAAATCGCGAGAAAAAAACACCGACGGCACCCCCCTTTTGCCACAGAACATGCGGGCAGAACGATCGAAGGAAGCAAAAAGGCCCCTTAATCAGTCAAATCAACGGTGTGGCTCTGGAGTAGGTCCAAACGAAAATCCCTTCATGGGGTTTACGGCCCGAGCAGGAGAGTACCGGTTACGCAAAAAAACAACGCCAACGGATAAACAAAAAGGGACTGGGGGGGGAGAAACTGTCAAACTTTATCAGGGAGAGGAAGGGGGGGGTTTCTTAGTAAGTATAAGGGTCTTGAGGCTAGAAAAAGGTGGAGGCACGGCTTTTGGATTTGAGGGGGCAAAGTTCCAGGGAGAAAAAAAAAAACCTTATCACTACCTGGGAGGAGGTGGGGTCGAACTTCACTGTTGGACACACACCTGAGCGGTGGTAAGTGCTAGAACGATTCACAAGAAAGATGAAAGATCTAGAGAACGTTTGGAAAAAAAATGTGGGTCGAAAGAATGTCATGGGTGCAACACGGCACCCGAAAGAGAGAGGCGGCAAAAACGGGGGGATTTCGACCCGGCAGGAAGGGATTTAAGGCGGGACGCGATTTAAAATTAAAAAAAGTGAAACAAACAGAACGCCTCCGCCCGTAAAACGGTAGATTCGCTACTGCTAAGGCTTTAATTCAAATGTCCGCAGATAAAATATAACTATCTCCGGGGAGTAAAAGCAACGAACATCCCGCCGGGAACTATCGTAACTGGGGGGGGTAGGCCGGAAAAAAAAAAGGGGGGGAGAAAAAAAAAAACCGGCCACGACGGCAAAACAGGTCCAACAGGATCGGAAAAACTTAACGGGACACGGCAGGTGAAAGGCGGTACCTCGAGGCAAAAATCAGGGGTGGGGGGAACGTTTACGCTGGGTTGTCCCTTAGAGGGTAAGGAATGCAAACCTCACGCAACCGAGAAACAAAACTAAATAAGAGGGGACGCCACAAAGGGGGACAGAACCATTTTCGTGGGAAAAATTCTTGGGGGGGGTGCAAGAGGCACGAACGCCAACTGGGGGCCAGACTAGGATTTGGGGGGGAGCAAGTGTCAACGATTGAAAACAACGAGGGGGGGTGGAAAAGGTGGGGAATTGCAGCGGCATGCCCAACGCGCAAAAAAGCGAAAATGGCGAAAGGTGGAGAAAATCAGAACAAAAGGGGGGGTGTGCCCGGTTGGGGTTTTTTGGAGAAATCCTTAAACCCGGGGGAAATACAGACTCACTGGTCGCAAACAAAAGGGCACAAGGGGGAAACAAGCGGGAGGGAAGGCTCGTCCGGCGGTGCTTGGGGAGAAAGAAGTGAGGTCAGGATGGTGAAGGCAAGAAAAATAAAGTCGAAAAGAAAGGGCCCCTTTTTGCGTGGGGGAAAAAAGGTTCTTCTGCTGCGAAGGAGGAAGCCGCATAGGAAAGCAGGATCAACAAAAACTTGGGGCACCAAAGAAGAACGGTGGGCGGAAAAAAGGGGAAAACCTTTAAGGCAGCGGGGGGGGAGAAACGGAAGAACGGTCCAGACATGTGATGAAAGAAAAACTGGCAAGACGGGAAAAAAAACAAAAATTACGAAACCAAGATTTGAACAGTCTTGGACGAGGGGGTTCTGGTTTGGAACGGGGGAAACCGCGACCCAAACAACCACAGACCACCAGAAAAAAAAAGAAGAGAATATCGCAAAAAGCACATCTCTCGAAAACAAAAACAAAGGGAAGTAAAAATATAAAAAGTTTTGCAGAGGGATTAATGACACGGGGTGACTGGGGGGGACAAAAACTTGTCCCGCCGGACAAAGTAACAAACGGAAAAGAACGAAGGAAAAACAATCAGGGAAAAAGAGCAGTGAAAAGAGGGCGCAAGAGATCAAAGTCACAAAAACGGGAAACCGAAACTGAACCCCGTTGGAAGCAACCGCCTCTTGACAGGGAAAAGTGCCCTCAAAGGCCACAGGCCGAGGGGGGGGACAAAGGGAATCCTTAGAACGGAAAGAAGAATTCGGCACAGCATAAGAATTGTCAAACGTACTGGCAAAAAACGGGCGGTGGTTTTTAAAAATGACAAAAGGAAATGATTTCTACCAGCCAGGAAGAGCCGAACCGTTGGGCTGAACGGGGTCCCGGGGCCCAGAAAAGCGAAGTGAGGGAGATAAAGGGCCACGAGAAAAACAAAAAAAAAAAAAAATAAAGTTCACAGGGGCCGTTAAAAGTCTTCCACCAGTGACATGAAGAGAGGGACGGAAATCACGCGAAAAAACAAGTAAATCAATTCGACCCAATCCCGGACAGAGGTCGTTGTTTTGGAAAATAGAGGGTTTAGGGAAAACCAGATCTTGAGGGGCAAAACGGACAAAAAACAGAATGGACAAGTAAAACTACCGAGGGGCCCAAATTGGGTTTCGGGAGGGAGTTATTAAGGTAAAATGGGCTAAACAGGGGGAACCAAGGGAACTTCACCAGAAAAGGAAAAAAAAAAGAAGGGGGGAATCGAGTAAACGGACCAAAACGGAAGTAGGGTTTTCAATGGCAGAAGAAGAGGGGAAACGTACTATGCGGGGGACGAAAACAGGGGAATAATCGAAAAAACCGTGCGATCGCTCAGAGGGGGAAAAAGAGACCCCGCAGGAGTGAAACCAAGTTAACTCCTCGGGTCCACTAGAGGAGTGATAAAAAGAGCACCACGCCCGGAAAAAAAGGACCTCAGGAAAATACGCGGACGAAAGGGTTTTAAATCGCGGCGCAAAGGTTTTGAAAACAGACAGAAAAGTTGGAGGGGTTCGAATCCAGGATGAGCGAAAAAAACGTTGTAAACCAGAATAGGGCAAAGGGGTTTTGAAAACAACGCAAACGGCTAACGGGAAAAAAATCGGCATATGGGTCGATACGGAAAAAACAGCCGCAAGAGAAGGTCAACACAAGCAGCACTTATTCCTTAGACGCCGCCCTCAAAAAGGGGGAAAAAAGCAAACGTTCGGACGCGAAAAGTGTGTAGCACCCTACAACTCAACGGAAAAGAAATCCCAGAGGTCAAAAAAAAGGAAGTTCAGGAAAACACCCAGCAAGACATGCCCTTGGGCGGAAATGTGGTAGAAGGGTAAAAAAAATCAAAGAAGCCGGCAGAAAGGACTAGTTGCCTACAAAATCCTGGGCCAAAGTGGATGAAAAGCGGCCAGGGCCTGGAACCTTGGAGGCCGGACGTAAGAGGGGGCAACCCTTTTGCTGGGAAATCTGGAAGGAAGGCCGAAAAGGGCAAGCAGAAGCAGGGATGCAGGGGAAAAATAAAAAAAAAAAAAAAACTTCCAACTTTGGGGGAACGCAAAAGGAAGAAACCAAGACGGGACGCTGGAAAAAGGACATCTGGTACCAAGCGGGCACCTCGGGACCTTCAACCAAGAGGCCCAACACGAAAAGTGAAATCAAAAACTGAAATAATTTTGTATGGGGGAAACACAAAATGAACGTTTATGGGTGATTGGGGGGGAACAACCAATTGCCATAAATGAGTGCTTGGCCGGACTAGAACGGGAAAGAAAAAAATAGAGTAAGAACAACGGCAAGGGTCATCGAAAAAAGGGGGACACAAAGATCAAAAAAATTCGGTTTCGGGACAGGGGAAACACACGCCTGAAAACCACCGGTTAAAAACACTAATCTACCGCCCGAGGGCGTCAAAATGGAAAAGGGTTCGTGCAGAGAGGCGACAAGGAAAAATGTCGCGTGAGGAACCAAGCGGACGGCGCGGAAAAAGGTAAAAGAGAGTCGCGATAGGAATATTCCTCAGGGGCGGGGGGGAGGGTTTTAAAGGTCGAACCAACACCCTCGACTATCTACGAGAGAAGGATTCAGGGGGGGGAAAAGGAGGCAAGAACATTCACCTAATGTGGACAAACACTCTACAACGAAAAGAAGGGGACCATTTCCATCGATTCGAAAAAAGCTTCCAGAAATGGGGAAGGGAAAACCGCGAAAGAAGTGGGTCATGGTGAAAGATTTCTTCACAACGGCTGGGAAAAATTCTAAGACGGCTGGCCGGTTTCGAGCGGGAGCGGATGAAGAAAGTCACTATATCAAAAAGGGAAGAGGGGATCGAAAGTTCAAAGATTAAGGGAAAAACTGAAGAAAAATTGAGATGCCGTGTCTTGGAAGGAGGGGGGGAAAAAAACGTAGGGTCCGGATCCACGGTGCAACCCGTAAAGGTGAAGAGGACAAGAGGGTTAAAGGAACGATTAAGCAAAAGAAAAGCTGCAGGTGGAACTAACCATGAACGGAGGAAATTGAAGCGAGAAAACGCCTGGGAATGGAAGGGGGGGCGGGAAGAAGTGACTATACAATCGAAGGTCGAACGCAACGTAAAAGGAGCAACTAAGTAAAACTGGCGAAAACAAGGCGGTATCTCAAAGACTCGCAGCAATTGAGTGGACGAACGGAGGGTCACTAAGTTCATCAGTGGGAAATAAACGCCAAACCATCTCGAAAAGGGAGGGGGTTTTCAGCTTAGGCGCCCCGCGGGGGCCAGGGGAACCCAACGGCTGAAACCGGCCACCCCAAATAATGGCTCAGGATATCACGGCATAGACGGGGGGAAGAGAAAAAAGGGTTCGACGACTTGACCTGACATTTTTGAGAGGCGAGCAAAAACTGTGAAAGAAGGATGGACAAGGAGAGATTTTTCGACCAAGGTCAAGGCATGGGGGAACAAAGAAAAAGCAAAAGGGGACAGGTTACAAGGGAAACATAGCAAGAAAGCCGGTTAAATGGAAAAGGAAACAAGGTCGGGGTCACACTACTGGGACAAAAAATATTCCAGACCAAAACTTGAAGAAAAGCGGGGGAAACCGTCGCTGATCATTGAGCAACACTGCAGGGGAAAAGTTAAGACTCAAAACTCACGGTCATGAATACAAACAGCAGAGGAAAGGCGGCGGAAATGTGTGTCAAGGAGGAGTCAGAGAAATAAGAATATCGTTAGAAACGGAAAAACATCACAACGGTAAAGAGGAACCACCGTAGAGAATGTCCAACAACGGGGATAGAAAAAAGAAAAAAGAGAAAGTCACACGAAAAACGGCTTGAACGACCGAAAAGAACCTCAGTGGATCAGCAAAACAGGGGCAACAAAGGATTTCGGCGGGAACCAAAACAAGTCAAAGCGAAAATCGCGCAAACGGGGGCCCAGCACCAGTGGACCAGCCGATTAAAGGGAAAAAAGGCATCTAGTGAGAGAGCTAAGGTAAAAAACGGAAACGTTTTGGAATTCCATCAGAGGAAAAACGCGCAAAGGGTCGGGGGAAACGAGGTTGTCAACAGGGGGCAGAAACGAGGAAAGCAATTTTTGTGAAGAAACCGAAGTTGGAAGATTTTTAACGACAGGTGCAGGTTTTGTTCTAGCACGGACCTGTGCAACGCGCTACCCTGGCGGCTTTTCCCCAAATAACTGAAGGTGCAGAAACAACGAAATTCCTTGGAGGGGAAAACATCAACGGGGACGCTGGCCACCCGAGCTTTTTCGAAAAACTCAAAAACCCGCCCGAAAACGCCAAATGCTGACAGTAAAAAGAAGAGTACTAACAAGTTTAGACAGAACCAAAAAGGGGTTCGGAAATGGGAAGTGCTGATCGAGCCAGGCACCAGGCGGGAGGAAAGGAACCAAAACAATACAGGAGAAACTAAAAATCGAAAGCCAAACTTTCACAATTGAACGGGGGAATTGTTAGGGCCGGAATTCTGGGGAAACGCCAAGGGTCAAAAGTGTGAAGAAGGCGGCACAAACAGAAAAGCGTTGCGATAAAAAAAGACCTCACTTTGTTGGAGGAGGAATGGCGGCCAAAAGCAATCCAAGCGTAGGGAAAAGGGGGAACACTTAGCTTGCGGACGGTCAAAGGGCGAAGAGGACCAAAAATTTCCGCGTGTCAATGAAGGTTCCCTTCCAGGGAAAAAGGAACCTGCAAAAGAAACAGCGGCCTGGGGTGGGCGTATGTCCGAACGGTCAACAGATTGGAAAAGATATCGGGAAGGGAAAAAGAGCAAACCAAGGGGAAACGGTTTTGCCGCCTTCAAAGAGACCAGGGGGGTTCAACGCCAGTCCAAAGCTTGGTTCCATTAGGGGCTGAGACCATCAAAAAAGGGGGGAAAAAAGAAGGTAGAAAAGATGTTTCGGGAAACATAACGAAGAACACGAGCAACACGGGTTAAAAAGGCGCCGGTAAACGAAGGGGCCACGGTTGGGAAAAATCGACAAAGAAAACGTAGGTGCCTTCCGAGGCACCTCAAATTCCTGGCAGGGAATTTCAAACGAAAGCGAATGAACAGGAACAAACCACTTTCTTCGTGTGGAGATGGTGAGGGGGGGATTCTGAATATCATTGGAAAAGGAAGGGAATAGGACGAGTCAGGTGGGGACCAGGCCGCGGACAGAGCCCAAATGTCAGAGGGGAGGAAGGGAAGAAAAAAAAAAATCTTTCTGTAAGAGAAAAACGGCCGGAAGAATCGGAAGCGCAACGTGGGGTTAAAACGAATAAGGGAAAAAGGAAAGCGAAGGGGTCAAGAAAACATGAAAAACACATAGGTGAGCCAACCGATGGGACTGGAATGTGAAAACAATTTGGAGGGCTGAAAAACTAATTTGGGCAGCCGAACGAATGGAAAATAGAGCCTTGAGGCTTTTTGGGGAAAAGGAAAATTGGGGGCCGGGGTACGTGGGTACCTCGGAATTGGGTCTCCCAACCCGGCGCCCGACGAAGCCAAAAAAAGCCAATGATGAACGTGGCCACTCAATAAACGTAAAAAAGCAGTGTGCAGTGGTCACAAACGGAAACATTTAAAACATTAGGGGGGCAGGAGGGGGAGCAAAAAAAACGGGGAGCGGTGCAAGGCAGCCGCTGGCCATCACGCCGGGTGGCGCGCGGCCCAGCCGGAAAGGATCTGTGGGGGGAAGGGGGGGGGGAGGGGAGCGGACGGTCACCAAACAAAACAAAGAGAGGATCAAGTGCAAACCAGACAATAACTCGGCGCATAACTAGGCGTAAGGCGCAATAGGGTTTGGAAACCGCACGTGGACGAGATCAAATGGGAAGGGCTTTCAACAATGGAGAGCCGAAACCCAGAAGTACCTTTGGGAAACGCTTCACTCAAAGGGTTGAGGGTTCAGTGAAAAAAACGAGCCTTCTGCCGGGGCCGGAAAGGACAGCCGAATGTTAAAAGCCTGCGAAACAAGAAACAACACGGCGAGCCCAGCGGGGGCATTTGGAGAACCAGTTCGAGATCGGCTAGGATGACCGTGTCAAAAGGGAGGAAACTGAGTGCAGTTTCTGGAAAATTCAGAGACGAAAACGGTGCGTTCTTTGGCGGGCCAAGGCAAACTGGAGCGGCTATGGGGTTGACGAGCAAACTGGAAAAAACTCGGGGGGGGAAGAAGATCAAAAGGAAGAATAAAAAAAAAATTAAAAAATGAAGCAGTGACGTGGGGGGGGAAAAAAATGAAGGTCAGTGTCCTAAACAGCGGAAGAAAAAAGGCAAACGGCTAACCAGTGGGCCTGCAGCGAAAAGAACGATTGAGTCTTTCACATCACGCCGGACGGATAAAAAAAAGGCGCAAAAATCGGGATAACGAATACGCAGGAACGGAAGGGCAAAAAAACAACCAATGCTGGCCGAATTAATATAGTAACGGAAAAGTCCAAGAACAAAAAAAAACCCCGACTACGCGAGCGAAAGGCACGGTGTAGAAAAACGGAAAAGTTAGCAAAAGACCGGCCTCAGTCAACCCGTCCGGCAAAAAGAAAAAGTGAATCATGGAAGAAGGCAGTACCGCGCTTCAACTGAAACGGGGGTGACGTGTAAAAAGTGGTGACGGGAGACATGGTGATGCGAAAAAAACCGCTACTGACACAAATCGGGAAGCCAAACCCAAAGGGGGTTCTGGGAAAGAAGTCTTTCTTGGTGGTTTGGATCCAGAACCGCTAACTGGTCACAAACTCGCATTGGGAAGTCCGGGGTAAGCAAAACAAAGGGCTGTCCAAGAATGAGATATTGTGGGGAATGGTGAAAGGGAGGAGGGAAAAATGAACCGCCGCCCAACACGATGGGGAGGAAGGTGAAATCAAGGGAAAAACACGTGGGTGGCCCGAATTTTGGGGGGTGTTGAATATTCCTAACGTGACCCAGGTTAAATAACGAACCGTCAAAACATGTCACCGGGGGGCAACCAACCTGGCAGGAAAGGCGAAAGTTAAACAAAGAACCGTCGGGAGAATAAGTCAAAAGAATGTTAAGCAAAGAACGCGACGAAAGGGGGGGGGGGATCCAAAATGTCTTGAAGAGGAGAGGGAGGAATTTCACAATAATGAAACCAGGATCAAAACCTTGGGACACAAAAAAGCAAAAAAAAAAAAACCATGAACTTAGGGGGGCATCCGGTGGGGACACAAACGGGAAAAGAACGTTCGACAGGGGATGATCTTGGGAACATAAAGAGTAAAAAACACCATAAGCTTTCTCACAGAAGGGGCTCAAAAGGGCGCGTTGGTTTTTTGACATGGGGGTGTTCCGATGGGGAAGCCGAACAAAGCCAACCCAGAAAAACACACCGACCTCTAATAGGAAAAAAAAAAACGGAG
>Ga0179593_1671952_pt1 | contig 16976 bp, 22 predicted proteins | sample CZODoug2_1_08_16_FD_185931 | JGI IMG/M metagenome (GOLD analysis project Ga0179593, IMG submission 185931) | Vadose zone soil fungal communities from Angelo Coast Range Reserve, California, USA - CZODoug2_1_08_16fungal (PacBio error correction) | ecosystem: Environmental > Terrestrial > Soil >...
AAGGAAAAAAAAGAAAGGTCGTTACGAAGAGAGGGGGTCGCTCAAGCGATTCTGGAAAACGATGAAAAGGGGCGGGAGAGAGCCGCGGCGGCGAGGAAAAAGGCCTTCGGACAAGCAGCAAAAAAAGAGCGCTGAGCTCGGGCGAAGAAAGAGGGCTCGCGTCGCCGAGGAAGGATCAAAGCGGCGAAGGAAAACCTTCTTCCTTCCTGGGTTCTATACCATCCCGGAAGGAAATCTCGGAGAGGAGGGTCTATCAACATAAGGGATGGGTGAGGATGATAAGAGTCTCAACAAAGGGAATCTCCTAGTGCCTGCGGACTATTAGACGCCTAAAAAAGGGGGGGAAGCGTATCTCGGGGATGTCGTGGCACGGGGAAAAGATAGGGGACAGCACCAGAGACGTCTTTTCCTAGGGGGGGAGGAATTTATCTGGAAGGACGGACAATGTCTGCGGGGGGATCTCATGCGCTGCAGAGGAGGGCATGATGACAGGCCTAGCACAAACCCCTCATTTTTTCTACGTCCACGAAAAGATCGGAGATTCTACGCGTTGGAGAAGGAAGGGCGGCGCGTATTAACGTTCCTGCGATAACTTGGGGGGGGGGGCGCGTTCCGGAAAGTTCCTAAAGGGATTTGACCTGAGGGGGGGGCTTCGACCGTTTTTCCTGAGAAACGTCTATACGTCAGGCGGCAAAGAATGATAAGGCGTCGAGAAAATTCGGGTCAGAGAATATGAAGTCGGCTCCTAGAAATCCATTTTTCGGGCGCCCGCAGAGTGAGGAAATAGTGGTCCAAAAAATTCCTATGCATGTCTATAGGGGAAAAGAAAAAGCCAATGGACTAGGGAGGCTCTTTTCGAGCCTACGGCGAGATCGAGAGCAGGAAGCAGAGGGGGAGTGGGAGAAGAGAAAGTCCTTGCCGCCTATCTTGGCAAGGAGAGGACGAATCGCTGAAGAGGCAGCCCATATACGAGATGAATTCTCTCTGCGCAAAGCCGGAGCATAAAAAAAAGGACGGCCATCGTCCGCAATAAGGGCGCCGACGGCTATCTCGTAACCACGGAGAAGGAAGCTCTTGCCTTCCAGATGGGCTTCCTTCTAAGAGGATTTCACGGAAAGTGGCTCGCTCTCTCAAAGAAGATGTTTTAGTCAATAAAGCCGTTCCAAGGGGGGAGAAAGGGGTCAGGGCCGGATCTCGGCCACGGCAGGCGATACGGCATCGTCAAGCAGGAGATGAGGGGACAATCGAAGAATCGCACAACGGTATCGTGGTCCGCAAGTAGGCGGGAGAAGCGGCCAATGCTGAGACCAAGGCCGCGGCAAAAAGGGCCGGGTAGGGGGTCCGCGGCGGGCTGCGCCCCTTGAAAGATAAGGGGACGAGGGAGCGGAAAGAGCCTGCGTACGCAAGGGGCGCTGAGGGCCGGAAAGATGTCCGCTGCAGAGGAGGAAAACGAGCGAGGCTTGAGAGGCTACTTCGGAGACGCCGCTCGTTAAAAGGAGAAGAGGTGGTCAAGAGAAAGAACGGCTGTCTGTAACTAAGGTTAGAAAATGGGGGAGCGCTTGGGGAAAGGGGATGGTCCGGTGTACCAGGGGGAAAAACTTCTATCTGTCGACTGCGAAAGGGGGGGGGGGAAGAAAGAGTGTACGATTGTACAAAGGAGTCGCTGCACCATCACGCGCAGGTTTCCAAAGATTCGTGGCTGACGGCCTGGAAAGAAGGCGAGTGACTTGTGCCGCCGTCGCAGAATCTTCGGTAAAAGGGGGACTCGACATGGAAAAAAAACTTCGTACAACAGAGAGGGGAAGCTGCGAAGGGTAACAAGGAAAGCTCGCCTCGTTCTAGAATCGTCGCGACATGAAGGTAGGACCCCAATCTGTTCGACAGGGAACCGGTTTTCTGTTTATTCAAGGGGGGGGTGGGGTGTGGCGTCTGTGGGGGTGCGGTTCGAACCTGAGGGGGGTTTACTCGAAGCCGGCGGCTGCGAAAGGAAGGAAAAGAAGAGGGATGGGGAGGGGAAACGACGCCGAATGATCTCTCTAAAAAAGGAGGAGAGAGAAAAAGGTCAGGGGGGAAACACAGTCCTCTTAACGGTGGAGATTGAAACCTCGCATCGGTCAAAAAGGAGAGTACAACACCGAAAGAAGGGGAAACAGAATTCCGAAGGGAAGAAAAAAAAAAAAGCTAAATTGGTGAAGATCCATGTCGCGCCGCGCGAAAAGAGCTGTCACCGCGGTCTCGCGTTGAAGAGAGGGAGAAGGAAAAGGATGTTGTCATCATTTTCCAGAAGGGGGGGGGGGTCAAGGAAGATAGCGTCGCCTCTCGGAAAATGTATATGCTCTGTCAGGCCGCTCGAAAGACGTGGCTCCGTGTCAGAAGAGAGGAAAAAAAAACTGGTTTCCGCGAAGAGGGGAAAGAGACCAAATTGTGAGAAAGCCTTCCTACAAGAGGGGGAGATGCAACCTGTACCTGGTCACCAGAGGGGAAGGGGAAAAATGCGAAGAAATCTGAGGACAGGCATCGGAGAAGTATGTGAAGTGGCTGCGTCCCAAAAGTAGGTTTCACGCGATAGAAGGAGGAGGGGCTAAGTAGGGGGGGGGGAATGCCTTGCTGTCTCTTCGCAAGGGCGGCAGAGGCCGAAAAAGGGGGCCGCCGCCTCCCTCAGGCTCACTGCTGCTGCCGCAGAAGTGCGAGATCGCTGGGGGTGCGCAATCAATGGCGCGAGAAAGAAGGCTACAAGGACAGACTATCTTTCCGCGGCAGGGCGAAGTGGCAGGAAGGGAATCTGAAAAAGCCGGCTACCACTATCCGCCGCGGCGCGAGGGAGAAAAGAAACCAGGCTAAAGCCTCAAAAGGGAACGATGTCTCCGACGGGAAGGGACGAGATCATATCCCCGAGCCCTTCACTCTGTAACTTCGAAGGGAAAAGGCAAACTCGAATGGAGGGCCAAAAAATCCTTAAAAAAAAGCAGCCTGAGCGAAAGTCAAGGGAAAAAACGCATTTCCCTGAAAGAGGCTCGTGTAGAAACTTCCCAAACTCAAATAGAGATGCGTTGTCGATAAAAAAGAATTTAAGAGCATGCTGCCGAGGGAAAATTCGGCTTAAGAGCGTCCTATTGCTGAGGTTCCGGGGGGAAAAAATGTCGTCAAGACCAAGAAAAGAAAACGGACCTCGTATCGCTCAAGGCATCGCTGCGCGCGGGGAGAGAAGGGCAAAAAAGTAGCCGCATCTCCTCCGGAAACGAATGGTTTGAGGGTGGGATCGTCGAGGGAGTCCCTCGGAATGGAAAGGGCGGATTGGGGAACCACGCTCGGCTCAAGAATCTAGGACCTGCTGGAAAAAGCACGGCGCGCGGCAGCATCTGTACGAGGGCCGCCGGAGAGGATAAAGCCTTCCCGCTCGAAACGAGGAAAAAGGTCGAAGACTCATCGGGGGGACCTCACGGTCGCGGGACTTCCAAAGACCGCGCCCATCGAGGGGCGTCACAGGAGCCCTCCCTTAGCTGCGACCAAAGAGAGCCGACGCCGACGCAGTGAGCAAAAAGGGCCGTCTACGCACGAGAGAGCAGGGACAGCAGTCCGGAGGGATCGTGTGGTCCCCCCCAAAAAAAACGGGTGGGATACCAATTTTCAGGAAGCAAAAGTCAGGACCGCTTATTCATTAACTCCTGTGCATCACCTGTGGGAGAATAAAGTTCCAAGACATTCAACTGAGAAGAGAACCACCTCGTGAAGTTCCCTCGTAGGAAATTCTCTCTTAAGCACAGTATGGGGAAGGGAGTCATCACCATGCGAGGGGACCGTCATTCCCGAGCGATGGAAAAAGAGATCCCATAAAGACTGTGAATTAAAAGGGTGAGAATACAGATCTGTCTCGAAGAAAGGACGCGCCATCTCGAGATCTTGGACGAAGAGAAAACGCTACAAGGAGGGAAAACCTTGTCCTCAAGGCAGAAAAGGAGAAGTGGAAAGACGAGATTTCTCTCTCAGTCATCTGGGCGGGGTATGAGGAGGGAGGGGGAGAACCCAAAGCTTTCAACAGACATGAGGTTTCCAGATCTCTCAGGAAAGGAATGAGGAAGGGGAAACCTCATGGTCGTGCGAATGAGGAAGGAGCCATCGATTCTGCTACCCCCGGGAGGGGAGGAGGATCTCATCCGCGGCCGGCGATGGGAGAGACGGTTTCGGAAGAAGAAGATGCAGGCCGGAGCGCTGAGCTTCGGGAATCTCGAGCTGCTCGCGCGCCGAAGAGAGAAGGCCGCCTCCTGCTAAAAAAAGGCCGTCCTTCCGACGCCGTGAAGAGAGCATCCGGCTCAAAGAGGGTCCTGCTGTCTAGCAGATGGCGCTGTCGCACAACGGGGGCTAAAAACGTCCTCGCAGAGGAAGAGGCAAAGGAGTTCCGACCCTAGTTGGTGCCGGGCGCGGCGAGGGGAATGCTGGGCACTGGCAGCACCCATGTGCTGCAAGAAGGTGCAGTGGCGGCAAAGAGTCTCCTAGGAGGCGGGGAAAGGGGAAGCAATGCTCGGCGCCGGAAGGACGGCCCGGGGCAATCGTTGTCGAGACTGAGAGGGAGAGGGACTCCTAAGAGGCTACGGCTGCGCTGGGGGGAAAGGGGGCGGGGGCGCTTGAAAAGGTAAAGGAAACGGTGGGTGCGCTTTCAAATTTTGCCGCGAGAGGACCGTACATTAACTCTGTTAAAGGGAAAGGGCCGAGGAGAGGGGAGAGCGGGCGCTCCAAAGGAGGAGATCAAAAGGGCTTACTCTCTCTGATTTCAGGCTTATAACGAATAGGGGATGCTTGCCTCGCGTGGGGAGTTTCACCATCCAAATAAAGGAAGAGGGAATTTCGAGAAAAAAAATCGCTATCATAAAAGAAAGGGCCATGTAAGAGGGGTCTACGTGCTGGAAGGGCGTCTCGCAGCGATGAAAGAGGGTGATCGATCCCGCGTTGATGGGGGGGTTGGTACAGAGACGACGAAATCACCGGAGGAAATGGCCGCCATAGAAGAGAAAGGTGACCGATTCTGATCTGCAAAGAAGAACTGATTCGACTTACTTAAAGCGCATCTAAGCGGGGCGGAGCGTAGAGTTGCTATCCTCAAGGGGGAGATCAGGGCCGCTCTGTCTAATGTACGAAGGGGAAGCCGGAAGGTTCTTCGTCCACGGCGAGAAGGACAGTGTGCGTAAAGGGAGAGGGACAGCGTGCCGGGTCCGGGGGGGACTATGCTCAAAGAAAGGCCGGTCGGAAAGAGTAACGGCAGGTTCGGGACTTTTCGAAAGGGAAAATAATCTCTCCGAGGGAGGGGGGGGGGAGACGGCCCTTAGGAAAGTACTCTTCCATTCTTTCACTGGAAGCTCCGATTAAGGAGGGGGCGGGGTCAGCGGGAAAAAAAAATTTCTTCGCACGAAAGCGATAAAAAAAAGTCTATTGATTCGGAAAAAAAGGAGGTGGGACTCAAGAAGGCCGTCAGCCCCGCGGTCTTCTCTCAGTCGAGGGGGAGAAGATACGCAAGGCGTCAAGAATCATGGGAAAAGGCGCCTCCTCCTGGAAAATCGAGGGTGGTCCTCAGAAAACACCCCCACTTCCCAGGAGACATTTCGGAAAAAGGAGTAAGAGAGGGGGGCTGGCGGAAGACGAACACGGCGCGTGAGGGGAAAGGTTCCCTTATCAGGTGCACGAAAGGGAGGGAGAGGCTACGCGGTAAAGGAAAAGAAAGGATTCCTATTTACAAAAGGGGAAGGAGGAGCCAGCAAACTCGAGGAAGTAGCCGGATCAAGTCGTAGGGGAACAAGATATCTACACTCAGGAAGGAGGGGGGACGAAACTACTCTTCGGGAATCAGGTACCAAAGGCAAAGACTTAATTCGACGGCGTCGCTAGGGGAAAAGGCTATCGCATCTTCGCGCGTCGAGGGGGGGGGAAGTACGGAACAATCTTTTCGAGGAAAAAAACCGTTTTCTGTTTATTCCCTTAGGGGGAAGATCCAACCATGGAGGAGGAGGAGGGCGACCGATGCGGCAAGGTCAAGCGAAAGGAGGGAAAGAGAAGAGATCTCTCTCAAAAAGAGAGATATCATTCGCGTCGGGCACCGCCGAGTGGAAGAACAAGGGACTGGAAGAGAGCACGGCCTTCATGAGGTCTACGCCTGTCACCGGAAGAAGGGGGGGGGAAAAAATAAACATAAACCGGGGGAGGAAGAAAGAAGATGGGTGAAGATCATGTCCTCAAGGAGCGGAGGAATAAGAGGGAGCGAGCTGCAGCCTTCGATTCTCGTCCTGTCGAATGAAGGGGACAGGACGGGGAGCTTTGGGGGGGTAAAGGACGTTCCATTGTGTGTAAGGCAATGCGAACTCAGAAGGGGAGAATTAGATTGCCTTGCCGGCCTCTCGAAAATACACCGTGCTACTTCGGCGGAAATGGCTTTCTGGGGGGGAAGGGATTGTACATCGGCCTACGATGTATCGAAAAGAGAAGAGGCCGGAACCTGATAAAAAAAAAAGAACCGACGCACGCCCGTTGAACACCATGCTCCGAACAGCAGGGAGTAAAAATTCGGGCTAAAGCATCGAGGATGTTTAAAGTGGGCAGAAAGAAAAAAGCAGGTTGGAAAGGGTGGGGGGCCATCGGCGGCCGGGGGGGGAGACGTTACTCTGCGTCTCGTAACGTACGAAGAAGGGGAAGCGGTGCTGGTCCGTGCAGAAAGAAAAGGGAAGCGTGTCACTGAAAATCCTCGACATAGGGCTGTATTGCGCAGCATGTGGGAGAGGGAAAAACGCCCGCTGAACCCAAGAAGATCGGGCCGCTGCCTCTCTCCGAAAAGAAAATTTCCAGAGCGGGGAAGAAAGTGGCTTCTACCACATCAAAGGGGTCTATCACCCATGCGAAAGAAAAAAGAAACGATTTCTCCGGGGGGGGAGGTAACTATAATCATATCACCAGAAAAGATAGGAACCGTCACGCTGGAACGGGAGAAAATCGCTCCTTTGCGACGCAGAAGAGAAAGAGGGGACGAAGAACATCAAAAGGGGAGGACCTCCGTAAAACATCTATCATTCAAGAGCGCTTCCAAAGGATCCTGCAAAAACAAAAAAAGAGATTCTCTGCAGGGGGAATCATCATACCTGGTCAGCTCAGAAGGGAGCAGCGCCGAAGGAGGGATCTTCTATTGCTGCATTCAGAGGGAGGAAAAGGTTTAGTTCAGTAGGGGTTCGTCAAAGACCCAATATAAGAAACAGGAAAGAGAAAAGAGCTACTCGCGATCTCGCAGAGAAAATATCCCAGCGACCGCACTTGCGGGGGGGGAGGTCGGCCTCGCGAGGGAAATCTAATTTATCCTGCTGAGGAAGTCCTAACAAAAACCCCCATTATGGCCGAAACGACCTCTGGTCGCGCATGAAGGGAAGAGAGGAAACCAAAGGAGCCTCCGGATATGAGAAAGAAAACTAACCGCAGAAACATCGTCCATTGTCCGCGAGGAAGACGGGGGGAGCTTCCAAAAAAGGAAAAGGGAAAAATCTCCAATTTTCTCTCGCACATCTCATAAACAGGACGGAAAGCGACCGACAAAAGCTCCTACGAGAAGGAGAAGAATTTCGTGGAAGCCACGATGCGGGGCAAAAAGGGGGCGCAGAAAAAAAATGCATCGCATGATAAGGAACCTCTCATTGGAGAAGGTCAGGGAAGGACGACTGCCATGGACGGGGAAGCCCCAGGGGGGGGCAGGAAATAGCCGAAATTGCCACGACCAGAAAGATCTTCGGATAAACGAGATAAGCGGCCACCAAAGTCTTCTACGCTAAGGAACCATCGGCGATGCTCCGGAAGGGGGGCACGAGGATTTAGGGGGGGGGTGCCAGCATCAAGGGGACTCGACCGGCCCTCGCGTAGAAGGAAGGGATCTGCCCATAGAAATGGGGAGCTTCTGATTCCTGAAAAAGGGATGGAAAGGGAGCGATGTCCATCTCTGAAAGATCTTGATCTTCAAGAAAGGGGGGATCCTGAAGGAAGGATCCTTGTTGTCAAAGGAGAAAAAATCGAAAGCTGCATTGAGACTCCTCCCGAAGAGGGGGTAATGGCATAAAACCCCCGAGTAAAGGGGTCAGCAGGTGTAAAAAATGATCTCTCTCAACGAAGGATGTATTAAAGTGAGAGGGAAGCATTTTCTGTTCCCGATATTCAGAGGGGTAGAAACCTCTATGCGTTCGGGGAGGGGGATCTTCTTCTATGGGCTGAAAGGGGAGGAAGTTCGTAAGGGAGTTCTTCCTGAGCTATAAGAAAGGGAAAAACTCTTGAGGCTCAGGTCGAGCCTGAGTCCTCCTGAACGATCCTTCTTCCTGGAAAAAGCTATGCGAGAAAAGATACCCTCTCGGCATGGGGCATGACAGGGAGAACGAAGCACAAATGCGCATGTTTATACACCCCCTAGGGAAAGAAAAGGGGGGGGAAGTCTCATCGAAAGGGGAGGAACGAGTTCCGCCTACATCCCGGGAGCTCTTCAGGGAGAATTGAGGTCGTGGCAGGGAAGGTTCAGCACCCGGGAAAGGGGACGGTTCCTTGAAAGGGGGGAAAGTCGTTCGGTCAATTGAAGAAAACGCTCATAACGTCCTGCTGCGGAGAAGGGGCCAGGAGAGTGTAGGGACACGACATCTGCGCGGAGGGGGTCGGGTGAGAAAAAGGAAGGTCGGCGAGGGTGCTCGATGAACTTTGAGATGGAGGGGTAAGGGCTGCTGTGGCCGGAAGGTGCCGTGGCCGCTGACAGGAAAGGGGAGACGCTGGGAGGGAAGGCGTCGAGCGGCAAATCTCTGCGGCGATCAAAGAGGGAGAGTCTGAAGCAAGAGGGGCCGACCTCTTAGAAAGAAGAAGAACAAACATTGGAAGGGGGGACCGCGTGGTGTCATTGAATCCTCCTTCTCAATTCCTAGGGAGGAAATGATCGCCCGGAGAAGAAGGCGCATTTCCTTCGCTTGCTAAGGGGGTCAGAAAAAGCGTGCTTGTGAGCGATCCCGCGGAAGGGGGTCCTTTTGACTAAATCTTGAAGAAAAGCAAAAGAAGGAAATGCTGCAATGAAAAGAAGAGACTCGAAGTCCTAATTAGAGAAAAGCACGAAAAAGGTATATTACTGCAAGCGAAAGCTTTTCGCTCGAAAAAGGGGGGGAGAGCGAGGCAGCCGTCCGCGCTTCCTGCTCGATGGGGAAAAGAACGGGCTCTCAAAAGTACGTTCACGCGCTATTGAAAAAGCCAAGTCTTATGTTAGGAAGAAAGGGGAGCGTAAAGAGAGCAACTGTTGTCATAGTGCTTCAAGAAGGAGACATCGTCAAGCATTTGCTGGGGAGGAGGTGATCTACAGAAAGAGGAGGGGGAGGGTGGCAGGGGAAAAGACGGCCGTGGCGTCCATCTTAAAAGGGGAAAAAAAATGGGCGCGGGATCGGACCGAGGGGTACATCTGGCGTGTTCGCTGAAAGGAAAAGACAGGCACCTCGGCAAAAGGAGGGGTGCGGCAGCCTCCGTATCCAGGAGGAAAAAGGGACTAGGCAAAAACAGATGCCGCTTGAGGAGGGGCTCACGATACCCAGGGAAAAGGGAGGACTACTTCGACGGACACGCGCTCTTGCCCCAGAAGGAATGGGCAAGCCAAGAGAAAACTGGCGGAAATCGAAGGGGGGTAAACGCGACGAGGTGGAAGGGGGGGGGTCACGGCGCGTTTATTGAGAGGACGGGCACTGATAGTTTCCTTCGCCTCGGGGAGAGGGAAAACATGGTAGTAGATGTAAAAAGGAGGCAACCATCAAGCTCAGGTGTCCGTCCGAGGAAAGACGATGCTGCCTGCATAGCATCTACAAAGGAAAGGAAGCCTGCGCATGACGAGGAGAGGAGGAGAAAGCATGTAAACCCAATGGAAGAAAACGCAATAAATGGGAAGAACGGCGGACAAATTCTACTGCGTGCAACCGAAAGCGAGAAACGCGGAAGGAAAAAAAGTGCTATCATCGCACTTCAAGAGGGAGGGAGTATCGAAAGGTTCGGAGGCGCCTGCCGGGAAAGCCTGTTTATTCCCAGGAGGGAAGGGTTGTGACTAAGAGGGGAGGGAGGGGGGGGGACATGGAGGTTGACTCTAAGTCCGGGAGGAAGGAAAGGGAAAGACTGCGGATTGATCCATCGGGAAAGGGGGCCCTACGCCTAATTATCGAGAAAATTAAAGATATATATCATCCTGGGAGAAAAGGAGAGGGAGGCGGATTGACAGAAAGAAGATGAGGGCTCATGGTTCGCAGCCAAAAAAAGAAATGAGTTCGACAATCGTCGAACAACATGTCCGGGAGGGGGGGTTGTCGTTGTCCCGGCGGCGCCTCCGAAAAGAGAAAAAGGGAGAAAGGTCGCAAGAACGAAGATAGCACGCGGCTAGCTTCAGAAAAAGGAAGGTTGTTCAGACGTCGTAATTCAGTGTCGCGCCTTTCTCGTGGGGGAAAGGGTGAACCCTGGTCGATCAAAGGGGGCCAAATTCACATCGCGTAGCTGCCTCCGTCGGCAAAAGGTAGGTGCTCTGCATGCCGCTCGAAAAAAGGGAGGAGAAATGCTACTCGAAAAAGGGAGTGCTGTGTGCGAGGGGGGATGGAACTATGTAAAGAAAAGAAACACGTCGCCGGCAAGCTTCAACCTGTACCTTGTAGAAAAAAAAACTCGGAAACACCATGCGCCGAAAAAAAAGGTCGCCCGGAAATCATCGAGGCATGGGGGGCTTCCCAAAGGGGGAAAGAGAAAGAGTCTCGAAAAAGGTGCCAGTCTTCTTCTAAGAGGCCCCTGGAAGAAAGGAGCCTCCGAAGCGTCATCATCTGGAAGGCCATCGCTAGGGGGCACATCTAACAAAAAGAGGAAGCTTGCCAGAAAAATCGAAGTGCGAGATCGGGGGGAGCAGCAATGTTCTCAGAAGGACCCAAAGGGATATAAGGCAAGACTGTCGAGTGCCATCATGGGAAAGCCTGGAAGAACCGAATGCCGTCGAACCACGAGAGAAAGGATTCTGGGGGGAGATCACCCATGCGAAAAGAAACTTTCTTTACGATGTCCGAGAAGCCCGGTCGAGAAGAAAACCGTGATCCCGGCACTCTGGAACGAGGAAAAAAAATTGGAGAAAGAGTGGACGAAAGAAAAAGCACCGGGGGTCCGCCGGGAAAGGGAGGCGCCCGGCTCAGGATCTCCATGAAAGGGGGGCGAGTCTGAATTCTGTCTATGGAAAGGGGGGGAGCTCGATCAGCAACGCGCTGTCTCTCCTCAAAGAGGTTCTAGATGAAGAAGGCATTCCTTTTCTTGAGGGAGCTCCAAAAAACAGGGCTCACTTAACCGAGGGATAGAAGAAGAAATTTCAATCGATCGAATAGCTGGAATGTTCTACAAATTATAAAGGGAAGAGGCTCCATCTCCATTTGGGAATTCGGAAAGTGAAAGAAGGACGGCTGTATTGTTTCAAAAGGAAAACATCGCCATAACGAATTTATCACTATGGACGGGCCAGCGCGTGAACATCTTTTCCAGCAGGGGGGGAGCAAGGAAATCTGAAAGATAGAGCCCGGGAAATGAAAAAGTTCGAAGCGTCCACGTCACGTCGGAAAAAAGAGAGCCCGGAAAGAACGCCAATGTTCTTCTAATACTCGTCGAAAGTAACATACCAGACCACCTAATGGGGCATCAGGAAAAAAAGCCGCCGCTTCCAGGAGCCTTCTACCCACTAGGAGAAAAAATCTGAGAGGAAGCATCAGTGAAGGGCTAGGGGCTTTTCCGTCGGATTTTCTTTCCTATGAAAAAGGGACGTACCGGAAAAAAACTCCTTTCAAGCCCTGTGGGGAAAGGAAAGGGAGAAATTTCCACCGAAAGGAGAAAATGAAAAGGACACACCACCAGGGACGGAGAAGTGAACGAGTGGTCCTTCCGTGGGCAAGAATGTCGTGCGAAAAATCGCCATCAAAAAAAATATTGGGGAGAAAAGGAACGTCCATGCCAGTGCCGGAGATGGAGGAAACATACGATCGGCATCGGGGGAGGCCTCCTGCCTCTTCTCGGCAGAAAGGGGAGAGACCTGCGGCAGGAAAAAATCTCTATAAAAGGAAAAGGACCCGAATTCACGAAGGGGACTGCCTCTGAGGGAACGTCCCGAACCGATCTGAGCAGGGAACCTCCGGCGGAAAGAAGAGCTGGAAAACACCGCATCGAAATCGCTTGCTCGAAAAGATAATATGTGCGCCCGACCAGGGGAAAAAGATAGAGCGCACAAAAAAAGAAAGGGTCGGGGAAAACCTCATGGTCTGGAAAGGGGGAAACCGGGGGAGGCTGCATAAACTTATGACTCGCAAAAGAGAAAGGGAGGGGAGGCCTGATACGAGAAGGGGAAAAAGGGGAGGGTCCTCAGATTCATGCCGGGGAGTCAGATCTCTCTCTCCTTCTCTCCGAAAAGGGAGACTAGGACCCGGAGCCTGCGGAAGGAAGAAGATGTACTATCTTATTTTCGAGGAAAAAGAGGACGCGGGCATGAAGGAAGGGATGAGCACAAGGTAATTGCTCAGGGTCAAAGAAGAAGCAACAAAACCGCCGAAAAAATGTGGGGAGAGGGAAAGTTAGCGTAAAGGGGGTGGCCGCTTATAAAGTATGCTTGAGGTAGGGAAATGAAAATTCTATGGAAAAGATGCACTTCGGGGGAAAAAAAAGGGAGGACGTCGGGGAAGATCGGCCTCCAATGAAGGGAGTCAAAAGCTCATTCTCTAAAGAAGGCCTGGGAGGGCCGAGGGTATTTTGCGACTTCCCAAGAGAGACGAGGGTCTAGAGGATCTTCTCTACTATTTCCTTTGGGGGAGGGCGCAGGTATTCTCTCCCATTAGAGGATAAAAGGGGAGGATTGGAGTCCTTTCTTCGTACCTTTCCGTTGAAATTACTATGTAAAAAAAGGGCCTTGGTCCGATTCTTAGGGACGGGAAGTCGGGTCATCCTCTACGGAAATTGCTTTCTAATAAAAGGAATGACGAGCCCTCTTCTCCGAGAAAAAGGTTATTTGAGAGGAAATCTTGGCTCCGCCAATTAGAATGTAGAAGAAAGCCGATCAGAACTCCAAAAGGTAAGTGGGATCAGTGCAGATGTGCCTAAAAGAGCGAAGGAGGGGGCCATCATCTTTAGGGGAAAAAGGAACTCCCTATCTTGGGGAAACCGGAAAAGAGAACGAAAGCACCGGATTCAACAAGGAGAAAGGGAAGCCCGTGAGTCTGCTCCAGCGGGGAAAAAGAAGCAAAGGCTAGGAGAGTCGAATCTTGCGCTGCCTTTGAAGGAAGAAGCTCTATGCAAACGCAGGAGAGGTTTTACAGTCCGATCTCCGTTGAGGGGGAAGTGAGGAAATGAGGATGGGGAAAGACTTCTCCAAAGGAGATAGGAATTCCATCGTAAACGGTTTTCATTCTGGCTATGAACGTCCCGGAAGGGGAGGCGACATCGTCCAAAAAAAGGGAACGCGGTTTAGGAAAGAATCGCTCCGGGGTTTTTCTCCTTAAAAAGGGGGCGGGTCAACGAAAGGCTTGCACAAAAGGAGAGCGGAAGAACCGATCATCGAAAGGGGAGGGTCAGAGAGGCAGATCTGCGAAAGGGGAGGCCAAAAGAGAGCGAGCCCACAGGTAGAGGGGAGCCTGAGCCAAATGCGCCGGAAAGGACTTCCGGCCTCCCAAAATGGCGGAGACGAGAAAAAAAGATATGGGCACGAAGCTCTTCTGTTCACAAAGAAGAAGCCGGGGGAGAACTGGAAAAATGGACTGCTTAAGAAAAAAAAGGCCTGTTCGGCGCAGGGGGGGGGTGATTCTTTGACCGTTCACACCAAGAAGGGACCCTGGCGAGACGACGCGACGCTTTACCAGGAGGAGGGGAAACCGAACCCTTCGAAAAGCACGCGCAGTGGCAGGAAAGGCCTTTCGTTGGCGAGGGAAGGAAGACAATCCTAAACTCAGGAGGGAGGTGCCGTGCCTTCGGAGGAGAAAAAAATTAGTAAGAAAGGGGGGGAATAGAAACATGGAGGTACAACACTGAATTCGAAGGAGAAGAGGAACTCGAGTGGAAAAGCATCTCGCTCTTCTCCGGGGGAAGGATTGCAAAAGAAGAAAGGGACCGGGACACGAACAACCTTTTTCCTGGGGAGAACAAAGTTGGTGGGAAGCGAGAATGACTTTATTTGGAAGAGGGGGGGAGCGACCGATGCTCATTTCAGACGAAAAAAAAAAAAAGGGGTAAGATGGGGTTCAAAGAAAGACAACAAAAACAAGGCGGAAGGAGTAAAAGAAGGGAGGGCACCGCCTCGAACGGTGCGATGGGAAAAAAAAAGGGAGTGGAAAGATCCGGGGGGGGAGAAAGAAGAACTTCGATTTCCACCTCCATCATGTTCAAAAAAAGGAAATAACACAACGACATAGGGAAGAGGGGCCCAAGGTCAGGCCGCGCCTAAGATTGGTGAAGGGAGAGAGACGCGCTAATTCGATTTCCACGCGGCGAGAAAAAGAGGATAGAGGTAGAGCGCCGCAAGGAGGCTGTTGTACGAAGGGACTGGAGTGGGGGGTGTCACCCTGCTTCCCGAAGATACTGCTAAGCCTGCATCCGGAAAGGCCTGCCTGAAGGGGGGGAAATCGCCACGACCGTCATGCTAAAAGAAGAGCAAAATGAGGACGTGCAAAAAGGGTCCGGTGCTTTGTAAGAGGAAACGCGTCGCCGTCGACAAGAAGGTGGACGTCAAGGGAAGAAAAAATTGTTCCAACCTACATAATCGCCTTGACAAAGGCTCCGAAAAAGGGGAGGGGATTCTCCCCTTCGGCTTCAGGGGGAAACGCAGATGAAGAGAGAAAGGGCCCCCCCTGAGGAAAAGAAACCATCTTCGCGTTTGCAAAAAGAGGGGGGAAAACAGGCGGATCTAAAAAGTGAGAGGGAGAATCTATTTAAGGAGAAGGGCTGCCAGAGAATGGAGAGCAGCGTGGCATAAAAGGAAATTCCTTCCCTCAGCCAAAAAAAAAGCCAAGCGGTCTCACGGAAAAATCCCTCTACATTTGAAAAGGTTTATCGTCTGTTCTCCTTCAATGGGAAAGAAACGCCTTTACAAGAAAACCTGGACTCGGGGAAAGGGCCTGGAGAAGTTCCAGGAGGGGCATCCCGCCGAATGGAAAGAAAAAGGCCGCCGGGAAGGGTCTTGTTCGATCACCCAGGAAAAAAACACGCTGTAAAGAAGAAGGACGCGAACGGGGGGTAATCATATCCCTGCATTAAAGAAAGAACTCTGGAAAAAAGGGGAAACGACACCAGGAGGGAATAAAAGACAGCCGTTGACGTCATAAAAGTCTCCGGCCGGGAAAACTAGGAGAAGGAGACCTTGAGGATGGTCTATCTCAAAGGAAATGGAGCGCTGTCGCTCCAAATGCTGAGGAAGATTGCGATGGAAGGGAAATGTTCCTCGAAGGCAAGGAGATGATCGAAGAGCGAGCATCTCGTCCTATGGGGGGGGCTGAGAGTTTCACTTCCAGTTTGCTGGGGGGAGAACAAGAGTTTCGTCAGGAAAAGCTGCACCGCGGGATCGAAGAGAAAATCTCTTGAAAGAGGAAGTCGGCCAGCACGTATCCCTTAAGGGGAGAAGAAGCCCATTGGGGGGTGATCGCGGGCGAAGAAGAGATGAATTTAGCCGGAAAAGGTGGGTGAGATGGGACTTCACGCACGCGAGGCTCACAGAGTTCTCAATCTAGCAGAAAGGGTGAGAGAAGGGAGATCCGTATCTCCATCAGGGGAAAAAAAAAGCTAAGCCAGGCAAGAATCGCTCCAAAAAAGGGGAAACAGGGTCGAAGAAAACGAGTCCGACGGCCTTTTAGAAAGGGCAATCCGCAGAGAACAAATTTCGCTCGCGACTCATGAGAAGGCAAAGAAACGTCACCCGCTCGACCGACAAGGAGATCCAGGAAGAGAGCTGATTTCGGGAAAAGGCGGCCAGCGCTCAAAAAAAAAGGGACCGTCGAGGAAGATGTGTCTTTCCCGGGAAAAGGAGGAAGCCACAGGAAGAAAGCCACATTCAAGAAACGCAAGATGCCATAGCCAAAGGCAAGACCGAAAAGGAAAGACGTCGATCTGCTTTATTGGTAAAAGGGCTTACCGAGCCTCTCCCTTTCACGCGACGCTCCTTGGGGCTATCACGAAGAGACAAACATCCGAAAATCAAAAAGGGAGACGGGACCCAGCAGGACCGTCCTGCCACTCGGAAAAAATGGGGGGTACTCAAAAGAGGCGTTCTGCCGGGGGAGGGAAGGAGGCGCGTCGCGCCGGGGGAAAAGACGCAAAAAAGAGGGGGAAGCTGCCCCTAATCTCATCTCTCAAGGAAGGGGAACCACAGATCTCGCAGTCCCAAGATCGCGCGGAGAATCCTAAAAAAGAGCTTTTTTAAGAAAGCTTGTCTGACCCCGCGACTCATATTCTCCCGGAACAGGAGAGAGAATAAAAAGAAAAAACGGAGGTAGGGAAGGGAAAAAAAACCCTCATGTTCTTGTCGCCATAAAAAGCGTTCCGACGCAAAAGTCGACCCCGCGAGGAGGGGGAGACATCTCCGTCTGCGGCAGAAAATAAGGGAGGGGTTCCTGAAGGAAAAAGAAAGGCAACGGAGTCTCTGGATCTTCGGGGAGGTACTTGGACCAGAAGAAACCTCAGGCTGCAGCGACGAGCCTCGGAGGGGGAGACCGAGAGTCTGCTAGACCATCGAAGGAAGAGGAGGGGGGAAGGAGTTCAGGAGGGAACAAATATTCTTCATTTTATGCTGTCTGTGAGAGAAATCGAAAGAGGAAGCATCGCCGAGGGGAAGGGTCCTCCTACATCCCTAGGGGAAGCTATAAGAGGGGAAAGGAAGATGCTTTAGGGAGAGGAGAATTCGAAGGGGGCTGCAACGGCTTTAGTCGTGCCGTGCATTCGGTAAAGGGAAAGAAAAGGGGGTCTCGGAG
>Ga0179593_1270585_pt1 | contig 16975 bp, 15 predicted proteins | sample CZODoug2_1_08_16_FD_185931 | JGI IMG/M metagenome (GOLD analysis project Ga0179593, IMG submission 185931) | Vadose zone soil fungal communities from Angelo Coast Range Reserve, California, USA - CZODoug2_1_08_16fungal (PacBio error correction) | ecosystem: Environmental > Terrestrial > Soil >...
CCCGCACTCATCCTGGGGGAAATGAACCGACCCGTCAAAAAGAAGAAGCTACCTCGGACAACGGGGGTGATGGCCCTGGGAACCGGCGGGACGGAGTCGAACCTCGAATGGGACCATGTTCGGGCGGGAGGTGCACGGGGGGGGGAATTTCGACGCCCATCATGGACTGAAAACATCGCCATTCCTCAAGCCCGTACTTGTGGTCACTGCGATTGCAAAAACCTATTGGAGGCCGGGGAGAAGATTGGGACAGTGAAATCTCAGTAGGAGGAGGAAAGTCGGATGTGGGGGCCCAAAAAGGGGTATTTTAAAACGTTGCGCATCGGCCCCCGGCCATTAGGAAACAAAGAAGGCCGCCCGTGAGGTCTCGTCCACCCTACCTCACTAAAGCCACGGCATCGAACTGATGGTCCGGCGAACTTGGGGAAAGCCACGATTTGGAAAACCGACTCACACAGCCGAATAAAATCGGGGAGACAATGAGGAGGGAGCGAATGTGGGTTCAATCTCGGGCGGAAGACACGACGGAAGTAGTGGCCGCCGTCCAAAAAGAGGACTTTAACATAATGCGTGAGACGGTTGAGTGACTTCAACGGCGGATCCCGGGGGGAAACACACAAGACAGAAAGATTAAGAAAAAGCAAGGAAGGGAGAAAGAACCGCCTAGGTCTACGTCCGGCCGGTGGAAAACCAAAAGCGAGAATCGTATCAGGTGACAGTAGCGGGGGTATCTCATACACGTCCCCGGTAGAGGAATCGCTCGACCAGAAGGTCCATCTGGGGGGAGGTGAGACGGTGAAAGAAAAGAATTGGAGGGGGGAGACGTCGGGGTCTCTGGCCTTCGGGGAAGAAGAGACGTTGGACAGCGAAAGGGAGACAGAAAGAGGGGACACCGAAATCCTCGGCCAGCAAAGCAAAGTCTTATTATATCGGTCGTCCTCTTGGCCAACGCGGCTCTAACAGGGAAGAAACGTATTGCCAGAGGGAAGTCAAGGAAAACCTCATTAATTCGGCCATGGCGGCAAGAGGGATCGCAAACAAGAAGAGCTAAGAACACAGATTTTGGGTTTAAGAGACCCTGACTACGGGAGCAGAAACAGTGACCAAGAGAATAACGGTGGGTGAAACTACGGCAACAGAAGAATTTCTCAGTTCAGGCGAGTCCTCTGTAGTAGGAGGAGTCTATGGCTCTTCATGGGAACTCAGTTACCCCCAAGGGGTGAGGGCGCCAAAAGAAAAGAAGCATGGACTTTGTGGCTGCGCTTGGGGTACGTTGAACAAGAAGAGGGGGAAAGATAAAGGGCCATCGTTCGTCTACCAAGACACTGATGAGAGGGAAGCCATCTCCTCTAAAACACTAAGAAGACATTGGAGTTCGGGGAGGGCGGTTACTATCCATAAAAAGACGGTAAGGGGGTTGACTTTGGAGCGACTCACAGGTCGAAAGGAATAGGGGGGGAGCCCATCAAGGGGTCCGTTCTCCTAGTTATCGTTGAGCAAAAAACGGTCGAAAGTCGTCAGGGAAAGGGAAGTGACAACTAAAGAAGGCTATCAATCACGAATCAAAAACAAGGAGGAATTGCTTAAGGGAGAAACTCCCCGACAAGGGGGGAAATGAACATTTGAAAGAAAGGAGAATATTACTATGTGGGGGGGGGGGGGGGGGTTTGTAGAAGACCTCGTCAAATCCGTTAGCTCCAGAGATAGGGAAAAAAAGCCTTCCGGCCTATCCAAACGAACTTCCCTCGACAGGGAGGAGACGAAAGCCCTCCACGCACATCCGCGGTGGATCGTCCACCACGCAAACCTACCTACCGGCGGAAGGAGGAAGACGTTGCATCGTGCGTCATAGAAATCACGTAGGGGAGAGGGAAAAACAGAGTTCAAGAATCTTCACCTAAAAGGAGGATGTTCAACGACCCGACGACAACCAGAAGAGGAAGAGTTTAAAATCCTCCTTCACAACTTAAGGGGGAAAAGACTTTCATGAACCAGCAGAAGAAAAGAAGAGAAGGGGGACTACAAGGAACCCATGTATGCGGGGGGAAGAGTTCGTCGATACCCGTTTGAGAGAAAGAGGTATACGGCTGAATCTGAGTAAAAGGAAGGAAAAAAAACACACCATATAGGGGAAAAAGGGGTTCTAGGCAAAGGAGTACACGACTGGCACCGATTCTAAAGACGCTTCAAAAGGAGTGGTCTAAGAACGGAAAACTTGGTCATTCCAGGGGAATTTATTCCCGGGTCGAAAAAAGAAAAAAGAGTCCTGTCAGAGAGTGGCTACGATCTAAGAAAGGATTATGTCTTCAATGAGGAGGGACCCAAGGCGGAGAAAGAGGCTCTTTTCCATGACCTTCTGCTGAGAGGGACGGACAATGAAACCGAAGGAACAAAAGACTCCCAACGGGTTTGGCTGAGAGAGTCACCAAACCGTTAACCAGAGGGAGAATTAGGCGATCGGCCGGGACGTGGAAGAAAAGCACGAAAGTCAAAAACTCTACGAGTCCCGGCGAAGGGGGAAAACGGGCCCGGGCCACCTCCTAGTAGACCATCTGGCACTGAAAAGGAGGAAGCCTTCCTCTTGCTTCGGGGAGGTCAAAAAAGGACAAGAAAGATTCGACACCCCGAACCGGGGAGAGAACCTGTCCTTAGCTGATAAAGAGCAGAGGTGGGTTCTGGGACTGGATGAAAAACTAAGATGCCCTTGATCGAGCTTTCCCAAGAGGACACTTCGTCACACAAAGAAATGAGAGAAGAAGAATCCCCTTTTCTGCGGATGTGGAGAGTGGAAAAACAAAGTGAAAGGGAACACATTTCTGACTTACAAAATAGATTCCTGTAAGGTGCCTTATGGGGGTTGCGATGCTCTAGAGAACCCAGGCTTAATGCCGAAGGGAAGAAAGGACTGGGGGGGGGGAGGGGGGCTCGAGCCCTAAGAGCACCCAGAAAAAATTCGGTTTTCAAGATCGCGCGTAATCGAGCCTTCCAACTCCAACCTATCGAAAAAAGATAATCGGGTGCCAGAGTAACAGGGAACCAAGTGACGGGGGGAGGGGGAGGGACCCGTGACATGAGTGGATCGAATACCCAGACCAACCTCCTAAGAAAAAGGAAAAGGAGATTTCTACAAAAAATAAACGGGAAATCTAACCCCAATTTGAGGGGGGGGTGAGGGTCTGTTTTGAAACGGGCTGAGGGAGGGCAAGGCACCTGCCGGACGTGATCTTAATCAGAAAAAAAAAGAAGAAATATAATCACTCCTCGGAAGGGCAGGACAGTCACCGCTGCACCTCACAGATACAGAAAAAATCGACCTCGAACCTTTACCTATATGAGGGGGGGAGGTCAGCGGGGGCGAAAGAAGTGGGAAAAAAGTTAGGAGAGGAAGGGGGATCGTATGGAGGTAAACATCGTGGTATGAAAGAGAAAGTTCAAGGACCCTAAAGTTGTGGAAAAAAAGGGCGATTTAGAATCAGGTCGAGGGGGTCAGGTGTTATCTAAGGGAGTCTAACATAAGGTAGTCGCAAACAGGGTGGTTAGTGGGTCGAGAGGGAAAAGCCAGTGGTTGACTCTCAACGGGAAGGGAAGTCTTCGGCGGCATGAATTGGTCGGTAGGGGAACAAAAGCAATCCCGACATACAAGAAAAGGGAAAGGTGACAGCTCTCGATTTTACTTAGAAAAATGGGGGAAGTGACAAATGTTGTGAGAACTACTCACCATAAGAAAATCACCGGGGAGAAGGGGGGAAAAAAGGGATTACGGGGATTGCTGGAGGGCCAGACCCGCTCAAAATGGGGTGTGAAAGGAAGAAAACGCTAGAAGGCAAAATTTCTCCAACTTCCCGGGAGGGAGGAGGAACGTGGTAGGGGAACTCATAAAAGAGGGGGGGAGTTAATACGGCACCAAGTCACTAGGGAATGGAGAAAAGGTACTTTGGAAGAGAACTGAAGGGAAGAGGGAACTTATCTTGTTCCCCGGTACAGCTACCATAGGAGACGGGGTCAGGAGTTGGATTGGGTATCCCCACATATAACCAAAAGAATCTCCAAAATTAGTACAAGGAAAAGGTTGGACATTAGTAGAAGACAGCCACCTTAGATTTCGTTCGAAGGATAAGATGGCCGGCCCGTGATCAGCTCAGTAATTAAGGGGACAAGCTGATTCGACAGGTCCATTTTTACCTCCGAAGAGAAGGGGGAAAGAATCCTGACTTAGTGCGTCTCCCGGAATGGACACAGGGAGGGAGGAATCGAAAAAATTTCTCACTTATTCGGTGAAGGAAAAAGGGAACAGGGGAAAGCGAAAAATCCTTTATTAGGAAAGGGAGAATGCCGTATCAGAAACATAATGAGGATCCAAAAGGTACAGAAGGTGTGTTTGGAAAAAATACGACCGAAAGGGAGCAAGAGGCAAGAGAGGAACGTATCCTAACGAGGAAAAAGCATCTGTCTCCTTTCTCTGAAATCGTCGATGTGTCTTATTACGAAGGAGGGGATCGTCCTGCAAGAGCCGGAACCCCGGGAGAGGGGAAGGGGGAGGGGGAAAACTATCCCGCATGCGGGGTGCTGATGAGGGAGGTGGGGAAAAAGCCTACATTGAATTTGGTGTAGAAAAAGGGAAGAAATGCCAGCGGCTCAAGCTTCGAGGACCGCAAAGAAGAGGAAAGCCCCGGAGAAAGCATAAGGTCAGTAGGAAAGGGGGGGGGAGGGAAAGGAAAGACAAGACGCTGGCTTTGTAATGATCAACGGAACAAGCAAGGGGGAGAGGAAGGCGGTTATAAACGGACGGCCTGTTCGAAGTAAAGGGGAGGAAAAGGGGAAAAGGCCTATGAACGAAAGGTCTCCTCGTCGACCAGAAAGTGACCAAAAAATTTCTTTATGCTAAGATAGCATCACACACAACGGGTAAAGAAAGAGAATGAAAGAAAAACTAAATTTCTTTTTAACTTAAGACTCTAGAAAGAGAAGGAACGAAAACCTACGAGCACGCTCCCGAGAACGAGGCGACCCTGGGTAGAAGGGGACGATCCCCAAGAAAGAATAGGAACGGATGCGAAGTCTATCGGAACATCTAAAAGAGGAAAATTCTTGCTCGGAAAACAAAAGAAAAAGTACCAAGAACTTTCCTTCTGTACTAAGTGCCGAAGGAGATTGGGCCGCCACAGTTTTCTAAGGAAACCGATGACCAGGACATCCGATCCTGACGACAGACCGAAAACCAAAGGGAGAAGAGAGTGGACCTCCATCAGGAAAAAAAACAAAAAAGGACGTGCTGGTACACTCAGAAAGAACCTAAACTCGACAGTTCTAGGCGAAATGTTAGGTTGGAAGAGGTTCTGCTAAACTTTCTCGAGAGAGGGGGGAAAGGAAACTTCAGCGACTTCTTCCAGTGGGAGGAAAAAAAGAATGTCGGAGTCAATAGTTGGGGGAAAGCTTCCGAAAAAACATGGCATCAGGAAAAAGAGGGGGGAGAAACGACGTCCATCAATGAATTCCCAGAAGGGGAAGCACCGGGTGAGAAGAGAATGGCCAAGGATTTATAAAATATCAATCAAGAAGGCCTATGTTGCCGATATGGGAGCACACTCCAAAGGAAAAAGGATGAGGGCCAACTGACTTAGAGATGAATAAGGGAAGGCGTAAAACTACATAGGAAAAAAGAGCCAACGGGCTGGGTTAATTCTCAGTCATCAAAAGCCAAAGACACGTCTAAGAAGATAGCCAAGGGAACGCTCCTGGAAGGGAGGGAAGAAAGAATCCTCTAAGTCAAAACGGAACGTTTGCTGGACGGGTGGCAAGTCCTAACGAAGACCGAGAGGAAGGGGGACCCACTCCCGATTTTAATGCAGAAAGTGGGATGCGGGACGGAAAGAAAGGACCGCTTCCTGAGGCTCTCCTCAAAAGAGGGGACAGCTCCAAATAAGAGGAAACAGAAGGTTTCGTCAAGGCGGACAACAGATAATACTGGTAATGAGCTCGGATCGGACGATTCCAACCAAGATGGGATCTTAACAACAACTTAGTCAAAAGACAGGACGGAGAGAAACGGGGCTAATTAGGGGACGGGAGGAACCAAAGGGGGGGGAAGGAACCCACCAGTCTCAGGAAAGAGGATTAAACTGTCCGTTTTCCTGGGGGGGGTATGGAGGGCGGGATATGACAGGGAAGGAGGGGGAGGGAGAACTCCGCCTCATGGAAGTTAAGAAGAGCGGACCCGGACGTACAAAGACCACTAAACACTTTGGACTTTGAAGAAGAGGAGTATTTCTAAAAGAACCAACTTGACAAAATAGGGAAGAAGATAAGCGTTCGCCATTCCTTAACCCACAAGTATTGAGGGGACACAGGAACCATATGGTCTTAAATAAAAACAAAAAAGGCCACCGGAACTCGACGCCAGTTAAAAGTGAGGAGGGGAGAAGGTCACCATACATCGGGAACTCTACCCGGTAAAGGGTAGTTATTGGTAAGGGAGAGTGAAAAATTCTTTCCTGCACAAGGCCTGCGGGGCTCTCACAAGATTAAAGGGAGGGAAAGTAGATATGGTCAGAATGGCAAGGGACTTGGGGCAAGGACATAAAATAACCCACGAACTAAAAGCTGACATAGGACCAGTGGAAGAAAGGTAAATTGACACGGGACTTCTTCGACAAGCGAATGGGAAAGGGGCTTCGGTGAGGTGGAATTAGTCGGGAGTGCATGCCATGCATGGGAGGCATAGACAGGACATTACACCTACCTTTGGGCAAAAGAAGAAGTGTCTACCTCCTTGTCTAGAGTAGGAGATGTTGCGCAGGGTGGAAAACGCGTAAAAAATACGTCTTGAGCAAAAACTTGGGGGGGGATGGGGGGGGGTAGATCGGAGTCGCCTTTACTGGATAGGAAACGTAAAGGCTTCGGATGAATTCAGACAGAAGTTCGAAGAAACATAAAAGGCAGAAGAACAAGGACAACCAGCGAATCAGGTTTCTCGGGAAAACGGGGGGGGGGAGCCAAAATTTTTTTTCGACGCTCCACCAGAAAGCAGACCGGTGATAATTGATCTACTGGGAGGGAAAAAAAACAAAATGTTCACTCGGAGGAGGGGGGAAAGGAACGCTCTCCTCTTCTAGGGGACGCCGTCCAAGAAATTCGTCGGGATCACGTCAAGCGGGGAGGCTTTAGGGGGACAGTCACACGAAGACGGAAAGAATCCAAGAGAGTTGGGAAGAAAACGAAGAAAGAAATGAGCTAACTCCATGATTGAATAAAGGGGGCAAAAGAGGTCGACGTCGGCGGTTAAACAAGAATACATCAGCCAAAATCTACGAAGGGAAAAGCGTTAGGATGATCACCAAACCGACAAATAGGAGGAATCCGTGCGTCTTATGAAGAAAGAGTTGCTGGATGACTTATCAACAAAAAGAAAATTTGAGTGCGTTGACGAAAGTCTCTGAAAGCCATTAGAATCGAGGGAAGGGTCAATGGCACGATAAAAGGAAGTTCTCCTACATTAAGGGGGGGACGAAGAATAGGACGAAAGACACAGGCTGTTGCGGATAGGCGAAAACTCGGCAGGACTTATCAATTCAGAAGTAGTCTGATTCAAGAGGGGCCGGCGTAAGCAAAAAAAAACTTAAAGGGGCGGGCAATGTAGCCGCCGGGGTCTTAGGGAGTCACCCCAGCTGAGGCAAAAAACCTTCAAACAAGGGTTTTGCCTCGGGAAGGTGACCCGATCGGGAGACCCTCGACGGAGAAGGGTAGAAGAACTCTTCAAAACCTCAATCCTTTCCGTGACGAGGGGGGGAAGAGTCGAGAGATTCTCTTATATTGACGGGGGGAAGGAAAAGAAAGGAAGAGCGCCTTCCCAAAGGGGTGAAGTAATGAAAAAATCCGTACGAATGTGGCGGAGAGGTAGTGGAACAATCCGGCTGTTGAAGATCACAGAAAAAGCGGGAGGGTAACACCTTGAATTAGGATTCCTCCAAGAACAACGAAAAAGACGTAACCGCAACCGTAAGGAAAACGGGTGAAAAAGAAGAACCGCGAAGGGGAGGTTAGGGGGGAAAAAGGAAGAGACATCAGCCGGCGAGGTCTCTTTGAAGAGGAACGAGGGCAGGGGAGAACCGGAGTTAGCGGATCCCCAGGAAACGAGTCGTCTTCGAAAATAAAGGAGGGCCATTGTAAGAGTCCAAGAAGACGGTAGGAAAACAGAGCTCAGGAGAGAGAGAAACAACAACAAAAAGGGGGGGGGAAAAAGAGAGAATCCAAAAGAAACCTGAAGACGTGGAAGAAGGGCGACGACGTAGAAAAGCAGACTGCGACGGGAAAAGAAAAATAACTGAGCGAAACTAAACTGAAAAACCGAGACAAAAACCTTCGGAGAAAGACCTGGGAGAATCCTCGGGGAAAGGAAAAAACGCAACGGCCTGAGGGTTCGTCTCTTCACCCACCAAAGACAACGCCCTGGCGGTAAAAATACAAAGGGAGGCCGCGATGTGCAACCAGCACGTCTTGTGAGGGGCGAAAACCGCTGCCCGGGATATCTTGGAAAACAAAGTCCGGGATTAGAACGAAAGAAAAGCAGAAACCTCATAAAAAAGGAGAGGTCCGGAAAAGCATTCACCCCGGCCGTGGCCGGCAACGGAGACTATTGAACAAAACAACAGATCTCAGAAAAAGAAGAGAAAAGGGGGTCCACCGTAAATTCTCCCTTTAGGAGGAAGAGTGATGACCAAAAAGTTCTCCTACGGGTATCTGAGAAAGGCTCGGATCAAAAAGGGGAAGGGATGCAAACCAAGAGGAACGTTGGGCGCAAAAAGTTGGGGAAAATAGCCTTCTGGAAGGGACAATTCAAGGGTACGCCCTGTAAGGACCGCGGGAAAAAAAAAGAAGTGAGAAAAAGAGGATAAACTAAAGGGACCCACTAGTGACGGCCTCATCCACTTACTTGTCTTCCTCTTGGGGATTGAGGGAACACGCAGGTCGGAGAAAACGTAGTGGGGGGTCCCTTAAAAACCCTTCAGAACTGATAGACTTTCCTGCAAAGGAAACAGAACGCACATCTCCAAAGGGCTGTTTACATTGCTTCTCCGTCATACCGAACAGCTGGCCCTTATACGCAAAAAGCACCTAGAGTCGAAAACGTTGGGAGGCCTCCGCTACGAGGAGGAAACAGGTCCCGATCTAGGAAAGGGGGGACAAACTCCTAGTCTGGGGGGGCTAGCGGCACGTCTTGACCAAGGGGAAGGACTGAAGCTGCGGTGCGGGCAAACGTACAAAGCCTTCTTCAACCAAGGAACCGCTTTGCTCTCAAAAAGAAAAGAAAGAGAAAAAGGGGTACAAGGGGGCCATTCTTAACACTACTGACTAAACGTGCAACAAATGAAAGACCAAAGTAAAGTGAAACAGACCCAAGGGAAATACAGTCTACCCAAAACAAGGCGTCTGGTTAGTGAAAATTTCTGAACCCCGGGGGAAGAAAAAGTTTATCAGGGCTGCCTAAATCGAGAGGGTCCAGGGGAGGGTAGGGAGGGGGGTCAAGAATTCTGAACGGGCCTAACTTATGAAACCTAAAATGAGTGAAACGGGGGGCCGGGGCCGGAAAAAACTTCACCTTCTTAGAATCGAAAAAAAGAAGAACATCGGGCCAAAGTCCTGAGGGCTAAAGAGGTCCAAACTGCCAAAAATCCAAAGAAAAGGGGGGACAAGGGTCTTTAAAGGAAAAAAACGGGGCCCAATGGCTTTCTGGGCAGGGAAAACGTCGATGCAGACCATAAATTTGAAGTCTACTCACCTACTACGGCCACAAAAAAATCGACTAGGGTCCACTTACTGTGCGACGAAGTGAACCCGCCTGGAGTGGACAAAAAATAAACCAAACGTTGTCTGGGGGGAGTCTGCGTTGGGAGGCTATTTGAAAGACATTAAGGAGGATGATCTCTCACAAAAAAAACACTTATTCTTATTAATAGGAAGGATCACTACTGCAGTCCTTCAGTTGAAAAACTCGAACCACAAAGAAACAAAAACCGAGGAAGCTAGGAAACGGGGGTTAAAACAAAAAAAAGACAAAATTCTTTTACTTCGGAGGGGCACGACGAAAGGTTAAAGTCTTCTGGAATATTTCGAGTCGGTTCTTCACCGGAAGAAAAGAGGGAGGAATCGTCCAAAAGGGCTAAAAAAAAAGTGGCCAACGGACTATTGCTCATCCTTGAAACCGGTAAGTGGGTAACATTTTTATCAATGAGGGGGCGGACGAAGTACGAGGTAGGCCATCCCTTTTGGTGAATGTCGAGAGGACAGTCTCTAGGCCTCTGGGACAGTAGGAGGGTCTGCAGGGAACGCGACCGTTCGGTCTCTTTAAAGAGGCCGACGCCCTACCATTCCAGGACAGAAGGCTCAAGGGTCATAATAAAGGGTTTCACTTCAAGCGGGTGGAAAGCTCAAAGAAAAGAAACGTGAGACTGTCTAACAGGTTAAAGATTGGGTAACATAGAGGGTAGAGGAAACTACTACCTATAGATGGAAGAAGGGCAACGAAACCGATCTTCTCTGCTCAGTCAACTTACTTAAAAAAGAGGTGCTGGAGGGAGGGGGATCTTTATCAAACGTTCCGCCACACACGACACGAAAGGCCCTTCTTTTACTACAGTGCCGCCGATCAGACGTCTTAAGGAAACAATTAAAAAAGAGAAAGAACCGCCGGTTAATCTTAAAGGGGTCTCCTCCAGACACAGAGCACAAAAAGCGATCTTAGAACGGCAAAAATAATTCGGAGGAAGGGGACCAGCAAGACCCGTGGATATTGGAGGGAATCGTCAAATTTGAAGGCCAGGGTGAAGCTGAAGGGGACATGGCCAAGAGCGCAGGGACTAAAAACATAAATGCCAAAGAAAAAAAGACTTCCCAAAGGCTGAGGAATAGTTCAAAAAAGAGGGGGAACCGGCGATTCCACCATGGGCCGCAAATAGTCGTGAATTCAAAACGTGGAGCAACGATAAAAAAAGACCGTTAAAATTACCATGGGGAGAAACAGCCCGTCTTCTTACACAAAGATAGACCCACCTTTCCCATAGGGGGGGGTTAAAAGAAAACGCCGATAATGAAAAAGGAAAAAAGAACGAAACGGGTAAAACTCGCCACGAGAAAGAAAAGGGACTGGGGGACGGAAAGAAAACGGGAGGGAGAGTGGGACTAAAAAGAGGTGACTCGTCCTGCCAGCGACGTACCCCTTCCTTGTGAAGCAACCTAGACACAGAGGGGTTCTTTAAGCGAAGTTAAAGAAGAAAGGGTTAATATAGACCCCAGGACAGCAATCGTGAAAAAAGAAGGGGGCTAGCAAAGCAAATCCATCTATCAACCTTCGTAACCTCTTCACCATCTAGGCGGGCGGTGAAGAAGGAAAAAAATTTTAGGTAAAAAGCCCAGAAAAGTTTTCGAGGCAGGTCGTGTTCCGGCCCTGAAGGCCGTCTCCTGAGTTAGCAGAGCAAGGGGACCGCGAACGAATTTCTTCAGTGTCACGTCTAAGTCTTCTCCAGGTGCCGTTCAACCGCCCGTTCGGGGGAGTCTTACATCTAAGAAAAAAAAAAATTAAAAGAGGAGATGCAATCACCGGAAGGGGGGGAAAGGCATGTATAAGGGAACGGCCGACGAGAACCTATAAAAGGGGGGTACTCGAAGAGACAGAGGGGCCCAGAAGACGGTCCGATCAAAAACTTCCTCTAAAAGGCTTGCCGAGAGACCTTCCAAAATTCACCGAAGGAGGAGGACTCGTCACCGACATAAAGAAAAGAAAAGGGAGGTCAAGACGACTGCCTGGAAATAGACATTCGACAAAAGGTCTTGGATAAAAACAGCTGGCCAGGGAGATCGTAAACATCCCTTATAGGGGACGGAAAAAGAATCACACCCTTCTGCATCCCTTCTCGGATTCCGCAAAGCCTAAATAACAAAAGAAGGGGTCCGAGAAAGTGTCAGACTTTTCACCAACATCGCCGCCATACCAAAAACTGACGAGGGGGAGCGAAATCCATAGGGCTGGGAAAAAAGGGGGAAGGCTACCAGGTCGCAATCCGGATTAATGCTCGTCTGAAATTCGAGGACACCCCATAGGGTAAGGTTGTGACTCAATACAAAAGCCGGCCTTCTTCTGACATGGAACGAATGCAAAGAGGGGCGAAGACGGAAACACGAGGGAACAAACCTAAAGACGTTGAAACGATAAAGAACGGTTCCACTATTTCTATAACAGTCAAAAAGAAATTATGATTACGGGGCTGTATGGAAAGCCGGTAGGAGAAAAAGATCTAGGAAGAGAGTACCTTACATGAAGAAAAATGATATGGCGAAAATGCAAAGAAAGGTAGGAAGAAGATCCAACTGGGTCTGTTGGAAGTCTTTCAGAACTACAAAAAAAAAAGAAAGGACTGCCTACTCGAGCAATATTCTGGAGAGACGGGGCCGTGGTGAGATCTAAACAAGCGAGTCCTGACAAACAAAAAGTCACTGGACCCGGTTCCACCTCCATGAACATGGCGGCAAGGACGGACCCCTAATTTATTGGAATGGAACTCGTTGAGTAGGGGTTTCGGTCAACCGGATAACCGACGTTGAAAGGACGACGACACACTCACTAAATTGCCGGACAGGTCACTAGCATGCGTCGGGAAAAGGCGGCACATTCCATCAGGGGAGAACGTTAAACCAAAGAGACTTAACTCGAAATAACCCCAAAGGCAGGATCAAAAAAACTAGGACTGGTTTAGGAGGAAACCAGAGGAAAATTCTTCCGACCGCGATTCATCTTTCCTTTGGGGGAGGGGGGGAGGGAGATTGAACCAGAGCCGGGGGGAAGGGGAGAAACTACCTCCGAACAAGGGGGCCGGGCCGAGATCACATATACAGATCGCCCAAAATAACCAAGGGCGTGCAGGGGCCAAACAGGCAGGAAGACTTCACCTACGAGATACAAAAGGGTCCCGAGAACCAAGCTAAAATGCGGAAAATCAATACTTCCGGCCGGCAAGTCGTATGGTAGAAGGTCTGTTCAACCTGTACACGAAAACCGAAAGATACTAAAAAGAGAACTAAAGGGGCCAAAATTAGTAGAGGGGAGACGATCCCTACCGGTACGAAACAAGGTCCGATTTCAGGTAGCGTTGCTAGGGGAGATAAAAAGCGGTCTCCGGCCCGAAAGTGACGTTTAATATCAACACAAAACACCTTGAAGGGGGGGATAGAAAAGAAGGAGAACGAATCAGGCCACCAAAAATCTGGAGCCACCGGGAAACTACGAAAAATCGACAAAACGGGCCCTTTGGACTTACAGACCGGAGGGGTCTCCAGCGAAGTGGGGGGGGAGAACTCAGCGATGATGGGGAGTAGTCTGTGGGCCGCCGGAGTCTGCATAAAAATCTACATCCCTGAAAGGGGTGGCACGGACATTGACTCCCGCCTTTATCCTGTGAAAAAAGAAAGGATGTTGGCAAAAGTTGAAATCGAGGGGGGCGTCTAAGACTGAAATATGAGAAAAGATGGTGAGGGGGTGAAATAGGACTAAAGCACTAAAACCGAAATCGTTCGGGGCAAAAGCGCTCCGTCTGTCGCCAGCAGGAAAAAAGACAATACAAGTCCAGGAGAATCCGGAAGAAAGGGGTCCTGACCAACGAGGGGTTTGAAAAAGCCAGAATAAACAACCTCACAAAAGGAAATGGCGAAAGCGGTAATACTAATGTCAAAACAAAAAATGCTGGTAAAAGAAAAGGGGGCGAAGATTCAGGTGGCCACCGTCCCTAACACAGAAGAGGCATCGTTTGATCGAAATCAAAACGTAGGCGTCGAAGCGGTGCGGGGAAACGTTCTAAATATTCAAGGGAGAAAACAAGGGGGGCCAGACACCAGACACTATTACGACTAAAACCGTGAAAGACTACATTGACACCGGTCCCGTCAGATTGAACAGACAGCTCAAATAGGGAAAAAGGGTACGCTAGCTGAGGATCGCCAGCCACCCTCTTCTTATCGAGAGTCGAGTCGGATAAAGTTAAAACCTGTTTGAGTGAAAAACAGCCAAAAATCAAGTTTTATATTGGGACGTGGAAAGACCTCCGAGAATTTCCGAAATGATCAGCGGGAGAAGTTCATGGCACGAAGAAGAGTGTAAGAAAAAAAGCGGGTGCCCTAATAAACTCGAACAAGCGCAGGCTGAGATATCGTCGAAAGAGGGGGGGGGGGGAACCTGGGGTCAACCCCCCTGTAAATTAAAGGGGCTTCCCAGAGGGTCAGGAAAGAGTCAATTATTCCATCGGTGGCAAAAAAACGAAGAAACAAGGAAACAAACCAAAACAAACAAAAAAAGCCACAAAAAAACAACTAGGGGCTCCACTCATTAGGAGGCCGTCGCCGGCAGGAAGGTCAGACACATCCCACCCGCTAAGAAGGCTAGGGAAGATGAAAAAAGGAAAAGACGCATGGAAGGTAGATGGGTAGTAAAAGAGGGAGAGTAAAGGGGAGCGGGGGAGGAGGCGAGAAGGAGAAGTGAAGAGGGGGGGATAATGGGGAGAGAGGGGGTGTAAAGGGCAGAAAGGGATGAGAAAGGGGAGGGGGACGGAGGGTGGGTTCGAAGGGGGGGACACAAGGGGGTGAGAGCTGACGACTGAGAGGAGCGAAGGGGGGGGGGGGGAGAGGGCTACGGACGGTGGGTGGGGATCGGGGACTGAAAAGGAGGAGGGGAGGGAAGAGGTAGGGATGAGGAAGAATGGGGGGAAAAGGTAAAGTAGGAAGGGGGGTAGGCGGGAGAGGAGGGCGAGGGGGGAAGGGAGAGTGCAAGGGGAAGGGGGGATGGATGTCTGGAAGAGGTATCAGAAAGGGGTGAGGACGGGGCAAGAAGGAGAGGGGGGATCGGGGTAGAGGGAAGGTAGAAGGAAAAACAAGGAGGGGAGACTGTAGTATGGGGAGGGGGATGGAGGAGAACGGAGGGCCAGGAAGTAAAGTATGGGAGGGGGAACAAAGAGAAAGGAGGGGTGGGGAAACACTATGGAGGGGAATGGGCGAGCGGAGAAGTGGAGAAAAGACGGAGAAGAAAGCGGAACGTAGAGAGTGAATAAAAGAAAGGAAAAAAGAGGGAGAGGAGAAAGGTGAGAGGTCGTGAGCTGCAGTGCAGAATACGAGGGAAAAAGGAAGAGGGGCAAGAGGGGCTGAGGCGGAGGGCAATAGGGAGGCGGGTGGGGGAATGGGGGAATACGGCAGGAAGGACTGGACAAGGGTAGAGCGCGAAGGGGTGGGAGAAGTGAAGTCGGACGCGAGTGGGGGGTATAGAGCGAGGGGAGGGGGAAGAGATGCGGTGGAGGAAAGGATGGGAGAAGAGTCTAAAGAGGGATAAAGGAGGGGGTCGGGGAGGTGAGGGGGAGAGGGATCGGGGAAGAGAGAAGAGGAGAAGGAAAGGGTTGGAGAAGAAAGAGGGAACGAGCAGAAGGGGGGGAGTTAGAGAAGAGCGATACAACGGACGGGAGGGGAGTAAAGTGAGAGAAGGAAAGTAAGGGTAAGCAAGGGGGCCGACAGGGCACAGAGAGGGACAAGTAGAGGCGGGGGGTCACAGGACAGGAGGACGTCGGGGAGAGAAGAGGGGGGGGGTAGGGACACAGTACTTGAGGGAAAAAGGGAGTTGGGAAGGACGAAAATGGGAGGGGAGGGCGTCAGGGCTGGGGCGGGGAACTGCGGGTGAGAAAGGAAGTAAAAAAACAGAGCTAAGGGGGTAGGGGAACGAGCAGCGAATAATAGGAATCATGGTAGGCGGGAGAGAGAGCAAGTGAAGAAGGTGGAAAAGGGACGGGGATAGGAAAGAAAAGCAGAAGTGGGGGAGGTCTCAGTTGATTGGGCGGAGGGTAGGGTTGGAAGGGTAGAGGGGGAGAGCGGGTGGAAAGTATAGGGCGGAGAAGAGGATTGGGGAAGTGGATAGTTGGGTTACGAAGAGGGGAGGGAAGCGAGGGCGGGACGGGGATACGGTGAAGTTTAAGTGAAAGAAGAAAAGTAGGAAGGGAGAACGGGAAAAAGAGGGTACGGGCGGAGGAGGGAGGAAAGACGCATTGGGAAAGATCTAAAGGGGAACAGGGGAGAATCGAAATAGTGGAAAGAGGGGAATAAGGATGGATATGTAAGATAAAATGAGGAAGATTGCAAAAAAGGTATGGAGAAGAGAAGGCAGGAAAGGGGGAAAAGGAGGGGGGGAGGATAAGTGGTGTATGGAGCGGGAGGGCGTGAGAAGAAGGAGGGAGAGGACAAAACGAACAGCGGGAAGGGAGGGGGGGAGGGAAGATAGAGCGGAGAAGGGAAGGTTTGGGATGCGGGCGTAAGGAGGGAGGGTAATAAGTGGGAGAGAGGTAGCGAAAAAAAAAAGCAGGATGGGAGAGGGGAGGGGGAGGATGTGGGGGGCCAAAGCGGGAAGTCTAACGAGGGGGAAGTGGGGAGGGGAAAAGGGTAAGATGGATTGAGGCTAGGAAAATGAGAAGAGGAAAAGGCAAAAAAAGTGACAAAAAACTGGAGTTGAAGGGGAGAGGGCAAAGCAAGAAGAAAGAGGGGGGGTAAGAGGAGGGTGTGGACAGCGGGGGGAGGAGGAGGACGGGGAAAGGTGTGAAGGGTCGGGAAAAAGATTGGGAGGAAGGGAGAGAAGGGACGGATAACGGCAGGAGGAGGAGTGGACGGTAGAGTTGGAGAATTGGGGAGGGGATAAGATAGAACATATAGGCGGGGAAGAGAGAACGATAAGGGCGTGGAAACACAGAGAGAGAGCAGTCGCGATAGGAGAGAACAAGGAAAAAGAGATGAACGTAAGTAGAGGGAAGAAACAGGGTATGGGACGACAAGGAGAGGAGGGAGGGGAAATGGGCGAGAGAATGGTAGGAGGAAGGAAAATACGGGAGAGAGGAGTGGAGAGATTTTTGGCTGATACTTTACGCTATATCGTAAGAAAGAATATAGAAGAAATAGGAAAAAGGGT
>Ga0179593_1659679_pt1 | contig 16975 bp, 11 predicted proteins | sample CZODoug2_1_08_16_FD_185931 | JGI IMG/M metagenome (GOLD analysis project Ga0179593, IMG submission 185931) | Vadose zone soil fungal communities from Angelo Coast Range Reserve, California, USA - CZODoug2_1_08_16fungal (PacBio error correction) | ecosystem: Environmental > Terrestrial > Soil >...
GGCTTGCGAAAGAAAGGGGATCAGCAATACCGGAATTCCTAAACCGACTCAAAGGAGAGAACCTAAAAGAAAGAAGGGGGAAAGTCGACCCGAAGCCTGGCCGCCCGAACAGATATAAGCTGGTCACCTCCTACAGAAGAGACGCTAGGGGGCGACTTGAAAAAGAGAAGGGGGAGCCGTAAAAACCAGAAATCTGGGGGAAAGATCTCCATGTGCTCGAAGCGAAAAAATGAGGCCCGGAAGAGTCGAAGTGGGGGAAAATGGGTGACAAACGAGGAAAAGATCCCCTTAGGCTTATCATGAGAGATGACAGAACATGTGGGAGATCGCCTGTCATCGAGGAAAGGAAAAATTTCTCGTGGAAAGAAGGAGAGACACGATTCTCAAGAAGAAAAAAAAGGTTCTGAGAGACTCTCGAAAGGTCAGAGGCGGTGCTCGCTCATTTTGACTCCTGAAAGGGCTTTGCACGGGGGGGAAATCCGCTGCCCAGAAGTACAGAGGATAAACTTCACAAAACATGATCTCGTAGAGCAGAAGACGTCCGGTCAAAATTAAAAAAGGGGATCGCTCGGGAGGTACTACCAAAAAAGGCCGATTTCGAAGTCGGAGAGGAAAATAAAGGGGGGAATTGTCAACGGAGATAGCCGTAAACAAAAATGAAAGATCGGACATTCCTTGGCAGGAAGGAGGCTCACTCGCCACTACTCTCCAAAGCGAGAGGTCGTAGGACGACGTAACCCACAGGTTGAAAAAGGGATAAGGGAAAGGACCCGTCCGAAGAATGATTGGGAAGTAAGGAGGGACGAAAGAAGGGTTTTAAAGGGAGGTCAGATCATCAAGAAAAAGGGAGAACAGAATAGGAAGAATTCCTCATTACTTATGCGCACGTCGTTGAAACGACCCCTCTACTTTGCGAAAGGGGCTACGAGCCGATTAAGGGAGCCTGCTCTCGGAGGAAAGGAGTTAGAAGGGGGAAACATTTAGCCCTTATACTTCACCGCATACTAAAAAAAGTGATCGCGTAAACTTACGAAGGGAAATGCGTGAAAGGGAGGGGACGGAAGAAGAAACGAGGGGAGATGTCTGAGAGACATGAATCACTAATACGGGCATAAAAGTCTCCTGCGAGAGTAAAACACCGGAACTAGGGTAAAAGAGGTACTATGAGAAAAACGTCTCACTTGAATAGTCCGGCCGAGAAAAGTTCTCCATGACATGCCCTCGCAAAGGAGCGCGGCGCACTATGAGGAATCCCCAAAAATAACGGAGCTCCCAGAAATCGCTTCTACTACCGGCCAGCGTAAAGAGCCTCCTACTAGACATGGATCTTCAGCCCGGTATTTAGGAAAGCGAAAAGAAGAGTTCAGGGATCGTCCTCACGGAGAGAAAAAAAGGGAGCCGGTGTAAAGGGGAAGCAACGAACTAATAAAGGCCTATGATTGTACTCTAAAGGAAAGATTTGGGGGGGAAGGTCTCTATAAATCGGGAGATGTTTTTTACCGAAGGGAAAAGGAGAAAAGCGAAAAAAGGTCTTTGAAGGGAGACTTAGAAGACTGGCCAGAGAGACTCGCACCTGCCGAAGTCCGAGAATCTATTTTTCTCCAAAAGGAAAAATCACTAAAAACCCGAAGTAAAAAAAGAGAAAACTTACGGAGGGTGAAAAGAATTCGGAAAATCCTTCGGCGCCCTCACAATTCTTTTGAAAAAAAAGAGGGGTGAAGGCTCATTGGAAGGGAGAAAGGGGGGGTTTGTTTTTTGTTGGGGGGGGGGTGGTTTGGGGGGGGTAGGGGGGAGGGTGGGGGGTGGGGGGGGTTTTGTACCTCTCAAATCTCCGACGAAGGACTATCTCCGGACTGGAGAATAGACTCAAAAGAAGAGAAAGATAAAGATGCAGAAGAAAGTCCGTTACGTGCTGAAGCCGTCTTCGTCTGGTCAATACCGGCGCCTAGAACAGAAAATCGGTAAGGTAAGAAGGGGGGTTTCTCGTTCTCAGAGTCCATCCCCACGTTGCCCACTTTGAGGGGGGCTGAAGTCTGAGAAAAGGGTGGCGTAGTGCGCAGGATGGGAGGAAAGTCGGAGAGGGAAATCTGTCCAGGATCATGATCTCTCTGGAAAAAAGGGCCAGATTCAGGGGAGGGGGCAGCAGGAAAAATTGAGGGGGGAAACAGGAAAGAGGAAAATCCAGGAAGTCTCTATCCGCGCGGCTCTTCACCGGGGGAAGTTCCTCACTAACGTTCCTCGGGAAAGGATTCAACAGGCGGGAAAAAAAAAAGTTGCAAATCAGCCTAGGCCGGAAGGAACCTGCCTTGAAGACGGACCTCAGGGTCCCTTAATAGGGAAGGGTCGTCGGGAAGAAGAACTTCGAGAGGGGAGGAAAGGACTCTGGGAACTCTATGGCCACGCACAAGGCGCTACTGCGGTCCCGCAGCCAGGGCCGGCGTCGGGCGTAGAAGTTCTCGGGAATGAAGGGACACGGTATCGAGGAAGGACTAGAGGAAAAAGGCTCTCTTATCCTCGGTGATCGCTAGGAAAGAAAAATGGGGAGCGGAAATCTCTCTTATAGAAGAATGTGTTGAGGAAGGGGGGTCAGTCAGGAAAACAAGAAAGAAAAAAGATCTGACCAGTCCTCGGCAGGCCAACTATCCTTCAAAAGCCGCGATCAAAGCGTTAATGGAGTAAATTGAAAAAAAGCTTAAACCTCCGAAGCGGACTCATCTTCCTAACGGAAAGGAAACTCTTGCGCGCAGGAAGGGAAGACTTTCAGAGAAAGAAAGGAGGAAAGGTTCGCTGGGAATTATACCAAGCGTCTCGAAGACGCAAAAAAAAGCTACTCTGAGTCCGCAATGAAAATTATCATCGGCTCGTCAAAAAGAGAGGAGCTAAAATGATTTGAAAGGGACATGATCGAGAGAGGCTCTTCAGAGGGTAGAAATCCACGGACAGGAAAAGAGCTTGAATCGATGACGACGAAAGTAGTCTCCACCACCTAAAAAACGGAAAAAGAGTAAAGGGAGAATCTCTTCGGGAACAGTGCGGCGGGTCAAGAGTTCGAAATGGGGGTCTAAGCAAGAAAAGACCCCAGTTATGCCAGACAGGTCTCGAGGCGCTCAGTAAAAAGCAAAACGTTCCGCGAGGAAGACATCGAAAGGATAGTCGAGGAAGAAGAGAAAAAACTCGACACGAAAATTGTTCATGAGGTCACTGAGAAAACTCCGCGACCGCTTCAGGGGACGAATGGAGGGGCAAAAGAAAAAAATGCGACGGAGGGAGACTGGAGAGCTATTAAGAAAAACCCTAAAAAACCTTCTCCATACCGAGGACAAAACGCCGAATTAGAAGTAACCTCGTCCAAGGGATCGTCTCTTTTAACAGAGAAAGAGACACATGCCACTTCTAAAGAGGGTCTGAGAAAAAAAAGGACTGGAAAAGTCCCGGAAAGATCTGCTCAAGGAGAAAATCTATAATCGTCTAGTGACCAAAAAATGAGGAGACTTGGAAAAAGGGGGGGCTTGCGAGGACGGAGGGTGAAAAACTTATCTCGGGACGGCGGCAAAGTTTCCGACGAAGAGAAACGACGACCACTGTGCTTCCTAGAAGAGGGAAGAAAAGAGCTCCGGGGAAAGGGTAGTCGAGGAAAGGAAGTAAGGAACAAGCGAAAGAGTGCTTTCAAGGGGCTATAAGAAAAATCTTAGGAGACTGCAATCACTGCAACTCCGGAGAGGGGGAAAAAGGAAGGCTTGCTCGACTACCGCAAAATTGCGGAGCTCGTCTGAAAAGGATCGCCAGAAAGGGGAAAGGCTTCTCAAAAGCCAATAACGCGAGAAAACTCCTTCACAGCCAGACCAAGAGCATTTCCCTCCACCGCTAGGAAAGATCTGGAAAGAGGGACTGAAGAGGGGACGCATCATTTTGTGAAGGTGAGGAATCATCGTTTATCGACGAGCGCAAGGGATCTACGCCGAGAGAGAGGGACTGCGAAGGACCCAGAGGGAGGGTTGAAACTCGAGGAAAAAACGCTCGCGAGAACAGGGGGACGATTGTACTTCTCCGATGACAGATTCCCATGTGGAGTTTCATCGGCGAAGCATGAAGGGTCAGGTGAAGAGCAAAAAAGAAATAATAAAGCAGCAGAGAAGGGCGATGCCCCTGGTTCTCGAACTCGGAGAACTATCGAATTTGGTTGGGGGGGGGGGGGAGCGGGCTCGTGAGGGGAAAAAGAAGCGGGGATCCGGTCCGGGGGGTAGCGAGAAAAGGGCGGGAAGAACTGACTCCGCCCTCTACTAATACATCGAAGGAAAAATAAACTTACGAACCCAAAGACCGATCTATAGGAGACCGAAAGAAGATCATATTATTAACTCGGCGCAAAGAAGTCGTATGCACTCTGAACAAAAAAGGGAAGTTTCGAAGCAGCTTCGGAGAACTATTTGTGGAAACGTGTGGAATAACACCCGACTCACGTTGTGTCAATGCCGAAGAAGACGAAGTCTCCTCTCCACTAAGAGAGAAGGGTAGAAGGAAGTGGGGAGGGGGAGTATCACTAACCAGAAGGTTATAGCGTGGAGAGACTTCCTCCCTATAAATTCATTTCTTACTCAGCGAGGGATTTTTGACTCGTAGAAGAGCACGACTGAGGTAATCAAAGAAAAATGAAAAATCAGGAGGGTGACTTAGTCGACCGGGAACCGCACTTCGCCTCCATCGGCAGTGAAAAAAGGAGAAAAGTCGAGAGGCTTCCGAGGAGAAAGAAAGCGTCACCGGGTGAGACAGGTCAGAAAGGAACGCCCCGGAACCTATCTCGGCCTAGGGCAAAAGAGTTTAGCTATTCCTATTCCTTATGAGAGAAGAGGGAGGCGCGAGAGAGAAAATATTTCCTCCAGAAACCCCAAGCTGCTGCAGAAAGCCGGTCGCCACAAAAAAAAATGACCGATCACCCCGAGCTTCAAAGATCCGCAGAACTCCGCCTCTTTCAGCCGAAGAAAGGCAGGCCACTCAAATTCGCGATTAAAGAGAAGTCTACTCCTTATCGAAAAAGATGGAGGCATCTCTTCTGACTAAAAGGAGCGTCAGGATCGGGCACGGGGAGCCTCTGATAAGCGGCACCAGGAAGGACGAGAATGTCCTGCTGCTTGCTGAAGGACGGGGAAGAGCGAGCTGCGAGGGAAGATCAGCACGAGAAAAATCTCCGGAACGGAGGGGGGGGGGGAACTGCTGATAAAAAGTTAGAGCAAATGGAGGAATCTTACCTGAAGTAATTGCGGAAGAAGGAGGGGGGGCATGCAGAGAACAAGTTTGCAAGCCTGGAATTCTCTCCTATCGAGGGCGATCCTAAGATCTAGGGGGGTCCACAAGCATGAAAATAAAAAGAAAAGAAAGGACTCGCAGAAAAAAAAAAAAAGAACCATTGGCGGGAAAAAAATCATTAATTTCTATAATGCGGGGAGACCAAAAGTGACAGAAGTTCGTGTAAAAAATAACGGAAAAGAGCTCGCGATCAGCACGAGAGAAAAGACACGTCCGAGATCAGCTGAAGACGCAGGAACATCCACACCGGGGGGAGAGAAAAGAGAGAGCGCTGCGAGAGGAAAAAAAGTCTTGATCTAACAAGCTCGTCGGTAGAGAGGCCTTCCAAACACGGAAAACCAGGGGGACCTACTGTGAGTAGGCACTGCAGAACTAGGGAATCGGAGGAAGGAGAGACACTTTACCTCGGGATCAGTTTTGCTGCCTCTAGAGTTCTCACCTTTCTTTGAAAGGCCGTCTAACAAAAAATCCGCCACGGTCAAAAGAAATCTACGGAGAGTCTCATCTGACATCCCTCTGGGAACATGCACCTACAAAAAGGGAGTCTCTCCTCAGTCAAAGTGAATCCAAGAGCCGGCGCGAAGGGGGGCTCCTACTAGAGGACGCATTTCCTAAAACCCCTTAAGGTCCTCGGTATCACAAGAGTTTCTGAGCGAGTAAACCTCAGCAGAACACTAAACGTCGTCCAAAAAGAACCCTTCGGGCGGCAAATTCAGCTTTACCGTGCAAAAAGAGAAAGGAAATCTCTTTTCCGGGAGGGAGCTCGAGGACGAGGAGGGTTCTTCGACTCCAAGAAAGGACACGACAGAGGGAGCTATAAAAGAGGGGTCTCCTCGGATTTCTATAGAAGCGGTGAAAGAGAAGTCTCTTTCCTGATGGAGGAGAAGGAAACGACGACACGTGGAGAAAAAGCTCTCTGATCAGACAGGAAAGATAAAGGTGAGATCGCTAGAGGGGTTTCGACGGGGGATCCTCTTAGGACGCATGGAGGTATTCGTTATCATGGTGCCCCGCTAGGAACGACGAAAATCTCGGATTCACGAAAGATCAAAAATCGCCGAGATAACGAGGGGGTCGAGTTCGTAAGAAAGAAGATCAGGCCGTCGGGGGAGAGATCGGCGGCGTCCAAGGTTCCAGAGTCCTCTCTCTTCGACCCGCTGAGGACGCCAGTCGCGGGGTGACCGACTGGAGATGGAGGAATTCGTGGGGGAGTTCTATATGGGAGGAGGAAACTCATGGAAAACCGGGGGGAGACTACTATTCGCAGCATGAGGCCTGGAGGGTAGTCTGCTGTCATGGTCGTGAGAAAGGGCCCTCACTCGATCTTTGAATAGACTAGAGGAAGCTAAAGAATTCGGCTATTCTTCGTCGGCCACTCGAAACCTACCTTCGAGGCGAGCTGAAAGAGAAAGCAAGGAGGAAACGAAGGGTTAAAAAGGATTGCAGGTAAAAAAGTCTTCTGAAGCGGCTGCTTGGTCGTAAAGAACGTGGCTCGAGGGGATACGCGTCCCGCGGACAGGCCAGAAAGGACCGACCTTGGGGAATGAGGGGGGAAGCAACCGCTCCTGGGGAGAAAATTCATGGACTCTGGGATTGATCCTGCGGTCGGAGAGGGGGAGGCGCAACTGAAAAGAGAAGGGGGGGTGGGCAGAAACGAGAATACTATTTCGAGAGAAGTTACTAGGTCGGCACAAAAGGGCAGCGCTTCTATTCGGAGAAAAAAGGAATCGGGCTGGAAGAACACGCGCAACCGGATCATTCGCGGAGACTACGAAGGGAGAAAGAAAAAGCGCTAAGGAGAAAGGGGACAGAAAAAAGGTGTATCGCGAGGGGAGCACCTCAACCAATTGGGCTACTGGAGAAAGGGACTATCTTCGCGAACGTCGAAAACATGGCGCTCTCGTACCAGATGCACTGTCTTGAAGCTAAGAAAAGAAAAGACTCAATACGGGGAGTGCAATCTAACAAGGGGAGAAAGGCTCGTCGATGAAAAAACACGATTTTGTCCACGCTTGCTATCGGGGAGGCGCTGCTTCCATTCTTGAGAGGGGGGTAAGAGAAGAAACATCAAGAAACCCCTTTCGATAATAGAGCAAGAAAAAGGACGACGACCGCAAAGGTCCTTTCTGAAAGACACTCTTGGGCAGAATGCTTTCATTTAGATATAGAAAAAAAACAAGCGGATGCAGTATTAAAGAGGAATAAAGAAAGGAGACTCGGGAGAGGAAGTGCTTTCTCGACTGGAAAAGACCGGGCGTAAAGAGTCATGACCTAGCTACTATTCTCCGCCAGAACCCAGAAAAGGGAGCTTCGTCGACCAACCGCAAGAAGAGAATTTCCGCCGCTCATCACCGGGGAAGAAGAAAGCAGCGGAGAAAGGGTTCCCTCACAAACGGGTACTTTCGTCTGTAGAAAGATCGCTGGGGAAAATTTGAGGGAAAAAACTCATCGACGAGCGTCCACTATTCTCAGGCTCTTCGGAAAAAGGTCATGAGACCTGGAGATTCCCCCGCAGATCAACCTTCGGCTAGTACTAAAAGGGCGAGAGCTGACAGATTACAAAGCTCGAGCAGTGAGGTCGGGTCGTTCGCAGTTAAAAAAAACGAGAGCACTCCGTCCAAGGGAAATAGCGGCACCGGGGGCTCGAACTCTTCCCTCGGAAAGAGAAGCGGTCGAAGTCGGATGAACCTCAAACCCGAAAATGAGCGGGGGTCGAAAGGACCTACCTCAGAAAAAGACATCTACGATCACGGAGAAGGAACAGCATCCTCTTCACGTCCCAGAAGGCAGGACGGTCTCAATTAAAGAGACTCGACGGAAAAATTCGCGAAAGGGAAACCTCGGACGAAAAGTACGACCACTCGGCCGATGTCTAAGCGAGGCGACCGGCCAAGTCGGGGGGAAATCTTTTGTGCTCGGAGAGTCCCCGAGGCCCCAGGCATCATGTCGGGGAAAACGTTGTCCGACGACGAGAAGCCACTACCGCCAGATCAGCCGGGCAGGAGTCGTCACAGTCTCGCGACATCCCAAAAGGGGGAAAATCTATCGTGGAGCGACCCTGACAATCAGCCTATTTCTAGTGAAGAGGGAGGAAACAGCGTAGCGCTTGGGGAAGGGGCTATCACTCACTGCGGGAACTACGGGCTTCAGGACCGTATTTCCGAAAAAACTTCGATTGCGCAGACGGTGCTACGAGCCGATTACGGGAGAGAAAAAAAGATTCGAAAAAAAGATCGAGTGAAAAAGGGAAAGGCCTGTTCAGGAGGAATCTCGAGGCGGACGAATGCTTTGCATCGATGCAGAAGATCATCGAGAGTGGGGGTGAAGAGCTTGTGAGGCTGCACCCTTATAACGAAGACGGGAAAAAAAAACCGTCCTTTCTGTCCTCCATGGCGGGGAAGGAAAGAACATCGGCCCTATCTAATAGTCGCGGGGAATCCGGGAGGGAGCACGTGAAAAAGACGTCCACGTGCTCCATCAAAGACGCCCTTCGCGCGTCGAGCGGCAAAAAGCAGCACGCGGGAATCCTGGGGAAATGTCAACGGAACACTTCCATTCGTCCCAGGGGCGCCTACTAGGGGGGGGGGATCCGAAAAAAGTGAGGGAAAATGTTCAAAAGAGAAAGGGAATGGTGTCAGGATGCTTGAGGCAGAGATACTACTTCGGGATTCGGTGAACAAGAAAAGAACATTCTACAAGCAGGACGTGTAGGGAGGGTGTTCCGGAGAAGAAGGAGGGATGCTATAGGCATTCCTTCTATTACTGCTATACGATAGTCGAGACATTCGGAGAAAAATCAGGAGTTGGTCGGAGGGCCTTTCTAACGGAAAAGAGACTATTATTCGAGCCTGAAGAAGAATTATATCTATTTGTTTCTCAGGGGGGACAACTAAACCCGACCGTTAAGCCAAGTCCAACCTTCACCGCAGTGGGATACTATCCCCATAAGAGATTTTCCCGGAGTCGGACCTATCATAGTTCTGCGAACAGGGAGTGACAAACACGCTCGGAAAGAATAGATAAAAATCTCTCTGAAAAGACGATCTTATAAAGAACAAAAAGCAACGGAGAAAAGGCGTTCGGCGAGCGGGAAAAATGTCAGGTCGTTCAAAGAGGGCTCTCGAAAAAACGATTCCCGGCTCAGCACCGAACTCGAAGAAAGACGGATGCAGAGCGGGGAGGTCTCCAGATCCACTGTGAAGGAATTCTTTCAGTTGAAGAGTTAAACTACGTCGGGAGCATTAAAAAAGTGCGGAACACCGGAAGAGGAGAGTTCCGGAAAAAAAATCGCAACGAAAGGGCCAGCTTCCGTCAGTTCCGTCTAACGCTCTTCTCAAAAACAGTAGGTCAAAAGTCAAGGGGTCAGAAGAGCGCCTAATAGCACCTCTGTCAGAGAGAAAACTAATGAAAGAAGGGGAAAGCCTTTTCATGCTGAGCGTCGGGGCGCAGTGACACGTCGAGAAGTATTTCCGCTGAGAGGGCATCCTTACCGGGAAACCTTGGGAGCTTAACGTGCACATAAAGCGGGGATCGTCCCAGATGAGATGCGAGAGACTCTAAGTTTTCTTCTACTCTATGGAAGAAGGAGGGAAAGGACTACTTCGAGCGTCCTTCTGAGATCTACTACGGAAAATCTAAGCTAGAGGGGGGGACTTCGTGATACAGACCACTATTCGGAGGGAGGGGCTTAGCTCGGGGTGAGCGCGATGGTGGCGACCGCGGTCAAGCTCTCGGAGGAAGGTGTCTTCTTGATCAGGGTACGAAAGAGACCCGGTACTCGCACAGACTATCTCTAGGAGCAAGGCGAAATCTGCTCAACGAGAAGTCCCCTCGTCCAAGAATCTCGGGGACAAAAAGAGGAAAGGCCTTAAAGAGAGAAAAGAAAGAGTTTTGCGCGATCTTCGCGCGAAAGATATCTGTTTCCTACCTCAAAAGCTCGTCGCCCCTCTGGGGAGGAGTTTTCACCGCGAAAAAGGTACTGAGGGCGAAGTTCAGAAGGAAGAAGGCTTTCATAGAGAAAAAAGAAAAAGAGCTACCTGGGAAGCAAGGATACGGATCCTCGGCTGCGTTCAGGAGAACCGGATCGCTCTCACTAGATGGATTTGAAAACCGAAAGAACGTAGATAAAAGGACGCACTAAGGAAGTCCTACCAAAAAAAAAATAAAAAAAAAAAAGACCGTCAAAAAGTCGTGGAGGGGACGCTTCTCTTTCCACTGCATTGAAGATAAGGAGAAAGGGCGGAAACGTCGTCGCAAAAGAAAGGGGAAAAGCGAACAAGGAAGACTCTCGAGGGGAAATCTGCTGCCGTGTCGAAGTGCTCTATTCCTTAGGGGGGGGTTACGACGGAAAGAGAAAAGTGTTAATAAGACGTCGTTCAGAGGTATACCGGAAAAGGACTTTCCGCGGATGAAAATCCTCTGATTTACGTTGATCGTCCCGAGACGGCAAGGAGAAGACCGGCTCGCTCCTGCGCATTTGAATTGAAAATAGAAACTCGACAAGGATCTCTGGAATATTAAAAATGTGCATCGCGTCGATTCGAATCTTCGGGGGAGGGCGCAAGACCTCCCTACCTCTGGCCTCGCGCTACAAGCAACGAACGGACAACATTGAGAAGGGATGAGAAGAAGGGAAGGAGTTATCTGCGCGGGTGAACGAGATCAACCATTGCGCCTTAAGGGAAGAGACGAAGTCTATCATAGTGGAGCAGAGAGCAAACCGTGGGAATCATAACGAAGAAGGCTCAATGGAACAGAGGAGTGCAGATCGACGGGGGGGATTCAAACCTTTGAAAAAGGGTTCGGGGGGCGAGCCGGGAGGGGGGAAAAGATCGCGGTTCTGCACGGGTCGAAAAAAAAAAAAAAAGAACATTTGCTGGAGACCTCTAGCCGGAAAAAGGAAGCCGATCTCCGCAAGGTCTGGAGTAAAAGAGCAAAGCCTTCTTCGTTAAAGAAGGGTCCTATCTCTCTGCAAAAAAGACTAAAAGAGATCAACGGCAAGCACTGCCAAAAAAGGATTGCTCGTAAAAAAGAGTGAGTGATCTCGTCGTACTGAACAAGAGGAGCTCCATCACCCTTGGAAAAAGGCTGGAGAAAAGACTCCGTCCTGAAAAGCATAACTGAAGCGGCAAAGAACCCTCTAGCTCCTGGAAAAGAAAAGACCGGCGAGCCTTGGCGATCGCAAAAGATCGCGAGGTTCTCTTGCGCAGAAGGGAATGTGGATGAGGTAAGTAAGTCGTGCTCGAAGGGGAAGAGTGCGCAAAGAGGGAAGAGATGGCCTACACTGGAAAGAAAAGGGTTGCGCTTAACGCCGCTCGATCAAAGACGGGACGAAGGAACTTCTATCGGGAGTGACAGATGTACCAGTAAAGGAGGGGAAAAGTTTCATCTGCGACCATGATGTCGGGCTTTTGAGAAAGTGAATCCGTCGCTGATCAGAAAAAGGAGAGAAGGGCCGCGCTGACCTGGTGCCTAATGACTTAAAAAGAATCTGGTCGGGGACGAGGGAAATCTAGAGCGTAAGCGAATCCCAAAGAGCTTTCGACTGGGCGAAATGAAGACCGTCGAGAGGAATGAAATGGAAAAGGGCACTTCACAGGGGGAGGGGGACGGGGTTTCTCCTTATCGAGTAACAGTCGTGACAGCGGGGCGCATTAGGGAGGGGACAGGTCCGAAGAGGAAGAAAATACCACTCATCAGTCTAATCTCTTCTTGGAGCTACCGAAGAAGGGTTTCGTATGAAAGCTTTGGACTGCGGCGTAACAGAGGAATCCCTCTGCACGCATTCAGTTCGGTGGGGGGAAATTCCTTGTCCGACGGTGAAAAACTCTTAAGCAGAGACAAGGGTCGTGAGGGTAGGCTGACAGGAAAAAACCAGCCCTCCTTGTGAAGTAGATCGATAATCCCTGAAACAGCCTATGAAAGGGAGCTGGACGAAAGAAGGTGAGGGTGGGTACGCTTCTTCGAGCGCCTGCGGTCAGGAAATAGCAAAAAAACTGACCAAAAAGTTCGACCGGTGAAAAGAACCGAAGACCGGCCACGAAGCTATGAGTGACGGACACTCTGGAAAAAAGAACCGAGTGAAAATGATCATTTTCCGGCACCAGAAAGATGATGATCGGGGGAGGGGGACGAAGGGCGTAAGAAAAAGGCTCTCCTAGGGGCGAGGAGGGGGGGGTGGTCGATCGGGAAACTAATACCTTGATAAAGACAACGCCTGCGAGCAGGTCTCCACCAACACACAAGAAGTCTCCGGTCACAGCACCTACGAAGGAGTTGGGGGAAGATCTAACAAAATTTCGGTATCACTTTATAGTAGGAGGAGAACGACTTTCCTTCATTCAAAGGGAGGGATCGGGAGAATCACGAACTACTAAGATCGATTAGGCCACGTCCACTCCTTAAGGGGCTTAATAGAGAAAAAAAGATTGCTGAGCGCGGAAAAAATGTATCTTCAACCGCGCTCAAGAATTCTCGGAAAAAGGGATCGAATGTCGGTCTTGTCTTCTCATGCGGACAGAAAGATTCGAGGTCCAACGCGAAAAAAGCCGAAGCTCAAAGGTTGACTGGTTTCTGAACGGTAACTCTTTTGCCGAGGAGCAGAAGGGAATACTAGAGGGAGGGGAAAAAGGGTGAGATAAAAACTATCTTCCTGAAAGAGAAGCAGAGGAATCGGAAAGGGTCTGCCTTTCAGCCGAGTGAGCGATCATGCCTGAGGTTTCGAATCTAGAGCATGCACTAAAATCTTTTATTCCCTAAGGGAAGGATCACCTTAAAAAAGTTGCTCTGAAATGCATAGATCCCCAGGGATAATCCATGATACTTTGGGGAAGTTTCGTGCGTCCGGAAAAAAGAAGGAATAAAAGAATCCCGAAAAAAAGTCAGTATAAGGAGGAATACTCGAAGAGGACAACAACAGACGGATGGTATATATCGTCTGAAGAGATCTCTGCCCGTAAGGATCTACTTGGGTTCTGTCTCGAAAGGCCAAGATAAAAAGGAACGTGGGGGGAAGGTTCTCCGCGGGATGTGTATTTACACGCATTCCAGAAGGGGAAAATGTTTTCTGGCAAGACCGATCTACGGGCATCACAGGACTTGGAAGAAAGTCGGAGGCGAAACTCGTCTCCGTCCTGGAAAAGATCGCAAAAAAACGTCGGAAAGAGCACTAAAAAAGCTCCGGAAAAGTCTTGTCCTTCAAAAGGCATGAAGAGGCTAAGTTCCAGCAAAGGACTAGTCAATCGCCTCTAGGGGGAAAAAGACCGGAGGGGCCTCACTTAATAAAGAACGTTTCCTCTGTAGGGCCCTTCGGAGTGGAGGTTCAACCGCCGAGCAGCTCGGGCCGGAAGTCCCAGGAAGAGAATTCGGGAGAAAAAAGGGGAGGGGTTACGCTTGAAAGGGGCCATCCGCGAGGGTGAAAAGTCAGCTTCTCGGTCTGAAGTAAAATTCCGACTATGGGGGGCAGAAGAGGGTTCTACCGCTACGAGGGGACCTCGGATACTCAAAAACCGCTTGAGCAAGAGGGCGGGGCCATGGGGAGGAAATGTCGTAAGGGACCCTCCGAGGCATAGGGAGGATCTTACCTATGAGCTCGGGTGAAGAGCGATGATATTTTGCGACCGCGGTCAAGAAGGGTTAAGTGGTGGGGGTAGCAGGTCTTGGGATCATGGGAAAAAAAAGACGCGAAAAAAGAGGAAGAGAGTATCATATCCTTCGAAAAGGAAACCGATGCCGTCTCAATGATCTTCGAGGTCGGATCCGGATCCTGGACAAGTACTACGATAAGTAGGAGGCTCCTAGAGCGACCTCATCGTCCTCGGAAGAGCCCTCTGGGGAAAGCTTTCACGACAGTAAACGGTCCTGGCGAGGCGTCTTAGGGGAAGATTAGAAGACCTCAGGGAGTGGACGAAAAGGGCACCCTCACCAGACCTACGCGGAAAGCAGCTGATAATCGCGCTGAAAGATGCGAGAAAGAAATTAGTGACTGGGGATGGAAAGAGACTATAACTAGGACTCCTCGGGGGTGAAGGCTAGTCGTTGCCGCAAAAACTGCCACTGAGAACAGCTCGCGAGAACGGGGCTCCACAACATGGGACAGATACGAACATAGGAAGGGGGGGCAGGTCGTCGAAACATCTGCGGCGGGGGAGAAAAAGCTTAACGCCCGCTCCGAGGGGAACCGCTGCAGAAAGAAGAAGGTCCTACGGACGTATATCTACTGAGGGGAGCCGCCTTCAGGAGGGATGGATGTCATAGGGGATGTCGTCGGGGAAAGTCTGGCACAACGGAAAGCTCTCTCCTTCGAGAAGGTAAAAAGGATCTGAGAACGGACTATTCTTCCGAGGACGAGGAGGGGGGATCAAAACGGTGTCGAGGCGAGGAAAAAGAGGAGCTCGCCAAAAAAAGAAAAAAGGACATCATTCTCTGCGCTGACGGCAAGAGGACAACATTGTCATCTTTCAGAAAGAAGGATCGTCCCTAAGGCGATCCTCGCAACAGGACACTTCGACCTGGGGCGATATCGAAGGACTGCGCGAACGGAAAGCACTAGAAAGAAAAGAACTCATCCACCTGCTGGAGCTTCGCAGGGCCTCTCAGAATCGTCGAGGTGCCCGAAGGAGGCCTTTTTCGGCAAGCCGGAGCTGGCTTGGGGGAAGGGTTCCCGCTACCCAAAAAAAAAAAAAAAAAAAACCCAAAAAAAGAAAAAGAAACATGAGTGCGCGGCGCCAGCGAACTACTCTCCAGCAGGAAAGAAAACTGCTACCTTCGGAGCAAGGAAGCGAGCTCCCAAAGTCTAGCAAAGAAAACGCGTTTCCGTGCTTGCAGTGTCGATCGAGAACAACAACGATGAGTATTAAAGAGGACAAGCAGCACGCACGCAGAAAAATCTACACCTTTCGATGGCAACAATGAAAACTCGTCTTCCTTGCCAAACTGGGCCCGAGAGCGTCGTCGACCCGACCGCAATCTCCCGCTTTCCTCAGAGGAAAAAGCGGCACCCAAACTCTCGACGAAGATGCAACACGCGAATCCTTGGAAAGAAGTTTCTCCTGAGCGAGCTCCATCAGGTGGGGGGGGGGGAGGGGGGAAACTCGGGACCATGCAAAAACGCCATAAACGCATATCAGCGGCGAGATGACCGAGCAGGTCGAAGTTTCGCCTGGGGAGTCGGAAAACCGCCCGATCACCACAAGTCCACTCCGTGAGAAAGATACCAGGGTCCTCGTCGGAAAATGATGTCGGAAAGAACGCGCGCTCAGCACTAAGAGCTCCGGAGAGCCGCGCTGCACCTGGTGCCTACATCAAGAAGACGCAAAAAAGCTCTATCAAGCGGGGAATGACTGCCCATTGAAGGTGCGACAAAAGGGAAAAGCCGCCCTCGAACGTGAAAAGGGGAAATCAGAGTACCGTTACCAACGGCACAGAAAAGAGCTTAACGGAAAGAGATCTAGCGAACCGAGGCAGATAAGAAGTATAACAAGAGGATTCCGATTCGAGCACGAAGTACCACTCAGAAAACGCTTCAGAAAGGGGACTGCCAGTGTTCCCCGTCGGTGTCGACACGGGTGGGGAGTCAGAACCCCTCGCGCAAGATCCTTTCCGACGACGAGGAGCCAACACGAAAACATCGCCGAGCCGCGGAGGGGGGGGGGGGCGCCTCGTCCTACAAACCATCCTCCTTTTGGAGAGCGTTTAACGAAAGGGGATCCGAGAGGAGAGCGCGTGGAAAAGTCTATCACGCCCTGCGGAAGGGAGTCGGACCTCTTCCGAAGATAGTCGACCAAGAATCGACTGGCGCCGAAAAAAAGGTAACTAAAAAAAAAGGGTCTGAAAAAAAAGGAGGCTGCAAAGAAAGATCCCCTTTGCGGCGGGGGAAAGATCTTCCCTTCATACGAAAAGTGATCTGCTGACCCTCGTTGACCGTCAGCAACATTCGACGAGGGGAAAGTCGAGCGGCTGGGCGGCACCCTGAGAAAGCCTCAGAAGAGTCCCTCACGCGAGACTTGACCGATGAAAACAAAGAATAGAGACAAAGGGAAGAAGGAAATATTATCGCCGCGAGAAACGAAGGGGACTCGGTCTGAGCACGTGGAAGACGGGTACAGCACAAACCTCAGGGACCTGACGAGGAGAAGATTACCAAAAGAAAAAGAGGAGCCCCTATTTGCGGGGGGGAAATCTTCTACCGGGGGGGGCCAGCTTCAAACGAGCAGGAAAGGTATCGGCACCGGAGGTTCACGTGGAATCCCCCGAAGACAGGAGGTCCGGCTTCTTGCGGACGACGGGGCTAGATGCCGAATGCGGTGGGTAAGACCGAAAAAAGGGAATCCCAAAGGGTTCTGATGGAGTCTTATGAACGAGGGGACGATCTGATCTCGATGATCGGAGCGTCGAGGAAAGACTTCCCTGCAGGAGACTAACGCGGGGGAGAATCTTGCCCTTGCTCCAGGGAGTAGTCGAAGAAAGAAGGGATATAGATAGGTGGTAAGGGGGAAGACTCACCCACACAGACCCTAACGTATAAAAAATCAATGACCTCACCAGAAAAGTGTGATCGGGAAAGGACTCTCACATTTCGTTCGAAAGGAAATCTTTGCCGTGGGGAAAAAGAGGGTCCCTTCTGCGGGGTAATGAGTACCGACGATAGCGAGGTCACGAAGAACTGGAGAGA
>Ga0179593_1286365_pt1 | contig 16974 bp, 24 predicted proteins | sample CZODoug2_1_08_16_FD_185931 | JGI IMG/M metagenome (GOLD analysis project Ga0179593, IMG submission 185931) | Vadose zone soil fungal communities from Angelo Coast Range Reserve, California, USA - CZODoug2_1_08_16fungal (PacBio error correction) | ecosystem: Environmental > Terrestrial > Soil >...
TGAGTAGGTGGAGTCCCTGTGGCAAAAAGAAGGCCGTCATCAAGGGAATGGAGTAACACCCCATGCAACTCGCAAGTCGAATCTCGGAAAGGTTTTGGGGAAGATTTTCCGGGAAAAAAAGTAAAAAAAATAAACTACAACAACAGAGTAGCATTCGCCCGCGCGTCACTCAAATGGGTACAGGGGAGAAAGAGAGGACCTATTCGGCAAAACATAGTCAAAGATAAGGCGTGCTGCATTGAAAAAAAAAAAGCAGTAGAATGCAGGAAGTCAACTGGAACTGCGTAATATGCCCAGAGGATGAGGGATAAGAGGAAAGTTGGGGTATGCGAGCAATCACCCTGTCGCGGGGGGCAACAACTAAGGCTAGAATGGACGTGGGGCTTGATAGACAAATGTTTGATGGAGAGAACAATAAGTTTAGAAAACGGTTTAGATTATATCGACCTATGCGTGGCCGGCAAATCATGAAGCGTTTTTCGGCGTAGTTGTGAAAAGCGGCCGAGATTCTGGCGGGGGAAAAAAAAGGACGGCAGAAGATATCGAGCGCCCGCTGACTCAGCATGTTAAAGGATTAAAAAAACCAGGCCGGAAGAGCACCTGAATGTTTTCGGAGGAAAAAAAAAAAAACTAGAACTACAACAAAGAGGTATGCCGACCTTGCGAAAACTGGCATGGGGGGGGAGTATCTTAAAGGGACGGGAGAGTTGCAAAGAAGGAGGGAAGGGGAAGGGGGTGCCCAAAAAAAGGTTCGAGGTGGGTTCATAAAGAGAGCGTGTGGGAAATCGAAGGAGCTAGTCAACCTGGGTTTACGCCTTTGAAAGAGGAAAAAAAAGACGAGGGAAGGGAGTGGGTCAAACCATAATATCGGCGCGGAATTGAAAAGGGTGGGGGACGCCCTTGTGCCTTGTCTTGTTCCAAAAGTTGAGAGGACTTTAACGAAATAAATCAACTTCACTGAAGGGGGACCCTAGAAGAGTGGCAAAACGGAAAAGCTGGGGGGAAACAGTTTATCGGGTTAGACCAGCGGGGCCAGTAAATGGGAAAGGAGTTAGTTCTTTGTCCTTAAACAGAGGCAAGAGGGCGAAAAACGTAACGCCGGGTACGATCGGCGGGCGGAAAAGAAGGGGAAGGCAACTGGGGTCAAACCGTGGAAGGAAATTCGGAACGGGAATGGTCTGAAGAATGGCGGGGCTGCCTGGACGGGGGGATAAGCCGAGGATTCTTAGGAAGATTGGTGGAAATCGGCAAAGAAAAGAACAGCTGAAACGCCTTAAAGAAAAGAACTATGCGACTTGGGTTGCCGGGGCTCAGTAGGAACTCTGGATTGGCGGAAAAGGAAGGTACCGGGCAGGGGGGAATAAAAAGGGGAAATTCAGCATCCACGCAATCCGGAGGGGAGGTTGGTAAAAAATATGGGAAAATCAGTATCTGTGGGGGGGGGGAACGCGGCGAGGGGACTAATATCCCCGCCCGACTCTGATTGTAAAAAAGGAAGCGGTAAAATAATGGCCAGGGTCAACCGGAAAAACGGGACACTGGATTGATTCGGCTGTTGGGACTAGGTTATAAGGGCAAATTTCAGACCCAAGAAACCTGGAAGGGAAGATCTTAGGGGGGGTATTACCGGGTCTTTGGAGAAGCAGAAGGATAAGTTTGTTCGGGAGGCTGAAAACGAAAAAAAAATATCTTTTCAGGGGCAGAAGAGGGGGCTGGGGGTAAACTTAAAGAAAGGGCCGAGAGTTTAGACGGCCAGTGAATAGAATTTCCATGATAAAAAAGTTAAGTCTCATTTTCTTAGAAAGTTATTAAGGTCTAAGGTCAAGAGTACGAGACCCCCAGGTTTTAGGGTGAAAGTGGGGGTGTTTGGCGGGGGGAATGTTTGGGGGAAAACACGCGATCGGTGTATTCATAAACCGGAAACCAGACTAGGAAGAAAGGGTACGTGAATTGGGGGGAGGTCTCTCTGCGCGAACCACTGTTTGGAAAAATCCAGGAAGGGAGGAGAGGTAGAAAAATAAAAATTTCCACGTCAAAAGGTTGAAGAACCAAGTGGGTCAACTCCAGGGCGTTTGAAGTCAGGAGGAATCAACCCAAAAAGGGGTTTACGTTTTTTTCCTGGATGGAGGGGGGAAAAAAAGAGAAGAATGACGATCGTTGACTCTCCACTCGAGCCACACAGACCTGCCGGGGACAAAGGTGCCTTCGGAAGACGGAAGGCCCGAAAACGAAAAGAAAATTCATTGAAGAGGGCCTTACAAAGTGATTGCATCATCAACGGAACGCTGCTTGGGGGGGAAAGTGATGTAAAGGGAGGGGCTTTCCGGACGAGCGCTAATCATCCAAACAGTCAAGGTGGGGGTCACTGGGGGTTAAAATCATCATTGGGGCCCTGGAAAGGGCGGAGCGCCATACTACTTAGGGATCGTTTGAAAGAAGGAGGAAGAGATCCTCAACAAAAAGGGAAAGGGAGAAGGGAAGATAGGATATCCGCTTATAAACTACCTGTCAGTCTGGGACCGCGAAAGGGGCAAAAAATGGAACTGAGTTGTCATGGAAAACCACAAAAGGGGGGGGGGTGGATTATAGCGTTCCAGGCCGGAAGACGTATCGCTGTCAGCCCGTGCACAGCAGTGGAATTGTTGAGGAAAAGAAACGGGGGGAGGAAAAAGACCCACCCCTGTGCATTAGTGAGTGTTCGGCGGCGGGGGGGGAGGGGTCTGTAAACAAAGCGTGGCGCCATGAGGTAGGGAGGGTTTGAGACGATTTTGGGGGTCAATCGATGTAAGGCGAGGAGGGAAAAAAAGGAAAGAAGAAACGCCATCAAAAATTTTTGGTTGCATTCAGCCAGGGAAACTGAAAGCTGGGACGTTGGCGACACAAGGGAAAAATGTTAGGTCTGGAAAGTGGTAGATAAGCGAGAAGTTCGGGGGTGGCGGCTTGGTTAAAAAAAAGTGGTGCACGCTACGAATCCAAAATCCTTTCGGTCATATAAATTCGTTCGGACTGCCTAACGCGCGCTTTTTGTTGTCCCAAACAGACAGAAAAAAACAAAAGGACAAGTGAAAAAAGTTGAAAATCGGAACCGTGACTTGGAACACTGAAAGCTAAAGGTAATTTGTCAGAAACTGCGAAACGGTATAGCATAAGGCCCCAAGAGATTTTCCAAGGCGCCGTGTCACGAAGGCAAGCAGAAGGGGGGTTTCAGGGGACCATGAAACTTCGGGGTTTGGGCAATCGTCAGAAGGAGGTGGGGGTGAGCCAGCACACCCATAGGCCCGGCAGATGAAGGAACGGAACATGTAAGAACACGAACCCGAGTCGGAAAGGGCCGGGGGGCCTGGCTAGGGCGCCGGATCAAAAAAAAAAAATCACCAAAAACGCCTAATCAATAGGGTTTAAGGGGGGAACATCGGCACGAGACGGCGCCTCAAAAAGGAGGAAGAAGATTGAAACTCGCGAGGACACGAGACAGGAATTCGGGGGTCACAACCAGTCTTGAAACAACGAAAACAACGCTGGGCGCAAGCACCTTAATTAACCCTATATGAAACAGGAAAGAAGAAAGGAGAAGAGAAAACAGTGAGCAAAGGCACAAAAGGCATCGCAAGATTTCTTCGTTAAGGAAGGACGGTCTGAAAGATTTCCACCGGAGCAGTTCCACTCGAACAGCTCGTTCGGATAACGAGGCAAGGAAAGGGTGAGCATAAGAGGAAAACATGCCGGAAGAAAAAAAAAAATGAACAGTCAGACTTTTGAGCACCGCCGTCAATAGAAAGGAGGAAAGGAGTGGTTTGGGTACATCTGAAAAGCACCGAAGATTAGGCCATGTAGCGAAGGGGAAAAAGACTCGACTTTTCGAAAGGAGGAAAAAGGTTGTGCGTAGGGAACTTCGAGTCGGGGTTATGCATCAAGAAGAGAAATGAGGAGTAACCGAAGAAGGGGAAAGGCGCCACCGGGGGGGCACGCAGCGCTGGACGATTAGATTGAGGCTCCGAAAAGAAAAAGCAAGCGGTAAAAGGGGAGTATAAACCCCCTTGGAGGCTAGAATTCCTTTCAAAAAAACAACAGAAGAGGGACAACGGGCTGAATTCAGGGGGGGAAGCCCCCCGAAAAGGACACGCTGCAAAAGACCTGCCATGACGAGAATCAAAAAAAAGGGACCATTGGTCAAGGCAACATAACGTGTGGAGTCGAGGGTTTAACGAAAACTAAGAAGGGGACAAGAAGAAAGGCAGGAGGGATCAAGTCTTAAACGGAAAAAGGCCTGAGTAATCGGTCGCGGCAATAAAAGGGGGGCGTGCCGAGTTGTGGCCAGCAAAGCAGAACGGCAAAGCTAATAAAGTTGCATTGCAACGACATAAGGGCATCATGGCATTGAAGGATATGGTCTAGAAGAAAAACTAAGAAGTCTAAAGTCAGGGGTCTGCGCCCTCAAAAGGGTGGTTAAAGCACACGGGCATGCAAAAATCCTGAGTTCCCGAGACGCTTGCTCGAAGACGCAAACCTAAAGCACGGAAAGAACTCAAAGGGAGGGGAAGCATATTCCTCAGGCCGGAGGATAGGACAAGAGACCACGGGGGGGGCCGAGCAAAAAGTTGAGGGCGAAGAAAATGTGAAAAAACTCTTGAGACGCGGGAGAGGGGCGAGGAAAGACCTCGGAGGCGAGCGATGATCAAGATGTGTTTTAGCGAAGTCTTTGACGACAGAAAAAAGAGGGGGGGGAATCAAAGTCGATGATTTATTTGTCGGAAGGGAACACGTGCGGTCCCAGAAGGAAGCGGATCAAAGGAAAAAAAAAAGTAATAACACGAGTTGGAACAGAGAGAACAAGAACAAAAAAAGGAAGAGTAGAAAGGAGAATGCGACGGGCGGTGGATTAACGAGAAGGGCAAGGCAAAAGGGACGTGACCTCCCTAAAGCTGACGCCGCACGAAAAAATCGACCAAGGAAGGCACAGTTGTCCGAGGAAAAAAGCGCCAAAAAAGAGGGGGTGAATCATTAAAGGAAGCCTAAGATTGATGAGCAACGAGAGACCGAGGCTTAATCATCACGGAAGATAGAGCTGCTGGGGGGGATAAGGAAGATAATGCATAAAAAAAAGGGGATAAAACAGACGGATGGAGGTCTTAATGTTTTGGTGAAGAGAAAGCCCGAGCGAGGGAAAATTTTTCCCATTTGGGAAAAAGTGGGCTTTCAGAATCAAAAGGGGGAATAGGGGCGCAAAAAAAACTTTTTACTGGGAAGACGGGGGAAAGACCCTATCGTTTCACAGGTTACTTTCTGGCTTCGAAACGACGGTATTGGGAAGCGGGGACGCAGGCATGTCAACAGAAGGGGCCGCATCTACGGTGGGTTCTCAGACTGGGGGAAAAACGACCACGGTGCAAAAAGGTGAATAAGACCATTGCCGAGGAAAAAGTCAACAGATGTTTCAAGCAAAATCGAAGCAAAAACCAACGGACGTTTGGGGAAGAACCTGCGAAAAGGGGGGGGCAGTGGGTGATATCGTCAGCGTCTGGTATAGTTTCAAGCAAAAGGGGGAGTCAAGTTGCCGAGGGCGGACCCCCTGACAGGAAAAAGGAGGTTTTCAGGGGGGAGTGGGAAAAGAGCTGATGGAAGAGAAAAGGCTGAAACTCAAGAAAAGGGGGGTTATACTTTTAAAAGGCCGGAGGGGGGAGCGGCCGGCAAAAAGAAGAGGAGGTCCAAAGGGGCGAAACATTGAACGGCGGGGTATCAACGGGGGAGCTGGGCAGCACGCCAAAGAAAAAGACTGACGAAGCAAAGAGTTCAATTCGGGAGGGGAGGAAACTGGGGATGCTGTTTTCTACAACCGGACAAGTATGGAGAAGCAGGCGGGTATTCATATGCCATCAGATTCACAGACCAGACAGGTATAGGGAGAGAGGAATTGCTGACCCGTGGGTAAGACGGGTCATACTTCTGCAAACTTGGGAAGTCTGGAGAATCGGGCGCTCCAACGTGGTAGCCCAAGCTAGAAGTGGATCGGCCGTTGTAAAGACGTCATCTGCAAGGACAATGATTAAACCGCATAAAGAGGCGAGGCGTTTCGGGGAATGGCTCAGCACGGAGTGGGCGTAGAAAACACATGGGCAGAATGGCAAGTGAAAGCCGTTTAATTCCAGAAGAAGGAGAAAAAAGGGGGCGTGGTTGGGTGCCCCCGCCTGGTCCCCAAGGAAGGCAAGATCAGGGGGGGGGGGACCGGAAAAATCTGATCCGGCCCGTCTTTTGAGACTGGTGGAAAAAAGACAAAGAGGTTGCCAGCACCCGAAAAAGGGCATGCTTGTCTGGAAGTGGTGGTCCGGATCTGGCCGAAGGGCGGGCAGCCCACCAGAAATTGCCGAAGGAGCGGGGCGGGGGATGAAAAATGGCGAACCGAAAGGTCACGGAGAGATGGTTCGGGAGTGGAGGCGAACGTAAATAAAGCTGCGTGGGGACGCCGAAGTCAATGGGGAAACGACAAACGTCGGAAGGCGTGAAGGAAAACCGTGAAGAGAGGCGGGGGCAGGGGAAAGGTCGAATTGGGGGAATGACATAAGTCTGGAAGGATAAAAGGGTAGAGTAGGGTCTAAAAGACCTCAAAGGGTGTCACTTGGATTGGGTGGGGGTTTAATATGTGTTGGGAAAAAACGCAGAGAGGGCGGATGGCAAGGAGAAGAAGGAGTGATGGTGTCCGAAAGGCTTATAAGTCCTCTATCGCGCACAAATGGGTGGGGTTTGGTTACCGGCAAGGCGCGCTGCTAATCAAACCCACGTCCCAGACCGTACAACCTGGGAAAAGGGGGGGGGTGGTCGAAATAAAAAAGCTTTCCGGTAGCTTATCAAAAAACCCAAAAGGGAAGGGTAGGGCAGTTAACTCGGGTGGAAACCATATAATTAAACGAAGCAGTTTGACGAATCCAAAACAAACTCGACACACCATCAAAAAAAGAGAGATCAACACGCGTTTCAAGGTGAAAGAACGCGACGGAAGAACCAAACCAAAGGGGATTGGCCAGTAGGGGACGAATTTCTGACGCAGTGGTTCAGCCGGGAGGGGCCCTCTTTGGGAAACCGTAAGGAGCAGACTTGGGGAGTCCCCGGACTTGAAAGGAGAAAAGACCACAAAGGTGGTGGGGGGCAAAGGGTTAACATCAAGTGTTCTTGAAAAGCAGCGAGGCCCAGGACTCTGAGGCTGTGGTGGAGAGGGGGGCAGGTTTTACGGGGGTGGACGGGGTGCTGGATCGAGAACTAAGCGAGATGCAACGTGGGGGGAAAAAAAAAGAAAAGAATCCTAAGGGGACACTATCCACCGCATAGGGAGGGACGAGCGCAAAAGGAAGTGAACCAAAAAGGTGTTTGGGAGTATAGCTGTTCATGACAAAAAAAAAAAAAGGATCGGGGATCAACCAAAGAAAAACGTGACGGTAAGAAGAATCAAACTGTAAAACAGGAAGCGTCACCTGCTGAAATCTCGTATGTTGGAAGCGTCACGGGAGGTCGGAACCGCAACTGCGTATCGGTGGGATGGTGTGTCACGATTTGGGATGAGGTAAAAAAAACGACAGGGGGATCATGGCGTTTAAAAAAAAAGCAGACAAGAAAAAAAGGGGAAACCAATTGGGGTTGGAAGTCAACCCGGAAGCCCGCGGGCTACCACCATGTGGGAAAAGGGGGTAGGAACGGGGGTTGATTAGAAGCGCGCAAGGAAACGGCAGGGGAAACCAAGGAAGCTACCGGTAAAAAAAACCAAGCAGGTCGGACCAAGACCTGCTGGGGAGAGGAGAATTAAAAAAAGCACTAAACGCGCAGGGGGTTTCCCAAAAAATAGCAAAAACCCCCAAAGGACCAAGCTCGTGGAAGTTACTTTAAAAGGGAGAATAGAAAAAGGACGGCAGAAACGTCGCGACGTCTATCCCAATGGCCTCATAGGGGTCACTGGGGCTGAAATTGAAAAGACAAGAACAGCGTTGTGTTCCGTTGAAAAACCAAATTACGCAGGCCATCCGCAAACGCAGTTTTGCAGAAGCCAGCAAACATAAAAGCGCCAAAGGCGCTGAAAAAACGGACAAGGGACTAACACGCAAAGGGCTCGGCAATGGGGGGCCCGGTCCGAAATAAAATCGCAAGATACAGAACACCAAAAATCGGACAACAAAAACAAAGAAGAAAAGTGTCAACCAGTGGGGTTTTAGGGGGCCAGCTGGAAAATACTGTGAAGGGGAGGACTCATAAAAGCAAGGGTCAGTAGGGGACAAAAATAATCGGGGGAAATCTCGCGACACAATCAGGACATTCGGTGAAACAACCAGTCTTTGGAAAAAAATAAACGAGGGTAAGAAGATAGAAAAAGTAAAAGAGAGGGAACCTCCGGAACGCTCCATTATAGAAAAAAGAGCCAAACAGAGAGGGGGAGGGGAAAGCAAAGGGAACAACATCCTCGTATTCGACTTTCGTTAAGATGTCGAGGGAAGGGGAGGCCGATTTCAAAAAAAAAGAGGCAGTAATTAAACTCGCAAAAGCGTCGGGCTTAATAAACTATTCCAAAAAAAAAGGACACCGATGCTCAGGACCATGGCCAAGTGGGTCCTGAAACCGGCTGGGACCAATTGGTATCAAATGGCAAACAAGACGCCGAGCGCGTCACTGCGGTGAGTTGTGAAAAGTCAATCTTACGGACAAAAAAAAAACAGGAAGGACAGGGAATTTACGGGGCGCGTTAAAAAGCCGAATCGGTTCGAAAGTATGTCCAACTTATTTTTTCGGAGGGGACCCCATTCTGGAAAAAAGGTTTAAAGTGCAAACAAGAAGAGACATTCGGAAAAAGAAATTCAGTCAAACCTTTTACGCAGCCGCGGCGAGTGCGAGTTGAGGAGCAAACACAAGCAAAAGCGCTGGGACGCGTTAAAAAGTATCAACCCCTTTTAAAGGAAACAGCCTAATGGCAAGAGGATCTGGAACACTAAGGGACAGAAATCCGGGGGTAGAAAAAAAGGCGGGGGCAAGGAAGAGATGCCAAGTCTCCGCCAATCAAAAACACTGCCAATGTGTGCCAGGTGCGCATCAAAGGAGGGTTTGGGGAGTTCGATTTGGGGGAAAAAAACAAAGGATTGTGCTCGAACTCGCCTTGATGCAGACTTCGAATCAGCGGACGAGAACGGAATAAAGAAGGCACGGAATTGTTTTTGCCAAAAGAGCCTCAAGAAAAGCTACAAAATAAAGTGCGTGAGTCCAGCAGGTGAAATGGCAAGGAAACGGTAGGGGGAAAAGGAACACTGAAAAGTCAGAAAAAGGGGAGGGTTCTGCAATAAACCTTGGTTAGTCGCGGAAAACGCAAAGGCAGCACCTTCAGTAAGCGGAGAGGCTGCAAAACCCGGCCGACGATAGCCACCAGCCCTACCTGGCGCAGATGCCCGAGCCGGCGGAATATAATTCTCAACAGGGAATGAAAAAAACGCCGCCGGGAAGAAAACTCAGAATGCTCAAGCCATTGTAGGACGCGTCGAAGACGAAAACGTAGGCAGCGAATGCTTCACGTCGGGGGGGTTTGCGCTTCGTACAAAAAAAAGAAAAAAGAGGGGAAAACAATCGGTCGAAAAGGGGGAGCGGGGGCGGCGGTCAGCCCGGCTCGGGAGTCACAGCCGGCAGCGCCGACAGGATAAACCCGCAATGGGCCCTCAGGGCGCTCAACCAAAAAGGGAGTAGAGGGAAAAAGAGCTTGCCAAGTGGGTGAATTAACCCCAGTGATCTTATCCTAACGGGGAGGGGAGGCCCGAGACAGGGAAAAAAGAGAAACTAAAAAAAAGGGAGGAACAAGACTTTTCACGGGGGACAATATCTCAACACATAGGTACAGGTGACGCGCTAAATCCGAGTGCATTGAGAAGCGGGCGACCGAGTCAAAACCGAAAAAAATTGTAATCAGAAGAGGAAAAAAAAGAACTCTTCTGAGGGGTCAGGAGGATAATTGCGGGTCAGGGCCTGCGGAATATTGCGCCAGCGGATGCGGAGAGATGGGTTGAGCCAGAAGCAAGAAGCGCGCGGGGGGCACGGGTTCTGTACTTTCACTTGCTTTGGGGCAGAAGAAAAAAGGGTGAAAAGGCAGAAAAGGAATAGAATGGGAGTTAGAAAAAGTAGAAAACCTATCTTGTCAAGGAAGGAAACATGTTTCAATTAGTCAGGAAACGGGAACTGTTAGTGATGACCGAGGGGGACGCTGGGAAGAGGACAACCCTCGCGTTGGAGTGCAGCTACCAAGCTGCCTCAGAATTTTGAAAAAGCGGGAATTGCAGCCATGCCCGGCCTCCGATAAAGATCGGGGTGGAGCGGCAAAAAGAACGAAAACAACACAAAGCTGTTTCAGACACCCGGGCGAAAAAAGGGGGCAAAGGGGGGGTGGTTGAGATCGTTCAGCCGGCGGAGATGGGAAAAAAAACTAGGGGGCAGGCAGAAGGCGACCACTGAGTGCGCGTTTGCACCGGGTGTAAAAAATATGGGGACTCGAATTCAAAGGACGCAAGAAAAAGGGGGGGGTGGAAGGGGAACTATCCGGAGGGTATCGCATCAATCCGAAAGCGGGAAAAAATGGACGATTAAAAAAAAAGGGAGCAACATTAAGTGCGGTTAAATGTCAGGCGTGTCAAGGCATAATCACGTACTGGGACCTAAAAAAAAATTCGGAATCGCTGAAACAGGGAAAATTGAGAATTGTAGGAAGCGCCGTAAATGAAAAGATCGTACCCCAGGGATAGGCGATGACAATCCCAAAAAAAAAATCCCGAATGAAGGAAGGGGGAGAGGGAGGGAAAGTTACCCTTGGTCAACCGGTTGAAAGATAAATTAGGGAGGAATTTGAGAAAGCGGCGCCTGGCATCGTTTATAAGCCCCTCTTTAAAATTGGTAGCTGCAAGGGTGGGGGGGGGGAATCCGGGAAGCGGCCAAGCGCCAGAGGAACTCCCTATATACTGGCCGGGGGGGGACTGGTGCTCAAAACGGTGCGGGGGGAGAAGCAGGGTAAGTCAGAGGAATTAAGGGGAAGACGGACCTCACACCGCTTGATTTGTAAATACGGGAAAAAAAGAATGGAAGTGAGAGGTGGAAAAGAAACAACCGATGATGACGCCGGGCTGGGGGAGTCGAAAAGATGAGGGAATCGGGGCCCGGAAAAAAAAGGGAAATTGGAAATCGGAAGGGGGGTCCGATCTGTGAATCCGGCGATTTCGAAGCCCAGGAAAGGGGGACCATTTGCAAAACGGTGCGGGTGAGACCGCGGTGAGCAGCAGGCCAAGGCGGATATGGGGGTTCGTGGTGCTTTCGGAAAGAAGAAAGCAGAGAGGGGCCAGCAGAAGCCAGGAAAAAAAAGAAAAAAAGCGTCGCTCTTGCTTAACTTCAAAAAAAAAGTAAAAAGAGAGGGGGCCGGGAGAAAAAGGCGCGAACGTGGCGGGAAAATGAAGATAAAGGGGTGAAGGGAAGGGGATAAGGATAAGCAAGGTATATCGAATCCCAGGGGTGTGACTTTATGTGGGGTGGGTTCTTTCATGGGTGGGGACCAAACAAAAAAGAGGGGGGAGGGAATGGGACTCGCAACTGAAGGGGCTGGTTTTTCCGAAAGGGATTGGGGGGAGGTTGAGGAGAGAGAAGACTACCACTGGGGGGGTTAAACACCGTCCTGAGCGCTTCTAATCCCCAACTTCCAAAGGCAAAAAGGGTGGAACCCGGGAAAAGCCTGTACAGGGGGGGCCGGGCTGAAAAAGGTCAAACCAAGGGGGGGGAAGTTAGGGTAAACCTTGCGTGAGGGGGGTGGAAAACGCAATAGAGTCACAAGACGGAGGGGCGCAAATACCAAAAAAAAAAGGTTCAAAACCCCATCCCTCCGATAGAGTGACAGATTTAAAAACACTAAGACGCGGGGACGACCAGAAAACCTCAAAGAGAGGGCCTTTACTGGGGACGGGTTGGCTGAAAGGGAGGGGAAATCCAAGAAGAGGGAAGCATGTGGTGAAGGAGGACGTGTCAGCGAGTTTGCTAGGTAAGACTAAACGCTGCAAGCCAACCCTTGGGTGCAGGGGGGGAAAAAAAATCACAGTCCTGACAAACGATCCAGCTCTGACGGGTGTCAACTTTGATCCAGGGAGGAAGAGATTAAAAAACAACAAGGGAAAAAGAGAGATATCAAAAACAAAAAAGAAAAGATTCCCAAACGTGAAAAGAGTCAGGGAACTGACCAGCAAACGGGACCAAGGAAATGAGGAGGTTCAAAGGGAACCACGGGTGTGTTAGGATAAGGGTTCAGTCTGACACAGACTTCAATCAAAAGGGAAAAAAGGGGTGAAAGGATGTGATCAATTCACTGGTCGGAAAAAAGAGTCACATTCAATGGAAAAGATTAAGGGAGGGTGAGGCGGCGAGAATTAATGCACAAAGATGGAAAAACTCGTTTCAGGAGGGGGGGGTGGGCTCAGAGGGGGGGGATGCGTGAAGCGAGGGAAGGAAGGGAAAGTTTTACAACGGAAAGCAGAAACCCAACTGCAAAAAAAAGGTGGGGGTTGAATTCATCCCGGACGGAAACGAATGAAAAAAAAAAAAAGGGTGGCACAAGGTGAAGGTCTAAGTTGGGGAATTATAAGCGAGCAGGACTTCTGGTTAACCCCATGGGGGGGTAAAAAAAAAATAAGGGGGGCTTGAAACCGCCAAATCCTTTCTACCATAGGGTCAGCGGATGGGAGGAGTATGCCATGCCGAAATCGAGAGGGTTTGTGCCAAAACATGACCGCAAAACCCATCTTAACAGTCACAATGGGAAGGGACGTAATAAGGGGAAAGGGAGACATGGACTTAAACTTTAGCTTCATGGAAGTCCACGGTCACTTTCAAGCCAAGGGAAAGGAAAGGGAATTGGCCGTTCACAAAAGAGCGCCGCTGGTGGGCCGTTGCCATGCGTGAGGGCCGGGGGGGAAATAGCACGCCGTGTTTATTTTCAAGCCCGCACGAACCAAAAAAACGGGGCGCCCGAGCTGAGCAACGAAAAGTAATAACAAAAACCGAAACGAGCTCGCAAGGGCGGGACGGGGCGAACATCGCTCCACAAATCGGACCCACAAAGTCGAATCAAGAGTGTCCCCTTGGGGACCGGGGGGAAAAATCACAGATTTAAAAAAGGTACTCCTCAAAAAAAGCCTTTCTGGAAAAAATAGGGGGAATCCCAAGACAAGTCAATGCAAGGACTGGTCACATTCTGTTTCAAAAAATTGCCACCAGGACCCCACGCGGGTGAGCATGGGAGGCCTGAAGGAAAAGACCACCAAGGGAGATCCCAACATCGGCTTACAAAGAAAACCGCATCGCAGTGATCAAACAGGGGTCGAGTGGCCGCTGGACCGATGTCCAAAGCGGCAAAAGAAAGAAACTCTCCAGCTGGAGGGGATATACGATGCCTCCAACAGCCGGAAGCTAGTAGGGCAGGCCTAATTTAGCACTTCAAAATTCCTTCAATGCAAAGGGGGGGGGGGACGCCAAGAGAAAACGTAGGGAATCGTTGGATTTGGGGTGGAAGGGCCCGATGTTGCCAAGAGGAATAAACGTAAACGGACTTCAATGGATGCGAGTGGGAAAAAAACGCCTCAATCTTCAAATCTGGGAGGCCGAACGGGGTCGTGGCCCAGTCCAAGTGAGATTTTTTATGGACCAACCAAAAGCCTCGACAGCGTAGGAACCCTCACGTCAATTGTGGCACCGGGGGGAACACTACGGCGATTCGAGTGATGCTCGCAAAAAACTCCTCGAGGGGCAGTTCCGGCGTTAAAAAATGATAAACCCAATTCAGGGGGAATGGGGGGTAGATTCACCCTCGCTCTCCCAATCCCAAACGCGCAAGTCCGGGGGGTCGGACCCGGTCGGCAATGACGGATCCGAAAGGAGGCAGATTCAAAACCACGGGGAACATTTAGAGGACGCAAAGAGGGGTGTGAGGTGAGGGGGATTTGGGGGGGGAAGGGGGAAAAATATCGGCGCCGCCGGGCCAAGGCTGAATCAATCTTCAAAGGCGGAGACAGCGTAGCAGGAAATAACGTAGGGACGTTCACGTACTGGGGGGGGGGTACAGCCAGAAAACGTCAAAAGGGACAAAATAAAGTTAGTGTTCCGAATAAACATCATCAGGCCGGAAACAATAGTTTAAGTCTAAACTATAAGGCTGAAAGAAAAGTTCTACGCAGAAAAACCTTTGGGTTATTCGGGCAAGCCACGGCCAATGAAAACAGCAGTAGGTGGCCAGGGGAGGCTTGCCTGAGAAAAGACGACCGAGGCCTCGATGGCCAATTGACCGCAGCGTCGGAGAATTATTCTAAAAGACCCGCCGGCATTCCGTTATCTTCGCGAGGATGCTCAACAATCCGAAAATAGGAAGAGGGGGGGAACGGGAGCCAAAAGAAAAGGGAGGAAGAAAAATTACTTCACTATGTTTGGGGATGCTTCTTTGACGACCAGAGGGGGGGCAAGAAAAGAGACGAAAATTCGGGACGGCGGACACTCGGGCATTGCCACCGTTCATCTGGGGAAGAAGCAGCCAGGGAAAAAAAAGGGAAAATTGAAAAACTCAACAACACAAACTTAGAGTACATAGGAGATATGCGGGCCAATTGGGGTCGGTGGGGATGAAAGTGGAGACCGGGGGTCCACATCAAGCCAAAAAAAAAAGTCTGACGCCAGGGCACGCGAACTCTGAAGATTTTACAAAGGTGGGGACATGGGAGGCAAAGGGAAAGAGCTCAAAAAAAAGGAAAGACAGTCTCTGGGCTCCCTCCAAATTCTGCTCAGAGCGACAGCGAGGAAGAGGCTTGAGCATCAAGAGGAAGAAAAAAAACTGCGGGGTAAGGAAGGGGAAGAATGCCTTATCCGAAGAATTCAGGAGATTAAAAAGGGGTCGGTTCGGAGGAAGGGGTTGACTGAAAAAAGAAAAAAGCGTGCAAGAAGGGGCTATGTTTTGCCGTGGGGAAGGGACGAATAAACAAGGTGATGCGCAAGACTGAACAGTTCAGAAGTAGAAATTGGGAAACAGTTATACCCTAGTCTTGTCAGGGCAAAAGGGCAATGAAAGGAGGGTAGTTCTTCAAAAATTTGTGGAGGCCGGGGCAGTGAGGGGGGAGGCTGGGGAAAAACAGAAATTGGGACGCCTCTACGTGGGATTCCACTAACTAATCCACTCATGGGAAAAAAGCTGGATCAAGCCTGGGAAGGAGTAGGAGCACGATATGTTTAAAGCAGACTCCAAACCAAGGGGGTATTGCGCAAAACCCCTTGTCTAACGGGCTGGGGGGTGGATAATCGGAGCGGAGGAGATTGGAAAACAGCCTTGAAGGGCCTGCCGGGGGGACCAAAGAAGTGCGGGGGGGACGAGGGGGGAAAGGCGGAAGGGGAGGAATTCTAAAAGAGTGGTTTTTAAAGGGGAAGGCGGAAAAGGCCAGGGGTGGAGAGATCACTCTAATCACGAGGAAACACTAAATGTGGGCTCAAATTGCGGGGCGGGGTAAATCAAGACAGGAGAGAGAAAATCAAAAAGGGACCTACGCAAATAGTTCGGGGAATGAAAGGAAGGCGGTGAAGTAAAAAAAGAAGTAAAGGTGTCTTTGTGGGGGACGGGGGTGAAAAAAATTCAGATTCCCATGGAGTCACCAGCACCGGTGGACACCGGGGGGGAGAAGCTGGCAGGGGGTGCGAAAGACGGCCCTGGTCATCCGGTGAATGTAGCGGCCTGGAATTTGAGGTTAGGACAGAAAAACTGAATCATAGGGGTTTATAAGCCTACGCTGTCTAGTTCGAAAAGTTGGTGGGAGCACGGCCACGAATCTTAAAAAAGAAGAGGCGTAGGCGTTTTTGACTTTGGCTCAAGCCTCGGAGGGTGGGCGGATCCGAATTTAGCCTGGGATGGGAAAATCGGGAAAGTCAGAAGAAAAGGAGCACAAAGGGGGGGGGGGGGGGGAAAGACTTTGGGAAAATAAAGGTCCATTTTAAGTCGTCAAAATTAAGAGAGTTCCTCAAAGAGGGGGTAAAAAGAGTCTAAAAGAGCTTCCGAGGAGCAGAAAAAAGGACACTGGTGGGGATGTAGGAGGGGGGTCTATCTGTTTAAAAAGATTCGAGGGCAGTTGGGGGTCAGGAGCCAAAAGGAGGCACAAAGGCCACGGGGCTGTTATTACCAGGGGGGGCTGGAAACAGCGAATGGAGGAGGGATTGGTTAGGGGTGAGGTCTTAACGAACAAGTCAGGCTAAGGCCTCCGATGACAAACAAAGCGGCGAAGCGTGGCGTGAACGGACACTATGGGGAAGGATCTTCAGGGGGAGAAAAGGGTCGCTCGGTAGCGAGGGGGAAAAAAAAAAGTCCTAAGGTCGGAGGGAGGGGGGAGGAACGCCCATGTTGTTGCTTGGTGGGGTTTTGATGGCAGGTGTGGGCCAAAACGAAAATAGAAGGGGAAAAACGACGCCATAATGGGATCTGGGTTCACGCCATTAAGTTAGGAAGGGGAGACGCGAGAAACGGTTTTGAAAAAAAAAGGAAAAAAATGTCTAAGAAAACCCAACGTGGCGAGGAAATTCACTTGGGACACAAGGTGTTTTTACGACAACTTTCCGCCGGTGAGAAAAGGAAACCCAAAAGTGGGGGGGAAGTTTAGTTCCTTGCTTTGGGTAAAGCATCGAAGGAAAACCAACGGTTGACCCCAAACTCAGCCACAGCCCGAAAGATATGAAAACGGGGAAAGTCGGGGGGGAGAAACGCACAAGGTAAAACAAAAACGTCAAAAAAGATGGGGGGAGAGGGGAACGGTTCCGACGCAGGGGAATCACAGTACCTTCACCTGTGGTCCAGGGAACTGAACACGGGGGGGGAGGACGACTGGAATATAAAAAAAAAAGGTGGGTGCCCGTGGAAAAAATCATCTTCCTACAGAGAGGAAAAGGGCTCTGAATGAGCGGTGGGATCAT
>Ga0179593_1377034_pt1 | contig 16974 bp, 17 predicted proteins | sample CZODoug2_1_08_16_FD_185931 | JGI IMG/M metagenome (GOLD analysis project Ga0179593, IMG submission 185931) | Vadose zone soil fungal communities from Angelo Coast Range Reserve, California, USA - CZODoug2_1_08_16fungal (PacBio error correction) | ecosystem: Environmental > Terrestrial > Soil >...
AGCAGGCAGTAATCGGGGGAATAGGAAGTGCGGGCGTCTGGCGGAAGCTCGCAGTCGATGAAAAAGCTGTGCTATCAGCGAGGACAATAGAAGGATTGCAAACACAATGTCTTCAAAACACGAAACCGAAATCAGACGGCGACGCGGCTATGCCTAGCGCGAAATGTGGGTGCGAAGGGGGCTATCTAGAGCTCTTTCTCCATGCGATGAAAAGAGGTCATCACAACAATCGCAGAAGAGGCGCCGAAGGGAACCAGGTGTGATGCCGCGAATGCAAGCAGGTATGCGCTCTACTGGCGGCTATATGCTTGAAAAAAGAGTAAGGGCTGCGGCTGGGATAGATGAGGGAAAGGCGGCGCACGTCTACGCGCGCCTGAAGGTCGGGGGGGGAGTTAGTCACTCGTCAAACCGAAAAAGGGGGGGAAGAATTATTTCTGTCGGGGGCCAGTAGTGCTAGGAAGAGAAGTCTGTTCGATAAGAATGCACAAAGCGTGTCGAAGGGGCTTCAGGATCTAGTTCGCCTCGTCGAGTGGCTAGTGATAAAAATGAGACATGTCGCGAAGTCTGGGGGTCTATGAGTCGTCCCAGCTACGAGAAGAGGAGATCTTATGGGGCATAGGTGGCAAGGGGAGATGGCAGGGGAGCTTCTATAATATCTAAAAACGTTCAGGTAAAAGGGGAACTTTTAATCGTCGGCTCGGGGGGGCTGAAGGAAAATTGCTCGCAAAGCGACCTGGACCAGGGCTAGAGTGTGAACCAAGGGATGCGACGAGTGATCTACATCGTTCGGAGGCCTCGCTCTGGGAAAGGGTCTAGGGAGGGTTTAAATCTTGGGATACTATCAGGGGGAGGTATACCGCTTTCCAGGGAAAGGAAAGAGGGCTCGCATTCAAAAAGGAAGTGGTGTTTCAGAGGAATTGGGGGTAAAAAGCAAAATGCAGAGGGGAGGGACGGGAAAAAAAGTCCGGCAAGAGTTAAGCTAACATAGTGCTGGGCGCGTTCTGGAAACAGCCAGAATACGTCCTGGATAAATCTAACTAATCAGAAAGGTCGGACATTCGCAAGGTGAATGAAAGCGCGAAAAAAGGAAATGAAGGGGAGACGCGCAAGTCGAACTTTGGACACGAACTGGGGGGAATGGCATTCGGAAGGGATGCGAACGGGAACCGATTCTCAAGTGATGAACACATAAGCAAATGACTGGGGGGGGAAAACTTCTATATCAGGGGAATTGGAAAAATGTGATGCCTGGACAGATGGAGGGGGGGAATGTAACTCAGTCAGGGGCACGATCCCAGGTCCACATGATCTGTCTGCTGCAGGAAACCCTCTGTAACAAAGTCGGGAGGGGGGGGGGTTGCTTCCTATGAGTTCGCTTCAAAAAGTATTTCAAGTAAAAACTACGTCTGGGGCTTAGCCAGAAGGGAATTTCGAGGGAGAGGCAACGATGAGGGCGAAAAGCTGCGCTTGTCGCGCTTAATTGCACGGAGGTTGGTGTGGGGAAGCCTTGTGTTCAGCTGTTGTGGTCGTCGGAAGCGAATCTAAAAAGAGGGGAACAGCGAGTTGCGCGAGACAATAACGATACGCGAGGAGGCGTCGAATCTTTAGAGGAAGGACAGGGTGTGAAACCCTCTCCGTTGGAAGAAAGAATACGTCTTGAGGGGGAAAAAGTCGCCGCGTGGGAATGAAATAGAAAACCCGCATCGAAAGACGCGGCAACGGGTTGTGGTGCTTGGGGGACAAGACGCTCTCAAGCGTATTTCAGAAAAAGGCGAAAGGGACAAAAAAGAGTCAGACCGCTCGGCTCTTAGGAAAGTGCGTTCTAGAGGCGGTAGAAATGGGGGGGGGGGAAGGAAAGTCAAGGACAGTGGAAGATTACTGGTCGAAAGCGTCGCTCGTTGTCAAAAGGGGGGGGAGGAAAGGTGGGAACATTGTTAATATCAAGGGAGTGCTTCCCAGAAATGGGTCGTCGCCCTCTCTTTAGATTGGGACAAAAAGATTGAGGGGTGATGAAACCTCCTCATTCGTCGCTGAAAAAAGGATTCCTCGGCTGCCACACACAACGGGTAGGGGTTAGAAAGGATTGAAAGCGAGGGGAGAGGCGCGCCGCGACGAAAATCTTCGAGGGGCAGTGAGAACGAAATTACCCGAACACACGCTCTCACGCCTTTGGAAGAAAAAGAGACATGATTTTCAGCAATAAAATCGGACGCGTCGCTGACTGGTTACGTGCGGAAGCCCTACAGTTATGAGAAAGGGGGTGCTAAAAGCGCATAAACGTATCTGGGAAAGGACAATCATAGTTAGGTGCGAAAAGGAAAGGTCGAATGCGTCAAGTCAGGGTGTGCGAGGAGGGCCATAGAAAAATGATGGGGGGGAAGGGGAAAATCATACGTAGGGAGTTGTCTATGTCAGGGGTGTAACTCCTATCCAAGAACCGGCGAAAGCCGTGGCTACGGTAAATAGCGCTCTGGGTATCAAGGACGTAGAGGAGAATGATATGGGGGGGGGGGAAGAGGCGAGCTGCTCTGGAGTAGGAATAACTCACGACCCATGGGTACAAGGGGGAAGACGGCAAAAGCTGGCAGGGTCAAAAAAGTGGAAGCGCGACCAAGTCAATTGGCTGTCCGGGGGAGTAAACCAGAGGCCTACAGAAGGGAGAAAAATGCAGGGGTTCGGAGCTTAGACGCGGAAAACTACAGCTTTTTGAGGGCTAGGCGCACAACTCAGGACATCGCATGCTGGGGGACTGTTCTTCGGGGGACCGGCGCACTAAAGGGGACATGAGGGGGGGTGGGGACGGGAAACGAGGGTTAATCTGTAAAGACAAAAAGTGAAGGCTGATATTCGATGGGAAAATATGGGGCGAGGAAACGAGAGGCTGTGGTGAATCCGGAGAGATGTTTCGGGGAGATCTAAAGAATTGGGGGAAGAAAAGGGAAATTGCAAAATTTCGTCAAACGGGTCTGTCTGTCTCTTTACAGTTAGGACGTACGTCAGTCGCAAGGATTTGGTAGGCGTCAAAATCATGCCTAAGGTTAGAGATATTCGGCAGGTGATAGGTGCGGACTCCGGGCAGGAAGGCGTGTAGAAAGACGAGAGGAAGACGTGGCGGAAAGGCAATTTATGTCTTCGCGGAGTCTCTAGCGAAAAAAGGAGAACGATTCACCGTGGTGAGCATCTGGACCTAAATAGTATGAGGCGGGATCGAAACCCACTTTTTGGGGGAGTTTGTGGTGTGGTCGTTGGGCAGGAGCTTTGGTGGGTGTTGCTTTACTACTGTAAAAATCGAGAGGGAAAGCAGAATGCGAAGGACTCGAGAGAGGGTGAATGCCCGGAACGATGGAGAGGCGTGAAACTCTGTGGGGCAGGGCGAAGTCATGAGTGGTGGAAGAAAAAATAAAAGGAGAAATAAGGGGGCCTGTGCCGGCTGAAAACGACGCAATACTTGAAAAGAGTACCAGGCGAGGGCGGGTTGGCCGATACTGAGAGGGAGCGGCAACTTCAAGAGGCATTCGTTCCATCATCCGTCATCAGGCTATCGGCGCTGAGGGAGACTGACTGCTCGAACAGGGAGACGAAACTTCTCTACCTTGAAAGGGGGTTGAAAAGAAAGACTTCATTGGGGATGTTAACTTCTACGGGGGGAAAAAAAATCATAGGGAACTCGCCGCCATAGTTAACTTGGGGGTAGGATCTGCGCAGAAGTAGGGGAGGAGCCTAACGCCCGCAGCAATAGGGTCCATAGTCAAAAAGATAAGACAGAGATTTCGTCTCGGACGGGATTCAGACTCCAGCTAGCAGAATCTTTCGAAAGAGTCGAAGAAAGGTCTAGTATGCGCGGTAAGGATGCGGATTCAGGCTGAGGAGCGAGGTCTTCTCTTTGGTCTGCCGCGAAGAGTGTCTTTGAATGAATAACCGTTGACAGTAAAAGGCGACAGGCGCTGGCGAAGGTCCTCGAAAGAAGAGAAGACTCCAGTCGGACGCAAAGAAGGGCCAAAGCGATCGCCGTCGGGGAGCCGGGGGAGGGGGTCAAATTTTGGTGGGAGAATTGCTTCGTCGCTGAAAAACGATGCAAACGACATATCTTGAGGAGGCAGGAGAAGGCATGTGCGCGTGAAAAAAGGTTGGAAAAGATGTCTTTAATGCTGCGGGCCGACTATCTCAAAGCGGAAGAAGAGACTAGAAAGTAGTACAAGGCAGCCGAAGGGAACCGCCTGCCGACGCGAACGCGAAGCATGGAGGACGTCTTCTCTTCAGGTGCGCATCTAACACCACAAGGTCTGAAGAGCCGGCTAATCACGCGAAAAGAGAACAGGGGGGGGGATAAGCAAATGGAAGGGGGAGCAAAGTCTCCGTGGGGGGTCTCGAAAGCGCCAGACATTGGTCTCCTATTGCCTGCAGGAGGCGCATGTCCAAAGGACGACTGAGTGCGCCAGAGCAGAAGACTTAGGGCGTAAAACTCCATTTAGCGGAGAGATATATAAAAAAATAACGAGGGAAAGACTCGCGCAATATTCAATGGAAGCACACGTAAAATTCTGGGCGCGCTCTGCTCGAGGGAAAGTAGGAATCGGATCCTCGACAATCGGAGAGGAAAAACAACTAGGGAAAAGAACCACTGAAGGGAAGCAAGAAATCATCAGAAAACTGGGCACAGGTAATATGCTAATAAAATAAGTTGTCGGCGGAGTAGCAGATAAATGGCTCTCTTACGCCCGTGAGGGGGCTGGGGGAAAGAAGCCTTGTGAGCTCTCCTTGAGAAGGAGCGTTCAGGGAGACTTCAGAGGGCGCCTGAGCTCGATCTCTAAAAAATCGTTTGACTTTTCACACCGGGATTTTGCGGCGCCGAAGAATAGCGGGGCAAAAAAAAAAAAGGGGAGACCTCTAGGTACGTAAGAAGGTACAGACGAGACGGGGGAATTGGGCAAGGGGAAGAAAAATGGGGGAGATTTACCTACTTGGGACGTTAATCAGTGAAAGACGCTCTGCGCGTGGAGCTCGGTCGAAGGGAGTTTACGAAAGGCTCTCACCGAAGATCTAATGAACGCGAAGGAAGGACTCCATCAGCGCGTTCGGTGTTCCGGGAAAGAAAGGAGAAGACGGCCGATGGGAAAAGAAAGGTGTCGCCAAGGACAAATTGGTACGCAACGAGCGTGATCAACAGGATAACCTTTTATTCTGAGAAAAAAGAAATAAGAACTGCTCTATCTAAACGAGGAGAATAAGCGACTGGGCCGGCAATAACGACTGGCGATAGGCTGAGACGAAGCTGATTGGGCCCGGGGCCAGAGGGGGGAGCTCAGATGGTCAACGACGGGGGCCCAATGCAGTTACTACGACTGACGTCAACGCATTGGGTACGCGAGTGCAGCCTTATCGAATTGCAAGCATGGGGAGGGCTGTAAAAGAGGAACGTTAGGCGACAGCTAGTCAAAACAGTGGACTGGGTAAGTTGCGACGCAAATGAAAACTAACGAAAAAGTGCGGTCGTGGTTGGGGGGCGCCGTAGATCCTAAAAAAGGTCGAGGAGAAGGCACAATAACACGTCTGGAAACGATGAAGAAAAAATAAAAAAGACCTGAGGCAGGGGAAACTGATTGAAGTCGAACTATGCTGCCTGTTTTCAGATTGAATTTCCGGAGGGGGTTTTTTGAACCCGGGGAAGTTTGGGGAAAACAGTAGGGGGAACGCTTACAAGAGCTGGGGGGGGTCAGGAGGGTTGGAGAAAAAATGTCAACATCTCAGCCGGAGGGGGGGAAAGCGATGTAATGTCAGGGTACGCAATCCTGGTGTGACCAGGGAGTATTAAAGGGTGGGGAGAATTAATGGCCTTGGATTGGACGGAGTCGTGAGGGCGATACGCTGGGGGCAAATCGGCACAAATCGGATTTTGGCTTTTGGAAAAAACTGAGACGGTCGGCTATTTTCTAGTCAGATGGAGCAGTCGGAACTATTCTGAAAGTCGCGAGTCGTCTTTCAGTCTAAGGGACGCGTGATCGTTCGGCGAAGGCGAGTTGCGAAGAAACTGACGCTTTTTGAGGGATGAAACAGGAGGAAAATAAAAAACAGGTCAGAGCGCTGCTAGAAGGAGGTCGAAAGGAATAGGGTTTGAAAAAACAGGGGGAAAGAAAGGAGGCGATGGAATTCGTGATGGAAAAAAAAAAAGGGGGGGAGAATCTTCATGACGATCAGCTACGCAGGCAGGAAGCCTCGTAGCGGCCAAGACTCGCGGAAGTTATAGGAAACAACACACAAGGGATATGGGCCTAGATTGGGAGGGGGCTACGGCGGGCAATTCGATTTTGTAGAGGGTTGAAACCTCGAAGTCACACTTGTGCGACGCGAGACTTATCGTAAAGGGAATTCACATGAACCGCAGGCGCCTAGGGAGTCCTGCAAAAAAGATTTGACAGGAAGTTCTCAACAACATCAGGAAGGGGGATCCGAAAGAAAACCGAAACAAGAGTATCAGATTTTGTCTGTCGCAAAAAACGAAGCTGAAACTGGTTCTAGATGCGATCGAAGAGAATCATAGCGTGCGTCTTGGAGGGGAAGGCCTGGGGGGGGCCAAGAAGTCGGGGCTTCTTGGCGCTGCGAAAAAAAAACGGCGATTTTGTGCGGAAAAAAAAAAAAGGGGTGATGCGCAATGGCAGGAAAAATTCTGCCGCGGACGGAAACTAAGCCACTCAAAAGGGGGGTAGTGGAAAGGCAAGCGAGAGGACGAAGCGAAAACTAAAAATCTCAAAAGCGATGTTCTTGAGGGAGAGATTGAGCGAACTCAGAAAAAGTAGCAGGGGGGGTAAGCGCTGCGTCAACTCAAGGGTCAAACCTGAGGGGAAATGGGAAGGCTCGACAAAGACAATACGTGAATCGTTCCTAGGAAATTTGGGGGGGTCGGCTGCAGACGTAGGGAAAGACGACCAGGGTTTGGAGGGCCGCTAGAATAGGGAGAAAACCACGCGGGAGGTCAGGTTTCGGAAAAGTCGGCAGCAAGGGGGGGGAAAAAAAGGGGATGACGGGGGTCATTCGATTTTCAGAATCTAAAAAATGGAAAATTCGATGAAATAAGGGGACATTATTGGCGTTAGGACATCCGTTGCAAACTGTTACGGCGCGTTGGGAAGGGAAGACGGGTCACTGACAAGGGCGCAAGCTCATTCTTGGGAAAACAGGGCACATGAAAATCGCGTGGGAGAGAAAGAGTCAGTCGGACGTGGGGTGAAAAGTGATTCAAATTTGTATAGCGATTCGGGGAGGCAGTTCCGTTCTCGGAGGCGGATTTGGGGGAAAAAAAACGGGAATTTCTACGGGTGGAAGCAGGATCCCAACAAGAAACGCCATCACAAATTGAAGAGGAGTCTATCGTCTGCGATGGGGAAGGGAAAAGGTTCATCCACGAATTGTGGATGTGGATCCAGGAAGATTCACCTCAACGGCACGACTCGCCGAAGGAAAGAAAAAAACGAAAGATTTACAACTGCTATCGGAACTCTATTCACGAGGAAAGAAGATCAGAGGCGTCGCTTGGTAAACTCTGGAGGTCTGGGAGTTGCGAGAAGGGAAAACTGCATCATCAATGGCCCGCAGGGAACGAAATCAAAAGAAGGAAAGGGGGCGTAAAAGCGGGGGTGGCAGAGGGTCTAAGAAGGTCTGAAAGTCATATTAAGAAGGGGCGTGTCTCTCAGGCTGGGTTCTTAAGAGAGCTAAACGGAACAAGGATCGGTTTGGGGGGGGGGGGGGGGGGGTGGGGGGGGGGGGGTCTGGGGGTGGGGGGGGGTTCTTACAATAAACGTAAAGACTCGGGTAAAAATTCGGATGACTGGTTGCGCGCCAGCAGACACTAAACAACGTCTTTTGAAGTGTGCGGGAAGACTGGATGCCGCGCGTCTGCGGCCTTCACGAAAGGGGATTAAGAGGTGGAAGTCGTACTCTTAATAGATAAAGAAAGGCTAGTCTGACGCGAGAGGGGACTTGCATCGAGCAAATAAGGGACGAAAAACTCTCTTTCAACTTTTCGCGAGGGTAGAGGATCTCTCTCTCTTCGCGGGAGCAGGGTCGACTTCTCTGAACTCTCGCCATGACTTGACTAAGCAAACATGTCTTCTACATCACCGATTGCGGCAGGGCGACAGCGCTAGGCATTTCAGGAGGGTAAAAAAAAAAAAAAAAAAAAAAAGTTAATTGGTATAAAAAAAAAAAAAAAAAATAAAAAAAAGACACAACAAAATATCAAAGAGACTTCAGCATCTGACTAAAAAAAAGTGCCGGATCCTGCCAGCGAGTAGTCCGCTCAGGGAAGTTTAATTTGGTGCGTCGCTGCTTTAAACATTTGGGGAAGGCTAGCTGCCAAGGGGCTAGCATACGCTTCATTCAAACACAGGCTGTTCTAGCATTCCGGAGCGGCGGACTGGGGAAAGGTCGAGGGGAAACTTTACTTGCTCATTGACCGAGGAATCGAAAAAGGTATAAAAGAGAGATAGTCGGAGAAAGCAAAGTTCAAGGAAAGTGCACCAGTGCCGGCGATAAGAAACGCGGCTCGGACTAAAAGGTGAAAAGGGACGGGGGGACGCTCTCATTGCGGGATACTAAGGAAAAATAACTCAACGGCGGGGAACGGACACGAGTCAGAAAGCTGGCTAAGTGGGATTCGGCGACTTTGGGTCATGTCTGACTATCATGCAGAGAAATTGTTCCGAAGCTCTGAAAGGGAAAAAAAGGGGTGCTTCTTTCATAACACAAAGGGGGAGGGGCGCAGACGGGCGAAAAGGAAAAAAAGTGAGTCAGCGAAGCGAAAGAAAGAGCATGAAGAGGCGAACAAGAAGGTTCGGCTCTTAGTATTACCGGAGACCGACTACGAAAAGAGAACAAGAGGAGGGTGGAAGAGAGACAGACTGAAAAACCGGGCCTCAAGCCGGCAGTACAGGCAGACGGCAAAAAAAGGAAGCAAGACAAAAGAGCGTGGCGCGCGTGGACGCCAGGAGACGAAGTGACCACTACCGAGAGGAAAAACCGAAGAGGGGAAAAAAGACAGTAGGTCGCTAGTGTACGCAGAAGAGCGGGGGGGGGGGGGTGGGTTGGGGGGGGGTGGGGGGGGGTGGGGGACTGGCGGGAACGAAGGGAGGACGAGCTGAAAGTGAGCTTGGATTGCATTTTCCTGAAAACAAGGGGGGGACAGCCAAGAAGAGCGGCCAAAGCAAGCCCAGGAAGTCTGTCTTTCTGCTGTACGTAATCGGGACTCTCGGGGACCTGGGTTAAGGGACAAAGGACAAAAGCCCTTGAAGGGAACAATGCTCGCAGGTGGCCCGTTTCAAAGATGACTTCATGCAACGGGGGGCATCGCGATGTCAAGCGGGGGATGGTATTTTACGAGGGGATTGAGTCTTTCGGAGAGACTATTAGGACGCAGCAAAAAAATGCTCGTCGTGTCGATGGATCTGGGGCTTCACCAGGGCAGAGGCTGAAGAGAATATGGGAAAAGGGGAAAATTTCCCTCTGAAAAAGCGTTCGTTCGCTCTAAAGACCTTAGGGCCGATTCAGGAAAAGAAATCTTCAGAAAGAATAGCTCGAGACAAAACGATGGGGGGATGAGTACGAGGAGGACTTAAAAAAGTAAACGACTACTGTTTGGCCAGTAAGACTACGAACGAGGGCCCTGGGCAAAAAGAGGAGGGCAGTGGCGCAAAGCGCTGAAAAGTAGGGAACACCGAGATTTTGTGACTGGACTCTAAAAAAAAAACGAATTGGGCAGGGGGTATTTCCTTTACAGAGGCGGCCGTGAGGCAATCAAAGGGACGAGGGAGGGGATAAAAGAGGCGACGCCGACGAGCTAACAGGGTCTTAGGGTGCGAAAAATAGATAGGAAAGTGCAAAAAGGGGTCCAATTCAAGACACAGAAGGCGGGGGCAGACCTAAAATAAATGAGCCTTCCTACGACTCCGAGGGGAACGGCTGCTTGAACTTGGCGCCTTCCATGTCGCGGCAGGTGTTTTGTTGACATTTCGGGGCAGAAGGGGGGAGTAGAGAAGGCAGGATAAAGGCAGAAACGTGACCAATATGTCGAGTTGGAGGATTTCGTACCGGATAATTCTCGAAAAAAAAATACGTAGCGGGAGGGGGGGTCGCAGAGAGGAAAGTGCATAGAGCTTTGGTTGAAAGCAGGGCGCCGGGTGAAAGGTTGAAGGTCGGGGGGGATGGCGAGGAGAAAGTGCACGGGGGGGGTAAGCTTTGCACAACAAGCAAAAAGAGGCGGGAAAGAGCAAGTAAGGGGAAAAGGCACAGGGGCCTTCTCGGGATTCAGGAAAGGCTGAAGTGTCTCAGGCTGAAGGAGAGGGGTCAGGAAGAGAAAACGCTATGAGGGGAAAAAAGGGGGGCAGGGGGAGGGCACGCGGAAAACGCTATCAAACGCAAACAGGTCGAAGGGCTGATATTTGGCGGGGTTTAAGGGGGGGCGGAATAAACGCGTGGTCTATTCGAGTTCTCGAAAGAAGGTCTCGAAAAAAACGGCCGGAGTGGAAAAACCTATAAAAAGCGCAAGCCGCGGGACGATCAACAACAATGCAACGGAGGAGATGAAAAAATATTAGGTATGAATCGCGAGGCAAAGGTTTCGTCGAGAAAAGAAGAGGGAGTCGGGAGTCATCAGGTAAAAGGCATCGACCCCGTGCACAGTTCTCAGAAAAGCATGAAATATGTTTCAGCAAAGAACTCGCTGGGCGGCGGTAGCCGGGCGGGGGGGGGGGGGGTGGTGGGGGGGGGGGGGGGGGGGGGGGGGGGGGGGGGGGGGGGGGGGGGGGGGGGGGGGGGGGGGGGGGGGGGGGGGGGGCGGGGCTGGGGGGGGGGGGGGGGGGTTCTGGGGTCCGGGGGGGGGGGGGGGGGCGTTTTTGGGGGGGGGGGGGGGGGGGGGGGGCTGCAAGCGGACGCCGAAAACAGGAATCTAGGAGCTCAAAGAGCGCTCCGTCGAGAAAGGCAAAAGAGAGAAAGGAGAAAATAAATGTAAACGGTCGGAAGACGTCACGTCTTCTATCGCAAAATTAGGTCGCTCGGAGTCGTAGAAACTGAAAAAGACCACGGCACGTAGGGGGAATTTTGGGGGGGGGGGGGGGAGTCATTTTGTGAAGGGAGGTCCCTGCGACCGTGAAAGTGAAAAAGGACTAAGGGGGGGGGAGGGGGAAAATCGCTGCGGGTCGGTAACGTGCGATATGGGCGAAAGGGATCGGAAGATTCGAGCTTAACTTCGGGAAGGGGGAGGGACCGATGGGAGTGGGGAAATTTACGAGAGATGCCGGGGCTGGAAGGAGAATGAAAAAGGGAAAATGCAAGTACCAACATACGATGGTAAACAAAAGAAGCATGTCGTCGCGGGGAAAAAATAGGAAAAGGGAGGACGTAATGGAATCCCTAGCTGCGGCTTCAGACATGTCTTGTACGCGTCGGGGGGGGCAAAAGTCAGATTAGGGGAAAAAAACAAGGACTGGGGCTGTCCAGGCTTCGTTCACCAGAAAGAAAAAAACCCCCCCAACACACCAGGCAGTGGGGGGAGAGGATAGGGAATATAGGAAGGAGACCTGCTTAGGCGCGGAGAGTATGAAAAAAGAGGAAGTCATGTCTTGAATAATTGAGGGCGTAACTAACTGATTGGCGCGGTACATCTGACAATCGACTGACTGCCAAAGGGGCGGAAAAGCTGCAGTATAGCGATAAGTCTGGTCATTGAGAAACGGAAAAAAAAGTTCTTCTGATTGCAGGGGACAGTCATGCTTGCAAGCGGTATCTGCTGAGAAAAAGGGGACTGAGGAATCGCGGCGTAGGGGAAGGGGGGGAGGAGGAGAAAAAAACTGCGGTCGTGGAGGAATCATTTGGTAGGGCGATCGATTGGTACCCAAAGTTCGACAGTTGGTTCTGCAGGCCCTCATAGTATGCGGAAAGGGGGGGGTAATCGACGCCCCCGTGCTAGGGGACCAGAATGGAAGCTATACCGTCTGCGCCAAGAGGGAGAAAGCCTCGAAAGAAAGTCTATGAGCTGCTGTCGCAGGGCTAGGGTCTCTTATGTGGGGGCTAAAAACTTAACTGTAAGGTGCGCGCTCGAGCAAAAGAAAAGGGTACAAGAGAATCGTCTGCGAAGGCGGGGGCGCTCAGCGAAAAGCAATGGCGAGGAACTTCAAACGTGAAGCTTTGAAAAAAAGAACCTAAGAGGAGGTCTTTCTTACAATAAAAAATACTACATGTAGAGTGCGCAATAAATTAGGGGACGGAGCGCGCCATGGCGGCGAGGCGCCGGACGTCTTCTGTGATTGCAGGTCGTCACAGGGGAATTGGAGGGACAGTCGTTCTGCTTCAAAGAAAAAAAGGAGCAGATGGGGCAGTCTGACGCGGTAAGCTCAGCCGCTGGTATCAGGTACATCAAACCACGAGTCCCATCAAAAAAAAGAGTGGGGGGGGGGGGTGGGAGCAAAAACCCCAACCTTAGAGAAAGACGATGTCAGTTCTGAGGGAAAGGCGGCGCAGCAACTTTCAGGGAAAACTTAAAGAGGGTGCGCGTTTAAGCTCAGGCTCCGCGGCGGGAGCGGGGCAGCAGGGGAGAAACAGTCGGGCTGAAAGCACAAACTCTTTGACCGTGAGGCAGACGGACAGTTTCAGGAGCTGCAAAAAGCAACTCGAGAGAGCCGTTAAGAAGGACCAAAAAAAAAGAAAAAAAAAAAAAAAACAAGCTGCGGCATCATCTTCCATTCTCAAGGAAGATCAAGTAGAGGTGCAGTGGGGGGCAGGGGGTAAGCATTGGGGCTTAAAAGAAGGGGTGGAGCGCTTAAAAGGAAAAGACGCTGCATCATTCCGAGCAGCGCAGCTAGGAGAAGGGTTCAGAGAAGGAAAGGGGAGGTTGGCAATCTCGACTCTAGGAGGAGCTGAATATCAAGGTAAATGGAGGACTTGCAGAGAGGAGGGAGAAGAGAAGAATAAGCCTAGAAAAGCTGGGCTGTCAGGGGAGGACTCAAGCTCGACCCCCCCCCCCCCCCAAGAATATTCCGAACGCATCGGGGGGTGGGGTGCTAACTAACGAAAAATTCTGCAAGGCGCAGGATTGAAAAAAAGAGCGTTCAGTGAGGGTCGAACTGGGCGTCGACATGATCTTCGTTCCATGCGCAAGCTGGCGTCGTCTTTACAACTATTGAAACGTTGGGCTAACTGAAGTGGGAACGCGCAAAATAAAAGTTCGAAGAGTTACTCAGCAGCTCTATGCCTACTTACACGCTAATAGCGCAAGGGAGACGCGTGAAGGGAGTTGGACGTGAGAAGGGTATAAAGTCACCCATCAGAGGCTCGGACTCTATCATAAAAGCGACATGATAAACTCGGAACGGTACTTGACAACTGGGTCTTGCTGCTTGCAGACTCAATACTGCTGGGCTAATGCGAATTGGTGGTGGGATGCAAGAAACCTGCGCAGTCTAGAGCTTCTCGGCCCCAAAGGCTCTGGGTAAGCTTCAGGGTGGCTGAGACATTTAGGCTTTTGATCAGAATAGAAAATGAAATTACGAAAAGCAGAAAAAGAGGCAGCTATTTCATACTGCCGGGGAATGGAATTGAAAAAAGGGGGAAAATTATGACGATAAAAACCCCTCTCCATAGTTCATCTACTGAAATCGAAGCTTCTCGCGACAATATATCGGGGTAGTTACTTTGTACTTGGCAGACAGCACGGGGGGAAGAGTTTGAAAAGCGACGGCGAAAGCTTGTACTGAAAAGCGCAATGCTGGCAAAAAGAACTGTAGGTTTAATCACGGATGGAGGAAAAGGGGCAAGTGGCTGATTCCGCTTTTGAGGAAGATGCCGGGAGAAGTCCATCCAGAATCTCGTTGGGATGGGGGGGGGGCGGTCACTTCACACGGGGGCGGTGATCACACCTACGCTGTGGCGAGAATGGGTCGGAAAGACACCCCGACGCGCGTAGCGCTAAACAAAAAAATAAAGAGGGGGAGGACTAAATATAACGAAAGCTCATAAAACTAGGATTAAAGATCAGAAGGCATTGATAACTACGGAGGTCCAGGGAACTCACGAAACAGGGCGTGGGGAAAGGAGTCATCTCGATTGGGAAGGATCAACTGCGAGGGCTGGAATTCTGACAAGAGGAGGAAAAGAATCAACTAATTGGGGACAAGTACAGGGGGTCATACGCTTCAACGAGTGGCAGGCATGGGGAGAGATTACATGATCTACGAACTAAGGCCGAGCATGCACGCGGGGCTTTATCGCGACGCTCGAAAACGATCAAAGGGTTGGGGGGAAAGTATGGAATACTAAAATGACGCAGCATACGTCGGGGGGGCTGCGCGACGGAAAATAAAAAAATCAACCGACTGCGACCCGCTGGAGGTGACGGCTGTCGCTCCATGTCCGTATTTTGGGGTGGGGGGAAAAAGGGCGCTTCTTTGGGGGACGGAACTAAGAGTAACAGAGGGAACCCATGGTCGAAGGGCGGCTAAAGGGGACTCTAATCTCACCGGAGGTAATAAATTTTAGTCTATGGAAATTCATTTGATCAGAGACGCAAGTACCCCATAGCAGGGTGAAAAAGCAAGCATTGACGGGGGGGAATGAATCCGTGTCAAGTGACAAAAAACTGTCTGAAAAAATCGAAGCAGAAAGGGGAGCTTTGGCGTTTCTCTGTGGGCCGAAGCCCGGAGTGCAGTCGAAGTAAGGAAAGAAACCGATTCGACAGGGAATTTAAAGGAGAGCCCGGACCCGCGTGGGCGTGCTCAGCGGGCGGATCTCGCGAGCAACGAGATGTCAGGTTTTACTGGGCGGTTCCCTCTTCTAACTCCGTGAAGAGACGAGCCGTGTACGAGAAATTGGGAAATAGTGGAAGGGGTGAAAAAGGGACACATGCGTGCAGGGAATACATCATGGTTATTAGGTACGACAAATAAAGTAGGCAGAAATCGGGGAGGGAACAGACGCGAGGGGACGAAACTAACGCGCGATCAAGGGAGTACAACAAACAACTTAGGGATGGAGGAAAATAGATAGTCATCCGCGCAAAAGCAGAGTGGTTAGAAAAGAGCCGGCGACGGGTGCACTTAATATGCTAAAGGGTATCTGTGAGCGACCCCCAAGCGTGGAGCAATTTGTGGAACCCCATGAACAATCACTTTAGAAAGGGCACGCGGGCTGAGGAACGCCGGGGAGACTGCGAGGGGGGGCTCAAGGCAAACTAGTACGAGCGAGAACCGGGGGCCTAGAGAAAAATCGGATGGCACGGTAGATCTCGTCAGGGTGTCAAAGTCGCTGCCGAGGGGAGGGTAGGCATAAAAAAAAAAAAAAAAAAAAAAAAATACTGAAATTAAACGTCCTCGAGCATCGATTGGGGATGTGGGAAAAACCAAAAAAAAAAAAACAAAACCCGTAACCCAATCAAGTCAACTGTCTAAGCGTGGGGGTAAAAAAAATCTTCGGGTCTTGGAACTTCGAGAAAAGAATGCGTAATAGATGTGACTGGAGGGGGGGGGGGGGGGAAACAGGTCGTGAACTTGTGGCGCTGAATTGAAGTACTCTGCGAATTTCCGAGCTTTTGTAAGCGCTGGGCTACGGCACAGTTTTGAAAAAACTACTGACGAATGGATCATGATACAGTCAAGGGAGACTTAAAGAGGGGTCACTTGTCTAAAATGAGATTTCCTTCGAGGAAGACGTAGTGCTTGAACTACGAGGGAAAGAGGGGGAGCTAAAAAATCGTCACACGCAAAGAACTTCTGGTTCCTTCGGGGAGGGCGGCAGCCGGGGGAAAAGGCAGAGGGGTTGGTGCGGCATATGGAGTCAGATCCATGCCATGCTGCATGGATGACGCGGATAGCACAAGGGGTAGAATATTGGGACGAATGACTGTGGTGGAGAGCGGTGAAGGCTACTGTGTAAGGACTCCAAACAGGTTCGTGAGTAAATTGAAAAAAACGGACCTTCGCGCTCGCAGGTTCTCATAGGGGGAAGGGGGCAGTAGTCACTCAAGGGGGGGATAAAGTATGATTGTTCAATGAGGGAAATGAACGAATCCGGAGTGAGGTGGAAGGGGTGAAGGGCGCTAAACTTTGCGCGTAGGGAAGGGACTCATCGTGTCGTCTTCTGAGCGAGACTTAATTTTTCTAAAGGGGCTAACACAGGGGGTGATGTAGGAGGGGGTGCCTTTACGCCCAAAGGATTCAGCGGTAGAGCACAAAAAAAGTGATAAGTTAACTCATCTGCGTTCACCTAAGCGAGTGGCATGAAGGGGGACCGAACTGGCGTAGGCTTGGGTAAAAACTCTGCCGCTTGCAGGTCAAAAAGTCAGGGGGGGGGAGGGAAAAACATCAGCATAAGGAGCTCGAGGCGCACGGACGTACAAGAGAGCTCGGGATGTTGGCCGTGCTTTTCGCGAAAAAAGAAATTACACTGTCAAAAACATCACTCTACGCAATAGGACGACTCCTCGTATTAAGTACAAGACGCGGATCCAGGGTTCACCAAGAAAAGTCGGGAGGGGGGAAGGGGGGTCATTTCTCGCCATGCGGCGAGGACGCGCGACAACGGCTTCGTCAATTTAAAAGCCCCGTAAGAATGAATGCAACGATCAATCAGTCCCAAAAAGCTAAGAGGTAAGTCAGGCTCACCGAAACGTTATGGGAGGTCTATAGGCTCAGGAGAGCAGAAGTCTTCAAGAAGTTCATGGCCCGAGTAGCGCGTAAATGCTCGAGGAGGATCACTGTCGCGCGCGTCGAAGCGCAGGGTGTAGCACTCAAAATTCAGGGGCTGATGCATCCTCGCCTTGGTGGAGGGTTTTCAAGAGGCTGGCAGGACAGCAGATGGGGGTCATTGCTCGAGAAAAAAAACTGATAAACGCTAAAAACCATCGCAAAGACATGCAGAAAGCACGGACAGGGGGGGCGCGGGTCTCGGTGGGAAGGTTTAAGAGGTGTCGAATTAGAGTAGAAGGCGCTGCGAGAG
>Ga0179593_1474846_pt1 | contig 16974 bp, 25 predicted proteins | sample CZODoug2_1_08_16_FD_185931 | JGI IMG/M metagenome (GOLD analysis project Ga0179593, IMG submission 185931) | Vadose zone soil fungal communities from Angelo Coast Range Reserve, California, USA - CZODoug2_1_08_16fungal (PacBio error correction) | ecosystem: Environmental > Terrestrial > Soil >...
CTCCGGGGCCAGATGAAGAGGCAAACGGACAATCACATCCATTAAAACCAAGGTTGAATTGACAAAGGGTCCAGAGGCACCACCTTTCTATATATAAAACGCAATTTGGTGTGGGAGGGTTAAACGGGAAAAGGGAAAAAAGGGGGCCCAAGACCAAAAAAGGAATAGCAAATGGGAAACTGGGTGGGTCAAAACGAATAACAAAAAAGGGTTTTTGGGAGACGGGGCAAAGTTGGGTATCGAAAACAGGTACGGAGCAAAGGGGGAGGGGGGTGCAACTTTTGTTTCAAGGGAAAAAAAGGTTCAAACACGGGGATCGAAAGGGGGCAAGCGACAAGCCAAAAGACACAGCAAAAAAAACGGAGGGGGGGGAACCGGAGAAAAAACTTCGGGACATGGAAAAGGTTGGGGTCGTTGGAAATTTGCAAAAAGGGGGGAGAAGGGAAAAGGGGCTGTGGAAAAAAAAAACATAAACCCCGCAAAAAAGACGGAACACAAGGGGATGTACAACTCGGGGAAAAAAAAAAAGAAGAGCCTTGAAGGGATGCGTTGGGCAACGACTCCTTGGGTGGAAAATTTGCCCGTTGAATTGTCAGAGAAGCAAAAAAATTCCTGGACAGGGGTTACCTGCCACAGAAAACTGCAAAATGGGTCACTGGGGTCGGGGAAATGGGGGGAAGGTGGAAAATTCCCCCACCGACAGTGGGGGAAAATCATATGAGGGTCAAAACGGGGGGAAAATCACCCCGACTCATTTCCTGTCAAGGGTGGGGGGGACCAAAAAAGGGGGAAATCGAAAGAATTGGGCGCAAAAAGGAATAACCGAGGCGAGAAAAGGGAAAAACACAACCTCAGGGGAATCCTGCGTGTAAAACCAAACCTGGAACGGAAGGTGGGTACCGATCCAAAAAAAGGGGGGGAAACCTAGTAAAAAAAAGTATAAGGGTGGCTCTATAGTGGTAGGGCCAAAAGTTTCACAGCTTTTGCCCCTTTAAATTGAAATGCCAAGGAGAAAAGATGGATGGGGCCTGCGGCGAGAAGTCGAATGAAGGCAAAAAACTCCGACCGCCATTAAGCGTTCAACGTGAGGGTAGCAGTAAACCGCCGAAACTGGAGAGGCGGGGGGAAAAACCCAGTGTCCCCTAGAAAACTTTTCGAGAACAGGGGGAAAAGGAACAAAGGAGAATGGCAAACGAGAACCGGAAAGCCCTTGTTTGGCGAGAAAGCAGTGGAAACGGAATGTTCTCCTTACGTATGTGGTGGGAATGGCGACCGAGAACAAGGGGAGCCCTTGCCAGGATACTGGAGGTCTTGGCGGGTGCAGGGGGAGGGGACCAGTTTTACGTAGAGGAAAGCCTGGGTCAGCAAATTTGGAAACTGGGTTGGGAGGGGGGGGGGAGGGTCCACGGGAAAATAGTAGAGGGAAAACGAATTCCTGTGCGAATCAATATGGCCGGACGGAAGGAAACAATTGGGTGGTTTTAGGACATACCGCAGGGCTCCAGTAGACCAAAAAAAAAAGGTGGGACAATGATCTTGTATGAGGACAACCATCGGAAAAAAAAAAAGGGCTACTAATTCAGAGACCCGTTCAATGAATAAAGGACCGATTCAGCGCCGAGGAGGGGGGAAGCAAAAAAGCAATCACACATCCAATCATAAGACACCAGAGCAAAGGGAGAGGAAGGAGAGAAGGGAATGGGGGTTGTCACAAAAGCCTCCTGGAAAAAAAACAAAGTGAGGGGGTAGGTTCATAAACGGATAGGGGAATTGACGGGGAAGAGGGATCCGGGATCAATAATTTTGAGGTAACGAAGTGGAAAGACGTCCAAAAGGAACAGAAAACCAAAAAATGGGTCAAAGTTGGAACGGGTAAAGATGGTCCACCCTCTGGGGCAGGGAGAGCTCAAAACCAAAGGAACGGGTGGACAATTGAAACGAACGGTGGACTGAACCGGAACCGGGGGGGGGTGGACAACGTCTCTAATTTTCTCTCAGAGGCCTAATCTGTGGGGGGGAGAAAGAGATAACACACCAGAGGGAAAAAAAAGAACGATTCTTGCGCCAAGGAAACTCGACTTATCGGCCATCGGGGAGGAAAGATCTGGGACGAGAAAAAAACTCTAATAGGCCAATTTGCGTCACCTCGTTGAGCAACTTAAAAGGAAAATATAAAACCTCTCCCGGGAAAGGGAGTGGGGGCTTGGGGGGGGGACAGCTTCCCTCGAAGAGACGGGGGGAAAGAAATGGCTATGATGGTAAAAGACCGCAAAGGTCACTTCCATTTAAAAAAAGCCCTTCCTCGGGCGGACAGGGAGAGGGGGTTGGAGCGAAAAAGGAAAACGCCGGAAAGGATGACGGCCGGGGGGGGAAGGAACCCGGAAAACTTCCCTTCTCCACCGGCAACACGCCATTGGGGGAGAGAAGGGTTGTGAAAATGATCGGGACGATAAAAAAAAAAAATAACCACTAAACAAGCAAGGGGTTGAAAATCCGGCCCGATTGGGGGGGAAGGGAGCAGGGGGGAAGAAAAAAATTGAAATGGGGGGAGTGGTGGAAAAAGTTTTCAAAACAAGCAAATACTGGATCTCAAAAAAAAAACAAACAAACTTGAGGGAAAGGGAAAAGATAGCCTGTGAAAAAAGGGGAAAAAAAGAAAAAACAGAATAAAGGGAATGGGAAAAAAAAAGCAGGCCAGAAAAGCTTATTTCCTCTACCCTTAAGTGAGGGGAGGATCCGGGAGGGTGGCCTTCAGCATTCTAAAGCAAGGGGGGAGGGGGGGAACGGACAAGAAGTGGAGTAAAAAAAGCTGCCTCGTTGACTAAAAAAACCAAACAGTGACTCCAAGAGACCGGAAAGCACGAGGGGAAATTGACGGAGGGAAAAAAGGGAGGGGGAGAAAAGGTCTGGGCTACAAAAAATCAGACCATTGAGACCCGGAGACAAAACGTCAAGGGAAAAGATAGAAGCAAACAGCCTCAGAAGGCGAGGCCCCAATGGGGACGGTGGGCAAACAGAGGGAGGGAGAGACTTGCTATACACGTAATTGGAACGCCGGGGGAAAGAAACTGAAGAGGGGGCCTATCACGCTCAACGGCTTCAGGAAGGGAAAAGGTCGAGTAATATCGAAAGACCCGGGCCAAAAACTTTGGGGGGGGGAGAGCAGTAAGAGAAGGGGAAAAAGGAGGTTCACCAAGAACATTCGATCCTTGGAAGTAAAAAGTGGGGTACGAGAGATGACTGAAGGGGGGTTACAAAGGAGGGTCAATGGGGAACGGGGGAACATTGAATTGGGGGAGACAAAGTTACGTTAATTCGGATCGTACTAAAAAGGGGAAAGGAGAGAAAGTGTAGAAGAAAGAAAAGAAAAAAAAACGCATTCTTGACATCATCAAAATCCTGTTTGCGTTTCTCAAAGACGCACAAAACGAAAAAAAAGGGCATCTCCCAGGGGAGGAGGTTGGTCGGTAGCTTGGGGAAAAAAGTCGGTTGGATGATGGAATCAACGGGACGGCACTGCAAAGAGGTATTAAAATGAAAAGTGGGGACGTTTCAACTCAGAAACTCCTAGGGAAAATATGTTCGTTCAATTGCCAACGAATCATTAGGCAAAAGGGATGAGGAACGAAGTGAAAAGCGAGCTCCGAACAAACCGTTGGATTCCTTCCATAGGAAAAGGCGCCAAATATGACAAAACCGATGGAGAGGGAACAATCGACAAGAAAGTCCAGAATGTGGGGCTAAAACTTAAAAGGTCCTAAGCGGAAGGTACAAAGGGAAACCCTCCAAACGAAGCAACAAAGAGTATAGGTCACCAAGGGCGCGAACAAAAGGGGAGGATGGTCTCCCGTCCAAGAAAAAAAAAAATAAGCGAAAGAAGGTATAACATTCTAATAACTTCGAGCCCGCTCCCAAATAATTGATCCGGGTAATAGGGGGAAGAATGACTGAAGAAAAAAAAAGGGCTGTCTAGAAACTGAACGCTCTCGCGAAAAGTTAAAGCTCGGAAGAACGGCCCTACCTTTGGTAAGATGACGGATCATCAGGTGATTGAAGGAATTCTCATCATCGACACCAAAGGCCCAGTCGTAGGGAAGGGGAAAAAGAAAGGGAATTGGACCATTAAATCATAACTCATCTTCATAAAAAAATAATCGGCAGGGAAAAAAAAAGATCGTAAAGGGGGGAAAAAAAAACGTCTTCAAAAGATCATAAAACTAAGTATCATGGGACAATTCTGGGCAGGGGAGGGGGGGTACACAAGCCATATGAAGGGGTTGTGTGTGACAGCTATCCAGGGGGAGGCGGGTTTTATCAACTTAAAAACCCAACGGGGTCCAAAAAAAAAAAAAAAGGAAGAGGGTCCAGAAATCTTTCATGGGGGGGGGGGGTGTAAAGGATTAGGGGAGAAATTACAGAAAAGAAGAAGCATTGGCGGAAACCAGGCAGGAAGGACGACCGTCACTTCAATGGGTACCTCCCGACATGAAAAAACAAAAGGAAGTCACAAAATACGGCAGTAAAAAAGACTGTCGATCGATCAAAATAAATCCAAAAAAAAAAAAACCAAACGGGTCAATGGTGAAAAACGTCCCTGGGTGGGGTCACAAATTGGGACCCGGGAGAAAAGCCCGTACGACCCACATCGGACGGAAAACCGAATGCCTACTCAAAATGTCCCCTTGCCCCTTCACCGCTCAGGGAGGTGAAGGAAGGTCAAGAGAATGGAAACTGTAGAGAAAAATGTGCCCCGAAAATGAAACAATCACCCTTGGACTTGTGAGGAATACCCCAAATGAGCAAAAGCAAAAAACGATCCGTCCAGTTTACGACTGATGGAACCCATGTGGGTGGATGATGGTTTGGGGGCAATTAAATGACGTGGACAACAAATCACCATTCGTTCAGGGATCAAGATAAAACTGTTTAAATTACCTTTTTCAACAAAAGGAGAAAAGGGGGGGGGGGGGTTATTGAGGTAGTCATAGGTGCTAGATTCTGATCGAAAAAACAAAAAGAGGTAAAGAAAAGTAGGGATATCCGCCGGAGATGAGACCGAGAAACATCCCCTCTTGTACGAAAAAGGTACAACGAATGTTTGACCAAATTCTATTAAGGGCGCGCAAAATTGGGTGTAGTGGGAGGTTCAAACAACCCCTGAGGAAAAAAAGAAACGGAACCAAGTTACCTCTCCCAACCCGTAACGGACGACGGACCGGGGTTGGAGCGGGGGGGGAGCGGGGGGCGAAATAAGGGGACGGAAAAAGTGCGTGTGTTTTTTGGTTTGTTTTTTCCTCAAAAAAAAAAGGACGGAGCCTCCAGTGAAGCGCCGCAAAAGCCACGCAACAGCAAAGGCCCGGGCCGGAACAAACGGTCCGGAACATGCAGTTTTGGGGGGGATTCGGCAGGAGGGAGGGAAGGGGTGTTCGAACTTTCTGCTTAAACGGAAAGAAACCAAAGGCAAAATAAACGACAAAAAAAAAAGAGGGGTGAGGTCTTAGCGAGGAATGCTCTGGTACAAGAGAAGGGGACAGCGAGTCAGTGGGTAGGCGGGCCATGTGCAGGGAAGAAAAGAGGGGTCTAATTCAAAACCAGTACCTGGGGGAAAAGGCAGGCAATGAGGGGCGGGGGGGGGTGAGTGACGCCAAAACCGGAACGGTCAAACCCCGAAAGGGTTTGGGAAGAAAGAGCGCCAAAACATCCAATGAAGTCCTGGTGGGTAACAAAGAAGGGATGTGTCTACAAAGTAGAACCGATTGAAATAAGGGGGCAAAAAACCCAAAGCACCTCCGTGAACTTGGCGTGAACAAAGACCACGGAAACAAAGGGGGGGAAAAAATCCCAAAATTCCGATGTGGAAAAGACGAAAAAGGACCCGATCGGTGGAACAGCAGATATGGGGTAAGAAATCCGGGTTTCAGGCTGTAAAGAACAAAAGTGAAAGAAAATGGGAATCAACAGATTACTCCAAAAAACAAACCTCCAAGTGGAGCATTTAGGGGACCTGCGAAAGAAGCACGAGAAACAAAAAATGGGGGACAGCAAAGAAACATGCAGGGGCCGTATCCGCCTAGAACTATCAAGGTGGCAGACGCAGAAAGGTTGGGGGAAGGCAGCTTCGAGACAGAAAACTGGAATCATCTGCACGCAGAAACTGGTATCCCTGTATTGGTCAACTACCGTGACAAGGGGGATCACTGATCGGAGTAGGGAAAAGGGGCAAAAGGGTCAGAAAAAAAAAATCAAGTCATGGGGGGGGGGGGTTGGGGGTTGGGTTGTTGTTGGGCGCCGAGGTCCCAGGGGAACAGTTACTTAGTTTATGTTTGGTCAGAAAGAAAGAAATGGGGACGCATTGACGTGAGAGTCGTTCCGAGCTTACGTCCCGTTCCTTTGCGGGGGGTGACAGAAGGGGCCGCACATATGAACAACCTCAAACATACTAAATTGGAGATCATGGGCCAAAAAAAAAAAAGGGGGAAATGGGGGGACTGACATACAAATAAATCGTCACAAAGGAAAGAAAGAATACTTTGGGTGGCTATTATCAGGGGGGGGAAGAAGGGGTCGCCACAGTATTAAAAGATTTCGGAAAGATGGGAAAAAGGAAAAACGCCCAAACCGTGACCAAATGAATAAATTACGGTATCCCCCTTCTTGCAAAGTGGGGAAAAAAAGCACCGAATGACCAAGCCAGGGAAAAGGAAACCGATAGCCGGAAAGAAGGAAGGTGAAGGTGGGGGACGCAAAAAAGGGGAAGTATGCCCATGAACCAACAAAAACGGAGCTCAGGGCAGGGGGCGAGGGGAGAAACGGGAAAGTCCTGATAACATTGATGTTTTTTTAAATGAGATTGCAGCAAGGGCAAAGAAAACATTGACAGGGGGGGCCAAGTGCGGGTCCCGTAAAACTTTGGGGGGCCCGAAAAAGTACAAATCTGTTTTCAAAAAGCAGCCGGCAGACCAAGAAGGGGGGAAGGGATGAGAAAAACCGCGGTTCTTGGGACCGCAACTTAAAAATTCAAGAAAGGCGCGCCCCCAGGGGGAAGATGGGAGAAAAGAACACCTTAAACCGGAGCGAGAAAAAACCCGAAACGTAATTGACCGCCAAAAGCCTCTATAAAAAGCTGACGATCACACGTCAAGGGCGAGACCGGGAGACGCCTAGGGAGAAAGGCAAGCCGCTCGGGGGTAGAAAGAAAAAAGTGGAAAAATAACTCCGGGCTCCGCCCAGCACGCAAGGGGGTGACTTGGGGGGGAGGGGGGGGCTGGTTGTCGATTCGAAGGCGAAGCCGTCGGGGGGCTGGATGGCCTGGGGCTTCATCCGGAAAAAAAGGCCGGCCATGTGGAAGGGGAAAGAGCAACTTCAAGACTCTTACAGGCGGGATCGACACGGAGAAAAAACGCCGAGGCGGGGAGGTTTGAAGGCGACCAAACAAGTCCCCCAGGGCAGCGGGTCAAGGAAAAAAGCCCCTTTGGGATCAGTTGAAAATATCGGGAACGAAGAGGAGAACGGACGATGCGACAAATCAGCCTGGGATGAAGGAAGGGTTTGAATAACAAATAGTTCTGGTGTCTGGGGGGGGGGGGACCACATTGGGGGAAACCAAAGATACGAAAAAAAACAAACGAGAGGAAAAATAGATTGACAGGGGGGAAAAAAAAAAGGGGGGGGGGAAAAAAAAACCCGCCAACATAAGAAGAGAGTTCTATTCGAAAAGGAACCAAGAGGAAGGGGATTTACCGAGCACTAGGGAGGGGGATGGCTTCGTCGGGCGAAAAAAATCTTATCGCAAGAGGGAGGGGGGGGGGAGGTGGAACTAGCATTACGGTGAAAATTAACAACCGCCTAGGGCGGAGAAAGTCAGGCTCACTCGCCCACGTTAAAAGAGGGAATGCGATGAATTAGGGAATGGCAAGGAATGGGGGAAATGTGGTCTACTAATCAACAAGAAAAGGAAAAACCGGCAGAGCCGAGAGCTATAAAAACCATAAGCCAAGGGCGATTCAAAGGAAAAAGGGGGGATAAACAAAAAAACGAGAAGGCGCAAATCTGAGGGGGAAGGGGAAACGGGGGGCCCGATCGGGGCCTACAAAGACTCGAAGTCTCCTTTCAGGGAAAGAGTTCGGAGTCAAACCCCTGCGCTAGGGAGGGGAGGGGGGGGGAGCCAGAGGGTACCTTGAAGGAAGGGGAAAAAAAAAGGAGGGAAGAAAAACGAGTCGCCTGAAATGGAAGTTTCAGTGTGTGCCAAAATACTCGCTGAAAAACAGGGTGGACCAATTAATGGGGAAGTAAGAAAAATCAATCATTGCAAATTTGGTTTGGTAGCCCCGTGGGCTGAAAAAGGAACTTAATGAAAGGGAACCAAAAAAGGGGTCGATCGCAAAGGATCTAGAACAGAAGAGGCCGCTGGAACTGAACCATCCAAATGTGAAAATGATTCCGGTTGCGGAGCAATAGCAAGGAACTAGAACAAACCAAAAAAAAGGGGGGAGGCTTTGGTGGGAGGGGGGAACTGGGGGGCATTGCGGGGGTTCTGAAAGATAAATGCGCCGGGCACGACGGAAGGGTTACATGGAAGTGTTGGTCGTGGGTAGACCAGGACGAATCAGAAAAGACGAGGGGGGGGGGGGACCTATGTGAAGCCGATTCCAACAATTGCAGGCAAAAAGGGAAAAGACGGGGGGAAAACTCACTTGGGGGGGAAAGGCCACTACCTGTGGTGGTTGGGGGGGAACGCCGGGGGGAACACGGAGCCAAAAGGACCAAGAGCATCAAAAGACTATTGAAGTCGCGACATTGGTAAGGGAGGAAGACGACCAAGACAATGTTTCCTAACGTCCAAGCGCAAGGAAGAAAGCTATAAAAGAAAGGCCGAAAAAGAAAACAAAACCACAGACAAACTGACCCAATCAGGGACAAAGGGGGCCCGACTCAACCTGAACAGGAGAAAACCATCTCAAAGAGAAACGAACAAAGGAAGAACACGAGCGGCTAAGCTCGCCCAAAAAAAGGGGGGCAAGAAAAGTACTGGGGTGTGGAAAAAACAAATATCAAAAAAATGCCGTCGAGAAGCTATACAAAACTGACGCAACAACACAAAACAAGGGCTATCGCGAAAAGAAGGAAAGGAAAAACCCTCATGGTGTGGGGTAAAGAAGTATCAGCAAAGTCAGACGTGATGAATTCACAAAAGATATCCAGGGGAACAAACAATGCTGAGTTTTAAAAGGACAAAAAGGGGAATAAAAGGTACTTCCAAGGTAATCATTCCAAATAGAGGCGTACCAAATATAGCGGGTCAAAACCGAGAGAAAGACCTGAGCAGGGGGAAAATGAGGGCATCGACGGGAGATACAATTAATCAGGGGGAGGGGGAAGCACAGCTCATTAAAAAGGTGGCACCGAGGCGACCGGTCGAAGTGGGGGCGGACAGGTCTGAGTAAAACTGCACTTAGTGCTTAAAAAGTCGGGAAGTCACAAAGAGTGGTTGACAGTAGGGTGGGGGGACGACAAAAAAGTCAAAGAAAAAAGAGCCCAATCAAAAATGCATAACCATGAACAGGAATTAAAGAGGTGCGCCAGGGAAAATGCAGAAGGGGAACAAAAAAAAAGGACCTTTCAAAACACCACCCAAAACCTTGTAATATCTCGATACGAGAAGAACGAGACAACGCCTTGTGGGAGGGAATATGGGGACGGCAGGGGTATTCAAGGGTTACCTGGGGGCAAATCCACCCCACTACATAGGCCTGAAGAAAACAGGAAATGACGACGCGGGGGGGAAAAAAGACTAAATTGGGGGAAGCACGGGCAGGGTTGAAAGGACTGGGGGAAGAAAAAAAAAAGAATAAAGCTGGGGGGGAGAAAAATAACAAGCTGGTCATTACTTTTTAAAAGACCCAGGAGAAAACGCCCGGGGGAAAGGGTTGGGACATAAAAAAACTGGAAATTGTAACGGGGGTGTTGCGCAGGGACTGGGGGCAGTCCATGTTAGGGGGTTGTTTTTAAAACATAAAAACCCCAATGCGTCAAAAGACTATAGATCGAAGGGAGGGACAACGGGTCGAAAAAAGGCGTCCCGATCAAAGACGGCCCAGTCAAAGGCGGAGAGTTTCCATAAGGGACTCAAAAAAAAAAAAAAAAGAAAAAACCCAAAAAACACGAGGAGAGAATAATCTCGAAGAGGAATAAAGGGGCCCGTCCAGAATCCATGACGCAACGTTGTCAAACCGGTGAAAAAAACGATAAACACCAGGTTCAGGGGATATATAGTGCGACGAGGGGTTAGTTGATTGTGGGAAACCCAAAAGGAACATTGGGGATGAAAAGGAAAGTATCAGCAAAAATAAAACTGAAAACAGGGAAAAGGGCGGGCCTGGTGGTCTGGCATCGTTAAGAAAGTACGGGAGCAGGAATGTGTGCATTGGGTTTTTTCGCAACAGCGAGAAAGGGTGCAGAGGAAAGAAAGGCCTGAAAAATCCCGGGCGGTTGTAAGGGGAAACGGAGAAACAGTGAACACGGCCATTAATGGGGTGTATCTAGGGCTTCCGTTGGCTATCGGGAAAGGGCAGCTTGAAAAACGACAGTCAATAAAACGGCCGCCAAAAAAAAGAGAGACAAACTGAATGGGGTTGAACAACCAAAAAAAAATGTTAAAGTAGAGGAGATGACGGAAAATTAAACGGGGGAAAAAAAAAAATTTAATGTAAAAAAACTAGGAACAAATTGGTTACAGGTGGAAAAGGGGGCAAATGGTTTCCATTCATGGCCAAAAAAAGCTGCGAATAAAGGGCCAAAAAACGCCATTGGGGAAGGGCCTCAATGTCTGGGGGTTCAGGGTTCATTTTTGGAAGAGAGAACTAATGAAAATTATGAACAACGATACCCCGGGGACCGAAGACCACGGCAGTCCGGGAAAGGGTGTTGACGGAAAAAAAACAGGGGCGGGAAAAAAAACGGCCGCATGGGAGGAAAAGGAACAAAAAAGCCAGTAGGGCCGTGTGAAAAAAACGGTCCCAGGGAAAGGGGGGGGGAACCCAAAATTGGGTGACTAAGTCAAAATCCCCGGCAGATGGTGCCAAGAAGCATTCGTAGGTTTATATGGTATAGCCAGAGGGGGGAGCATGCGCCTGTCTCCTGGAAGGAAAGTGAAACGCTTCAACGAAAACAAGCCCGTAAGTTTGTTCCACAGTTTGGCGAGCAGGGGGGCAAAGGGACAAAAGAAAAGAAAGGGGGGGGAAAAAATCATGCCTTCCACGTCTTCAAAAAGGGAAGCATATCTCTAGACAAGAAGAGTGGCGCTACGAATTGTTACTAATATTTTTTCATAGGAAAGAAAACCAAAAGTGCAAGGAAGAAGGGCTGACACATCATGAAAAAAGGGAGCACAGTAAAGTGTCGGGAGGGGGCTCAGGGCCTTATCTAGTGCTCTTGCCGGGAGGAGGGAGATGGGGGGGGGTCCTAAAACAAGAAAAAAAGGGGGTGTAAAGCGCAAACGGGACGGGGGGGCTATGTAGGACGTGGCTGGTGGGCATGGGGTGAAAAGTAAAAAAAAGTGCCATTGGGGGACTATAAGATGTCAATACAAGACCGATGGAAAAACCAAAAGGTCCAGTCCTTGATGGTGTAAAAACCGCAGCCAAAGGTCGTCCGCAATCAAAGGATCGGGGGTGGGGAAAGCATGGGGAAGGGCCACTGAACAACCAGCTGTGGTGTCAGGCAGACCAGCACCTAGCAGACAATAGCCAAGGTCTTGGTCGTCATGAATTAGGGGGGACGAGGAACAAGAAAAAGGCAGGCGTCCGGGTCAAGATTCGAAAAGAAAACGATAACCAAAAGTAACCAGGAATCTGCCGTATTCCCCAGGGGGAGGGCAGTGGGATAAAGCCCGCACTAACAGAGGCAAGCACCAAAGCACAGGGGTAGACGAGTCTTAAAACGCACAAGAAAAAAGGAAATAAACTTACAATTCGGGGATGCACAAAAGAGTAGGAGTATGGTTCAAAGGCGCAAGAAGGGGAGCTCGACGTTTGTAGTGTTCAACGCATGTTGGTGGAAAAAAACATTCAGCGGAGTGTCCGTGGCAGGGGCGACCCCCATAAAAATTACATCGGAGAGGAACAGTGAAACAACATAAATTCACAACCGCAGGGAAGAGGGAACCAACTTTTACCTTTAAAGGAGGCTTAAGGCGTTGGTGGGTTGGTGTGCGGGGCCAGCCTTTTCAAAAAGGATCGAAGGCGGAAACTCAAAATAGAGAGTTTGAGCAAATCAACGGGACAGACTAGACGAACAACTCGGCCAATCATCCATCAGGGGAAGGGGACGGGGGGGGGGGGGAAATACGGGATCTTCTTCAAAGGCAAAAGCGGGGAACACCTCGAAGAGGGGAGACCGCGTCGCCAAACCTCCAGGTTCGTGTGAAAGGACAAAGTTTCAGGAACGAAAAACCAACCGGAAGGGGGGGGGCACGGCATTTAATACTGTAAAATCCAAAGAGGGGAGAAGCACCGGGGGTCAGACCCTGGGATGGGGAAAGGCTGGGGGGGAAGGGGCGAACCACCAGCCTGGGGGTCTTTGGAAAAGGGACCACCGGGTTCAAAAAAAAAAAAAAAAAAAATCCCAGGAAGCGCGGAGATGCAGGGCACGAAGAGAACCGAAGGGGAGTAGGGGGGCAGGGCAAGAAACAAAGTGCCTGCAAAACGGGGTCAAAAGGAAAACCAGCCATTGCCAGGAATGAAAAAGCCGGTTGAACCCTGTAATGAAAAAAAACAGCGCAAATCCTCGAACGAAGCTCGGGGAAAAAAAGAAGGGAAGACTGTGGGAATGCACAGAAGGTTGAAGGAAAAAAGATTAACTGAAAAAAGGTTGGGAGGTGGGGGGGAGGAAACAATTTAACATCAAAGGAAGGATATCGGCTACTCAAACAAAAAAAAAAAAAAACGGAGGGAAGGTTGGGGATAAGATAACTGGGGAAAAAGGGGAAAAACCACACCCATAAAGGGTGTGCTTCAAACACTGCGCAAGCCAAGAGCCTTCAGTTAAGCTATATAGGGGATCTGCGGGACAAGACAGTTGACAATCTGATTTCGCCAAAGAAACAGGAAGGTGGACGTGACACAAAGGGGGAAATCCGTTCTACCAATGAACAGAACGCCCCGGCGGACGGGTTCTCAAACAGACGCGAGGAAATATAAATGTGGAAATAGGGTTGGGAAAAAAAAAGGACTGGCAGGGGGCGAAACAACCGGACACGGCTCGCCGAAAGAGAAAGAATCCCAATCAAGCCCGGGGGGCAAGGGATGGGGAGAGGGGACAAACGTAAACTCTTTTCTCAGAGAAAAAAGAGGCAAAGTCGGGAGGAAGCTCCGAACCGACAGATTTCAAGAAACAGCAGAGTCGAATTCTCGAGTTGAGGAGGGTTAGAAACGCAAAGACAGGGTTTGTGGGCCACCAGTCGGTTCGCGAAACTGAGAGAAAGGTTGCAAATGAGGGGCAAACGCTGGCCGCCTGGGCAAAGGAAGGGGGGGTCCAAACCTCTCTAACGAACAGGGGGGTGAAATTATTGGAAAAGGTCCGCGCACAAATTAATTGAGTTGGTTACAGAAACGTGACGGAAATAGTTGTAAAACCATTCAGTTCAAACCAAGTCGAACGAAGAAGAGCAAAGAACTAAAATCTTCAACTGGGCAATAAGGTCCTACATCCGAGGGGGAAGGATAGCTTTGTCTAAAAGGGGAGCAAGAACGACGCCGGATCACTTTCAGGGTGGTGGGCGGAAAGATGGGGAAGTGGGCAAACAGTGGCTTCTAGACAGAAAAGGACCCCTAGGGAAAGAAGTTATTACTGGACGGTTGGGAAACGGTGTTTACCCTCCTGATCAGCCGACGATGAACTAGGGAGGGGGAAGAGGTAACGGGAAGTTCGCCCAAAGTAGGGACTAAACTGGATCAGAGGGGGGCTGGGGTCGCAAAGACACATACCTTTGAGGCAAATGCGACGAAAAGCAGAATATCGCGAAGGTGGGGCTACCCGGAACAAAGAAAAAGGCAAAGAAGTGAGAAACTCAGGAAAATTACCGGGAGGGGGTTGAAAGGTCACCCCACTGGCACAGCAAGCAAGAAGTAATCGAAATGGCAACTCTCTACGACCAAAAAAAAAAGATAAAAACTACACCCAGATCAAAAAGGAAGTAAAACAACTGAAGGGCATCAGCCATAAAGGTTGACCGTACGTGGGACAGAAGGAGACAGCAGGCCGTCTAGAAGCAGACACTCCGACCGGAGAAAAAAAGAAGGGGCAACACTATAACTGTTCAGCAAGTCGAAGACAATCAGGGAAGGGAATTAAAAGTTCATTTCTCATTAGGAACAAAAGGGCCAATTCAAAGGGGTGGGGACTAGACTTCAAAAGCGCAAAGGAGGAAAAATCAGGACTAGACAAAAAGAAATCGCATGAACCGAACGGCGTCGGCCCGGCATCTCAATGGGTGCTGATTAAACAAAGTCTTCCAAGGGGGCGGGGACAACAAAAAATTGAGGGCCGCTCGACGCGGTAGGAAAATGGGGGGAGAAAATTGGGGGCCAAAAAAACAAACTTGCCTTAATGCCTTGACCAAAAAGTGAGGGGGGAGAAATAGTTGTGACACGTATTCGGGGGCAGAAAAAGGAAAACCTCGACACATTTTGCACTAACGGGCAAGGAAATGGGGGGCGAAGGAAGGGGGAAAAGACCACAGGTCAACTGGGAAAAGACGTGTGGGGGGAAAAGCACCGGAAACGCGATCTCAAAAAGAAAGCACAAAGAAGGGGGCGGGAGGCGGGATGATTAACCAGCGGAAGGAGGAAACCTGGCATCAGGCAGAGACAAAAACGGAAAAAGGGCCAACCGAACACCAAAAAAAACGACGGCAAACGCCCTACCACAAGAAGGGAGGGGGAGGACGGGGCGGATTAGGGGGAAATAATCTAGACGAGCAAAAAGAACCCGGAGGGGGAATGTGGCGACCAAGACCGCTCAAAAAACTGCCGGGATAGGGAAAAGTTGGTTGAGAAAAAGGGAAGGGGCGGGTGGTCCAGGGGGGGGCCTTACGGGACCTTCTGGCGGGTTTGAACAGAAAAAAGAACCAATGACGTCCCAACCATATCTATCTAATTTGCATCGAAAACCTGGGGTACGACAACTTCCGGCCCGGGGGATCGAACGACGGCACCCTATCAAAAAAAAAGACGGAAAGGTGTAAGAGAGGCGAACAACAAAAAAGGGAAGGGATGAAATAGAGAAGAGATTCTCAGAAGAAAGGGGAGATCTAAAAAAAGGGGGAGAATCCATCCAAGGAAGGGGGGTCGACCCCGGTAAAGAGCACAAACTGGAATAAGGAGCGACGCTGTGGTGTGGGGTGGTTGGAAAGGGGAACACTCATAGGGACCAAGCAGACAAAAAAAAGGAAAAAATCGCCCAGGTCAAAAAGGCCCGGATCGGCGGGGGGGGAAATCTGTCCTCAGGTGGTGGGAACATAAAGTGATGCAGGGGGGGGGGGAAGGGGGGTTGACTCAAATCAGAGAATGCAGCGCCAGGGCAAACCGGCACCGCACAGCCCTGAGTAAACAGGGCCGGTCCCCGGTACCGGCCATTCTTGTTCTCGGAAGATTAACAAGGGGGGAGTGGTGGGTCAGGGGAAACGGTTCCAAAAGTAACGTAACCAATACCTTGATAGGGACAACTCGAACGGAGGGGATCAGGGGAGGGAGAGAATATACAAACGTAATCTGGACACCGGGATGAGGTGGACCGAATCTTTGTTGAAAAAGGGGGGAACAGTGGAATGGCCAGGAGGGAGGGACAAAAACGCGCCCTGAATTGCAAGCTGGCCGGAAAAAAAATGCTGGGAGAATGGTGGTTTGAATGAAAAAAAAAAAGGGGTAAAAACCACCGAAAGAAAGGGGGGGGGTCCCCTTCCAAAAGGAGGGCACGGACCGCAACCGGAAAGGATCCGGCAGGTTGGGGGGAATAAGACCTAAGATGGGATACCAAACTTAGAAATCTTGCCAGGGAGGAGGGGGCAACCAACCACGCCAGAGCGGAGGTGAAACAGCACAAGGGGAGAAGGCACCAGAAGAAGTCAGATGCAATTGTGGAAGACGGAAACGGAGGATCTGTTGAAAAGAGGGGAAAAATTGGTAGCCTGAGGTTGTCAGCCGGGGACGCCCTTCCGTGAGACCACAAAACGTCTTTAATAAAAGGCCCGGGGGAAATTGGGGGAAAGGGAAGGTGCAAGTCTCAACAACGGGAACAGAAAAGAACAGACCCAGGCTTCAGGGAAAGCAGTCAACTAAGGAGGGGGGGAGTTATCTCCAAAAATAAGAACGTGAAGCAAAAGGAGCCAGTGGTAAAAGCGACTGGCCTGGAAACATGAGAAAACACGTCTAACTTAGGCCCCATATGGGAGGGAGCTTCCTAGCGAGTGTTGGAATAAATGGAACTCAGGCTTAGTGGGGTGAAAAGCCAGAAAGAGAAGGGTGCGGGACGTGAATGGTCGATGGATTGCTGGGGGATTGTTTGGGGGCAGGTTAGAAAGACAGGGGTGGGGGGTTTTAAATAGTCGGAAAAAAAAGAAAAACAAAGGGGGTCAGAAAAAGAGGCTTTGAGGGGGTCCAAAAGGAAACCCGACAATATGAGCAAAGCGATCTTGGAAGACATTCCATTCACAAAGAAGGGGGGTGTCAGGCGAAAAAACAAAACATAAACACAGGCCCTCAAAAGAAAGAAGAAGGGGGGAGGAAATTAGGTAAAAGAAAAAGAGGAACCGCCAGCAAAGAGAACTACGGGGTACCCGATTAAGATTAAGACGAAAAACTAATGTACGTAATACCGGAAGTAGGGTCAGGGAGGCAGTGATACAGACACAAAAAAGCTCCAAGAACAAAAAGTCAGCACCTAAGAGAACCACAATTGGAAGGGAAAAAAGGGTGACGA
>Ga0179593_1534508_pt1 | contig 16973 bp, 17 predicted proteins | sample CZODoug2_1_08_16_FD_185931 | JGI IMG/M metagenome (GOLD analysis project Ga0179593, IMG submission 185931) | Vadose zone soil fungal communities from Angelo Coast Range Reserve, California, USA - CZODoug2_1_08_16fungal (PacBio error correction) | ecosystem: Environmental > Terrestrial > Soil >...
ACAATTCCGGAAACGAAAAGAAAAAAAAAACTGATTGGTCCCCCCGAAGCATAGGAGCCACGCCCATGCCAAAGGGAAGCTGGAAAGCCAACGGACACTGGACGTGTCCTGCCGTTTTCGGTTCCGGGTGGCACGCACTGTACTAAAGGAAAGCATGTAGTTCACCATGGGGAAGAACTACTGGTTTCGGGGAAAGAAAGCTGGTTTTTGGCAAACCAGCATTGCAGGTTACCTGTGGTCACCCGCCAGGAACGGGGGAGCCGACGGAATTAAGGGGAGGAACGTCATCATTCACAACACAGATAAGAAGGAAAAAAGGAATTGACCTGAGAAATTCCGGGTGACTTGAAAACGCGGGGACCAAGGAAACATAGTTTGGTGGCCGACGAGATGTACCCCCCACCACAGCAGCATGCAAGTTTCCTTCACATTAAAAATAAGGTTTTCACGAAAAAAAGGTTGAAGAACCCGAACGTGGACAATAATTTCGTCAAAAAAAATGACCGCTCGGGAAAGCGATAAGGAAACGAGATTACGACGACTCTCTGTCGGCGATGACCAGACTCGAAGGGGAATGCCGGGGGGTTCAAAGCTAAGGAAAAAGGGGGACTAAGTAAGGCAATCAACATAAAGGTACAAAGCAGGGACTGCAAAAACTTCGGATTACCGAACGATACTTTTAAAAGCCGATTTACCGTTTGCGCGCCTGCTGGGAGAGGAGGGGGGGGGAAAATTGAGTCTAACCGAGAAAAGGATTAAAAAAGTTGGGTCCAGTGGCCGGAGATGCCGGCGATCAACAGGAAAGCAAAGACATCACAGGGAGAAAGAAAAAAGTCAGGGAAAAAAAGAATCCTTTGCCTCGTAGCCCACTCCGTTCCGTGCGATCGAAAATCGGGGAAAGGGAAAAGAAAAACAAGAGGAAGAAAAGAAAAAGGCGCGAAGTAACCATCGTAGAGCGGGGATTTTGTTTGGGCGGTCAGGGGCTCGCCCGCGTGTAGTAAGTCGAGGGGATAAAACCAGGGAACGGGAGCGAGCAAGAGAATTTTCGGTCGAGAGTCACGCGGGGAGAAGGGAAAAAACCAAAAAAAGAAAGCGCCAAGAGGAAAGAAAAAAGGCCTACAACAATCATGGAGCCTTGCAAGAAGGAAAAAAGAACTTGAGGAGAGGACTCGTCCTTGCGGACAACAAGCGATCCTCATTCACCACTGCGATGGAACGGGTAAAAAAAAAAGTTCCTGGAAGAAAACGCACCCACTTGAAGCACTTCGGGGCTTCTATAGGGAACTTTTGATCTGGTAAAGGTTGTGCAGTCATTAAACTTGAACTTTAATTTCAGGCGCTTCCACTGGGGGACTAGGAAAAAAAAAACTCTCGCATAAAAAGGATAAAGGAAATAGGACACCTAACTGGAAACATACACATGGCTAACTTCTATGGCGGCAGAGGGCTTTCGTGCTACCTTCTGTGGAAGGAGTCTCTACGGTTATATCTTGCTTGCCGGGAGAAATTCTTCCTATCAGGGATTAGGAAAATGATAACTGCTGGAGGGAAAAAAAAAGTAAACCAACGACTTTCAAGAGTTCAATGGTATCCGGTCTTCGCTGAAATAAAAAGGGACTCAAGGGGGAGACTTATTCAAAAAGAAAAAACAGATCTCTGGTACCAAGTTGGCGCTGAGGGGGGGTTCTGGGGAAAAAGGGAAAGAAAGGGGGGAAGGGGTCGGGGTGTCTCCGCAGAGGGTAAAGATAAGCCTTGTGGAAAGAATCACTCGCTGGTACAAAAGGCAGCTGTTAGATGGCAGGAACGGCGTCAAAAAAATCCGACATTTGAAAAGGTTACGACGAACATGGTGAATTCAGGGGAAACTAGAAAGGGAAAGAGGGGAAGAGGAAATTGCTTTGCCTACGACATCTCTAAAAAAAAAGGTTTAGAGATGGCTGTCGTCAATGTTATGGACAGCCATCTTCGAGCGACAATCTGGAGAATGACCATTTGGAGCCCGAAAAAATTCTGAACGATGGGGGGGAAAGGAAGGGTAGGATGTGTTAAGTCCTGAGAGAACTCTCGGGGATACAGGCGAGGTTTAGTGAGCAAAGGAGGATAACCTTCTTATTTCGAGAACAACCTTAAAATGCCCTCGACATTCGTTTTCACTTAAAAAAAGGACACCTTCAGAATCAGGCTGTGGTTGTAGTCAGAGCTCTGACAGGTTGGAGGGGGAATCCCTCTAAAATCCAGCGCAGGAGCGCCAAAAAAGGTCCTAAAAGAGGCCAACCTTGCAGCATGGGGGGGTCGGCGTATCTCCGCCTGTTGTAAGGGATATCGGAGTAGGCAGAATGGGTGGGACCTAAAGATAAAAGGGAGAAAAAAGACGGACGGAAAAGAATGCGCCATCGGCGTACCTGATGGCAGTGCCAAGAAATGCCTCTCTTTTCGTAGAGTTCGATCATTTTCAGGATCGGAGAAAAAAATTGGGTCGGAAAAAAAGAAGAAAAAAGTGTAGTCGGGCGAATGAACCGGGGGGCAAAAATGAACTTTTGACACAAGGTTAAAGATAAAGTGATTAGAGGCCTCAATTCTACGGGAGATGCTCGCCCGTGGACGCAAAGCGAAAAATCGGCCCCAGGGAGGGGAGAAGGCAAGACTGGGGGGGTTGGGCCGCGCAGAAGAGGAAAACTCCCGAAAAGCGGGGAAGTCCGGATGGGGCACTGGTGCACCAGGTTCTTTTTGTGTGAGGGGAATGGGCTGTTGGGGGGGGGGGGAAAAGGATCGCGCTGTAAATCACTACCGTAAAAAGGGATTTCCTGCCCACGGCTTGGCACCTGTTAAAGTTTGCCAAAAGAGACATAATTTCTTCGTCACGCGGTCGAACCCACGCCCCCACAAATCCTAAGGAGCCGAAAATACAAGGTTAAGAAAGGAGTGTTTCATTAGAGGGTGATCTAGAGTCGAAAAAAGTATGGGAAATCTCACTGGAGACGGCATGGGTACCCGGCGGAATCGGGAGGCGGAGCGAACCGTGACGGGGGGAGTTCCACTAGGAACAAAAACGGAGGAGGAAGAGCTGTTCCCCCAGGGGTGCTGCGTTAACGCGGGGGTCAGGAAAACAGGAAACTGGAATCGAACAGCATGATCTGCAAAAAAAAAGGTACATCGCGGGAGATAAGGAACTGAGGAAAGGGGGGGGCAGTAAACCTCATTTAAAGCAGTTATTAAATACCGACGGGGGAAAAGAATTTCTCTATCACGTGTTGATCGATGCGGAAACAAAACGAGAAAGAAGTCAAAGAGTATGGTACCATCGCTCGGAAGGAAGGAGGGATTACGATCATGGTGGGAAAGAAAAAGGTCGCTCCCTCGTAAGAGGGTTAAGAAAAAGGAAAAGAAAAGGAAGCACGATGTTTGTCCCTTTTTATGGAGAAATCCTGGGAGGAGTGAGAAAATTTTGCAAATGGAAAAGATGTGGGGTGGTGGGGAGTGGGACGTGCTGCTAAAAAAACAAACTGAAAGGGCAAAACGTTAGTCAAACAAAAAGGTCCACTGCAGAAAAGGAAGGGGATTGAGGATATCTGGGGATAGGAACAGGGGAAAAGAATATTCCGGCAGGGTCTCCCCGTTCAGGGGCCGGGTTAGAAAAAAGACCACAAGAAGGAAGGGCAACCACTAAAGCAGTTGCTGCCCAATGTTGAATTAATTTTCCAATAGTAGAACACCCATTCTGAAAACGAACCAAGTAAATACGGAAATTAAGGTGTTTACTAGGGGGAATGGGAGACACCTGAAAGGCATGGCACCTGCGGTCTTTGCATGGCAATTGAGTGTTAACGGTGGGTTGACAGGGGATAGGGCTGATTTGATCTGCCTACACAACGGAGAGGAGGGGGGGGGAAAAAGAATCCTCCAAAAGATCAAAAAAATGAAAGGGGGTCCTAAACAACGATCAGAATCCACTCATTGGAAATAGAGGTAGTGTCATGTCATTCCATCCATAAGTCTCACGAACTGGTCGTCCGTATGGAAAAAGTCATCCTTAGGCAGAAGGGTCTCACCATCTTGGATGAACATGTGTACTGTAAATGGGGCAACACTGTTTCAGGAGTCTCGTGGGGTTTGAAACTTCTGCAGTTTGTTAGTTTGACGTGGAAACACGACCCTGAAATCCAAAGGGGAGGAGGAGGGACAGGGAGGTGCTCATCCCCGGAGGATCTGACCTTCCTTGCTGTCTAAGTGGTGCATCGTTGGTAAATTGTTAAAATTGAAAAGGTGCTGGTAGAGCCATATTGGGGAGCCCCGCCGAGAGGGGGGAAAACACACAAGTGCAGATGGGGGTCTTTCGCCCATACAACGTTTTCCTAATAACGGGTACCCGAGAAAAGAATTACAAGTGATCGAAGTTCTCATCAGGCACGCGAGAGGGGGTCACTTTCTATCAGGGAGGGAAAGGAGGACAGGATGGACGATTTTGTATTAAAAGCACCGTGTATATAAAAAAAGGCCCAGGCGTAAACAGAGAGTAAGAGAGGATTCTACTGCAAAACTACGCAAAAAAACTTCCCACGTAAGGGAAACCCGCCGCTATGTAAGTTGCGAAAGGAAGGGGGAACGATGAGTTCCGAGGAAAACTGTGAGCCAATGCTTTTCACTCGTGAGTTCACCATTGCCGCGGAGCCCGCGAAAGAGGAAAACTCGAGGGAAAAAAATGAAAGGGGAAGAAAAAGAGTAGTAGCCGCCGACAGCATTGAAGAAAATCCAATCAAAAGGGGAAGGCCAAAGACCTGTGATCCCCAAGAAAATCAACAGGGGCCTGTGGGAAAAACTCAGGGTTAACCAATAGACCGGGAAAGGATGTAGGTTGGGGCTTTCTAGCGCCCTCGGACGACAGAGTCCCTCGCCAGGGCATAAGACCAGTGGAAAGGGGAAAGAAAACGTGGAGAGCGCCTGATACTTTTTATCTTAAACAGCGGTTTCTATAGATAACCTAAACACAGAAAACCCATCTTACAGCAAACAATCAATGTTCATACCATCATCCATTATTAAGCAAAGTAAGGAAATAAGACTCGTCAGCGGGGAGGGAAAAAAAAAAGTAGAGCCGGGACACACGGGGCGGATTGGAAATCTTCAGTTCAGATCTTCTAGGAAACCCGGGAGAGAAACCTTCGTAATTGGGAACGTTCTGAAAAGAAAAGTGTCTAGTGTTTCTCAAGTCTTGGAAAAAAGGGTGAAATTGCAAAAGGAACAGTGGAAAGAGAGAAGCCCTCCTAGATGTAATAAAAGTGATACTAACTCGGACGTTAACTAAAGGGACGGTCCAGTTCCAATTCCTCAGATCGATGGCGGCAGACAATGGTTAGGAAAAGAAGGGTTGAGAACTGCCGGACTGACCGGGTAGCAGGGGCTGTCCTTTCCAAACATCATCTACAGATTAAAACATCCGCAAGGGAGAAAAAACTCGACAAAGTCGAAACTTCAGGAGTTCAGGGAATGATCGGAACGACTAGGGGAAAAGGACTAGCTTCTTTTAGTCAGGGGTCGTTCAAACCTTAAAACTTCTCCAGGAAACGCGGTCTACAACAAGGATGGCGGAAGGTGGCTTTGAGGAAATCTAATTTCGAGGGGCATGGAAGGTTCTCGAGGCCAATACACTAAGGGATCCTTGAGAAGAAAAGAAAAGAGAGATGGATACCAGCAGACATCTTTATCATGAGGAAGTACGGGCTTCAAAAAATCCACATGTAGAAATTTCCTACGACATGGGGACCAGCTCAGGAGCAGAACTCTCCTATCGTGCGCTAAAATGGTTGGAAAGAGCTCCGCCGCAAAAAAAAAAAAGGGGAAGACAATAGATAGAGACTGGGTTGAGGAAAAACAATCCTCTTTTCTCGGAAGAAGATAAGTCCCTGGTCAGTTCGCAAGAAGAAATGTCGTCGGAACTCTTGGAAAACTTGGATGGGGGTAAAACGGGGGGGAAAAAGACATAGAACTCGGGGAAAGCGCGTGGGAGAGGTGCTTCGCATTATATCCCTCCTGCGAGAATCGAAAAATAAAGATACATTCGGAGTGAAACGATGGGGAGAAAAAAGGCCAAAGGGGGGGCTAATTGTAAGGGAGGGAAAGAAACGGGTTCAGTGGCACTACCCTTCTCAGCTCTTCCAAATACATATGCGGCGACCGGCATACATGAACTCTGGTCGACGGGTGGTGGGGGTCGGCGTGGAAAAAGAGGGCCTTTGTAGTCGAGGAGGAAGGTATCGGTAGATAGGAGAGAGGGAGATAAGCGTTCGGAAGCGCGGGGAAGCAATCTACTTCAATTAGAATTTCACCCATCTAAAGGGTCTCGGTGTAGAGTGTCAAAATGTTCTGTATCGAGCGAGGGGGCCAGGCAGCGGGTCCAGGGGTAGCGTTCGGCAAGTGAAAAGGAACGGGGTTTCCAAGCTTTAAAAAAAACCTTTTCCCAAGAATCATCTATAAGTCCCGCAAAACACGGCTTGTCCTGGGGGCCCTTGGCCTCAGGGAACGCATACGGACTGCGGTCTCGGAAAAATTGTTAAGGTCGCTGAGAAGGGGGGTGCCTCTCTAATCATCATGAACCCAAATCGGGGGTAATTTCCATGGTGTCTGTGAGAAGATGAATTGTATGCACCACTTGCCCTTTGGGGGGGGGTGTGTATAAGACTGTCAAATATAGGGGTTTGGGAAGAAAGGGCCTCTCCCTTGAAAGAGGAGGCGTCTCTGCCCAAGGGTGTTGGGAGGGTCCGAGCGCGAGGAGAATTCGTCACCGGGGCGAGGGTAACGAACCAAAGACCTAAGCTCACAGTGGGAAGAGGGTGGGAAAAAAGGGGGGGGTCAAAAAGCTTGTTTTTCTAAAACCTATATTACTGAACAATGTCCCTATCGCTGAAAAACCTGGGTCATGGGCTCGGGCACCGAATTTCACTGAGGCGGCGAAAAAACGTGACGGGGGAGTGGCCTCCGGTTTGACTGTAAGAACTCAGATCTCAAGGGAGACCTGGGGTCGCGTACATTCGTAACTAAGCATAGTAGAGAATGAGAAACTGATATCGAAACATGCATGAGACGAAGGTGTACAAGACGGCGAAGAAATGAAGAGGGTTCAAGGATTTTGGTGTGCAGGTCAGGGAAGAAATCCAGGTACCCTTTGGGAGAGTCTTAGGTACGCGAAGGGTGCCGTGCTTTCTCTATCACGGCGGCATCGATGCGATAAAGACGTCGCATAAAAAAAAGGTCCATCTCTCTCGAATGGGGCGTACCATCTAATAGATTCATCCAAGAAGGACCAAGCATGAGGGAGAATGCATGGTCTTTGAAGAAATGATTGGCACGGTAAGCACGTTGGAATCGGGGGGGCAAAAAGGGGGGAAAACATGAGGCGGAATAAGAAACAGTTTGCAATGCTTGCTGGGGGGTTTGGGGCTCATCTCTGCTGGGTCAAACACAGAGCGAAAATCTGTTCAAAGCAAAAAATGGAACCGATGTCCACTGTGAAAAAAAAGGGGACTTGAGAAAGGGGTGGAATGCATCAGGGAAGACATGGTATTAACCGGTCGCCCACCTTTTCCGGGCGGGTGAAATCACGAGCCTCCTCAGGGGAAAAAAAAAAAAGAGTCGGGATTCCCGAACGACCATGGTGAAGAATACAATTCTGGAGACGGTACCAGAGAGCAACTTAAGATGTAAATACGGAAAAAAAGTAAAAGGGGGGGGGGCTGGATGGGGGAAAAAAGGGTAACAATCAGGCCAAAAAAGTGAACAACCGTTCGCAAGATGATCTGGGGGGGGGGGGGGATAAATCACGGCAAGGGGTGGTCGGTAGTAATTGGGAAAGGCTAAAACAACAAAGAGTAGTGTAATTATGAAAACAGGGAGTATGAAGCTCCACCTTAAGTCACAACATTGACCGGTGTGCAGAACCCCCGAGCAATTAGCGAGGTGCACAATGAGAATTGTTAACAAGTGAGGTGGGGGAAAGGGAAAAAGCTCCCAGGTTACCGTCCTTCCGGTTACATCGTTCCGGTTGACCGCCATCTCCATCTTTTATTTCAGGGGTGTAAACAAATTGTTGCAAACCTACTTGGTGGAAGAATTCCGATCGGTGGGGGGGGGGAAAAAATAAATTCCAGGTGGAGGGGGACCTGGTCCACGGTTGCGCCTGACTCTGGGGAATAACTTCAATAGAAATAACGAGAACGGCCTCCTTCCTGGCGAAAAGTGGAAATCAGGGTGATTGGGAAAAAAGATGGGGGAAGGCGGGAGAGCGTATTGTAGCCCCCAAAAACGGGGCGATTGCCAGCAAAAAAAAAATCAAAATGGGTCGAAAAACCCAATGATTGGGATACTAAGTGGACCCGCAAGTACGTGCCGGAAAGCAATTTCTAAGACCCCATGACCTATCGAGAGCAAAAAATAAAGGTCGGGGCTGACACCGATAGATGTAAAGATCCGGTCGCAAGCAGGGGACCAGCAGGAAAAGGGTTCGATGATGCCATCCGGGATAGATCCCATAATAGGGGCGTTCAATAGGTTTAATCCAGCAGAAAGGTAAAGGGAAGGAATGCGACTGCAAAAAACCTAAAAGGGCCACAAATTCCTGGGAGGGAAAGGAAGCTGCACAGGTGCGCTAGCCTGTGAATAAGAAGTTTTCCAAGGGGGAGAAAGAGACAATTCAGTCACTCAGTTACGGGTCAAGGTGGCCGCGGGGAGGACATAGGCAAAAGAAAGGGGGGGAGCACCGGACGAAAGGAACCATTCACGTTTCTAACTCCTGCAATAAATTCCGGGGAGGAAATCAACAACCAGAGTTCCTCGATCATCCTTTTTCCGGGGGTAAGAAAAAGCGCCAAAAAAACAGAAGGGAAAAATAGGGGGGACAGCGTAGACCGGGCGAGAGGGATTTGGTGTGTGGGTTTCTGCAGACTCACAGAGGACGAAAAAAAGACATGAGTCGACCAGTGCTCTAACCAGGCAACAGGGGGCAAGTGGGGGAAGAGGGAAGCAGGTTGGAGCAGAAAAAACGATGGCCTAAGATGAACCCTGCTAAAAAAAACACGGGAAGAAAGTAGTAACAAACACAATTCAGGCAAAAGCAATCATGGAACGGTCATGCGCATGGGAAAAGGGAACGCTGGTATTCAGAGGGGGAAAAAAACGGAGCAACCAACCGCAAGTCACACGCACTTATGGGGAAAACTCATTGGCACTAAGCGGGCGTTCCAGGAGAGAAAATCGTTCGAATTTCGGACTAGTAAAGAAACGTTATCTGGTCAAATGGATTCATCAGGGGGGGAAGAAAAGGACGGGTGAAATTGCAAGACGCCGATTAAAATTGCGACCCGATCCAGGAAAAGGATCTACTCTACGTCACAGTATGGGGACGTCTTGGGTGGGCCGGAGAAGCGGGGAGGGAAAGGGAAGGAAAGGTATCTTACTGTCCGGCTAGAAGGTTATCTCGGGAAGATGGATCTCTTCGCCAACATGCTTAATATACCGAATATGACATTCAGAAAGGAAAACTGTCTAACGTGGGGAAAAGGGAGGGGAATGCAGGGGCGTCGCCGATCTTTCTGGACACACGAGATGGGTTCGGGGGGGGATTGAACTTAGGGGTCGGCCCCAACAACGAGGGCGATGAAGGGGGACTGTAAGAAATCAGGGGGGGGAGGGAAGGAAAGATTTGAGGACATCACTCAGAACGTAGCCTTGATAAGAGAAAGAGGCGATGGAGAACGCAGCCCCACGGTTCTATCAACTGAAGACGTAATCAAAAATACCGACAGTCGTAAAATTCATTAGGGAGGGGGGAAAACAGAGTCGACGTGTGCTGCGAAGATTTGGTTTGACAATTACTGTTACGAGTCGCTAGCAACAGAAAACGGAGGAGTAGTAAAGAATATCTGCAGTCATGTCTAACAAGAAATAAGCAGGGGGGAAAAAAAAAGTAGGCCCATGGGACCGCCGGAACATTTCGTCGAAAGATTTTGAGAAGGCGTATTTTTGAAAAGAGGACTTGCGCTAGACTCTGGAGGGATCCAGCCGCGGAATGAAAAAGAACAGGGGGAGGGAGAGAAAAGAGGAGGCCTAAAACAACTTAAACATCTGTGCCTCGAAACAATTGAGGGAACAAGGGGTGTTTTAGCCGCCTTATGAACGTTTTCAGGGTGTGAAAAGAAAAACAGGGAAAAGGAAAAGACAGGGAAAGATTCGTCTCCGCAGGACCGGTCAACGCTGAAAAAGTTGGTGCGGCGTGAGAGAAAACCGTTTGAGAATGTCATCATCGAAGGAAATGTTTAGAACGAGAAAAAAAGATAGTGCTGGCATGGAGGAACGAGGGGGTGAACCATATTCCGGAGGGGCTTCCGCCACTAAGTCCGCCAGGAAGGTTAACCAAAACGGGTCCATTGTTTCTGGGAACGTAGGAGGATATCATTTTTTCTTCCACCCGAGGAAGGAGGAACCGGCTCGTGGAAAAAGGGGCGAGAGGGGGGTAAGGGACATTAGGTTTACCCGTACGCTTGAAAACCTTGGTGAACAAAAGTCGTGTCCCGCATTCTAAGGCGGATCGCCGAACGCGACCGCGAGTGGGACCGTGAAAACGGGCACAATCCTCCAAGTTGATCGCACCGGTGTTTGGGTTCCACTCAGGAAAGAAAAAATAGCCCGCTCCGACCTGAAGGGGGTGAAATCCATAGGGGGGGGATTTTCACCTGCCTTGTTTGTGGGGGGCGGGGATGGGCGATTAAGGAGGTGTTTTGGGTGTGGGAGCGGGCGAGGCCGCACAGCGTGACTCTCGAAAGGAGAAAAGGGAAAAAAAGGAAAGTTGAAAGGTGGTCCGAACCCTCAATGAGGAGGTCAACTCTTTCTAGGCATCCCTGAATCAAAGCCTCCGCTCCTCCTCTCGAAGGGGCCTCGAAGGTTTGACAACAGGCTTGGGGTGGGAGGATAGAGAGGAGAAAACAAGGGTGTAAAAGGAAAATCGAGTGGGCGACAAAAGATTTCTGCTCTTCGGGCGGGAAAAAAGTAAGGGGTTTCGTATTCCGGGCTGTTCGAGAGGGACGGGGGGGGAATCCTAATGATTTCGCCTCAAAAAAAAAGGTGACAGACGAGAATACAATCAACGGGGGGGAAAAGTCAAAAGAGCAAGGTACATTCGAAAAAAAAACTTTATTTGGTAACGCCGAGTTTTTGTAGTAAGGCTCCACACCGAAGAGCTTTTCTTCTGTGTGAACAGGGACGTGGTGACGAAAAGCTTAGACAAAGGCATCGATGGCGAGAATAGCAATCCTGCGTAGCTGGTCACGCGGAGCGACCGTAGATAGAACATCTATCGCGGGCAAGAAAGGGTCTCCCTTCGAATCAGGTTGGGGGCGTTGAAGGTATGGGGAATTAATCACTGGGTAGGGGGGGAGGGAAAAGAGAATGGGGGGGGATGGAGATAAGAGAAATATGGTTCAAGGGCTTTCTTGGTGTTTCTGGCAAGCGGACCTAAAAGTAAGATTTGCTCTTAAACCTAAGGAAAAGCGTTCAAGTCAAAATGTGAACACTGTTACGAGGAAAAAGAGATACCTGTGAAAAGGAATGCATCTGAAGGGGAAAAAATGTCAGTCTTCTGCCTGACCAGTTCAGGGAGGGTGACAAAAAAGTTCAAAAACCAAGACGCATAGGGCAAAACAACAAATGCGAAACCCGAAACAGGTTCTGGGAAAAAAGGGGAAAAAATTCATTCCCATGTACCCAGGTACGGAGCAAAACTTAGTTTCAAAGGGCGACGGTGAAAGAAAAAGACAAGAAGCGGAAATCGTCATGGTCACCGGCTCGGCATGATGATAAGTAACGGCAGGGGCTTATCTGAGGTAATTGATCGAGGCTCAACAACAAAACAACTGATTATTGTAAGAGAGTCCACTTAACAGATCATCAACCCTTCCGGCTAACACCAGGGAAGCAGGAAAAAAGCGAGGGGATTAAAGGTAGGTGTGGGGGGAATCCACAGTCGGCCAGGAACAAGATTGACCTCTTGGAACAGAGTCTACCATCTTTGCCTAGTGAGGGTCAAACCATTGGGCAGAAAGCGGCGGGAATAGGCCAGCGGGGTGGCCCGCGGCGGCTTCTTTGTACATGGGGGGGGGAAACTCCCCTGAAAGGTTGCGCCGAAAAATACGGATGAAAGTACACGCGAAGAATCGATTTGCTGAGAAAGTGAACAAGTTAAAGGGGGGGGGGGACTAACTTGATGCCTTGGGTAAGAAGGGGGCCCCAGGAGAGGGGGAAAGAAAAAACAGCAAAATTGACACGTTTTCTTTATTTCCGCCGAAATGAGGGAGAATCCAAGGGTTGCAGGGGGGACAGAAAACGTGAAATTGTATCCAAGAGGGAGGAAAAAAAAAAAAAAGCCAATGACAAGGACGACCTATCTCTTCTGAATTGCGCATGTACACTCTAGGTCAGCTCTCGGGTGAACAAGACTAGACGGGGGGGCGAGAAGGGAGCAATGCACCAGCTGAAGGCCAAGAAAAAGCATTTCGTCAAAAATGGTGTCTTCAAACAAAAGGTACGAGGAGTATGCGACTGGGGAGCGGCTTAAAACACAATGAAACGATGGAAACCAAGGGGAAAACTCCCCTGTTCAGAAGGGGAGGGGACGAATGGATCCATGCAGGTTTAACAGCGTTTCACCGATCGAGAGAAACTCAGCGAGAAATCCAATCGCTACAGCCGTGGGGGAGAAATCCCGAAAGGGTAGACGAAAGTAGAAAAAAGGTACAGGTGCACGCCTGCCACGGGAGATCAGGGCCCTCCTTTTTCTAAAAAAGAGAAACCAAGCGCACGTGAAGATCAGGCCAGGAGGAGGTAAAGGATTTTGTGGGGGGGACCGCGTGACGAACAAACAGAACAAAGGGGAAAAAAAAAAAAAGGGAAAGGAAAGCGGTGGCACTATCTGGGGGATCCGTTACTGGAGGTCAAAGCTGGATAATCGCAGAAAAAACCTATATAAAAGGAAAACACACCCAAGGGCCTACAGTACTTCATTACTGTCACCAATCATGGCGGCGCGGGAAGATTAGCGCGGAAAACCAACGAAAAGCCGTCACATGTCACGAAACGACAGTCATTCTAGGGAAGCTAACGGCGATGAAAGCCTTATAATTGGCGTTACAGGAGAGAAGAAGTGAGACCAAAAAAAACGGGGGAATGAAAACGGTGAAAGGTGAAAAATGTCGACACTATCCACCTGAGCTTGGGAAAATGGGACCAACTCGTAACGACAAAAAAAAAATCGAAGGGACGGGGAAAAAGGCAGGGGCAGCTGGGTGCGTTACATCCTGTCGACTGGCGGCAGCGCGGGGAAGGAAAAACAGTTCAGCCTGCAGGAAGGGATCCGAGGAGAAGGAAAAGAACAATGAGGAAACATTCTCCTCAAAGACCGACACAATGTAAGTTCAAATCGCCGACGCGCGGAATGTTATCGAGGCTGAGCTGGGGCGTCGAGGTATTGAAAAACGGAAAAGGGGGTCGAAAAGAAAAAACCTGACGGGGAGTGGGGGCGCAAGCGAGGTGAAAGTGCAATTTTTTTCAGAGAAAGGAACGCTGCTGGATGCCCTAGAAAATCATCGCGAACTGGGGACCAGCGGTTTCAAAGAGGAAGAAGGGGTCTTAAAATCCGGTGGGGGAAGAAGACCTGGTCCATAGTCGGGTGCTGGGCAAACACTATCGGTGACGGCTCAAGGGTGGACTGAAAAATGGTGACTGCAAAACAACAGGGGGGAAAAAAATAGTCCCATTCGGAAAAAGAGGAGAGGAAAAAAACGATCGTCGTACACATGTCACAAAAACGGACATGGTCGGAACTCTTGGCAATAACCGTGGTTTGAGACTACAGTAAAAGAAAGGGGAGGGGGAGCGAGATGGTGTCTGAAAATCAAATGCTTCTGAGAAGCCGCGTGATGGCCTCGAACAGGGAAAAAAGAACGACTGCGATTTAAACGATGCGCCAATCCCCCGCATCGCCACGGCAGTGTTGTATCTCGCCGAAAACCGGAGAACGTTTCAGGGGGAAAATAACCTCACTCCCCAGCGGCCTCGGCTAGAAAAGCAAGACCGCATTCGAATAAGAAGTCGACATGGGGGGGTCGGGGAGGGGGGAGAGAGCCGTTGAATGGTTAGAAATAAATAATGTTTGGAAAAGGAGATATAAGGGGCAGTTCCATTAAGTACCCGATACTCGATTCCCTCTATGAGGCAGAAATTAGATCCATGATTGCATTGGGCAACGAAGGCCATGGGGGTGAATTGAGAGAGTTCTCGATCGCGTTGGGGACGGAAGCGTCCATTGTTAGCGGTCATTTACAAGGGTGCACGTTACAACCAGTTAGCACACCTTTTTCCCAGAGGAAGTGAGGTAAAAAAGCCGAAAATATGAGGGAGCCGCCGCGGTTTCCTCGAGAAAGTCAGCCATGAATTTTCCATCCGCCGTGGATGATGCGGTTTAGAGAAATGGGATCTCCCTCACTGGAAAAGGTCTTCCTTATTGTGACGATGGGAGGGAGCCGTATTTGGGTTGTCATGGTAAGAATGGCGAGTTTGTTGGGGGGGGGGGGGGGGAGGCTCGCCCAGCGTGGAGCGACGAAGAAAAAGGAGGATACGTTGGACGGTTGTCCCATGTTGTCCTCTAGATGGGCGACTGGCGTCGAAGGAGCAAAAAAAACAAAGCAGAGTTCCGCAATTGTCTACCGGGAAGGGTGGCAAAGGAGTGAAAGGGGCGCGATATCGTAAAAAACAGAGTCAAGAAAAACGGAAAAAACTCGCTCGGTGCACGGATTGTACTTCTTTCGGCCTGCCGGGGGTGCCCCTTGGATTGTATGCAGGCGCGTGAGGCGCGCGGAGGTTACAAAGGGGGGGAAGGAAAAAAGGTCTCCCATGAAATGAAAACGATATCTAAAAGCGAGCAATGTATCAACGGGAAGGGAAAGGGGGAGGGAAGCGTATTTTTTTTCAGGGGGGACACCATAGGGAAACGTCAGGAATAAAAGACGGGGAAGGGCTAGATCACGGGGCTTTCATCTGAAGAACTACTCGAAGACGCGGCAAAATGTAAGAGTACGGCAGAACTATCGCGTGGCCAGAAAGGATAGGGAGAAATTATAATGGGGGACTAAAAATAAGGGGAGAAATGTCACTTTAGGGGTTCCCTCTGGTCAAACATTGGCATTCGTCGAAAAGTTTGGTGGTTGCTGTTGTTGGGGGCAAGAGATCTGGGGGTGAAAAAAGGCTCCCGTGGGGAAAAAGGAAAAATTGAAAAAAAGAAGGGCAATTCTCAGGGAGAGGGGGGAAACCGGCGAGGTGGGGAATTGCTGTCAGACGGGAAAGAATTATGAGCAAACACCCGGGGGGAGGGCGACTCAAGGGAACCACAGTGCCGAAGGGTCTGGCACACACGATCGAATGAAGTAACAGGGGAGGCCCAAATGGTGAAACGATACATGACTTATGCAACGGTGTTAGAAACAAAACTGAAAAGGTATGAGCAGTGGTAGACGGGAGGATTGAAAGAACGGAACAACTAAACGTCATTGTGACTCTTGGCAGGCTGAGGCGGGGGTATCCCTTCACTGAAAGGTTGTGCTGATAGGTGGGGGAGATGTCGGATCTAGAAAAAAAAACACGGGATTAGGAACATATCGGATCCATGTCCTCCAACCTCAACCCTTTCAGGGAAGAGTGGGGGGCATACACAGAATAAGATCAAGAGTAAACCTGAAGAGTTCAAGGAAAAAAGTTGTGGCCAGTCGAACTTGAACTTTCATTCGAGTTACATCGGGTTAAAAGTTGAACTGGTGACAGGGGAAAGATTAAAGGTACATGGGGGAAGGTGTCAGGGGACCTAGAAGGGGGTGGGCCCGCGATTCTGAGTTGTTCTACACACACCCGGAAAGGCAGCACTGAATTACGGGGATCGAGAAGGGACAGAAAGTACCGGATAAAGAATATAAAAGGAAGGGGGAGGGAGAATACATCTTTGTGTTAAAATTGGGAACGGGGACTCGGTTTCGCCATTTGGGAGAACCGAGAAGGATTGCCGCCACCCACAGAAAAGATGGCTATTAAATTAAGCCTCAGGAAGGAAAAAAAGGCAGGAACCCACGGGGATTACCCTGAAGAAAATAATTTGGGAACAACTGAAGCGAGGGGACGAAAGAAAATAAGTGTGTGCCCCGATATGTAGAGACACTCCCGCAACTAGCAAGGAAAAGAGGGGGATCTGGGGAAATCGGTTGAGGAAAGCACTAATCTTGGAGTCAAGATCTTCAAAGCAAAGGTACGAGGACCACAAGATGGGCAAAAAATCGCCGCACACGTAAAAATAACGTATTTTTCTAGCAAAGAAAGTTTGAAAGCTCCGAAGGGGAGGAAAGGTTTCATCTAAGGAGACAGGCTGGGAAAAAAAAAGATGTCACCATGTTGCCAGGAGAATAAAGAAAATTCCGCCTCGCGAAGTAAAAGGGAGAATCCCGGCAGGTGTCATAGCCAAGGGGGGGAAAAAAAAGGCAAAGTTTAAATCGAGAAGGTTGACAGACTCTATATGACCCAGCGACCCTCAGCCTGTGAAAAAAGAAGGGAAAATGAAACGTGTCTGTATTCTGATTGTTGTGGGGGGACGGGAGAAACACTCGGGAAACGAAAACTAGAAAGGAAAGGGGAAAAAACGGGTCCGAGCGCTCAAAAAGGACGAGAGTTAAAATCTTTCGATGAGTTCAACCAGCCAGACACAAGCAGGTCACAAGCAAACTGACGTCATTACGAATTCAGGATGGGTAAAAAGGGGGCGCGCAACCAAAGAGAAGCCGAAGTTCGGAAAAGTCCGGGTTCATCGCGAAGGGCCGAGGGCGGGTAACAACTGTCTATCATAGACCCTGCGAATTGAGACTGATCGGTGAAAGGGGGGGGAGGAAAAAACTTTA
>Ga0179593_1494657_pt1 | contig 16972 bp, 20 predicted proteins | sample CZODoug2_1_08_16_FD_185931 | JGI IMG/M metagenome (GOLD analysis project Ga0179593, IMG submission 185931) | Vadose zone soil fungal communities from Angelo Coast Range Reserve, California, USA - CZODoug2_1_08_16fungal (PacBio error correction) | ecosystem: Environmental > Terrestrial > Soil >...
ACCGTAAGGGGGGAAGTCTCCAGGCACAGGAGGTGGGAACAATCTGAAATAGCGTAAAAGATAAAAGCTAGGCCTGAACACGGAAGACACGGTTTGACGAAAGCCCATCCGAAACTCAAATGAAGGGGAGTAGGAGAGGGGGATCAGAGGAGGGGAAGTCAATGGACGGACTTTGTCTATGGGTCGGGACGGAAGGGATCTTGGAAGGGACTGACTCGGAGGGGGGCGCTAATAGAGGAAGCCAATTAGGAGCCCTGCTCAAACTCTAAGTGCATTTAGTGCAGGTCAGGAGGGGAGCAGAAAAAGTTGAACGTACCTTGCGAAAAGAAGTCAAATGCAGAGCACACCCGAGTAGATGCCGTCAAAAATAGAGAAAAACAAAAACAAGGAAGGGGGGGAGGAGAATATAAGGTTGTTCCTTCCAATCAGGATGTAAGGGAGAGCAAGAACTTCGTCAAAGACTCAGGAAACGGTCAGGAGCAAAAAAGGAAATTTGGACTCGGAAAAGAGCAAGAGCGAGAGGGTAAAGAGGGAGGGGCAGCTGAAAAGAGAGGCCGGCAGTTCAACAAAAAGACGACGTCCGCTAATAGTAAAAAACGGACTGTCTTAACCTCCAGCGCGGCGTCAACGAAGATCAGAAAAAAACTGAGGGGGAGGGGATAACAATTGTTCTTCAAAAAGGAGGGTAAATGCAAGCTCTCTTTAAGAGATCCGTTGGTCAAAGACGACGGCGCTTTACAAAAAAAAAATTCATACGGAGCATCCAGAAGGGGGGTATGGACGCGTCGCCGGGGTTGTGGAAAAAAGTCCACGACCTGCACAAACCTGTAAAGGGAAAAAGTAGCGCTTGTGGAGAAACTGAGATCGCTAAAAAAGAAAGAACCGCGACGGGGGAAGAAAACGGAGGGGGAGAAACGCAAGCGGCTTCTTAGCGATGGCCCGTCTGAAGAAAGGGAGTGGGACAACGCGAGTAGGAAGGCCCGCCGAAGCTCGTACGGAAGCCATCTTCGTCAGGTCTTTGTACTATTGAAAGGCGTGACCGGGGCGCAAAGAGAAAGGCGGAAAAGGAGGGGGCGGTGACCAGCCCGATACGCTAAGGAGGGTTTTACTAATCCCTACGAGAACGGCGGCAGCTGTACAAAAACAGTCACAATCAAAAACTGAAAGAAAAGGGGCAGGTAGAAAAAAAAAAAATTGCGGACAGACTAAATCGCGAAAAGAGAAATCTGGGCGTCAAGCAAGCAGATCGTAAACGCAAAAAACAGCAAACGCCGAGATCAAAGGGAAGTTTGAAAAACTCAACCACTCCTCAGACCGAACACAGAAAGACTAGCAAACAACACATCACATCACGACAAACAATCCCGAAAACTTTACTACCAGGGTCAAGACAGAAAGAATGTAACGCACTTGATATCAAGAGGGAGCGTGCATCAGGCCTCTCTGCTCGGGAGAACTGAGCCGGAAAGGGTGGTTGGTGGTTGATTCCGGGTTACTTCCGAAGTCAACGCTAGGTTACCAAGAAAGGACGTGAAAACCGGAGAAATGGACCTACTTGAAGGTGATCAAAGAAAAAAGAGGCGACACGAAAAATCCTTCCGAATAATGTTGAGCTGAAACTGACAGGGAGGCAAGGGCGAAGTAGTTCAAACGCGCAAAAGAGCATCCCTGACCTGGACCGGCGGGGGGAGGTCTTCAAAGATACGTAGTGCGAACACTGACTGAGGAAAGGACCTTGCCGAAAAAAAAGGCTCCTCATCTTGTTAGCAGTACGAGGTGGACAAGACATGAAGGGGTAATTAAGATCACCGAAAAAATAAGCGGGCCTGACTGCACGAACCTGGGGTCCGAGGAAAGGTTATACCTTCAACCTCCGTCCCCTCTTGGGTAATCAGCCCGCAAGGGAACAAAGAAATAGGCTTCCTTAAAAGAAGGGATTACTGAATCGAAAAGAATTCCCGGAGAAGTTGGACAGGAAGAAAAATCCACGGGAAGTTCGAACCCCGCAAAAAAGGGGGTGAAACGACCCCGTCGGAAAACGAGGTGAGGAGAAGGGGGTAAAAGTGTCCAAAACCCCGGAAAAAACGGAAAAGGTACGTCGCACAAAAGATGGTCGAGTCTACCATGGTTAGGAAAGGCCTCCACGCAGGTAAAAGCCCGCACCGAAATAGGGCAGGGAAGGCTAGTTAGAGGGAAGACAAGACTACACAAGGGAAATGACGAAGGACAAGAAAGGGAGTTTGGGGGGGGGGGGGGGGGGGGGGTGGTGGGGGGTGGGGGGGGGGGGGGGGGGGAAACTCATTGAAAGTATTCCCAAGAAAGTCGACACCAGTGGGGGAAAAGAAAACAACCACAAAGGAAGCCGCTGCCGGCGCCGGCCATTGCAGGAGCCGAATTCCTTCCTTAAGTTGACCGAATGCGCAAGCGAGGGAAACGAGCAGAACATCCATTATATCGAAAGAAGAGAAGGACTATCAAAGGTACCACGGAACCTAGAGCGCCGCAAAGAACGAGAGGGTTCATGAAGATCCAGCAGCAAGTCCAGATTGGCTGGAGAGCTGCTTCAAGGAAAGAGGAGTTCGGAAGAGGATCCTAAAATCAAACGGAATCCGGAGAAGAACGTCGGAAAAAAAAAAAATAAGGCAGAGCGAAGAAAAGGTGAGGAGAGGCAAGATGCGAGGGACAGCGTCGAAATAAAACGAGAGAACTGCTACTTGGAGAAAAAATAGGTCTATAAGGGGAAGGAAAACATTACTAAAGACAAAAAAGAAGAGACCTTCATCGAAGAAGAGAAAAAATAAAGACCAGTTCTGACGCGAATTGCAAGATTTGATTTCGCGGGAACGAATCTACAGGATGACAGACGTAGTTGGGAGGAATGTGGATGACCACCCTTTGACAGCGATAAAAATGGAGTTCAAAAGACCCGGACAAAAAGTTTGGCAGCATAACGGAGTTTGAAGCATCTGCCCGACGGTGCTGTGTAGAAGAGCTGGTGAAACGGGGTGGTGCGATGTCTTAGAAACCGGTTGATATAAGGGGGCCCGGAAACACGAAAGGGGGACGGGGGGAAAAAAACTGCCTTTCTACCTTTCCTAACACGGGCGTCCGTGCAAGGGATGGGGCGCCTACGCCGCCCATCAGGAAAAAGAAAAGATGCTGGGTGAGGAAAATGTTTCAGAACCCGGAGGAATAATGGTCCCAAAAAAATGCAGCAGAACTCGCGAAAGCGAAAGGTGCAGTCTTATGTTCAGAAATGACGAAAACAAGGGGGGACGGAAGCCCGTGCAGTTAGGCGGCGGGGGTTAAACCTCAAAAGGGCGTGAGTAAAACTCCCGCAGAAAAGAAGGTACCAGGCCGGCACGCCCCGTTGGGGGGATTGGAAGACACTTCTTTCGCGGCGGTTGTCGAAAAGGGGGGGGGGGAATTTTATATGCCAGAACCCAGACGATTAGGGGGATAGAAGTAACAGGGGAATGAGAACTGCGAAAGGCGGGAAGGGGTCGCCCTTCACGTAGAATCATGAAGCCCTCCAAAAAAAGGGGAGGAAAGTCCCCTGTTGGCGTCGGATGATGAGAAAAAAAAAAAAAAGGTGATTAAAGAAAAAGAAAAAAGAGAAGCAAACGGCCGACGGGGCAGGATGGCGGGGGGGGGGGGGTGCATTCATGAATGCGGTAAAGAAGGAGACGGCCGCTAAAAGGCGACAAGGGAAAAGATAGAAAATTAAAGTCCTTCAGATAAAGAAACCGCGTCGGTTAATGGCAGTAAACACCAAGATTGACCCAAAAACTCCAGCGCGCCCGAATAAGGCCAAAACAACGGGAATCTCTGAGAGACACTATCCGATCTCGGGGGGGATTCAGCCCCTCACTAAAAGGAGGGGAAATCTGCAACCACAGCGAACAAGGCAGGAAACGGGAACAAAATTGACCTCAAGAGGGAGGGGCTGAAAAAATCAGTCTTAGAAGAGCAGGGGTTGAAGGTGAGGACGACTGCTGCTGAAAGGGGTTAATGACCAAGTAGGCTGACTCAGGTGGAAAAAGGTCCCTTCAGAGAAAACAGAAAACGGACGAGTGACTCGCCCCCAAAAAAGCCCTGGAAGGTGAAAGGGAACGGCCAGGTCGAATCATTAGGGAGGGGAGGAAAAACTCAAAACGCTTGGGGAAAAGTCCTAACCAAGGAAAACCGGTACTCGAAAAGCAGTCACCAAACTATCCATGTTGAAAGGCTAAAAACATCAAACACCGGGAGAAGGGAAGAAAAAGCGTGTGAGGTAAACTCGATGCGGCCGTGAAGCAGAGCATGACTGCCACCGGGGTCCTTCCAAAGAACTCCAAAACAAGTAGGGAGAATGAGTCCTGAGGATCCTTCGACTACAGCAAGCCGGTGAAAACTTCTCACACAGAAAATCACAAAAGGGAAGGGAGAGTGCACACACAATCGACTATGATTCTAATGGGCGAGGCGCTATGGCCGTAAAATGATAGAACATCGACTTGTTGAGAAACAGCGAAAAAGAGGAGTCCCTAAATCGTAGATCTAGAACTGCCGACGGGGAAAAAAGAAAGAATGGGACCATCGCCGAACTAAGTAGAAGGGCTGAACTCGGTCGTTTCCTATTTGAACTCAGACTGAGGGATAAAAAAAAAAAAAGTATCGCGGGGAAACGGAATTCGGCTGAGTCTGACTGAACTTAAATGGACCGGAATAAGGAGCTTAAACTACAGTAAAGGTGCATTGATAAAGGCGAGTACCTTGATGGGAAAATCTGTTCTAGGAGACGCAGGGGGAAAGGGGCCAGGAGGATCAAGGGCGATCTTGGGCGAGGATGCCGAGATGGGTAGGCTCGCGGCGTCCAAAAGCCTTAAATCAAAAGGAAAGCAATCGCGCAAGGGGGAGCCATTCATCCTTCAAGTCGCGGGTTCGGGGGGAAAGGGTGTGGAAAAGTAATATCAGATACAAAGTGGGCAACCGCCATATGAAGGAAGGCCGTAAGAGTGGTAAACTTCGGGACCTGGGGGGGTCACATGCACGAGGAGAGACCGCCGTACGGGCCAAGACTTGGGTGTGAGGCTAAGTGGAAATAAGGGTTTATCGGAAAAATGTACGTCCAGGGGAAGAGTCACTCATTGGAAAAAAGGATTGAGGGGAAACGGACTGGAGGATACTCATCATCCCGCTCAATAATGGTCACAGGGGGAAGAGGGGGCCGAACTTAACTGGTCGCCAAATGCAAAGAACGGGCGAAAGGGAGTAGTTTCAAGAGTAAGTCCATTAAAATGAACGAACGGATTCTTGGGGTAAGGGCACTTGAAGGAAGAAATTTGTGACAGGGTGCCGGGATGCGGCAAAGATTTCGAAAATGCAACGCCAGCTCGCCTCCGGAGATGATGTCAAAAAGTCTTGGAAGGGGAAGTCTAATGAGACATCAGGAGGGAGGCGACAACCAGGGAGAAGACTGCTCCCACCATCGAGCGGCGGCGGCCAGTGGAAAATGGGGAGCAATTACGGGGGGAGGCCCGCCAGAGAGGGGGGAATCCCGCAAAAACTGAACTTCGGGAAAAATGCAGGATATGCCTTGAACGGACGCAGCCAGGACTAACGTCTAATCGCGAAGTGGAGGAACATGAACTGTAAAGTTAGGCCTTCACAGGTGTGTTGAGAAAAAAAAAATTAAAAGCGGTACCTGAGGGTCTGCTGGACAAACCGAACGAAAGAAGGCGTGGGAATAGAAGAAGGTCAAAAAGGCCGAAAAAAAGCACCACCAAAGGGAAAAGGGCGGCAAAGCGCGAGAGAGGCTGCGACCAAGGATGAGGATAGAAGCCGGATGGGAAGGGAGGTGGATTCTACAGGTGAAGTGGTCAGGGGGGGGCTGGGGGGAAAGGGGATTGGATTGGGTGTTGCTCGCGTCGGTGGGGAGAGGAGAGACTGGAAGGGAGTCACGCCTCCGAGGAACATGAGTGGACTAATGGAAGGAGTCGGCGTAGAAAGAAAGGGAACGACGACCGAGACCTAGAAGAGGGTCTATTTTAAAGAGCGCGATGTTTTGGGACTCATGATGGGGCGACGGAGGTGTGGGGAGAGAAGAAGTGGTTAAAAACGAAGAAACAGCCCGAAAGGGGAAGGAGGGTTCCGTCAAAAAAAAAGATAAAGGTGATGGCCTCCTTTTCAACAGAGATCGCCGACCGAAATCGGAAAGAAAGAAGAAAGGCAGCCGAAATCAACCGGGGGCAATTGCAAAGAGAACACGCCGGGGGAATCAGGAAAGAGAAAAAACCTCAGCCAAATAGGGAGACGCCGGAAAGCGGACTCCTTAATCTGGCTGTGTCGTTAGAATCAGCGACCCAAAGAGCACTGGAGGAAGGTAATGCTTAGGAAAGATTCCACAGACAAACTAAAGCGTAGGACCGACTGGAACTCAACCGCTAGGTCAAAAGGGGGTTTTACGATGGGGGGAGACCAAAGGAACGGAAAGCGCAAGGACACGATGGAACATCTTTAATCTCGAAAGTAAGGAAACGAAAGCTGGTGACGCCACAAGAAGAGCGCCTCCTCAGGCGTAGGAAGAGGAGAGCCGACCTTTCGAGACAACGAAAAAGGAGCGTACTATGGCGCGGACAGGGCACACGGGTTACCTTCATGAAGCTCGAAAGAAAAGAGACAGGGGTGAAGCAAAATGTAGAGAAACTCTAGGACCCATAGGGAAGGGAAGGGGGCCGTCGGGGTCTGCCCTAATACCGTGTATTCGGAGAAAAAAGAAGGGGAATCAACCGAAAGCACGGCCTACCAAAAAGGGGAGGATTTCCTCAAAAATCTCGCACCTGGGATTGAAAAAAAGAGAGGAGATTTTTTGCAAAATCAAGAGAAAGGAGGGATCCATTCCTGGACTGAAGGAGTAAGAACTGCTCAGAAGAGGAGGACCTAACAAAAAAAAATTTCCAGTCAAGGGGGTGGTCGAGCAGGCTACTGGTTCTCACCGCTGAAGCTCACTTCGCAACTAGGAGGGAACGGAAGTACGGAGAAGAAGTCCACTCATAGTAACGAGTCCTAAAAGCCCTACCAGCTCAAAACGACTCCGAGACTGGAAGACCAAAGAGGGGCGCTCAAGGCTGGCGAAACCCCGTAGTGTAGAAAAAAGGGTAAATCCCGAGAAAGAAGTTCAACAACTGTCAGCAGCGTCGCGATCTAATCGAAAGACGTAGGGAGGCCTCGTAGACTTCAGGGGGGAGGGGCTCCGAAACCGCACAAGGAAAGGTACATGGCCAAGCCAGGAGCCGAGGGGGCTCGGCAGAGGAAAAAGAAAAAAAGAAGAAACCTCGAACTGATCGGTAAAAAAGTGGCGGAAAGCTACTCGGCGCCGTTCAAAATCTACCTAAGGGAGGGAAAAAATCCGAAATTTCCATAAGGTAGAGGCGAGGAATAAGTCAGCTCCTTAAGGAGGGTAAGTCCTGATTACCAAGGCAGATCGACATGGCGGAAGATGAACAGACAATCGAAAAGGGGGGGAGGAACCACTCTCTCTCCGACTTGGAGTTCTGGGACCACAAATGAAAGAACGCCCAAAAAAAAAGAAGAATGCAATCAGATCAAGAAAACAAACTGTATTAAAAGTAAAACATCCAAAAAGGACACTCACCGCGAGGGATCGAAAATACACGCAAAAATAAAGCTCGTCAAGTCGCACTACCTGAAGAATAGGAAAGTAGAAGACCATTCCCAAAAACCCCCCCAAAAACTCCGCAACGACTACACCGACACTAAAAGAACACAATTCTCACCACAGGCGATAGACACGGAAGACACAAGGAGAATAAAAATATTCAACTCCCTTATATCAATACTGCCTGGAAAGGACCAGAAGAGGATAGGGCGCCGTAGAAAACGTGTGGGGGTGGGGGTGGTACAGGAGTAGAGGGGTAAACGCGGGCAGGCAGGGGAGGGAAGGGACAGCCTCAGAGAAGGGAAAAAATCCTGGCAACAAACGGGAAAGAAAAAAGACATTTCCTGACCTCCTCAAGTCGCTAAGGATACTTAACAAGAATGCGTCAGGGAAAGAGACAGATACAGCCCGGCAAAAGTGACAGCCGTGGACTTCTTCCTACGAGAAGCGGTTCGAAACCAAAGAAGAGGGGAAAAGTGGACAGGCCGGAAAAAGACGCGCACTTGTGGAACTCCGGGTCGTCGAGACAAAAGGAAAGGGGAAAGTAAAAAAAAGAAAGGGAACACAAAGTACTCGAGGGGCAAGCTTACCTGGGGGAACGAAGCCCGGGAAATCCGGAACCGGTAAAAAAAAAGCACTGTCACCGCCCTCAAGTTGGTACAGACAAGGAAAGGAGGGACAAAGCGAAACCTAAGAAATGAAGGGCAGGAAAATTGGCAGGGGGCCAAAAAGGAATCAAAGCCCGAAGGAAACCAGGGAAGGATCCCTACCCCTTGGCAGTTCGCGGCCAGTTAAAAGGTCCGAAATAAGGATCACACAATTAAAAGGCTCTTCGTCTAACCAGTGGACTTAAATTCCTATAAAAAGCTCGTAAAAAAAAAAAACGACAATTCGGGAAGATAAGAAGCGAATGTTACTACGTTAGGCAACAAGAAAAAGTTGGGAAAGAAGGGAAAGATAAAAAGAGGGGGAGGTAACAATTTCTATTACGGCAAGGGAAGAACACCGGAAAAAAAAAAAACTCCGAAAGCTGAAAAGCTAAAAGAATTAAACCTGCCTAGGACCTGGCCGTTTATCCGAAGGGAGCAGAGAAAGAGAAAAAGAAGAAAAAAAAAGCTCAAATGTCGCAAAGAGAGAAAAAAAAATGAATATAAGAGGGTCCAAGGAAGCAAAAAAAAAGACTCACGAGATTGGCATCACGGGGGCGTGAGCCAACTGCACAAGGTAATCTTGCGGGACTAGAAGACGCGGCGATGAACCGGGAAGTAGGGAAAAAGAGACCAGATCCCGTAAAAACAGGTTAAGGACGAAAGAGAAAGGGGGAAAGCAGCCTGAGAACAAATAAGCATAAGACGTCGGCGGCCAGTTCGGTAATCCATAAAGGGGAACCCACCTCGCGACAGCTAGGTAAATGCAGGACTGTGCGCCACAAGGAAGTTAGATAAGGTGGAGCTCTAAAGTTAAAAAAGCCCTCGGGACAAATGACTGTCTTCCTCTACAAATCTGGGGAGACAGAAAAAAAGGCGGTCCGAGGTGAAAGGGTGAGTAATTGATGGAGCAGAGAAATGGGCCACAACCGGGACGGGGGGGACGAGGTTGGTAAGACCACCGGGGGGGGGGGTTACAAAAAAAGAACTCAAAGAACGTCAAGTACTTCAAGGCCTCTCGCGGTGAGAAAAAGCGTTCATCCAGGGTCTAAAAAGGGAAACTAGGGACACGTGAAAACTGGAGGTGAGGCAAGAGAATGAAAAGGGCGGAAACTTTTCTCAAGTAACCTAATTTCACGCTTTGAAAAAAAAAAAGAGCACTGACCGGGCGACCGAAGAAAGAAAAAGGACAGGGCGAAGCTTGAGGGGAGGATCACCGCCCAGCTCCAGCAGGCACAGGTTCAAAAGGGAGGTAAGACAATACACGGACCCAATCCAAGGGGAGAAAGCCGAGCAGAAGGAAACTTCTGCTCCGATGATGAATAAAGAGTTTGCTCCAAGCATTAGAGGAAGGGGGGGAAGGAAATCCTTGAGTGCGAAGGAAAAGGGGAAAACCAGAGGAGCCGCGCATCCTTCCCGGAGGATACGTTACCAAAGAAGAAGAGAAAGGTCGTCAGGGAAAAATTAGGGACGGCAAAGTCTTGGAAAGGGGAAAATTGTGTAGACATATACATTACAGACGCGGTATGGAAAGGCACATGAATGCGATCATGCAAAAGAAGTGGACGTAAAGGATCCCTTCCGCGAGAAAGAAGCAGATTGAGTTCAACTCAAAAAAAGGGTTATGGAACGTCGGAATGGGGGAGGGGAGTAGGAGCCTAATCAACAACAACAAACTTATTATGAAAAGAAGAGGAACACTACAAAAAAGGAAAACCGCAAGGGAAGGGAGATGTCATTCAATATCGATTCCCTCAAGGCGGCCTCTCCACTGTCTCTTATGACGCGATGCACCCTTAGATAGAAAGAAACGATGGAAATTAAGGAAAAACCTACAACTGTTACAAAAGCGCGCCAAGAGTGCGGAATCAAACGAAGAGAAACGGGCTTTCTTCCCTCGACGTATACAACTGCAAAGGGGGGAATAAAAAGACCAATGGAAGGGCCCAAACCAAAGTCAAAAGGGTCAAACTTCCCAAAATTAAAGCGCAGCCGGGAGAAAGAGATCAGACTCGAAAAACGAATGACTGGGCGATACGATCTGAATATGATTGGCTGGAGGATGGGCGGGGAAATCCCATGGAAAAGAAACATGAAAAGAATTCTCCGTGAGTTGTGCAAGACGTCGCAAAAATCGGAAAGGCGGAGCCGACGGAAAATCCCCGCAGGCGTAATGTTCGCCACCAAGGCAAAAAATCTGAGGGGAAAATAGTAGAAAGGCTCGGGACCAGGGTAATTAGAGAAAGGCTCCGTCACAACATAACAGTTTCATCAAAATCATACCGAATGGGGCCATGGCAAAAAAAAGTACAAGGGGATAACTCTATTGAGGCCGGACTCTGGAAAGGAAGCTTCCTAAAGAGCTGGCCACGGGGGTCCTTTCACAAGGAAGACTCCACGAAATAATCTCAAGGCCAAGGGAGCAGAGATCCAGCAGGAATTGCACCAAGAGACCAAAGCAACTAAAGGGGGGGGCAGGAGAGTGCCGCCCAAGAGAGTAAGCTAAGTTGGGAAGGGAGGGGAAGGTGGCACGGCGCCACCGTCTCGAACAAAGAGACTTGTTGAGACAAGCCATCATCTTCGAAGACTGGAATCTCGCGCGGCAGCTGGGGAAGAGCAGAAGGGACCTCTGCTGGCCGCAAAGGGCACGGAGCTCTGCAGCTGGAAAAAATGGCTGAAGACCGACGGACGTGAAAAGGTCCACTTACTGGGGGATTCTTCTCGTGAGAACGACTTAAGGGAGAAAGATGGGTCGAAAGCTACCAAATGGACTTCAGTGCAAGAGGAGGAAATTTAGACCATACGAAGGGGGGCGGAGGGCTGAGGAATTACTTTTAAATCGGGATCTTCGCAGGGGGCGATCTTGCAGAGGATTCCGGAGATTTTTCTGCTATCCGACTCCTGAAGGGCAACGCCAGCAGGTAAAATCGGCGCCGGAAAGGTAAGGTCTCTTAATCGTCGGCTCGGTGCAGGGTGTTGTGACAAAGGGGGAGACCGATTTAAAAGAAGAATAGAGGACTTTTGCAAAGGGAACGATGTCAAGGAAAAGGGCTTCGGGAAAGAGCGGAGTGCAACTTCAAGAGCGGTCACCGGACGGCCTCTACTTGTCGGGAAAAGGAAGGAGCGGTGGATAGGAAGGTTTACGTACCCTGGGAGAACGCGCAAACTGGCCGACAGGTTAGGGGAGCTTCCTTGACAAAAGGACTGACGAACGCAGAAGAGGGGGGGTCTGGCTTCATTCAGGGGGAAAGGCAGAGGAAATTTTATGCCCCTGACAGTCATGTGTCGAGGCCGTCAAAGAAGGGGAAGCCTATCCGATGGAGGGGGACTGAGGCGATGAAGATATGGGGAGACTGGGGAAGGGGGGAAAAGGGACCCAGGGAGGGAGTAGAGACTTCCAAGAATCCTAACTCGTTTGGTCCATTCGTGAGGTAATGAATTCTCAAGAGGTGAGGCTTAAAATCGCAATGCGTGAAAAAACTTAGATAGTGGGCGGAGGAAAGGACAGTGGCACCCTCCGGGGGGCAACGACGTAATAAACGCATCAAAAGTGTCGGAAGGGAGGAGAGACGGCTCTTTGAAAGAAGTGAAACACTTGACCCTTCCTCCACTCTCAAGACCTTAAGGAAAAAAAGGGGTTGGGACGTGCCGGCCGGGGGGGGGTTGAAAACAAAAGTAAGCGGTCAAAGCCGCGATAAGGCCTAGGGCGAACATTCAAAGCTTGGGGACTCTGAAAAAGGGAAGGGATCAACCACAAAAAAAAACGTGTCGAAAAGAAAAAAGCGTAGCCGAGCGGCAAAAAGGATGTAAGGAGGGTAAGGGGGATGGCAATGAAGGTAGGCGATTGACGGTTGGTAATTCCAAGTTGGAGGGACTTTTGGTAGTCAGGGAAAAGGTAATGGGTCGCAGCGTTCCGGGATTGGGATGGTCTGTCAGGACAAGTGCCAATCGATAGAGGAGGCCCTTGAAAAGGAAGGGCGCAGTCAGAATAAAGTCTGCCCGACGCCCCAAAGCCCTGCGATAAGAGAGGGCCGTAGGGTCACAAAGGGCTGGGGGGTGTGCTAAAAGACTCGATTCAAGGGTGAGGGATGGGGTGTGAACGATTGACTACCAGCCCCGAAAGCGCGCGATGAAGGTACAACCAGAGTCAGATGGGAGGGTAAGCCAAAGGGGTTTGCCGGAAAAGCGTATAGCCTCCGGCAGGGAATCCGTCCCGAGAAAAGGACGACGATGCACCCAGGAGAATCGAACGGACATTCGGTAAACCCTGAGTCGAGCGGGGACCCGCCGGAGCGATACGGAAAGGCGACCGCCGCCCATCTCGAAGTAGCAGGAACGGCTTCAAAAAGAAGAAAACCGTTCTTCACATGAATGGGAGGGTAGAACTATAGGGAGAAAAAGTAGCCACACAATCCTCTACACATTTCTGGGAAAAGAACAGGCATCCGGACTATTCATCCACCCCGTAGGTGGAAAGACGCATAACTCTCTGCTATTCCGATCTAAGTCTCCTTGAGGGAGAAGCCACAGGCGGAAAATAGGGAAAGAGTGAAACTAGAGACTTCTACCAAAAGCCACAATCAAGAGCGAAAATAGAAGGTTAATTTTTTGGGGAGGGAAAATATGACTCCAAGAAGTGCTTAAGGGCACGAATCCGCTTCGGAACGATGGAGTAGACGGGATAACTTTTTCACCTTCCTAAATAGCGGGCAGTCGAGAAAGACGAGGTTCAAATGGAGAGCCCCTGAAAGTACCATAAGGGCGATGCGTACTGGGGTATTGCGAAGGACCAGGTCCTTCGCATAAAACCTACGGCTCCGCGCACCTGGCCTCCCGAGTCGAGGGCCGAAAAATCGATCACCCCAAAACCATTCTGAAAAACATAGATAGGAAAGGGGGGGTTGTTCCGAAGCAGAAAAGAGTGCTGGCCAGTGCACGGGCTTCCTTCTCCGAAGCAGCAAGATCTGACGCGCCGACCCCAACTCCCTGACGTCGAGTTCGAAAAAGGCTCGAAGTTGATGCACCGAGGTCTCTCGAAGGAGACCGAGAGGGCCGAAAGAACAAATCCGGACGAAAACCAGAGCCGCGAGAAGATGAATTCGACGAGTAGGAGGGAATAAGCCGACCTCCACTGAGAAGGGCCTCCTGTTTCTTCAAAAGATCAGTGGTATTGAAAAAAAAAGGGAAGCGATCCGTGGGTGTCAAAAGTGACGTAGACTTTCCAAACAACGCTCGTAGCGCGGGGAGTGGAAAGAGGAATAAGGGAGGGTTGGTGGAAAGGAGAAAAGGACCTTTACAAGGTAAAAAAAGGTTGCAGCAGAGGGGGGATAGTGAAAGCTATCGAGACAAAGACAGGAAAAGACAGATCGGACGAAGTGGAGGCGGACCGGGTCGTAGAATGACCAAAATCAAGCAGGCGGTCCTGAGGCTCTACTAAGGGAAAAAGAACGGCGCATGAGGGGAAAGGCAATCGTCGAAGGAAAAAAGGAGGGGAATCATGACCTGACGGCGGCGAAGAGCAGAAAAAATAACGTAGTCTTGAACCATCCCTAAGAAAAGCGAGGTGGGAAATACCTCGAACTCAATAGGGACGGGTGAAGCGTTCACATGAGAGAGAAAAAAAAAAACCTTACTATTAAGTCGAGGGAAAGAACCAAACGTGAGGGGGGGAACATCCAGGACATCGGGTCAGCGAGCTGGACTCGTGCAAAAAGTCAAGGTCAATACTAAACCCAAATCTGATCGCCGACAAAGTGAGATTAAAAGGAAGCAAAGACTGACTGTCTCCGCAGGTCAGAGTAGGGAAAAATAAACCAAAGCAAGCATGCTGGACCCCTAAACGAGCACAAACAGGACTCACGAATCCCAGACAAAAGTACTACCGGGGGCAACTAATCAACATACAGGGACACGAAGCGGCTAGCCCGATGGAATAGGGGTCTCCTAAATCAGGTTCATTAGGAGCAGTTCAGAAAACTTGGGGGGGGAGGGGCTTCAGGAAAAGCTGTCTATGGAAAAGCAAAAAAGGTTAAAGGCCTATACGGCCTCCGCTGGGACATGGATCATGGTTGGGGAAAAAATGGAAGGAGGAAAGACAGAAGGTTGAAAAGTTACCTACTCAAGTGAAAGTGCGGCAGACGGAACTTAAATGGATGAGAAGGGAAAACTCGATAAAGCCCTCCCTAAGAATCAGGGGTCGGGGGGAACGTATGAGATAAAGGCGGAAACCCAAGGAGGGAGGAAACTTCATTCCTCCTCCCATCAAAAAAGACGTTGTTCCTCCAGTAGTCGAGGTTTGGAAAAAGAAAAAGGGAAGAAAGTTACCTACACCGAAATTTGCCATCACAATGATGCCGGAATTGAAGGAAAACGCACGGTCCTCGATGACAACTTCAAGCCCAAATCGGGGATGGCCCGCCCGCAAGACAAGACAGGGCGAAAGTAACTGCGGGGATCACTCGAGACTTCAGGGTAGCAGTTTCAGGGCCTGAAACGGAGTGCGCCAAGAGTAAAAAAGGAAAGTAAAACCCAGGGTTCGAAGTGCCGCGTCGGTTTTAAGGCCTTCAAAGAAAAAGGTAGTTCTTGCACAGGATCATCTTTGAGAATTCTACAGGGGAAATCTTACAAGGAAGGATCAACCGCTCTTACTCGAACCAACCGGGGAAATTCGGAATGAGCGGATGGACAGATGAGGGGAACAAGACGAAAAGGTTGACAGAAAAAGGGAAGATACTCGTGGAGTGGGGAAAGAAATGATCTTTCACAGAGAAAACCGTGGGAAAAAAAAAAACCCGACAAGCTGCCGACTGAAGGAAGTTCCTGCGACCTGTGGCGCCTGGCCGGGGAGAAGGGAAAAGGATCGAGGGAGAAACGAAGATCAGACCGAGAAAGAGAAAAAATCTCCAAAAAAGGAAAAAGAAGAAACTGTCCACACCACTCCGAGACCCAAGAAGAAAAAGAGAAGACACGGGCATAAGCAGCTAAAACCGGGACATCTGAGGAGCAGTTCGTAGCGGCCTGAGACGGGAAGAAGAGCATAATATAAATAAACTAGAGAAAAGTATACACCAGTAGGAAGAAATACACAAGAACCTAGAGGTAAAATCCCTTTCAGAGAGGGAAAGAGGGAAAGTTTACAAGTGAACCGCTCGTATCATCGAGGAGAAGTCAGGGCTCTTTCGCAACAAGGAGTAAGAAAAAGCGACGAAAGGAAGAAGACCAGAAAACTTTGTTTAAAAGGAAGAGCCACTATAGTTAGGCCAAAGAAGAAAAGAAAAAAGTCGTGCCGTCGGTTTATAGGGAATGCTGGAAGAGTCGCCCCGGGCAGAGAATGAAGGGACGGGCATGGAGTGAGGAGGGGGGAAGGAACCCGACAGAGAGGAAAAATTCTTTCAAGGAAGGAACTGCATCATCCGTTCCAGACCGAGTGGAAATCAAAAAAAGCAGGGGAATGGCCGATAAGGAAAAAAGTATGTGACTGACCGTCATTAAAACCATTGAGTAATGGGAAAATTAAAAAAGTCAGAGGGGAATCATCTTACACTTCAAGGAAAACCTCCGTAATCAAGAAGGGTTCCTCCTAGGCCGAGGGGCGGAGAGAAAAACCTCCCACGGAAAGAAAAGTGAAGTGTCCTTATCAACCTTTATTGATCCATAAACCTGGTCAAAGAAAAAGGTAGAAGCAGAAAGTTAGGAAGAGAGGACAGCTCGGCAAGATAAAGTATTCTAATTGAGACGCATCGCAAAAGGGGGACGGAGAACGGAGGGAAAGCAGGTTTGCCGATCAAAAGAAAATTTAGGCCCGGCTGCGTCTCCAGGAACCTACTGAACCAGAGGCAAAAGCCTCAGTGCGTGGGGAAGGGGCAGCACTGAAGGACGAGCGACGGGGAGGGAAAGTTAAATATGGAAAAAGAAAGTTAACCCTAAAGCGGGGAGGGGGATCTGCAGGGAACAGAGGGAAGATCAAACTGGAGCAATTGCTCTGCCTACCAGACAGCGATCGCATAATGACTATGACCAAAGACAAAAAAGACGGGTCTCAGGAAAGAGGAAGGGGTATTCGATAAGAACGAAAAAAAAAAAATTAGGAGGAAAAACTATGATAAGGAGAAAGAGAAAACATAAGAGAAAAAAAGCGGGTGAGGGGAATAGTCCATTCACGAATGATGCGCTGAGGGGGGAGAACTGACCACGCACAAATTGAATCACGAGTAAGGTGTCAAAAAAAAAAAACCCAACCCAAAACTCTATGATCCATACCTCTGCGGGTTAATGAAGTCCAAGAAAAAAAGACCCGGTCGCCACGCCACGCCCCCGAGTGCCCTTCCAACGCATGCAGTGCGCCGAGGCCCAGTAGAACTATAGGGTAACTCAGAAGAACTCCAAAGGGAGGATAATTCAACAAAAAGGAAAATATTACCGTCCCAACCTGTTGCTCGCGCTGTCGGGTTCACTCTCCTCATCTGAAATCTCGTCAGCCGGACTTACGGGAGGAAGAAAATCAAGACTTAGCAGGGGGGGGGGGGGGATCATAGGAGGGGGACTCAAGTGATCGGACTAAAAAGAACCTGCTGGGAGCAGATCTGCAGCTTACAGGCAACCGAGGGGGGGAAAGTAGGGCGCCCTGCCAAATGATGAAAGGGGGAAATTCGAACATTGCCGTCCA
>Ga0179593_1346603_pt1 | contig 16971 bp, 17 predicted proteins | sample CZODoug2_1_08_16_FD_185931 | JGI IMG/M metagenome (GOLD analysis project Ga0179593, IMG submission 185931) | Vadose zone soil fungal communities from Angelo Coast Range Reserve, California, USA - CZODoug2_1_08_16fungal (PacBio error correction) | ecosystem: Environmental > Terrestrial > Soil >...
CCGCGGATAAACGAATATGCGTCGAGGATCGTGTCGAGAGAATCGGGAAACGGGAAACTAAAAGGTAGGCGTCAAAGAGAAAGGCTACCCACAGGAACACCGGGCACACCAAACGGCCAAAGGCCGAGCTCATCGCCGCCGCGTTCGCTGGGGAATACAGTCGACAGGTTACCCAAGGAGGCTTCTCCGGTTAGGGAAGGGAGCAGGCAGGGCAACGCGAGGTCGTAAGAAGGTAGGTACTGGAGAAAACGGGTGCAGCCGGTAAGGTCAGAGATCACAAAAAGCCGGCTCCAATACTTCGTTTCCTCGAACAAAGCGGCCATGCCAGAGCATAGGTAATGACATCCCAGTGCAGAAAAACGGATTTTGCCCGGAGTCGTCGTATGAAATTCCCTGGAAGGATCAAAACGGGGTGCGGAGATCGTTGACGGGAACCGGGCGACCGTCGGTAAAAAAAGGACAAAAAGACAGAAAAGGACAGGGCCAGGGGGCGGGTGTACTGACCCCGTCAACACGTCTATTTTTAAAGGCGGGAGTGTTGAAAAAGTGGAAGCCAGGAGTTTCGAAGTCGGACCGCTGCTGAGCGAAAGAGGCAGTACAGTCGTCCAGCCGGATATCAGAAGGGGAACCTCCGAACGGGAACGTCAAGAGGGAAGAGATCTTTCACATAAGTGACCTGGGGTGGTGGAGCAGAAGTGACGAGTTTAAACGCGGCAGCGTAAACTCGACAGAACGGTTCGCACTACACAAGAGTGGATCGCGCTATAAAGTCTGCCGTGGGAGGGCCCTTTAAAGATAACTAAGATAGAGGCCCACGTGAGAGAAAACTACTAAATCCGCGGTAAGAACCAGAACTAGAGCTCGAAGAGACGATCACCAAAGGGACTGCTGGGTCAGACTGTAACTGAGGCAAACATTAGCGAGAAAAAGAAAAAATCTTACATCCTAGGAAAGAATACGCTTACGCGCACCCCAAGGAATGCATCCGTCACTCTTGGAGCTGGTACTGGAATGAGACTCACGCAATAGACTTAAGAACATGGGGCAACATGAAAACAAAGGCCTGTCAAAAGTACAGTTAAGGGGGGTAACTTCGTCCTAAACGGTCGACATCAGCGAATACAAAGTTAACAGTCCACCATCAGCGCAACTGCGGGGAAAGTAAGGAAAGGTCACGATCAGTGATGATCGATGAAAGCCGAGAGGCATAGAAAGAAGTCATTAAGGGAAGCCAACGCCAAAAGGTTCCTGGCGGCGATTGGGACTCCAAAGAGACGCAGGGATTGCCACCAGGACTAACAATTGGCCTCTTCCCCAATTCCCCTGGGGGACTAAAGGGGCGGTTTAACTCAGAAGCATACTAACTGGGAATTTAGCAGAAAGAAGGTCCAACACACGGGAGATACGGAGCGAGATCAAAGGAAAGGTGCTTCGGCAGAGCGCGAAAAGGCAGTGCTGGGACGAATTAACTAGATGCAGCACATCAAGGGTCTGAAGGCAAAGCGCCACACGCGTCAAATGTCTCAGACTATATTGGGGGGGGGAATAAGGGAAAACGAAAGGTTCAATAATATCACCTGGGAGGGAGTGGCTGCGTCGCCAAAGAAAACGCGCGGACAGACGCGTTCAGAGAACAATGATTCAAATGGCAGGCAGGGGTGAATGGAATTCAGGGAGTAATAATAGGCAATCAACTGAAAGAGATACAGATCGCAAAAAAGACAAAGGCGCGGAGATGCTAAAGAGGGTCCACTTTGTTCCGAAACTCCTGGGGATGCCAGAGAAAAGATGAGACACTCACAAACAACCAGTGGGAGGATCACAAAGATCATCTGGAGAAGCTTCCTTCGTCCAGAGGGAGAAACTGGATAAGCGGGACCGGGGGAAACGGCGAGTCGAATGACTTGTAGAATAGGACGATAGGGTCGTCAGGATCGCTAACGGAAAACTGACTCTAACCAAAAACGTGGAAAGGGCATAGTACCTGGGGAGACTAGACCTGTCGGCGCCGGCCTCTGGGCGCGTTCGTCCAAGCATGTCAGAAATGTGCAACCTGAAAAGAGTTCTGCATGGCCGGCCAGGCATCCAGCCGGGGGGGGGGGTGCAAGTTATCTGAAACGGAAAGAGGGCCGGGGAACGATCAGCCGAGGGAGGATTCATAGGCTTTCTCAAAGAGGAGGTCGGAGACGTGGATCTGGACAGGGACTCTACGGGTCCGTCCGGGAAAAATGGTACACACTGGGGGATGAAAACGTGAGAGAGATGTGGTCTTTGTGTACAGGTTGGTACGCGGGGGAACTGGAGGATCGAGACTTCTGTCGATCGTTGAGGGAGGCTCGAAGGACGTCCAAGGCCAGAAGTGATCATGGAAAGTCGGGGGCACGAGCGAGCCTCGCGGGGCCGGAAGTTCTGATTGCGTCATTGGTTACTCCTCTCGCTCCACCGGAGTTAACCGCCTCCTTGAGAGGAAGGGGAGGATCAGATGGATAAAAGAGACTCCTCAGACTGAAGGAGAATCTACGATTAATTCAACAAAGATGAAGCTAGGTTGGGGGGGGGGGGGGGGGGGGGGGGGGGGTGGGTTGGTGTTGGGGGGGGTGGGGGTGGTGGGGTTTCCAGGTTTTCCGTAACAGAATTAGAACACCATCTGACTACAGGAACATTCAGACCATAACGGGCCACACATTGAAACCACTAACATCTCGCGAGTGAGTAATCACAATAGGGGGTGATGGCCCCCAGGGAAACCAAGGGTCCTCCTCGCCGCCCCTGACCAACGCCGAAGGGCATGTACTCAGAAACAGAATCAAGCGGGCTAGGGGAGGAAGGGGGAGGAGGGCCTCGGAGTGGAACTCGCAACCCTGCAGAAGGAGCGAAAGCAACCTTCCAGCTCAAAACTTATTGGGAGACATAAACCTAACCCTCCAAAGTCCGCAAGCTGAGGGAGGTAAACCCGTACAGAGGAATTTTCCCAACGCGTAGGTTTCTTATTCCTTGCAAGCGGCCGCATAGCATCATAAGCGGACGTAACGGAATGTACGATCGCCGCGAGCTCGAAGAAAGCTACGAGTAAAAGCCGATCGTACGGGGGTCTCGTTTTGCTAGAAGGGGGCACGCGGGGTTTGGGCGGAGAAGGGAGGGGGTGAAAGGAGTTCGCTCACAAGTTGAACCGACAGGAGAAGTAGAAAACCAAACATGGGTGCTGGTCGGGAGCGCGTGAAGAAAGAGGGCCCTTGATAAGGGGGCGCGAATCCAGGAAGGACTGCATCATTTAGAAGCTGCAAAGAATCTGTACAGCGAGAATGTGCGCCGCGCCACGCCTGAAAAGGGTCTGTGAGAGCCTTAAAAACTCTGGACTTCTACTAAGGGAAGTCAAGACCGGGCCGAGTTAGTTCTCTTGACAGTGCAACAAAGCTGATTTGGCGTGGGAGGATAGCAGCAACCGGGAGGATAGGACGAAAGAGCAAGTACTGGGGAAGCACTAAGGATCGCACAGAGGGTGTCCTCGTCTTCGCCCATGACAACAATCGAGGCTCGGCACCTCCGCAAGTGGTCGGACAAAAGAGGGAAGCGGAACAAAAAAGGTCACCTGGGAGAGCCACTCCTTAGAGCGGCTGAGGACATAGACGCCTTCACCTATGGGTCTGGGTAATTCAGCGGAGTTGGAGCAAGAGTCATGAAATCGCAATCCAGAATAAATTTTAAGTCGGTCCAAAAAAAAAAAAGACTAGAGGCGGGGAAAGGCATTGGGGAACGGTGGGAAAGGGGTCGATTCAGAGGGGATAAGGGGAACGGGTAGCGAAGCTCTTCTAAACAGAGGAAGATTGGAAAGCTCATTTCCTGGCCCAAAATTTGGGGAAGGGGAAAGGGGATGAGTAACTCTGCAAACTAACCAATATTCGGGAAGATTGGGGTGGAGACTGGTCGCGGGAGGAGAGATTCTAGGAACTGTACGGATTCGGGGCGAAACGGAAAATTCCAAAACGTGCTACCCGTACACAGAAAAAGAAATCTGGAAGGGGAGGCAGGAATTCGCGAAAGACCGCGGCGTTTCAGCGGGATTAACGCTGAGGAGTCAGGGAAGGGGTAGAGTCCAAGGGTATAATATCATTTCTGCAAAGGATTAACATCGAAAAGACGGCGAAAGGACGGGCTCTAAATCCAACCCTGTAGTTCAGAAACCTCGTTAAGAAGAGGTAGCAAAAGCGGTAAGAGCAGGAAAAAGTAGTTCAACCATCAGACAGTGCACCTTGAGTGCCGCGCGAGTACAGGAGGGAGGCCCGTCAGGGGGGAGGGAGGGAGAACGGGGCCGATAGGAAATTAAGATTAGGGAAAATAGTCAGCGAGCAAGAACATAACAAGGAAAAATCCTTCAGCCCAAAACTTCTTTAAAATACTAGAGGGTACGTTTCAAGCAACTAACAACTTGCCGGTGCCTGGGATGGCGAAGAGGTCCAATAGGGGAGAGACTGTTTACCCCAACACGGAGAAGCAACAGTGTATCTAAGTATGGGAAAGGAGAACAGACGAACCTCCTTGAAATCTCAGGGGTGGCAAGAGAGAAGTGCATGTGAATGAAAAACTCGCTACCAGGAAGACGGTCGGAGAAAATTGCTGGGAGACCTGCTCTCATCTCCGGGAAAGGAACGATGAGTGCTTCCCTGAAGAAAGAAGAAAGAAAGTGCTGAAGAAGAGTAGCACTTATCATCATAAATAGGCTGCTACGGCCGACAAATCCTGCACGACTAAGGAGGCCGGAAGGGAAAACCAGGGTAAGCACTCTAAAGTGTGACCGGTGTGTCCAGTGTGGTGTCCGACGCGACGCTTACTTTGTCGCGAGTTGACCTTCGGGGAGGGGACCTCTCAAAGATAAAGAACCGCAATCTGCGGCTAAAGGGCGAATAGCTAGAAAAAAACAACTTAGGAGGAGGACAGAATACAAAACGACGAGCGCAGATGAGGTCTCGATCTTAAATCGATATCTAGACTGGAAAACGAAGAGAAAAAGGCGGGCGTAAAGCCGTAGGAAAACACCACCGGGGAAACAAACAACATTTCTAAGGCATAGTTCCAGAGAATCGGTAAGGATAAAGTAAGTAAGTGAATACCTCGTATTTAAGATTGCGAGGGGGAATATGCTCATAGCTGGTAGGCTTTCTTAGGTTTGACGGAGAACCTTCCAGTTCATGGACATAGATGCCGCACGCAGGGTCAGTCAAAAGGAGTTTATTCGTGACAATAGCGAAAAGAGAAAAAAAGGGCAGAGGAATACATGCAGGAGTACCTCAAGACCGGACGGCCTAGGGGCGTGACGGAATTCATCACGGGCATGGAGAATACAATGGGTGCGTCTCAGCTAGGGTGGAAACACGTCGAACCCGTTGGGACGGCGAGAGAAACGCAAAAACTCCCAAAGTGCGTTCGGCATGAAAGGCAAAATCGGGAGGGTTAATACCGACGGGAGTTGGAAGGACAGTGTCTTAAGGCGTGGGCAGTAAATCCGGCCGATGGGGGGGCGTCCGCTTCTGAAGTTGCGCGAAGGGATTGAAAAGCAATGGCAGAAAAAAAGTGGAAAACCGCCAGTCGAAAGATCGGCTGACAAAAAGTTTAACTTATTGGTGTTTCTCTCATAATTTGAAGAGGTTAACTGCGCTAGAAATCATATCTTGATAGAAAAAAAGGGCGGTGGGGTAGTAAGCCGGAATCGCCGTCTGGAAAAGGTAATCTTCGAATAGGCGCGCACAATGACTCTAACACCCTCGAACAGGAAGTAGTCCGCTCACCGAGATCGAACGGGCCTCTTCATCAGGAAAAGATACGGATCCCCGGCCTAGCTTCTGGAGGGACGGGGGGCATACCGAAAATCGGGGCGCCAAAAATCCCTAGTGAGCACTCGAATAGCAGCTAACGGAAGGAGCCACATATCAGCCTCATGGGTAGCAAAAAACTCTACCACCACGCCAGAAACAATCGTGGCCAGACAGAGAAAACCGTACAAATGAAGATGGGGGGTTAGAGCTTCGCCTACAAGGAGAAGCCGCGAAGGCAACGGTCACGTCAACAAAGAACCGGAAAAAGCGGATTGTCATGTGCAAAGGGGGGAGAGAGGGGGGGGGGATGAAGCAGATAGGGGGGATCGGCTACACCGCGCAGGAATGGAAGCCCATCATGACACGCGGGGTCGCTTCTGGAAAAGGAAAGGGGGGAGAAAAGAGGTGGGCCGAGTCGACCTGGTCTCATCTGTCCCGTGCCCTCGGGTGCTACACTTGAGGTAAACGCAGCCCTCACGTGGAAGGGCGGCAGAAACTACGTGGAAAAAAAAAATAGGGGGGGAATCTTCTCTCGAGCAAGGGGGATTCTGCGATCAGAAGACTCTAAGTGCTTTACGCAGACAAGGGGGAAAGAAAATAAGAATGTCAAAAATCACATACCGAGGAACTGGGAGGACATCCGAATTAACTAATTCAACGAGACTGAATGGAACACTACGCCCTGACTGTTTGTCGAGGGGGTATCCAAATATCAAGCTCTGGACACATATGGAAGAGTTAAAAATGATGAAGGAGACATTAAGGAGGGTTAAAGGATAGACGCTGCCTCCACTCCCAAAGGTCGGTAAGAGGAAAGAAAAGACAATGCACATGAGCTGACTACTTAAAGAAGGCGTCAACGGTTAAGCAACAGACAAGGGGCAACTCCCAACACCATTGCGGGAAGGGGGAAACGAGGGACGCTGATCTCGCCGGAAACGCTGAGAAGGTCGAGGGGGGAGAGCGAGTCTTACCTGGAGGTTCCAATATGTTTGAAACATCGAAAAAAAACGGGCGCCAGCGGAGCGAGGAGGGAAAGAAACGACCTGAGGGGGGCACGGGTCAATAAGGGGTTCGAATAGTCTCCCACAGAATGAGAGTCTACTGATGCAAAGCATGGGGTCATGGCGCAAGGCGAAGACCTAAGCCGTAAGGGGGGTGGTGGTATCGAGAAATGGAACGCTGGACCTGCCCAAGAGACCGCGGAGACAGGCTGGCCAATCTGAGGCTAATCCGGTCTGCGAGTGCATGGGGAAATTGGAAAAAAAAGAGGACAAACGACATGGAGGGACGTACATGGGGCAGTCACACTATTTTGGATTCCGGAATCCGAATTCTTTTGTTAAGGTGGGGACCCCGAGGAACTAATCAGCAGGAAGATCTGTAAATATCTTGGAGGAAAGATTATAAAACCTGGAACCAGGAGGGAGATGATCGGGCGGGACTGGGGTTCGCGAACTTCGGCAATTAATTTGGCATGCCGGTGTAGTCTCTTGAAGCCTCTGAATCAAACAACTGAGGAATCCTGGGATAGAGATGAGGTCAAAACTCCAGGATCAGGAAGTGCCTCGTCCTCGAGCCATCCCTCATGATCAAGAGAGCTGGTCAGGAGGTCAAAATCTTCCCACCAGATAACGAATATGGATGAATGCCGGGGAAGACTTGTCCAGCTTACAACACAACCCAAGTGCGAGAGGAAGCCGAGGTGGAGGCCACCGGAACGAGAATAGGTCTTCCTCTTTAGAACTGCCCACATCCGTCAGGGAGTGGGGCCGAAATTTCTTACAAGCACTAGGCTCATGGGTCTTAAGCAGAGGCGTCGGAAATGAACTGTTCCCACCATTACGGCAGGGAGTGACCCGGCAATTAAATACAAGTTCCTGGGACAGTGCAGCATGCAGAAACTCAATCGAAGGCGCATGGTGGGTGGGGGGGGTGGTGGGGTGGGGGGGGGGGGGGGGGGCGGTTTCGGGTGAAGAGGGTGGGGTTGGTTGAGGGTTTGTGTTAGTTTTTATGAGGGTGGGGGCGGACGGTGGCCACCCTCGTCGCCCCCTTGCACTTCGATTTGCCCAAAACGGGGGGGGAAAGAGAGGACTTCCGCTCCATATCGGATAGAAAAAAGCAGAGGGAGCTGCGAAACGGTCGTTCACTAACGCCGCGCAATGTCGAACACGTGGGCGGGCTTCCGAATCCTGAAGCCTTAAGCAGGGATAGAACGTTGCGTCAAAAACTGGTCTGGGTTGGCGGGATTAAAACATAAAGTGTCAAGGAGGTAGCCAGAAAAAGTTTGACAAGGTAGAAGGGGGAAACAAGAAAAATGTGGGGAGGGTGCCGCGGGGGAGGCTGGGGACTCGTGCCAGGGGTGAGACGAGATTCGCGAAGGGCAAGGACGCGGGCCATGTGACTGCATGGAGGGCAGGGCAGATAGTCTTGCGCGAGAAGGTTGGCGAGGGGCGCCAAACACTTAAAGGTGCGTAGGATCGACTTCAGCAAAGACGGGCTGTTGGAACGACCCTGCCGCTGGATGCATCTGTCCCGGCAGACAGTTAAGGCAAGTGTCCTGCTGACCAGGCGCTCGCTAGGGACGAAAAATTGCCGTTGAGAAAGGAAAATCGCAACGCATTTTGTGCCGCTTCTGGAGCACATGCCTCGTGAAGGGAGGGAGGGGCAGAGAAGCAGGGGTTCTCCGGCCGGGGGGGGCTAAGGGCCCAGTAGACTTCATCCAACTCGGGTCCTAGGAGGCCGCAAGAGGGCAAGCGGAGTTTGGGGGGGGGGACACTCATGCGGTTTCTAATCGGGGGAGAGATCAGATAGAGCATCAAAAGTATATAAGTTGTAACTGGATAATGCCAGACGCTTCTTTACCTGTATGGGGGACGGTGACCCTGTACTGCGCGGAGTCTATTTTAGGCACTATCTCTAAAAGCGGATGATGGGAAGCTTCTCGATTACTTGGAAAGGGGGGGAAGATTGAGTTGGCTGAAGCCGTCCGGTAGGAACCATAGGACCTTAAGGGGGGGGGATATATGGTTGACGACGAAAAGAGCACGAAGGATTGTGTACTATATCGGCTTCGCAAATGTCCTTTTTAGGAGCTCAAACAAAAAGCGGAAACAGCAACTCGGATGGTGGATTCATGTCCAACCCACCCACGACTTGGACAGAGACTTAAAAAAGGACCTCTTCGAGGGATCTTGAACTTCATGTGGGAATACAATATCACGAAGAATTAAAGGAGAAAAGAGCAGTTCTGACGCTAATACACCGACGGAAGAGCGACGGCGAGAGATCTGCGTCCTAGGGAAAACTCGTGAAAAAGTGAGTATATCAACCATCAATGGGGCAACTTTGTGCAGAGCACGGCAAAGGAATTTACCCGTCGCCCGGGGGCTGCCGGAGAAAGACAATGTTAAGATCGAAGCAGGATACTCAGACGTGACGAAAAAACCCCGTAAAGGCAAAAAAAACGACACGGCGGTACACACTATCGTGGTGTACTTGGAAAAGAAGAGTGTCGGTCACGGTGAATTTCAACCGAGGAACAGGAATGCCGGGGGACAAACCAAAAGAATGCGCCGCAAAAATGTAAGCCAAGGGAGTCATAAAAAGACTACCGCGGCAGATCCGGGCGGAAGCTACTATCGGCATGATTACCGAAGCAGAAAGGACAGTGTTCGGCGGAAAACGAAGTAGGTGAGAAAACGGGGCTCTCGGGGGACATAACTGGGGGGCAGGGAGCAGTACCTGGAAACACTAGCTCTTTGAGGGACGTCAAAAAAAGCAGCATTAAAAAGCTCGCTCAAGGTCGATTTATAGCCGGAACTAGGAAAAGGTCGCCGAGGTCACGAAGAGACTCTGTTGGTTTGCAAGGGGGGGGGAAAAAAAGGGGTGTCCTAAAGGAAGCCCATTGAAGCGGGGTGGCCCCGAGGATCGTGCAGGGAAAACTAAGGGCGCTAAAAAATCTGCAGGAAGAGTAACGTCAGAGACTCAAAAAATAGATGAGTAAAAGAGAGAGTCGCCGCAAGATGGACGTATCTATCTCGAAGCGACACGGTCAAAGACTCTGTACGGGAAAGGGGGGGAATGACAAACCAAGAAACAACTTCACAAAGATCTTCAGGCGTCAAACGGCCAGAAAACGAGTTTCCAAGGAGCGGAGAAAAGCAGTGGGAATAGGGGGCTGAAACTACGGGAAGAGACGGCAGCAAAAAAGCAGAGTCAGAGGCTGCAAGTCTCCCTGCATCCAGGAAAAAAGGCAAAAGCCGGGAATACCACAAAGGAAGTTTTCCCCTCCTAGACGAACCAGAGGAATGCCAAGTAGGGAAAGAATGTAGCTGACCGAAGCACGGGTCGCGTGTCTTTCAGGGCCCGGGTCAATGAAGATACACGGGTGGGCGAATCAGCCGGTGGGGACAGGCGCGCTTCGGGAAAAAGTCTACACATAAACTGGCAAAACCAGCATTTCGGGGCGTAAACCGTAATACACAATCTTATTTTAAAAGGCGGGGGGTGAAGGATCGAGTGTCTGCAGCTTGTAAAAAAAAGGATCCCTCTGAACGAGGGCGAGCAGGTAAAGCGCCATCAGCCTTAGGAAAGCGCTAGGGACCGGGGAAAAAGCCACGAGTCAGACGGCAATAAAAAAGGGGGGCATTTATGGGGGCATCAGTCAAATTTTAAGAAGGGGTACCGCCTCGCAGAAAAGAGTGCGGGCGGCGTCGAATATCCAAAATCGTTTAGGATCGCTAGAATGGATCCTTGGGTCGACGTGAAACCAGTTGAGGAGAAGATTAGCGAACCATGACTACTAAAAAACCACTCGCTTTCTCGGGGGAGAGAAAAAGAAAAAAACTCCGGTAAACATCTGAGGACGAATGAATCACGCCCTTGCGGCTGGAGAAGGGGAGAGGGGCCACTACGCGAAACCGAAGCCGCGTAACAAGCCTCGGTAAGCTGACGCTCGGCGGGCGAACAGGGGTGAGACGTCCTGGGTTGGGGTCGTCAGCGGGGCTACTCGACGGGGAGCAGAACAAATCTGGGCAAAGTAATCTTCGAAGGGTAATACTGCAGAAGAGATGTACTCACCGGTCGACACGGCGGGAAAAAAAGAACTCAATATCCATAACTGAAAAGACCAAAAAGGTGAAAAAACGGCATCAAGAGGCGTCTAAAGCATTGACGCGAGGGGGGAAACAGCGCGTTCAACACAGACGCAAAAAAAACGGAAACGGCCGTCTAGAAGGAGGCCGTCCTCAGCTCTCATTTACGAAAGCTACCGGGGGTCGCCACGTCTGGCGGCATGCTGAAAGAGGTGGCGAAAACGTCGTTTTGTACGAGCGCCTCCAAAAATGGGTTCATTGCTCACCCTCCACGACACAACTTGCAGTCTTCGCGAGCGGCAAGGTCATCTCGGGAAAAGATACGCGCCGGGCTTTAAAAACAAAAGCAAATCAGCTGGTCAAAAGAGAATCAAATCGTGCAACTGGGACAACAGACTTACGAATAAACTGGGGGCGAGACTAATCCCCTTTTGAATGAGTGCAGACAAGCTATAAGAGCTCGAAGGCAAATCTGAAATGCTGAATACATTATAAAACTGGAAAGGGGGACGCTAGACGCTTAACTCAGAAACGATTCGTAGCCCTCAGACTAAAAAAGGCCCCTTCTAATTGAGACTTTCGGGAAAAAAGAAAGGAAAAACAGTTTGAAATAGCACTCCAGTGAAAACAAGCAGAGAGAAAAAAAAAAAAAAACAACAGGTAGGTATCGCAAAAAGACTATCCAGGACTGGCTGCTCGGGCCGATCCGAGAAACGGGGCTCACTTGCTCGGCGTACAGGACGTTGAAAATCCGCAGCGAGAGCTTTTCTAGCCGATCAGCCCGGCACGTCTCTCAAAAAGTACACGCGGGTGGCACGGCAATCATGACGGGGGCGCGAACGTCCGCGCAAAGGGGGCAGTGTCTGCCTTCTGAAAGGCATGACCGGGGCGGGAGGCAGGGCAAGCGATCCACATGACATGTGGGGTGCTTGAAGCGCGACGTCCCGAAAAGGAAAACGACAAATGCCGCGATAAGGCGTCCGATTCGGAAGCATAATCGCGAGGTGGAAGAGGGCGGGCCCGAGACCTACCATGTCGAGGGACGTGAAGAACACGATGGGGAATGGCCGAAAGGCTGTCGTGGGGGGTCCGTTGGGCACAGATTCCTGATTCTCGCAGGGCTGTCAGCGCTGGGTGCTAAAAATAAGTCTCGGAAAATAAGTGCAAAGTAGAATGGAGGGTCATGCAAAAAATGAAAGACGCGACATATTCAAGTACATTGGTTTCTTTCAGACATCGAAAGAACAAAAACAACACCGGAGGAGTCAGAGGAGATGATTCTTCAAGAGGTAAGCAATACAAAAAATGCTTAACTAAGGAAGAGGGACCTACAGTGAAAGCCTATCCAGATAATTCCTTTTTGTGGATTCGAGAGGGCTTCAGGGGCCACCAAGCTGGAAGACATGCAGGCCGCCGTACTCTGACACCACCGAACCCACTAAAGGAGACGCAAGAGGGAAAAACCTCGGTTGAACCCTGACCGACTACATGGAGGCGGTACTCGGACCAAACACCAGCCGAAGGCGGCCTTTGCAGAAGATCCCATCCGCCGCTCATACCAAACGGCCGCTGGCTTAGAGATGGAGGAAGCCCAACAAAGGCCGGAGAGTGGCACGGCCCAGGCCGTCCGGCATTGCGAGACCCGAAAGAGTCCCATTAAGCTCGCCTACAAGGGGGGCCAAAAGTCATATGAGTGGTTCCCACAAAGTCGGGGGGCGAGAGTACTGCCGGGGGGGCTAATATATATCGAACAGCTCGCGCGGGTAGTTCATTTAACGACTCGCCGAGCATACGTAGGAAGATCCTTCGCGGGAGCGTCGCTGTTGCGATAAAGCACGTGTTGGAGGGACTAGTTTCCATTTTTCATGGTGCTAGACAGCAAATGCGCCCGCCTATTAGAAGCGAAGGAAAGGGGTAAGCCGTATGAAAAGGGCAGACCTCCACGTTGAGGCCGAGAGTGAGCAGAGTCCAGACCGGCTGCTCGTGCACGGTCACGAGCAAGAGGTGTTCAGAGAGGATCTTGGGGCAATCCGCGCAAAAGCAGTCACCGGAGGTCGGCGACCTCAGGCGGACCCTAAATGCAAGACCGTGCCGCGGTGAGGCAAAACAAACGACAAAGGAGATGGGGGGGGCAAAGCGGGCAAGTCCAGGCAAAACAAAAAAAAAAGCAGTTCTCGAGAACGAAACGGAATTTTTAGGGGGGCGCGACGATAACCCGAGGGTTGGAAGCTGATAAAAAGCATGAAAACAAAGAGGCGTCGGGCGTTAACCTAAAAAAGGTCGGACAACCCTGAAGGCAGACAAAAACTGTCTAAAAGCTTCCAAAAAACCGTCTTCGCCGTCCGTCAGCGCTAGCGACACTGATGTGGAAGGTGGGGTTTCGGTATCCCGCTGAAGTGATCAGAGCATCCCTGAGAGGAGTGGCTTCGGCCAGCCGCGGCGGAAAACGGGGTTTTACAAGTCCGTGAATGCGAGGTCACGTGGTGGGAAGGAGAAGCTCGGAAAGCAAAAAGTGCCAGTTGAACGAGGAATGGCCCAAGATGTTGTGCCGGCGGTGCAGGGATGCAGCCGCACACAGGAAGGGAGAGGGGGGCGCCGATCGAGGCAGGAGTCGAAGGGAGGTGAGGAGGGGTCGTCGTGGAAGCTTCCGGGTCACGCACCAAGTCTACCAGAAAAAAACAAACTGCGGTCCTTCAAGATACTGGAGATGACTCGCAGGCGTAAAAGAGAAGCCGAGTCTGCTCTCGATTTTCGTCAGGGGGGGGGGGGGGGGGGGGGGGGGGGAGGTGGGGGGGGGGGTGGGGGGGGGGGGGGGGGGGGGGGGGAGGGGGGGGGGGGGGGGGGGGGGGGGGGGGGGGGGGGGGGGGGGGGGGGGGGGGTGGGGGGGGGGTGTTGTGACCTCTCATCGTCTGCATCTCCGCGCAAGACGGAAGGAGCGATCACTCCGGGGAAGTATCGAACCTCTATAAGCGGGCAACGTCCTAAAGGGATCGTCCATACCGGATGGAAAAATCCCAGGGAACTTTATGTGGCCGCTCAAGTTGCGAAAGCTTTCAAGGGGGAGCTGGCGAATTGAGGGCAGGCCTCCCCCCCCAACCAACGCGGACCCCTGGGAGACCGCGCCACTGATAGTTGCTCTAATAAAGCCGGAAGAAACTTCCTTAACCACGCAGGCAGAGGGAAAAACTACGATTCGTGGAGGTTCAGACCGAACAGCACGGGGGGCCGTTATGGAAGATGGACCCGAAGTGAAACCGAAAAAACAGAGGAAAGGACCTATGTATAGACTGCATAACCGGAAAACTCGGGAACGGGCATGCTGGGAAGCTACTATTGCTGGGGTCATTACTCCGTCAGATTTCCGGTTCGTCGAGGAAAAGGGAGACACCGTGAGTGAAGCAGAAAAAAAAAAGGAGATGCAGGGGGAGCATGACCTGCACACTACCCGGGGAAGGTGCTGCCGCTACAGCACGGACAGCAAGGAAAGATGCGTCTTAGAAGGTATAATTACGAAAAGAAACGGCCGATGCCTAACCGAAGCTGGGGCAAACTTTGTTTCCGGTGGTTGAGCCTAAGGCGTCCGTAAACGGGCTCGAGGGGGACGGGTCGAGACGCGAACACGCAAGAATTCGCCTCGTAGCGAATCTCACGAGATGAGGGAAAATAGAGATATTCCCGACGGTCAAATAATCGGAAAGGAAAGCTTGAGCGAGATAGAAACACGAGAAAGGAAGAGGGTAAACTCCGTATGAGACAAAACATGAACACCTCACACAACAAAATATTCTTCTACGGTCGGCACGAGGAACCGCGAGCGTTAACGGCAGGAGAATCAGGACCGAGGCCGCAAGGTGGTAATGCTGAGAAACGTGCATAGCAGGAAGCAAAACAAAGTCGTGCTGAAGGTACGGGGAATCCCACCGGATAAATAATGGCAGAGAGAGGAACGAAGGTTAAAGAACTACTTCTTTCCCCCTGACAAAAGCGGACCATGGCGCGAGGGAAGGACATGCAGATGTAGATGCAAGCAAACTGGAAGAGTAGTCAGGATTGAAAGTGCAGTCAGATACAAGTGGGTTGCGTCACGCCCAATCGGGAGGAAAGAGACCAATCGGGTAAGTCTGCACACCGCCAATGCGTTCGGGAAAAGTAACACGCAATCGGGTTAGTTTAGACTCCTTGGCGGGTGACGCGGCGGGGGGGGATCCTTCGGGGGGAGGACGATAAGCCCGGAAGCTGTCTCCGTAAGGAGTCCGCGCCGGGGCAGGCAAAACGCTCAGCAGACAAAAGGGAACGCCAGAGGACCGGCGGCACAAAACGGTGCACGGTAGGGGTATACAGGGGGGAACCTATTTCGGAGGCGCCTGCTACGAAGCGGTTCGGGGAAAACATGAAGGAGGGGATTCCGCGCGAAAAAAAAGTCGGACCGGCGGTCTGGCGCCTACGACTAATTAAGGGAAAAGCAGAAAAAAACCACTCGAGTCGCCCGTGCATCAGAAACCGAACGCGGAGGTCGCGACGGGACAGATCACCACCTGGAATCTGGATACGAACAAGAACACGTAGGGTAGAAGAGGAGAGGTAACGAGGTCAGGGGTCCCTCCTCGGCAAGTCTGGAGCAGAATCGAATCGCGCGCCCGATAAAAGGCGCCAAAAAGAACCTGTGGGGGTCTCAGTCGTCCAAGGAGCACGAAGGAAAATCGTGGGGTGGGACCATACATAGGGAGAATTAAGACGGAAGAAGGGAGGAAGACTGCATACACTGGGCGGTCCGCGAGGACGAAAGGTACGGAAAAAACATACAAAAAAAAAAAAAAGAGAAGCTCACAACACATACTATGGCGAAATGTAAACAAAAAAAAAAAAAATAAAAGGGACTAATCAAACAGAGAACATCAAGCGGACCGGAGGCAGGGCACCTCTTCGGAAAACCGGATCTTCTTTTGAAAAGACTCACACGCGTGTACCGCGCGCTCTAGTACACCTCAGAAATCATGAGTGGGTAAGAGAGATACCTGGGGGATACTAGTAGGAAGATAGAGGTGTGAAAAACGAAACTGGATGATTTCGCCTAGCTACTAATGGTGCGAAGGAGAGAAAACACTTCTCTTCTCGGCATACATACAATGTCTGAGGTTCTATCATAGGACTCGCCTTGAAGTCAAGGAAACAATCCTGCAAATCAGCGATGAAGGAAAGGCATACGCTTCACTGGTCTGCGTCCTATTACGAAAGTCCTCCCTGAGGGGGAGACTACTACGGGGGAACAGGAGGAAGGCGCCACAAAAAATTCAGAGGAGTACAGAATTCCCGCGTGCGAGAACATCAAGTAAGCATGAGCATAGAAAACTAGTCGCGAATTCGCCACTCAAGGAACCAGGCGAGCGAACAAGAAAAGCGAGGAGGAACTGAAAAAGACACGTGTAGAGAGCCGATGAGAATTGTTAGAGCGCCAACACGGGAGGGCGGTATCGAAAAACAGCGGGGGACAACTGACGCTCATAAGGAGAGGACAGGAAATCATTCGAAGCGGGGGACGAGTCTGTACGAGTTTCCAGAGCGAGCTGGGGGACTGGGAATCGGAGGGGTAAGCTGCTGAGGGTAAACCCTAAGCGTGGGGGGGGGCCCTAAGAAAAAAGACCTGGTTAAAACAAAAAAGGAGGTCTCCTACTCCTTGGCGACATTTCTGTCTTCTGGCCCAGTCAACTGTCTGGTGCGGTTGCATGGCCAAAGAAATGCAGGGAAAGGTGGGGTGAATTCAATCGAAAACGCGCCAGCCAAGCCTCGGAATAGGCGGCCAAATCGGAGCTCAATCGAACGGCGATGGCGGGGGCGGGGTGAAAAAAAAGAAGACATCGGGGGTCGGAAAGGGGGCAGCACAACGATGGTTCCGACTCGATTCGGGGAGAAGGGGTGTGAAAAAAGGGGAGTCCCGGACGTCGAAATGAGGAGATGTCGAAGACGGGGTGCGAAGGCTAACGGAAGGCCCTCACAATACCAGTGAGCTTAAAGATTGTGTGGGCGGTATTTAGGAGAAGAGCTTGTTGGAGCTGGAATTGAAACCC